>Ga0137377_10004308_pt1 | contig 11192 bp, 9 predicted proteins | sample SagtaG_22_FD_104815 | JGI IMG/M metagenome (GOLD analysis project Ga0137377, IMG submission 104815) | Vadose zone soil microbial communities from Sagehorn Ranch, Mendocino, California, USA - Sage2_L_40_16 metaG | ecosystem: Environmental > Terrestrial > Soil > Vadose zone | place: USA... | reverse complement strand
GAGGTTGATGCCGCCGAAGGCGGGCTTCTGGGCCAGGATTTCGAAAGCGACGCCCAATTTTTTTTTCCCGGTCGCAAGGGAGGCGGGTGTAACGCCACCCCATGTGCCGGTCGTACTCGACCGCGACAAATGCGTGCCCGCCACATCAAACATCGCACCCGGCAAGGTCGTGTTCGAAGTTCGCAACGCTGGCAAGCTGCCGGCGGTATTCGGCATCCTACAGCTTCCGATGGCGATGTTTCAGCGCCCGAAGCTTCGCTTCACGCCATCCTTATCCGGCAAGCGACTGCTGATGACACAAACTTTTCGCGACTTCTTCCGCTCAGAGGTGATCAGCGCGACGGAGGGCATTGCGGTTCTCGACGTTACCCTCGTATTCACCGATCTCAAGGGCTCGACGGCGCTCTACGAGCGGATCGGCGACCTTAACGCCTACATTCAGGTGCAGCGGCACTTCCAGCATCTTCTCGACGCCACTGTTCGGCACAATGGCGCCGTCACCAAGACGATCGGTGACGCCGTGATGGCGGCGTTTTTGACTGCGGCCGATGCGGTGCAGGCGGCGCTTGATATGCGCGAGGCCGTGGATCAGCTAAATCGGGACCGCCCGCAGCGTGATTTCATCCTGAAAATCGGCGTGCATCGGGGAGCCTCGATCGCGGTCACGCTCAACGAGCGGCTCGATTATTTTGGCCAGACGGTGAATATCGCAGCGCGGGTGCAAAACCTTGCCGATGGCGACGAGATTTGTATCACCGAAGAAGTTTACGGCGCGCCGGCTGTGGCGGAAATTATTGCGCCATACCCGGTGGCAAAGAGCGAGGCGGAACTCAAGGGCGTCAGCAAGGCCATGTCGGTCTATCATCTAGCCCGAATGGCATCCTAGTCGGCGCAACTGGCTATACGATCATACCCTCTTCGAAATCCCTTTCTGCCGCGACCGGTCTACCCGAATAGGGTCCCAATCACCGGGGCTTCACTTCTGGCAGAGCTGACGGCGCCGCTAAATTGTGAGTCAAGTGGACCTGTAGCGGTGGATTGTCGAGTATGTTTGCAATGGGCTAATTGCGTTAGAGAGGTGTCCAATGGCTGAGATCTTCAGCCCCGCGCACCTTTTGCGGGGCATACGTCGAAGCCAGCCATATGATAAGCCGGGTCGCGAGCATGAAGGGTACCATCCACCAAAGTGCCACCCATCGGGCGGCATACCATGTTGGCTTGCCATTGGTTCCCCATTGCATCGCGACGCGTTCGCGTTTGATAAGCGGTCCAAAGTAGAGATTGCAGCCGACAACGAGTGCTATAGCCGCGCCGAAAACGTAATCTGTAGCGATCATGGCTCTTCCTACTCTCGCCTTGAGTGACTGCCCGATTGCAGTTTTGGCAGGCCCGGTCTCTTCTTCAGATCAACGACTCTTCAGATCAACGACCCGTCTCGGCAAGCATAGCGATCCAAAGTTGCACTTCAGCAAAGGCATCATGCTGAGTTGCGAGGGGTCTTTTACGACAAATTAAGGATTAATTGCCTTCTGCCCGATTAGACGTGCCTGTTTTCAGGTTTGCTTTGGACGCCAAGCGCACATCGCGACATTTTTCTGCAAAGCAAAGCTCGGTCGCTATCGGGGCACGGCGGACATCGAGCAATCCGCACCAATCAAGCTCGATTTCAAAAGTACGCGCCCTGGTCCAAAGGGTTCCGACCCCTGTTGGGGGCCCAAACAGTAGGCGTCGAGCTTCAAAATGATCCCATTCAATTTGGCTGAAGCGACCGACTAGGCTCGCTTCGGCCCGGGTGCCATCATCGCCGCCGGATGATCCGCATCAGTGAACGCCACACTGCGCGCGCCATGTTCCGGCAGGCTTCGTCGCGGAGTGCTTTGGCTCTCGTCTTGTGGAACGCGATCAGTTCCGGCGTCAAAACTCGCGTTCCCAGGTCTCGCCGATCAGGCTTTGACCGAAACTGCGGTGTGGCTCGCTGGCCACGAGGACGAATCCGGCGTCCTGATAGATCCTACGCGCCGCGACCAGAACGCTCTGGGTCCATAGCGTGATCTTGCGATAGCCGCAGGCCTGCGCGAAGGCGAGGCATTCGGCGACCAGCCGCCGGCCGAGGCCCTGTCCGCGGCCGGCTGGATCGACCAGCAGCAAACGTAATTTGGCGACATCGTCGGTGTGTCTGACCAGAAATACCGAGCCGACCTGGGCGCCGTCGATGTCGGCGATCCAGCAGCGTTCCCGCGAAGCGTCGAACGAGGTCAGGAATCTTGCCGCGATCTCCGCGACCAGGGCTTCGAACGAGGTGTCGAAGCCGTACTCGCTCGCATAGAGCGCGCCGTGGCTTTGCACCACCCATCCCATATCGCCGGGGCGGGGATCGCGCAGGATCGCGGGCGGAGCTGAAACACCGGAATTGCCAAGCAACCGCTCGATATCGGCCATCGCCTCGACCAGGCGTTTGCCATCGCGGCGCGACAGCGTGGCGAGCATCGTCGCGATTTCGTCGTGCGAGGTGCGATTGATCTTCTCGAATGCCTGACGCCCCTTGGCCGTCAAGCTGAGCCGGTATTGCCGCCGGTCCGAGGACAGCGGCTTGCGGGTGATCAAGCCTTTTTCATCGAAATTCTGGATGATCCGGCTGAGGTAACCCGGATCAAGACCAAGTTCGATTCCGATCTCTTTCGCGGCCAGGTCCTCCTGGGTGGCGAGTTCGTACAGCACCCGCGCCTCGCTCAGCGAGAACGGGCTCTTCAACAAATGCTGGTCGAGAACGCCGAGCTTGCGGGTGTAGAAGCGGTTGAAGGCCCGCACCGCTGATATCTCGCCCTCGGAATCCTGCTGCGACATCGCTTACCCCGATAATTGCCATTGTCAAATAATTATTTGACGTTGGCAAGTATCTTTGGGAAATACCTCGCGAAGCGTCTCAGGCCACGATGATCCGGCTTCGCAGCAGGATGCGGGAGGAGCGGCCGAGCTGGCGGAGCAGCCTCGCTTCGGAGCGGCGGGCGTCCGGCGCGTAGCCGCCGAGCCGGTCGTAATGATCCCGCGCGATCAGCAGGCCCTGTTCGGCCGACGGTCCCGCGATCATCCGTGCCACGAATTTTAAGCCGTCGCGCAGCCCCGTATCGGCATAGGGCGAGCGGGCATAACGGAAGATACCGGCGCGGGGACGGCCGCTGTTGGAGACGCCCTGGATGAATTGCGTGGTCTCTTCGATCCAGCCTGAATCCAGCACCGCGCCGGCATGGAGAAACATCAGCCATGGCGAGCGGGCCTGACGGGCGCCGGCCGCCAGCGCCGCCGCACGCGAGCCCTCGAATCGCAGGAACCGGCAGCCTGCGACGTCGGCGACGCGCTCGATCACGCCGGTATCCGCCCGATCGACCAGCAGCACCTCGCGCACCACGCCGGCGGCAGCCCCCGGCACCAGCGCGGCAAGGGTCGCCACGGCGGGCCGTTCGACGCCTTCGGTCGGAATAATGATGCTCAGCATGGCTCGCTCTTCGGTGCCTGGAACCCGGGAAAACCCCGCACTGTTATCACCTTGTCACAATCAAATCAGCCAACCGATTGCAGCTTTTTACGGCAATCGAGAGCGGCGAGGGGGCGCGCAGCGTCGATCTGCCGATCGTCGGCGGGCGATGCCGGGCTCTTCAGTCGGACAGTTTCGCCAGGCAATGACGGGCGATCGTCATCTCTTCGCTGGTGGGAATGATGCGGATGTCGACAGCGCTGTTCTCGGCGCTGACGCATTCGCTGCCATGATCATTTGCGGAATGGTCGATGCGCGCCCCCAGCCATTGCAATCGATCACAAACTCGCTGCCGGATCTCTTTGCCGTGCTCGCCGATGCCGCCGGTGAAGACCAGGCATTCAAGACCGCTCAGCGTGTTTGCCATCGCGGCGATTTCTCTGGCGACGCGAAATGTGAACAGGTCGATGGCTTCGACGGCGGATCGGTCGTCGCTTTCGAGCAACACGCGCATGTCGGCGGAAAGACCGGAGACGCCGAGCAATCCGGATTCCTGATACAGCATGCGTTCGACCTCGCCGGTCGACATGCCCTGTTCCTGCTGAAGATAGAGCACTACGCCGGGATCGATCAGGCCGCAGCGCGTGCCCATCATTAATCCATCGAGGGGCGTAAGCCCCATTGTGGTGTCGACGCTTCTGCCATGGCGCATCGCGCAAAGACTGGCGCCGTTGCCGAGATGCGCCGCCACTGTGCGCTTGGCCGCCAGCGCCGGCGAGATCTCGGCCAGGCGAGCGGCGATGAATTCGAAGGAAAGTCCGTGAAAGCCGTAGCGGCGGATGCCCATCTCTTCAAAGCGTCGCGGTATCGCAAAGCGGCTGACGGGTGGTGCAAGGCCATGATGGAAGGCGGTGTCGAAGCAGGCGATTTGCTTTAGACCAGGCCGAAGTGATTTGATGGTCCGGATCGGTGACAGGCAGCGCGGCTGGTGCAAGGGCGCAAGCGGTGTCAGCGCGTCCAAAGCCTCGAGCATCTTGTCGGTGACTTCGACCGGAGCGACGAAATCACGGCCACCGTGAACCACGCGGTGCCCGACGGCCAGGAGAGGGCCGCCGGCGAGATAATCGCTGATCCAGTCGAAAATATCGGTAAGCAGCGCGGCACCGTCATGATCGTCCCCGGGGCGACGCTTCTCGAACAGGGTCTTGCCGGACATGTCCGTGACGGCGAGGCGGGGCTCGGCGTCGTGTTCGTCGAGCAGACCCTTGCAGAGCAGGTGGGGTTCGGTTTCCGAGATATCGAACAGCCCGAACTTGATGCTGGAGGAACCCGCATTCAGCACCAGAACAGCGTCGGACATGGTCGAAATCCCTGACTTGAAGCGGGCATGCGAGGTGATCGTTGGTCGCTGGCTTCAGCCGGAAACATCCTTGCCGTACGGCCAGATCCAGTTGCGGATGTGCGGCATGTCTTCGCCGTGCTCCCGGATATAACGCGAATGCTCGATCAAGGCGTCGCGAAATTGCTGTTTGATGTGCGCCGCGGTGATGCTTAGTCCGGGCACGCGCTCGATGACCTCGATCGCCAGATGGAATCGATCGAGTTCGTTCAGGACGACCATATCGAACGGCGTCGTCGTCGTGCCTTCTTCCGAAAAGCCACGGACATGCATCCCGGCATGATTGGTGCGGTTATATGTCAGGCGATGGATGAGGTAGGGATAGCCATGATAGGCAAAGATCACCGGTCTGTCGCGGGTGAACATTCCGTCGAAATCCCGATCGCTGATGCCGTGAGGATGCTGTTCCTTTGGCTGCAGCGTCATCAGATCGACCACGTTGACGACTCTGATCTTCAGGTCGGGCAGAGCCTTTCGAAGCAAATCCACAGCGGCCAGTGTCTCGAGCGTCGGAACCTCGCCGGCGCAGGCCATCACCACGTCCGGTTCGGAGTTGCCCGTTTCAGTGCCGGCCCACGCCCAGATTCCGATGCCTGCGTCACAATGCGTAGCGGCCTCTCGCATGGTCAGCCATTGCGGCGAAGGCTGTTTGCCGGCGACGATCACGTTGATGCGGTTGTAAGTCCGCAGACAGTGATCGGCGATCCAGAGCAAGGTGTTGGCATCCGGCGGAAAGTACACGCGGACGATGTCGGCCTTTTTGTTGGCGACCAGATCGACGAAACCGGGATCCTGATGGCTGAAGCCATTATGGTCTTGCCGCCAGACATGCGAGGTCAGGAGATAGTTGAGAGACGCGATCGGGCGTCGCCAGGGGATTCCACGCGAGACCTTCAGCCATTTGGCGTGCTGGTTGAACATGGAATCCACGATATGGATGAAGGCCTCGTAGCAGGAGAACAAGCCGTGTCGTCCGGTGAGCAGATATCCCTCGAGCCAGCCCTGGCAGAGATGTTCGCTCAGGACCTCCATGACCCGGCCGTCCTGGGCCAGATGGACGTCGTAGGGTTCGATGCGCTCCATCCACACCCGTTCGGTGGCCTCGAGCACCGCATCGAGCCGGTTTGAGGCGGTCTCATCCGGTCCCATCAATCGGAAATTCCGCGTCTCGGCGTTCAGCCGCATGACGTCGCGCAGGAACTGCCCCATCAAGCGGGTCGCTTCGGCCTCGGTGCCGCCGGGTCGCGGGACATTGACGGCATAATCTTGAAAGTCCGGCAGCTTGAGTTCGCGCTTCAGTAATCCGCCATTGGCATGCGGATTGGCACCCATTCGCCGCTCGTCATCGGGGGCAAGGGCCTCAAGCTCCGGAACCAGACGACCGGTCTTGTCGAATAGGGTATCGGGCTCATAGCTGCGCATCCACTGCTCGAGCAGATTCAGATGGTTGGCATTTTCGCGGGGGTTGGCGATCGGCACCTGATGTGCGCGCCAGAAGCCTTCGACCTTCAAGCCATCGACTTCCTTTGGACCGGTCCAGCCCTTGGGGCTGCGAAGCACGATCATTGGCCATCTCGGACGATCACCGCTGGTTCGTCCGTCGCGTGCGGCGTTCTGAATGGTGCGGATGGCCTCCAGTGCAATCTCTAGCGCGTCGGCCATCAGCCGATGCATCAGCTTGGGGTCGCTGCCTTCCACAAACAACGGTTCATGGCCATAGCCGACAAAGAGACTGCGAATCTCATCGTCGCTCATTCGGCCGAGCACAGTCGGATTGGCAATCTTGTAGCCGTTCAGATGAAGGATCGGCAGCACCGCCCCGTCATGCGCGGGATTGAGGAATTTGTTGGAATGCCAGGAGGCCGCGAGCGGCCCGGTCTCGGCTTCGCCGTCGCCCACGACGCAAGCAACGATCAGGTCGGGATTGTCGAAAGCTGCTCCGTAGGCATGCACGAGCGCGTAGCCGAGTTCGCCGCCCTCGTGGATTGATCCCGGCGTTTCCGGAGCCGCGTGGCTCGGGATGCCGCCTGGAAAAGAGAACTGACGGAACAATTTGCGCAGGCCATCGCTGTCGCGGCTGATGTCGGGATAGATCTCGCTGTAGGTACCTTCGAGATAGGTGTTGGCGACCATTCCCGGCCCACCGTGGCCGGGTCCGCACACATAAATGACGTTGAGGCCGAATGCGCGAATCGCGCGGTTAAGATGGGCGTAGATAAAGTTGAGCCCCGGTGTGGTTCCCCAGTGGCCAAGCAGCCGCGGTTTGATGTGTTCCGGCTTCAATGGTTCGTGAAGGAGGGGATTGTCGAGCAGATAGATCTGACCGACCGACAGATAGTTCGCGGCGCGCCAGTACCGGTCGAGCAAATCCAGATCGCGGTCCCTGGCCGGGCTATCGTGGATGGCTATTGTTTTCATGCTGATGTTCCAAGATGGCTAGGCGCAACAAAATCGAGCCCCTTTTCGATCCCTGTGCATGTGAACAAAGATAAAGCGGGGGTGCTTGGATTCCGTCAGCGGGCTTCGGTGGCAGGTCCCACAATCAGATAACGCTATCTCGTACCGACGGGTTCGGTATTGAATCCCCCAACGAGGGGGCCGGCGGGTATGCCTGGCGATCCCCCGCGTTCGTCTCGAAGCGCAATTCTTTGTTCTTGATTTGTTCTCATGGCATGCTATGTTCTCGCCATGAGCAGAGCATCCTCTCATGCCCTCAAGCACCCGCCGGTCACGGCGCCCTCCGAGCCGGCGGGTGCTCCTTCTCCCTTTCCGGAACTGGCCGTCGCGATCGAACGCGAGCGGCGGCGCGGCCGCGGCGCGCAATCCAACGACAGCGGCCGCTTCGAGGCCGAAGCCCGGGTCGCCTTCGACGACGGCTGGCAGAGCCTCGATGAATTGCCGCCCTTCAAGACCACGGTGGCGGCCGATACCGCGCGCAAGGTCATCACCCGCAACGACTCGCCCGACATCGGCTTCGACCGTTCGATCAACCCTTACCGGGGCTGCGAGCATGGCTGCGTCTACTGTTTTGCGCGGCCGACCCATGCCTTTCTGGGCCTTTCGCCGGGGCTCGATTTCGAATCAAAACTGTTCGCCAAGCCCGATGCGCCGGCGCTGCTTGAAAAGGAGCTCGCGGCGCAGGATTACGAACCGCGCATGATCGCAATCGGCACCAACACCGATCCCTATCAGCCAATCGAGCGCGACCGGAAGATCATGCGCGGCATTCTCGAAGTGCTGGAGCGCGCCTCCCATCCCGTCGGCATCGTCACCAAGTCGGCGCTGGTGACGCGCGACATCGACATTCTGGCGCGGATGGCGAAACGCAACCTCGCCAAGGTGGCGCTGTCGGTCACCACGCTCGATCCCAAACTCGCCCGCACCATGGAGCCGCGGGCCTCGACGCCGGCGAGGCGGCTGGAGGCGTTGCGGCAATTGTCGGAGGCGGGAATTCCGGCCACGGTGATGGTGGCGCCGGTGATCCCGGCGCTGAACGATTCCGAGATCGAGCGCATTCTGGATGCGGCTGTTCATGCCGGCGCCAAGGAGGCGAGCTATGTGCTGCTGCGGCTGCCGCTCGAGGTGCGCGATCTGTTTCGCGAATGGCTGATGGCGAATTATCCCGACCGCTATCGCCACGTCTTCACGCTGATCCGCGATATGCGCGGTGGCCGAGACTATGATTCGCAATGGGGAACGCGGATGAAAGGCACCGGGCCGATGGCCTGGATGATCGGGCGCCGCTTCGAGATCGCCTGCGAGAAGCTCGGGCTCAACAAAAGGCGTTCGAAACTGACCACCGAACATTTCGCGCGGCCGAAACGCAGCGGGCAGCAGCTGAGTTTGTTCTAGCTTTTCGCTTCGATTGGACGAGGGTATGCGATGAGTAAAAAATTGCCGGGGCCGGTCGCGCGTTTCACCATGGTGACGCTCGGCGTCAGCAACATGCGCGCCAGTATCGCCTTCTACGAAGCACTGGGTTTCGAACGGAAGTTTCGCGCAACCGGCGAGGCCGTCGCGTTCTTCGAGACCGGCGGCACGGCGATTGGGCTGTTTCCGTGGGATCAGCTCGCGCAGGACGTCACGCTGCCCGAAAACCCGCGTCCGCAGACGTTTCGCGGGACGACGCTGGCCTGGAATTGCCGCACGACGGAGGAGGTCGATGCCGTGCTTGATTTCGCCGTAGCTCAGGGAGCCTCGTTGCTGAAGCCCGCACACGCGACCGACTACGGCGGCTATTCCGGATATTTTGCCGATCCGGACAACCATCCCTGGGAAGTCGTGGTCGCGCCTGGCATCGAGGTGGGCGACGACCGGCGCGTTCATTTGCCGGATTGAACCGGCGCAAGGCGTGCGCCGCTCTGCCGGCTGCCGCGAAGCCGTTACGACAACATATTGTTACGACAGGATTCTATTGGTCATGTCTTCGCCGGTCTTGCAATCGAGGATTAAGAACGGCACCCGGCGCTCCTTCCAGGTCCGCAACTCGTCGAGACTGCAATAGCGCCCGATTTCCCCATCATACAGCCGCCGGTTCGGGTACAGCTTGATGATGATGGGTGCCGGTTCGAGAGGGCTCATTTGAACCTCCGGATGCGATCCTTTCTATCGTGAAATGCGAGCGCGCGCAGTCGGCCGCCTGTTGAGAGCGGTGAAATGCCCGAGGCCAGCACGAGTTCCCGGTTGCGCGCCGGGCTTTGTCTGCGCACCATCCCGGCATGATTCGGGAAAAATCCGGGAAAGATCCCGCCACACTGCCGAAGGGCGTGATCGCGGTCGCGCCGCCAAGCTTTCGCCGCGAGCGCGCCTTGATCAAGCGCGGGGTCTGGCCGGTGGCCGGCTGCGACGAGGCCGGGCGCGGTCCGCTGGCAGGGCCAGTGGTGGCCGCGGCGGTGGTGCTGGATCCGAAGCGGATCCCCAAGGGCATCGACGATTCCAAGCGGCTGACCGCGGAGCGCCGTGAGGAACTGTTCGAGGAAATTTGCTTAACCGCCTCGTTTGCCGTCGCCTTTGCCTCTCCGGCACGGATCGATCGCGATAATATATTGCGTGCGTCGCTGTGGGCGCTGGCCCGTGCGGTGCATGCACTGCCGGAAACGCCGAAGCACGTGTTCGTCGATGGCCGCGACCGGCTCGAGACGACCTGCGATTGCGACGCGGTGATCGGCGGCGATGGGCTGGTTCTCTCGATCGCGGCGGCGTCGATCATCGCCAAGGTCGCGCGCGATCGCCTGATGTGCAAGCTGGCGCAGGATTGCCCGGGCTACGGTTTCGAATCCCATAAGGGCTATGCCGTGCCCGAGCATCTGGAAGCGCTCGACCGGCTTGGGCCCACGGTGCATCATCGCCGTTTTTTCGCCCCGGTCGCAGCCGCGCGGCAGAAACACCAGGCGGGGACCATTGACGGCGAAGTCGTCGCCATGGAAACGCAGATCGAAGCCGAGGTTTCGGCTCCGATCTGACGGAGTTGCCTCAGCGGCTCACGCGCTTTATCACACATTCGAGATCGAACAGGGCCGGCCAACCGGTTCGACTCAAATCGGGTCGACTCGGGCATTTCGGACGTTTCATGCGTTTTACTTCCCTGGTCATCGAACTGATCCGCGCCCGGCCGCGGCTCGTGGTCTGGCTTGTGGTGCTGCTTCAGGCGGCGTTGTGGCTGTTCCTGCCGCTGCTCTTGTATCGAAGCCCTCCCGGCGATGTCGCGACGGTATTGGCTTATGGCCGGGAATATCAGGTCGGAACCGAGCTCGGCCCGCCGCTGGCGTTCTGGCTCGGCGATATCGCGTTTCGCGCCGTCGGCAATCATATGTTCGGCGTCTATCTGCTGGCGCAGCTTTGTTCGATCGCGACGTTCTGGACCCTGTACCTGCTGGCGCGCGCCATTGTCGGCGGACAACAGGCGGTGCTTGCGGTCCTGCTCACGATGACGGTCACGGCTTTCGGCTCGCCGGGCGTCGAGTTCGGTCCCCTGGTGCTGGCGCGTCCGCTCTGGGCGCTGCTGCTGCTACATTCCTGGCAACTGATAGGGCAGGGCCGGCGCAACGCATGGTTCGCATGGTCGATCGAAGCCGGGCTGTTGCTGCTGACGACTTCGGCCGCGATCGGCCTGTTGCTGCTGGTCATCGGATTTGCGCTCACCACCGAGCGCGGACGCCGCACCCTGATGTCGTTCGATCCGCTGTTCGCGCTCCTGGTGATTGGCGTGCTGGCGCTGCCTTACGTGATTTGGCTGATCCGCGCCGCCCCCCTGGTGTCGCCGTCATGGCCGGCCATCGCCGATCTCGGTGAAAGGGCGATGCACTGGGTCGGGCTGCTTGG
>Ga0137377_10004305_pt1 | contig 11193 bp, 9 predicted proteins | sample SagtaG_22_FD_104815 | JGI IMG/M metagenome (GOLD analysis project Ga0137377, IMG submission 104815) | Vadose zone soil microbial communities from Sagehorn Ranch, Mendocino, California, USA - Sage2_L_40_16 metaG | ecosystem: Environmental > Terrestrial > Soil > Vadose zone | place: USA... | reverse complement strand
GAGGTCTACCGGCTGCCCTTCGCGCAGGACTATCGAGGTCCGACCGCGGCGGAAGCGCTCGCGGCGCTCGAGCAGGCGTTCGTCACCAACGTCGCTGCGGAAAGCGTCGCGGCCATCGTCATCGAACCCGTTCAAGGTGAAGGCGGCTTCGTCGTCGCGCCACCGGAGTTCCTCGAAGGCATACGTCGCATCTGCGACGACAACGGCATCGTGCTCGTCGTCGACGAGGTGCAGACCGGCTACGGGCGCACGGGGAAGATGTGGGGCATCGAGCACTACGACGTCGAGCCCGACCTGATGACGATTGCGAAGTCGATCGCGGCGGGTCTGCCGCTCTCCGGCGTGATCGGGAAGGCAGCGATCATGGACGCGCCGGGCGACTCTGCGATCGGCGGCACCTACGTCGGCAATCCGGTCGCGCAGGCAGCCGCCCTCGCCGTCCTGGACGTATTCGAGGACGAGAGCCTCGTCGAGCGCGCTGCGCAGATCGGCGAGACCATCCGCGGCCGGATGGAGGCCTGGCAGCAGCGCTGGGATGCAATCGGCGACGTGCGAGGCCTCGGTGCGATGCTCGCGATCGAGCTCGTCCACGACCGCGCCACCAAGGACCCTGCCCCCGAGCTCGCCTCGGCGGTGGTCGATGCCGCCTCGGAGCATGGGCTGCTGCTGCTCAAGTCAGGGATCTACTCGAACTGCATACGCGTGCTCGTCCCGCTCGTTGTCTCGGAGAGCGAGCTCGAGGAGGCGCTCGGCGCCTGGGAAGACGCGCTCGGCTCGGTCCTGACCTAAACGGTTCACGTTCGCGGGGCGTCTAGCCGATACCCGAGCAGTGGCCGGGTATCTCATCTCCGTGCTCGCGTTTGCGGTGCCGCTCGTCTTCGGCGCGACCGGGCTGGCCAGGCCCCGGATCTTCGTCGCGCTGGGCGCCGTCCTGGCTTGCACCTGGGCGTTCGCCCTGGTCGCCGGGCGAGCCCAGGACGGTCAGGGCCGCCACCTCGTTCCCATCTGGTTCCTGACTGGCCTCGTCGCCCTTCTCTACGGGCTCTGGTGCGGAGGCTTGTGGCTCGGAACGCGCCTCAGAAAGGCGCGTGCTCACTGATCCCAGGCATACGGCGGGGGACGGGCGGGTAGCTTTCGAGCGTGGTGGTAGGAGAGACGATTGCAGGAAGATACGAACTGAAGGAAGTCGTCGGCCACGGCGGGATGTCGACCGTCTACAAGGCTCATGACTCGCTCCTCGAACGCAACGTCGCCCTGAAGGTTCTCCACCAGCAGTACAACGAGGACGAGGAGTTCGTCGAGCGCTTCAAGCGGGAGGCACGTTCGGTCGCGCAGCTCCAGCATCCGAACATCGTCACCGTGATCGACCGCGGCGAGGAGGACGGGCGGCAGTACATCGTTTTCGAGTACATCGACGGGGAGAACCTGAAGGAGCTCGTCGTCCGCAAGGGCCGGCTCGACGTCCGCCCTGCGCTCGAGATCGCGCTCGAGATCGCTCGTGGGCTTTCGTTCGCCCACGAGAGCGGTCTCGTTCACAGGGACGTGAAACCCCAGAACGTCCTGCTGAACGGCGACGGGGGCGCCAAGGTCACGGACTTCGGGATCGCGCGCTCGCTCGAGGTCGAGCGCAGCATGACCCAGACCGGAACGGTTCTGGGGACGTCGAACTACATCGCACCGGAGCAGGCGGGCGGCCAGCCCGTCGACGCGCACACGGACGTCTATTCGCTCGGCATCGTCCTCTACGAGATGCTCACCGGTGAGCTGCCGTTCCCCGGCGACAACTTCGTCGCGGTCGCCATGAAGCACATCCAGGAGCCGTCACCGAGCGTTCTCGACACGCGAGGCGACGTGCCGCTGCGAGTCGCCGAGATGATCGATCGCGCCCTGGAGAAGGATCCGGGGCAACGATTTCCCACCATGGACGCGTTCGCCGACGAGATCGAGGCGAACCTCGACGAGCTCGAACGGGGCGAGGACGGCGCGGTCACGATGGTCGTTCCGGCTGCGCAGCGGCTGAAGCCCCGGACGCCACGGCGAAGGGCCGTTTCGCGTCTCCCTCTCCTCATCGGACTGCTCGGTGCGCTCGCCATCGCCGCCGTCGTCGTCGGACTGTTGACGCTCCGCGGCGACTCGCAGAGCCCTTCCGTCGGCGCGCAGCTCTCGATCGCGGGCGTCGGTGCCTACGACCCGTACGGGGATGGCGCCGAACACGACAACGAGGCAGGCAAGGCGACAGACGGGAACGTGCTGACGTTCTGGCCAACCGAGGACTACAACAGCGGTCTCGAGGGAGTGAAGAAGGCCGGGGTCGGGCTCGTTCTAGACGCGAGCGGGGTCGTTCAGCTGTCCCGCATCACAATCCTCACCGATACGCCCGGCTTCAGAGCGGAGATCCGCGCGACGAACATCCAGGGAGGCCCGACCCAGAAGGTCTCGGACAACAAAGTCGTCGGCCGAACGACACGGTTCCAGATCAACCAACCTGCGCCGAAGCGCTTCTACGTGATCTGGATCACGAAGCTCACACCGGGAGGGCACTTCGCCCACGTGAACGAAGTGCGGGCGTTCGGCAAGGCCTGAAAACGGCCGCAACGGCGTAGCCTCAGAAATCGAGCTTCGAGCGGCGTTCGTGCCGTTCGAGTGCCAGTTCGATCAGCCGCCGCAGCAGCTCGTCGTACCGGACGCCTGACGCAGCGAAGAGCTTCGCGTAGACGCTGGTCGACGTAAAACCCGGAATGGTGTTCAGCTCGTTCACGACCACTTGGTCACCGTCGACGACAAAGCAGTCGACGCGCGCCATCCCCTCGCACTCGGTCACTCGAAACGATTCGACCGCTGCGCGTTGCACTTCTTCGATGACCGCCTCCGGGAGCTCGGGCGGGATCACGAGGTCCATCCCGCCCTCTTCGTACTTGGATTCGTAGTCGTACCACTCGTGCCCGAGCGGAACGATCTGCCCGGGAATCGACGCAATCGGCTCGCGGTTGCCGAGCACGCCGACCTCGACCTCGATTCCGTCCAGGAACTCCTCCACCAGCACCTTGTCGTCGTGGCGGGACGCCAGCTCGACCGCAGCTCGGAGCTCCGCTTCGTCGTGAGCCTTGGTGATCCCCACGGAGGAGCCGAGGCGTGCCGGCTTGACGAAACAGGGAAAGCCGAACGGGTTTTGCACCGCGTCGCCCTCGCGCAACGCAACATGTCGCGCGACCGGGAGGCCGCTGTCACGCAGCACCTTCTTGAACAGATCCTTGTCCATGCAGAGCGCGGAAGCGGCCACACCGGCGCCGATGTAGGGAACGCCGGCGAGCTCGAGCAACCCTTGTACGGTCCCGTCCTCGCCGAAGGGTCCGTGCAGGATGGGCAGAACGACGTCGACCGCCCCCAGGGTTGCAGGCGCGTTGGCCGCCGGAACGGGCAGCGTCTCGGCCACCGAGCCGTCGCCTACGCCGAGCTCCCAGCGACCGTCTCGGCCGATGGCGACGGTGGCGACGTCGTACTCCTCGGGGTCGAGGGACTCCAGCACGGAGCGGGCGGAGGCGAGCGAGATCTCGTGCTCGGACGACCGGCCGCCCGCGAGAATCGCGACCCTCAGCCGGGCCATTACGGCGGCCCGGGTGTCGTCGTCGAGCCGAACTTGCCCACCGCGATCGTCACGATCGTGCCGGGCGGGGCCTGGGTGCCTCCGGGCGGATCCTGGGTCTGGACGATCCCGTCCTGGTTCGAATCGGTCACGGGTTGAGGCACGATGCGCACGCGGAACCCCGAGGCCTTGAGCTGCGCTTGCGCATCGCTCTGCGACAGGCTCGTGACGTCAGGGACGGTGGAGGTCGCCGGGCCTTGCGACACCGTGAGATTGATCGTCGTCTTGGGCGGCTGGAACGTACCCGGATTAGGGCTCATGCCAATGACGGTGTCCTTCGGCTGGTCGGACTTGACGTCCGTGCGCGAGACAGCGAAGCCCTTCGCCAGCAGCGTCGAGTTCGCAGTGTCGAAGCTCGAGCCGATGACGTTGGGAACGGCCACAGGCGTTGGTCCCTTCGAGACCTCGAGACGAACCCGTGAGGCCTGCGCGACGGATGCGCCGGCGGTCGGCGCCTGCGCGATCACCTCGCCCTGCGGTCTGTCGGATTTGACGGTGACCGTTTTCCATTTGAGGTTGGCAGCCTGGAGCGCCGCCAAAGCCTCGTCCAGCTTCTTGCCGACGACATCCGGCACCTGGGTCTTCGGTGGGCCGGTGGAGACGTACAGCGTGACGTAGTTGTTCTTCGGAGTCCGCTCGCCCGGCTTCGGCGTCTGCGAGATCACGAACGTCTCGTTCACGCTCGTGTTCGGCTGCCTTACCACGTTCGGCTTCAACCCCTTCGCCCGGATCATCGGCACCGCGTCGGCCTCGCGAATGCCGACGTAGTTGCCGACGGCGACCGTCTTCGACCCGCTGAGTTGATCTTGGATCTGGGAGTAGAGAAAGTACCCACCGACGAGCGCCGCCGCTACGAACAGGAGCGCTACGAGCCAGGGCCAGAGAGCGCGTCTGGACGGCTCGTCGTAGTCGTAGTAGGCGGCGGGAGGCGCGTAGGGAACCGGTGGCCGCGGGGGGCGTGACGTGATCTCGGTGACGGCTGCAGGTGGCGGGCGCGAGATGATCGCCGTCGCTGCCTCCTCTGTCACAGGAGAGATCGCGACCCCGCGATTGATGCGCCTGAGATCGGCGTCCATCTCCTCGGCGCTCTGGTACCGCTCCGATGGCTCTTTTGCCAGCGCGCGCATCACGACCATGTCGAGGTCCCGCGGAACGTCGGCACGCTTGGCGGACGGCGGTTCCGGCACGCTCGACAGATGCTTCATCGCGATCTCCACCGGCGTGTCACCGCTGAACGGGACAACTCCGGTGAGGAGCTCGTAGAGCACGACACCGACCGAGTAGAGATCCGAGGTCTGATCTACCGGTGCGCCTTTCGCCTGCTCGGGCGACAGGTACTGCGCGGTGCCGATGATCGATCCTGCCTCGGTCATCTGGCTCACGCCCGCGCGTGCGATCCCGAAGTCCGTCACCTTGAGCCGTCCCTCGCCATCGACGAGCACGTTGTGCGGCTTGATGTCGCGATGGACGATGCCGTGGCGATGCGCGAACCTGATGGCAGCTAGGACCTGACGCGCGTAGTCGACCGCTAGATGGATCGGCGCGGGACCACGCGCGACGATGAGCTCCTTCAGCGAGCGGCCGTCCAGGTACTCCATCGCGATGTAGTACGTGCCCTCCGCCTCGCCGCGGTCGTAGATCGAGACGATGTTGGGATGCGAGAGACTTGCGGCGTTCTTCGCCTCGCGGCGGAAACGCTCGACGAACTGATCATCGCCCGCGTGCCGGTCGTTGAGGATCTTGATCGCGACGCGCCGGCCCAGCACCTCGTCCTCGGCGAGATAGACGTTCGCCATCCCGCCCGTGCCGAGCTTCCGCAGGATGCGATAGCGCCCGTCGAAGAGCGTGTTGATCAGGGTGTCGGAAACCGCCATGGGGCCTTATCAGAGTAGGGATTCGCCCCTACCGGAGCAGCGCCTCCATTACCTGTTTGGCGATGGGAGCGGACACCGTGCCGCCGAAGCCGTTCAGCTGGTGCTCGAGGACCACCGCGATGGCGACTCGCGGTGCGTCTGCGGGCGCGAAAGCCGCGAACCAGGCCGTGTAGATGTTGCCGCGCCCGACTTCCGCCGTGCCGGTCTTGCCGGCGACCTTGATCCCCGGGATGGAGGCGGCTGTTCCGGTCCCGCCGGTGACCACGAGCTCCATCATGCGTGTCAGCTCGTCGGCGGTCTGGCGCTTGATCGGCTGGCCGAGCTGGTCGGGCTGCAGGTGCGCGATCTTCTTCCCTCCCGGCGCGACGATGCGCTCGACGATCTGCGGCCGCATCTCGGCTCCGTGGTTCCCGATCGCAGCCGCCACCATCGCCATCTGCAGCGGAGTCACGGCGAGCCGCTCCTGTCCGAACGCAAGGCGGCCGGGATCCACCTGGGTGTCTGGATGCTTCGGGTCGAAAAGGCGGCCGTGGTCGTACAGTCCGCTCGCGGCGCGCTCGCTCTCCGGCAGCTCGAGCGGGGGCAGCGAGTAGAAGCCGAAGCGCTTCGCGTAGTCGAGGATGGTTCCGGCGCCGAGAGCCTTGCCGACGTTGCAGAAGACCGAGTTGATCGAATGCTCGAAGCCGGTCGAGAGGTTGACGTGGCCGAACGTCTCAGGGGCCTCGGGATTGCCTGCGTTGCGGACCTGCTTTCCGTACTCCTCGCAGTAGCCCGGGTCGTAGAACTGCGAGTCCGGCGTGAAGCGTCCCGTGTCGAGCGCTGCAGCCGCAGTGACCATCTTGAACGTCGAGCCGGGCGGGTACTTACCGACGGTTGCGCGGTTGAGGAGCGGCGCGCCGCACGGCAGGCTCGTTCGGGTCGCCACCCCGAAGCGATCTTCGATCAAGTTCGCGTTGTAGGTCGGACTGGTCGCCATCACGAGCACCCGCCCGGTCGACGGGTCGAGCGCGACGACGGCGCCACACTTTCCGCGCAGCAGTCTCAAGGCAAGGGCCTGCGCAGCGGGACGAATGGTCAACACGAGATCGTTCCCGGTGACCGTCGTCCCCTTCAGCTTGTCGAGAGCGGAGCGGACGACGCTGTCGAGGTTGGCGTTCGAGCCCGTGAGGTAGTCGTTGTACGACAGCTCGATCCCCGTTCGGTTGCGCGTCTGAGTCGAATAACCGACGACGTCGGAGAAGATCGGACCGGTCGGATAGCGGCGGAAGTAGAGCGTCCTCCCAGCGCGCTTCTCGCTCACGTTCGTCGCCAGCAGAGTGCGACCGTCGGACGCGTAGATCTTGCCGCGCTTGATCGAGAATTGCGCGACCAGTCGGATCTCGTTGTCCTGCCGGTCGGCGAGCCCAGCGTTTGCCCACGTCTGCCAGTAGGTCGTTCCGACGATGAGCGCGGAAAGCAGGACGAGCGCTGCGATACCGATATGCGAGACCTGTTTGTTCACCGGAGCATGTCCCGGTTCGCTCGGTTCGAGACGAGCAGCAGCCCGGCTAAGAGCAGGAAGTTCGCGACGACGCTCGATCCCCCGTACGAGACGAAAGGCAGCGTGATCCCTGTCAGCGGAATCAGGCGCAGGATGCCGCCGACGATGATGAAGGTCTGCAACGCAAAGCCGAAAGTCAGCCCCGCTGCGGCGAGCTTCGAGAAACCGTCCTCCGCCAGCAGCGCGATCCGCATCCCGCGCAACACGAAGATCATGTAGACGAGCAGCAGCGCCGCAGCACCGATCAACCCGAGCTCCTGCGCGAGCGCGGAGTAGATGAAGTCGGTGTTCAGGTCGGGGATGATCTGCTTGCCGTTGAGGTTCGCGACCGTCCCCTTGCCGAGCCCGGTGCCGCCGTAGCCGCCGTAGCCGATGGAGTAGAGCGACTTCACGAGCTGGTAGCTCTGGCAGTCCTGACGCAGGTCGAGCCGCCCCGAGATCGGGCAGTAGACCTTGTTGGTCGTCCACGGATGAAGCCAGATCGTGACCCGGTCCTGCACGTGCGGCGTGACCTTCCACACGCCGACGGCTCCGACGAGAAACAGTCCGAGCCCCACCGCGACGTAAGCGATGCGCGCGGTCGCCACGTAGAGCATCGCGAGGAAGATCCCGAAGTAGAGGAGGCCGCCGCCGAGGTCTCTCGTCTCGAGCAGGACGAGCATCGCCAGGAACCAGATGACGAGCAGCGGCCCCCAGTCCTTCAGGCGGCCCTGCGCCAGGACCTCGCGCTTCTCGCGCATGTAGCCGGCGAGGAAGACGATCAGCATGATCTTCGCGAGCTCACCGGGCTGGAACCGCAGCGAGCCGATGTGGACCCAGAGGCGCGCGCCGTTCACCGTCAGGCCGAGCAGCGGCAGGATCGGGAGCAACAGCAGCGCGATCGCCGAGAGGCCGAACAGGTACTTGTAGGTCTCGAGCCTCCGGTAGTCGTGCCGGAGCAAGAAGAGCGTTGCGGCGAAGAGCGCAACCGCGACGACGATCCAGATGCCCTGCCTGAAGGCGTCCGTGGGATTGAGCCGGTAGATCTCGGTGAGACCGATCGCGGTCAGCAGGCCGGCGATCGGGAGGAGATATGGATCGGCAAACGGAACGGCGTACCGCGTAGCCAGATGTGCGGCGAGATAGAGGGCGAAGAAGAAGGCCGCGTACGTCAACGACGCCGTCGACACGACGTCCTGTCGCGCGATGTAGACGCTCGCAAACCCGACGGCGGTCAGGACCCCGACGACGATCAGGAACGCGAGCTCACGATTCCTCGGGCTGAGCGTCAGCGCAGGAACCTCAGGTAGAGAGCGAGTGCGATTCCTGCGGCGATCGTGATCAGAACGAGCCACGCGACGACGCGACGGCGGCGCCGACGGCGCCTCTTCGCGCGTTCCTGCCGTTCCTGCGCTTCGACCTCGGCCTGGATCTCTGCGGTCGAAACGACCGCGGTGTCGACTGCCGGCACGGCATCCGCCTCGGTGAGCGTGACCTCGTCGTCGCGCGACGGTGCTGAAAGAACGTTCTCACGCGTCTGGCCGTCATGAGTCAGCATTTGACTCTCCGCGATCTCGAACGCAACCACCGTGATGTTGTCCTCGCCGCCGCTTCGGTTCGCAGCCTTCACCAGCGACTTGAGAGCCACGCCGATGTCCTGGCGATTCCGCTCGACGAGCTCGAGGATCTCGCTCTCTCCCACCATGTCGGTGAGCCCGTCGGAGCAGAGGAGAAAGACGTCGCCGGCCTCGGCCGCGATCGTGAAAGTGTCGACGTCGACGTCGGGGTCCGTGCCCAGGGCACGCGTGATGACGGAGCGCTGAGGATGAGACTCCGCCTCCTCCGGGGAGAGCTTGCCGCTCTTCAAGAGCTCGTTTACCAGCGAATGGTCCTCGGTCACCTGCTCCATCCTCCCGTCACGGATCAGGTAGGCGCGCGAATCTCCTACGTGCCCGAAGGCGACGTTGCCGTTCTCCACGAGCGCGACCGTGATCGTCGTTCCCATTCCTGACGTGTTGGGATCCGTGCTCGAGCGGTCGTACACGCGCCGGTTCGCCTCCTGGATGAGGTCGGAGATGCGCTGCTCGCCGCCGAGGGTCTTGGCGCCGCTCTCCTTCAGTGCAGCCGCCGCGAGGCGCGACGCGACCTCTCCCGCCTGGGCCCCGCCCATGCCGTCCGCGATGGCGAAGAGCGGCGGCTCGCAGACGTAGGCGTCCTCGTTCCGCCGGCGCTTGCGTCCCGTATCGGTGATCACCCCGACGTGTCCGAGACCCGTCACTGGTCGTACCTCAGATCCGTCTCGCCGACGCGGACGATGTCCCCTCGGGCGAGCCTGCGCGGTTGCTCGAGCCGTGTCCCGTTGAGGTAGGTGCCGTTCGTCGAGCCGAGGTCCTGCACCCAGACGCCGTCCTGGCGCGGCTCGAAGCGCGCGTGGCGCGCGGAGGCGTATTCGTCCGTGCCGATCGCGATGTCATTCTGGTTTCCGCGCCCGATCGTCAGCTGCGCAGAGTTCAGCTCGAAATCCTGTCCCCTCTCGAGGTCAGCGCTCTTCACGACCACGAGGCGGCCCGTTTGCGGACCCGGCCGCGAGGCCTGCACGCCGGCTGCGGCAGACGGAGCGAGCACAAAGCTTTCTTGCGGAAGACGCAGGTCGCGGCTCGCCGTCCGCACGATTCGCCAGATGAACGTGTACAGCAGGACGAGGAACGCGATCTTGAGGACGAGCAAAACCTCGTCGACCGCCACCGAGTCGAAGATCATTGCTGCTCCTGGCTGAACCTCACCTCGGTCGAGCCGACCGTGATCGTGTCGCCGTCGTTCAGCTTGGCCCGCTTGACCCGCTTGCCGTTGACCTCGAGCCCGTTCGTCGAGCCGAGGTCGACGATCCAGTAAGAGGCCCCCTCTTGACGCAGCTCGGCATGGCGCCGCGAGACGTTCGTGTCGGAGAGCTGGATGTCGCAGTCGCGCGAGCGTCCGATGACGACGCGACGCTGCTTCACCTCGAAGCGCGTCCCGTCGAAGCTCAGCGTCACGAGCTCGGCGTCGAGACCGAGCTCCTGGGCGCTGACGGCCTGCGTCGGAACCGGAGTCTGGGGCTTGTAGATCATGGTCGCGCCGGGCGCAACGTCTTCTGCAGGCTCCCCGTCGGCGCGGCGCCGGTCCGGCTGCACCATGCGAGTCGCGATGCCGAATTCGCCGACGTCGAGATCGGAGTCAGTCTCCATGAGGACGCGAACCGGCGAAAGAAGCGCGTACTCCTCGCGGCGCGAATGCTCGGAAAGATATTCCTGGAGCTCGCCCCGCAGATTCTCCTCGTAGCTCGAAAACTGTTCGCGATCATCCGGCGCGAGGTACACCGTGTACTCGTTCGGCACGTAGACGCGGGAGACCGAGATGGTGCGATGGTCGTCCATCTCTTTCGCGAGCTTGCGCGCGAGCTCGACCGGCTGGACGTTGGTCCGAAACGCGCGGCCGAAAATCCCCTCGAAAAGGGACTCGATTTTTTGTTCGATTGCGCGGAGGACCATGTGCCGGTAATACCCGGCAAGCGATGCTAACGCACCGCTACCGCCAGGCAGGTGGCCCATACGGCCACGACGAGGGAGACAGCAGCCACTCCCGGCGCCAGGAGCACCGCTGCAGCGAGGAACCCGGCCCCGAGTCCGGCGATCGCCCAGGGGCCTCGCGTCCGCGCCAGGGGGAGCAGAACCGCCACGGCCGCCAGGACGACTGTCTCCACGGCGAGAGCAGGCCTCGAGAGCAGCGCCCCCCAGAGGGCGGACAGGACCGTGAACGGGTCGCCGCTCGCGCCGATTCCCAGGTGCGGTGCTGAGGCGCCGTCGAAGGGCAGCGGCGACCCTCTAAGCCCGGCGACGACACCGGCGGTGAGCACCGCCGCCGTAGCTTGGACCGCCCGGCGCGCAGGGGAGCGTACGGACAGCGCGACCAGCGGGAAGAGACCGAGGCCTGCGATCGGGGCCAGGAGTGCCCCGAGCGAGAAGAGAAGCCCGCGGTCCGGCTCACGCCACATGCCGGCCAGGAGCCCGAGCGCGATCGCGACGTAGAGGACGGCCGCACCGAGGGCGATGTTGCCGAGCGGCAAGACCGGCACCGCCAGCGCGAACGCGAGACCGAGGCGGACATCGACGATCGAGCCG
>Ga0137377_10004302_pt1 | contig 11195 bp, 9 predicted proteins | sample SagtaG_22_FD_104815 | JGI IMG/M metagenome (GOLD analysis project Ga0137377, IMG submission 104815) | Vadose zone soil microbial communities from Sagehorn Ranch, Mendocino, California, USA - Sage2_L_40_16 metaG | ecosystem: Environmental > Terrestrial > Soil > Vadose zone | place: USA... | reverse complement strand
GGGGGCACCAGCGCCGACATGGCGGTCGTCGAGAACGGGCGTCCGCGCGTGAGCACGAGCGAGCATATCGGCGGCGTCCCCGTGATGATGCCGGTGGTGGGCGTGAGCGCCATCGGTGCCGGCGGTGGCTCGGTCGCGTGGGTCGACGACGTCGGCCTGCCGAAGGTCGGCCCGCAGAGCACCGGCGCCGAGCCCGGCCCGGCCTGTTACGGCCGCGGCGGCAAGGACGCGACGCTCACCGACGCGTTCCTCGTCTCGGGCTTCCTCGATCCCGACCGCTTCCTCGGCGGCCGGATGCGTTTGGACCGGTCGCTCGCCGAGGCCGCAATCGCGCGTTTCGCCGGCCGACTCGGGATGACGCCGGACGAGGCGGCCGAGAGTGTCGTGCGCGTCGCCGTCTCGAACATGTACGCGGAGTTCACCAAGATCCTCTCGCGCGCCGCGGTCGATCCACGGGACTTCGCACTAGTCGCCTTCGGCGGCGCCGGGCCTGTGGTCGGCGCGCTCGTCGCCCGCGAGGTCGGCATCCCCGCGGTCTTCGTCCCGCGCTCGCCGGGAACGCTCTGCGCACTCGGCGCGCTCAGTGCCGACATCGTCAACGACGCGGTCCGCACGGTCCATACGCGAGTCGAGCCGGCGCTGGTCGAAGCCGCCGCGCTGCGCCGGCAGTACGACGTCTTGCGCACCGAGCTCGCCGAGTGGCTCCAGCGCTTCGGCGCCGGCGCTGGGCCCGCCGCGTTTCGGCACGCCGCCGACATGCGCTACGTCGGCCAGTCGTACGAGATCGACGTGCCCGTCGAGCTCGACTGGCTGGCGCCCGGCGGCGGCGCTCCTCTGATCACCGCCTTCCATCGCGCTCACGAGCGCGCCTTCGGCCACGCCGATCTTGAGGCGCCAGCCGAGATCGTGAACCTCCGCATGCAGCTCCGCGCCGAGCGCCCGCGCGTGTCGCTGGAGGAGCTACACGCCGGGTCGACCACGCCCGCGGCACGCATGACGCGACGGATCTGGCTTGACGGCCGCCCGACCGAGGCGCGGGTCTTCGACCGCGTGGCGCTCGGACGCGGGGCCCGGCTGGAGGGGCCGGCGATCGTCGAGCAGCCCGACACCACCGTGCTCGTGCCCGGCAGCCACGTCGGTGAGGTCGATCGCTTCGGAAATCTGATGATCCGGAGGGAAGGCTGATGCGCCTGGACGCGCTGACCGTGGAGATTCTCCGGAACTACCTGCAGGGCGCCGTCGAGGAGATGGCCTACGTCGTGGAGCGCACGGCGTACACCACCTTCGTGAAGGAGACCGCCGACTTCACGTGCGGTCTGCTCAACCCGTCCGGCGAATTCTTCGCATACCCCGTCGAGCTCGGCGTGGCGAGCTTCGGCGGCATCAGCTACGCGCAGACCCTCGAGGCGGTGGGCCCGCTCGAGCCCGGCGACGTCGTGATCACCAACGACCCGTACGGCTCGGCGGCGGCGGCGACGCATCTGCCCGACATCCACCTGGTCAAGCCCATCTTCTGGGAGGATCGCCTCGTCGCGTACGGCGCGGGCTTCCTGCACAGCTCCGACGTCGGCGGCATGGTGCCGGCCTCGATCTCGCCGCGCGCCTCGGAGATCTTCCAGGAGGGGCTGCGGCTGCCGCCCAAGAAGCTCTACAAGCGCGGCGCCGTCAATCGCGACCTGCTCGACGTGATCCTGGCGAACTGCCGCATCCCTGAGCAGAACTGGGGCGATCTCCAAGCGCTCGTGGCCGGGCTCACCACCGGTGAGCGCCGCATGCACGAGCTGATCCGCCGCTTCGGCCCCGACACGGTCGACAAGGCCATGGATGATCTGATCGACTACGCGACGCGCAAGGTCGAGGCGCTCATCCGCCGGATGCCGGCCGGCCGCTACGAGTTCTCGGACTACATCGAGGACGACGTGGTGACGAATATCCCCATACGCTTGAAAGTCGCGCTCACGATCGCCGATGGCGAGATCCATCTGGACTTCACCGGCAGCGACGTCCAGGTGAGCTCGGCGCTCAACGTGCCGACCGCCGGCCGCGTGCATCCGTTCATGTCCGTCGCGCTCGTCAACTACTTCGCGACGCGCGACCGGACCATCCCGCTGAACGCGGGCGTCCTGCGCCGCGTGCGGATGACCTTGCCCGAGGGCTCCGTGGTGAACCCGAAGTTTCCCGCGGCGTGCGGCGTGCGCTACGCCACCGTGCTCCGGATCTACGACGCGGTGCTGGGAGCCCTGGCCCGCGCGGTGCCCGAGGACATTCCAGCGGCCAGCGGCGGTCAGGGCTGCATGGTGGCGCTCTCGCTGCCGGACCCCGAGGCGGGCCGGCGCCACGTCACCGTGATCGAGCCGATGATCGGCGGCGGCGGCGGCCGTCCCAGCCGCGACGGCGTCGACGGCTGCGACGCGTCGCTTGGCTTTCTCAAGACGACGCCGGCCGAGACGCTCGAGGCCGAGGTGCCGATCGTCGTGCGGCGCTTCCATCTGATTCAGGACTCGGCCGGCCCCGGGCGGTTCCGCGGCGGGTTCGGCGTGCGTCTGGACTTCCAGGTGTTCCAGCCCGAGGGGCTGGTGACCGCGCGCGGGATGGAGCGGCTACGGTTTGCGCCCTGGGGCGTGGCGGGTGGCACCGCCGGCGCGACCGGCAGCGTGGTGCTGAACCCCGGCACCGCCGGGGAGCGGCGGCTGCCGAAGATCGACGTGCTGGCGCTCGAGCCCGGCGACGTGCTGAGCGTGCGGACCCCGGGCGGCGGCGGTCACGGCGATCGCTTCACGCGGCCGCCGTCCCACGTGCTCGTCGACGTCATGGCCGGGCTCATCTCGCGCGAGCACGCGCGCGAGGCGTACGGCGTCGTGCTCGACGGGGATCGGGTCGACGAGGCTGCGACGACGGCGCTGCGCGCGGCCCGCCGCGGCGAGACATCGGTCCGCGACGCCGCGGAGGCCGCATTCGACTTCGGCGTCGCGCGTCGCGAGCACGAGCGGCGCTGGCCGTCGGAGCTGCAAGATGCGTTCATCGCGCTCTTGATGAGCCTGCCGGCGCCCTATCGGGCGTACGTGCGCCGCACGCTCTACGGCCGAGTCGACACCCTCGCCGCCGAGAGGCCCGTGACGGCCGACGACCTCGGCCGGCTCTGGCAGGAGCTGCGCGGCTCGATCGCCGCATTCAAGTGATCCCGCGGCTCGGGATCGGGAGAAAGCTATGAGCGCCGTCGACTGGAGTTATCACCGCCCGGGCTGAATGACCTGCGCCAAGACGCAAGGGTTCCTTGCGAAGCACAAGGTCGGTATCGCCTCACAAACCGATGCAAAAAAGGCCACGATCAAGGGCGACGCCGCTCTCGGCGCCCTGAAAGACGTGGACGAGCTCTACGTCGCCAAGGGCAAGAAGGTCGTGCACGTCGACCTGAAGCGTGAGAAGCCGCCTCGCGCCGAGCTGCTCACCCTTCTGCTCGGTCCCACGGGCAATCTGCGGGCGCCCACACTCAGAAAGGGCCGCGCGCTGATCGTCGGCTTCGACGAGGCGACCTACAAGCGTCTGCTCGGCTGACCCGCGCGGTCAGCCGCGGAGCTGCGACCGGCCGCGAGCCGGATCAGCCGCGGGCTTTGCGAAACGCGCGCTCGAATCCAGGCAGCGCGCGCACCACGGTGTCGCGCTCGACCGTGAGCGAGATGCGGATGTGGGCAGGCATGCCGAAGCCCGACCCCGGCACCGTGAGCACGCCTTCCTCCGCCAGCAAACGCACGAACGCCACGTCGTCGGGGATCGGCGTGCGCGGGAACACGTAGAAGGCGCCCTGCGGCTTCACGCACTGGTAGCCGATGCGCGTGAGGCCCTCGTACATCAGGTCGCGCTTTTCTCGATAGGGCCCGACGTCGATCACCTGGTCGCCGACCTCGGCCACCACCCATTGCCAGAGCGCCGGCGCGTTCACGAAACCGAGCACTCGGCTCGTGAAGGCGCAGGCCTCGAAGAGCGCGGCGGCTTCCGGCAGACGCGGCGAGAACGCCAGGTAGCCGATGCGCTCGCCGGGAATGGCCAGCGACTTCGACCAGGACGTCGCGACGATCGAGCGCGTCACCAGCGGCGGCACCTCGGGCGGCACGACGTCGTCGAAGACGAGCGCGCGGTAGGGCTCGTCGCTGATGAGCACGATCGGGCGGCCAACGCGGCCGAGCATCGCCTCGATCTCGACGAACGTCGACCGGGGATAGATGACGCCGCTCGGGTTATTCGGCGAATTCACGAGGATCGCGCGCGTGCGTGAGGTGATCGCGGCCTCGAGCTTAGCGATGTCGGGCGTGAGGTCGGCCGTCGGCGGCACGACCACGAGCGTGCCGCCGTGGTTCTCGGCGTAGAACGTGTACTCGGCGAAGAACGGCGCGACCGTGAGCACCTCGTCGCCCGGATCGAGCAAGGCCTTCAGCACGGTGTTCAGCGCGGCGCCCGCGCCGACGGTCATGAGGACGTGGTTGGCCGTGTACGGAAGCCCGGTCGAGGCCCTCAGCCGCCCGGCCACCGCCTCGCGCACCTTGACGTGGCCCGCGTTGGGCATGTAGGCGTGCAGGTGCGGTGCGGCACTTTCCAGCACGCGCCTCGCGGCGGCGAGCACGGCCGGGGGCGGCTCGATCTCCGGATTGCCCAGGGTGAAGTCGAAGACCTTGTCGGCGCCACGCTCCTGCTTGAGGCGGGCGCCTTCCTCGAACATGCGCCGGATCCACGACGCCTTCGTCAGATTCTCGGTGACGGCGCGCGAGACGATCATGGGCTCACTCTACCCCAGCCAGCCGGAGCTCGTGGGCCCGGTGGCAGCCGACGACGTGACCCGGAGAGATTTCCTGGAACGCGGGCGTCTGGGTCCGGCAGACCTCGATCGCGTACGGGCAGCGCGGATGGAAGTAGCAGCCCGAGGGCGGCGCAGCGGGATTCGCCACCTCGCCCTGCAGCACGATCCGCCGTGAGCGCGTGCGCGGATCGGGCTCGGGCACCGCGGAGAGGAGCGCCGCCGTGTAGGGGTGCTTGGGTGCGGTGAAGAGCTCCTCGGTCTCGCCGAGCTCGACGATGCGTCCGACGTACATCACGGCCACCCGATTGCTGATGTACCGGACGACGCTCAGGTCGTGAGCGACGAAGAGATAGGTCAGCCCGAACTCGGCCTGCAGATCGAACAGGAGGTTCAGGATCTGCGCTTGCACCGATACGTCCAGGGCCGAGACCGGCTCGTCAGCGACGACCAGGCGGGGGTTTAGGGCCAGCGCCCGGGCGATGCCGATGCGCTGGCGCTCGCCGCCGCTGAAGGCATGCGGAAAGCGTCGCATGTACTCCGGCCTGAGCCCGACCCGGCGCAGGAGATCGGCCACGCGCTCCTCGCGCTCGCGCCGACTCTTCATCCCGTGGACCAGGAGCGGCTCGCCGACGAGGTCGAGCAGGGTCATGCGCGGGTTGAGCGAGGTGAACGGATCCTGGAAGATCATCTGCATTTCGCGACGGAGCGCTCGCAGCTCCGACTCGCGGAGCCTACCGAGCTCGACCACCGCGCCGCCCGTCAGGCGCATGAAGATCTCGCCGCTGGTCGGCTCGATCGCTCTCAGGATGCAGCGCGCGGTGGTCGTCTTGCCGCAGCCGCTTTCCCCCACCAGGCCCAGGGTCTCGCCCTCGTCGATGTGAAAGTCGACGCCGTCGACCGCGCGGACGTGGCCTACCGTCCGCTTCAAGAAGCCTTTGCGAACCGGAAAGAGCTTCCGCAAGCCGGCCACGCGCAACAGCGGCGTTTTGGCGTCCCTCATTCGTAAAGGAAGCAGCTGACGGTGTGCCGGTCGCCGACCATCCGCGGCTCCGGCGCCTGCCGATCGCACGTTCCGGGCATGAAATCCGGGCAACGCGGATGAAAGGGGCAACCCGCCGGGCGATCGTACGGGTGCGGCACCGAGCCCGCGATAGGCGTCAGCCGCTCGCGGCTCCGTGCTCGCATCCGTGGAATGGACCGGAGGAGGGCCCGGGTGTACGGGTGCTTCGGCGCGTGGAAGATCGCGTCGACCGGCCCCTGCTCGACGACGCGGCCGAGGTACATGACCGCGACGTCCGTCGCCATCTCGGCGACCACGCCGAGATCGTGCGTGATGAGCATGATCGCCATTCCGTCTTCCTGCTGGAGCTGTCGCATCAGCTCGAGGATCTGCGTCTGCGTGGTCACGTCGAGCGCGGTGGTCGGCTCGTCCGCGATCAGGAGCGTCGGGCTGCACGAAAGCGCCATCGCAATCATCGCGCGCTGGCGCAGGCCGCCGCTCAGCTGATTGGCGAGCTGGTCGATCCGCTGATTGGGCGAGGAGACGCCAACCCGCCGCAGCATCTCGATCGCCTTGTCGCGCGCCTCCTGGCGGCCGATCTCCTGATGGAGCCGGATCGCCTCGATGATCTGATTGCCCACGCTGTGGACCGGGCTGAACGAGGACATCGGCTCCTGGAAGATGAGCGCGATCTCGGCGCCGCGGATCGACCGCATCTCCGCGCCGTTGGACTCGAGCTTCGCGAGGTCGACGGCGAGGCTCCCCGCTCCGCCGTTCGCGGTCGGGCGGCGAAACCAGATCTCGCCGTCGACGATCCGGCCGGGGCGGTCGACGATTCTCAGGATCGATCGCGCGGTGACGCTCTTGCCACATCCGCTCTCGCCGACGATGCCGAGCGTCGCCCGAGGGTTCATTTCGAAGCTGACGCCGTCGACCGCCTTCACCGTCCCCTCGTCCTGCGCGAAGTACGTATGCAGATTGCGGACGGAGAGTAGCGGTTCAGCGTCCATAAGGATCGGCGGCGTCCCGCAGTCCATCGCCCAGGAAGTTGAACGCCATGACGACGATGATCACCGGCACCGCCGGGAGCATCAGCCACGGCGAGATCGCCACGGTCTGGACGTTCTGGGCCTGCTGCAACAGGACGCCCCAGCTGATCGCGGGCGGCCGCAAGCCCAGGCCCAGGAAGCTCAGCGCGGTCTCGCTGATGATCATCGCGGGGAGCGCCAGGGTCGTCGCCGCGATGATGTGGCTCATGAACGACGGCACCATGTGCACGAAGATGGTCCGCATCTGCGTACAGCCGACCAGCCGGGCGGACACCACGAAGTCTTCTTCTCGGTGGTCGAGGTACCGTTAAAGGAACACCCGCGCCAGCTCCGTCCATCCCAGCAGCGAGATGATGACGGTGATGGCGAAGTAGACCTGCAAGATCGTCCAGTCGCGCGGCAAGGCCGCCGCCAGGCCCATCCAGAGCGGAATCGTCGGGATCGAGCGGAGGATCTCGATGATCCGCTGGATCACGGTATCGGCAACGCCGCCGTAGAATCCCGAGAACCCACCCAGGACCACACCGAGGACGAGGCTCATGGTGACGCCCAGCAGGCCGATCGTGAGCGAGATGCGAGTGCCGAACATCAGCCGCGACCACAGGTCGCGCCCTTGCACGTCCGTGCCCAGGAGAAAGATCGTCCCGGAGGCGTCCCGTCCCGGATCGACACCGATCAGGTGGCGCGACATCGGAATCAGGCCAAGGAATCGATACTCGAACCCTTGTGCAAAGAACCGGACCGGGATCTTCTGACTGGGATCGGCCCGATAGACGCGCTTGAACGTCTTCGGGTCACGGGCGCCCTTGAGGCCGTAGACGTGGGGGCGAAACCGCCCGTCGTCGAACCAGTGCACGGGCTGCGGCGGCATCAGGGAACGCTGCGCCTCGGACGCGTTGGGATCGGCGTACGCGAGGAAGTCCGCGCCCAGCACGGCCAGATAGAAGCCACCGACGACGATGGCGCTGGCCACGGCCACGCGATGCTTGCGGAACCGCCACCACATGAGCTGCCACTGTGAGGCGACGAAAATGCGCTGCTTGTCGGTGGTCGGCGCGCTCGGCAGCGGTCCCGCGTCGGCGGCGACGGCCATCAGGTGTCCTCGAGCCGGATGCGCGGATCGATCCAGACGAGCACGATGTCCGAGATCAAGGTGCCGATCACCGTCATGATCCCCAGCAGGAGCACGATGGTGCCGGCGAGGAACATGTCCTGGGAGATGAGCGCCTTGAGCAACAGCGGGCCGACGGTGGGCAGCCCGAGGACGAGTGAGACGATGATGCTGCCCGAGACGATATACGGCAGCGTGTAGCCGATCGTGCTCGCGAACGGGTTGAGCGCCAGCCTGACTGGATACTTCAAGATCACCCGCGCCTCGGTGAGGCCCTTGGACCGCGCGGTCACCACGTAGGGCTTGCGCAGCTCGTCCAGCAGATTGGCGCGCATGATCCGGATCTGCTGGGCTGTTCCCGCGAGACCGAGGATCAGCGCGGGGATCGGCAGGTGCTTGAGCAGGTCCCAGACCCGCGCGAGGCTCCACGGAGCGTCCTGGAGCTCCGGCGAGAAGAGGCCGCCGATGTGGGCGTTGAACAACGTGAAGCCGAGATAGAGGAGCACCAGGGCGAGCAGGAAGTTGGGCACGGCGAGACCAAGGAAGCCGATGAAGGTGGCGGCATAATCACCGAACGAGTACTGGCGGACCGCGGAATAGATGCCGATCGGCAGCGCCAGCACCCACGTGAGGAGCAGCGCGGACACGGCGACCACCACCGTCAGCCACAGCCGCTCGCCGATCACCTCGGTGACAGGCCGCCGCCACTCCATCGAAAACCCGAAGTTCCCCTCGGCGATCTGTTTCATCCACTTCCAGTACTGCACGTAGATCGGCTGACCGAGGCCGTACTGGATCCGCAGATTCTGCGCCTCTTCGTCGGTGACGACGCTGCCCATCGACGCCATCTGCGCGATGTAGGAGGTGACGTAGTCGCCGGGCGGCAGCTGGATGATGGCGAAGGCGAGCATGGAGATCGCCCACACCGTGAAGACCGCGAGGAGGGCCCGACGGCCGATGTACGCCAGCATGTCGGGCCCTCCCGGACCGCTAGTTCTTCCAGTAGAAGGTGATCGGCCGCGAGATCCCGGGAGTCTTGCCGTCGGGGCTGTTGTACTGCCGGGACGGGATGTTGCCCATGTTCGTCTTGACCACTCGCACGCCCATGGAGGCCGGGCCCATCCCGATCACGCCGATGATGTAGACCTCTTCGGCGGCGATCTTCCAGACGTCCTTGCCGAGCTGGATCCGCTCCTTCTCGGGCACGCCGAAGGCCTTCTTCCATTTGTCCATCAGCTCGCGCATCTTCGGCTCCGGCTCCTTGCCCTGCGCGCCCGCCGAGAGGAACCACTTGACGTAGAGCGGCCCGGAGGACGCGACGGCGGCCAGCTCGAACGGGAACACGTGCAGCGGGAATGTGAAGAGGTGCTCGCTGCCGTCGTTGTTCCAGGCGCCGAGTTGCTGCTCGTTCGCGGCGGTCCGCTTGAGCGCGAGGCTCCGCTCGACTTCCTGCACGACGAGGTCGATGCCGATCTTCTTCCACTGCTCCCGGATCATCTCGGCGATCTGCGTGAACTGCACGAACTGGCCGCCGAGGGTCATGATCTCGATCCGCAGCCGGCCCTTGCCGTCGCTGCGCAACCGGAAACCCTCGGCGTCCTTCTTGGCCAACCCGAGCTTGTCCAGCATCTCGTTGGCCTTCTTCACGTCGAGCGTGGCCCACATCTTCCGGTACTGCGGACCCGGGTTGTACTTGTTGTTGTCAGCCGGCACCACGGAGCTCGGCGTCCCCGTGCCGAGCCAGAACGTCTCGTTGATCTGGTCGCGGTCGATCCCGAGTGCCAGTGCCCGGCGGAAGTCCACGGTGTTGAACAACTTCGCGATCTCCGAGTCGGCGTCGTAGTTCAGGTTGAACTTGATGATCATGTCGCCGCCGTAGTCGCCGGGATCGAGATAGACCTTGTAGTTGCCCCTGACCTGATTCTCGATGAACACGGGCAGCTTGCCGAGGTCGAGGTGGCGCTGCTGGAAGTCGTACTCGCCCGCGACCGCGCGCAGGTTCAGGACCTCGAGGTTCTCGGCCAGAGTCAGAACGACCTTGTCGATGTAGGGCAGCTGGTTGCCCGCGGTATCCACGAAGACGCTGTATGGGTTGCGCTCGAGCGTCCACGTCGGCGTGTTGATCGGCGTCACGGTCTTCCACGGCGACAGCACGGGCAGCTCCGGATTGAGCGCCCAGTCGTTCTTGAACAGGAACATGCGCACCCAGCTGTCGAACTTCGCGTCCTTCGTTTTCTTGTCGAGCTCGGCCTGCCCCACGTATTTGGGATGAAACTGCTTCAGATAGTGGGCCGGCGCGAAGCCGCCCATGCCGCGGTAGGCGAACCCCTGCCCGGCCAGATCGGTCGAGCCGGCCAGCACGTCGGGCAGCATGAAGTACGGCTCGGGGAACTTGAACCGGACCGTGTTCGTGTCGACCTTCTCGATCACGCCCTGTTTGCCGTTGATGGCCATCTGCGCCGAGGGCGTCGGAACCAGGTCCTTGTTGCGGTAGATGTCCTCGAACCAGAATACGAAGTCGTCGGCGGTGAACGGCTTGCCGTCGCTCCACTTCATGCCCCGGCGCAGCTGCACGAGCCACGCCCGGCCGCCGTCCTGCATCTCGAGACCCCGAGCGATGTTCGGCATGACTTTGTCGCCCGTGTAGTCCCAGAACATCAGGTGGTCCGGGCCCTGGCAGCAGCGGAACCCGTTCCAGAAATCGGCCGGGCCCGTGAAGCCGCCGCGCCACGTGCCGCCGTACTTGCCGACCTCGTTCAGCGGCTTGATCACCAGCGGGTCCTGGCCGATGCGCTCGGCCACCGGCGGCAGCTTGCCCTGCTTGACCAGCTCCACGAGCTGCGGCGCCTCCTTGAACGTCTTGGGAGCCTTCGCGGCATCCGTCACGACCTCCGGCCCTTCCAGCTTCCCGATCAAGCTCTTGCCGGCGTTCTGAGCGATGGCCGCGGCCGCGAGGACACAGGTGAGCGCCCCCACCGCGAGGGCAATCGTGAGCTTCGATCGGAAGGTACGGGTCTTCATTAGGCGTCCCCTTTCCCGCGTGCGCATCTCGAATCAGGCCTCGGCGTTCCCGACGAGCTCACCGAGGCCGGGCCGATTATGGTGATATTCCCGTAGCAAGTCCAGACCGCGCGATTTGTGCCATCATCTTTTATAGGCGCGCCTCGGTCGGCGGGGGCCCCAGCCCCGCGACGACCTGCAGCGCGCACCGCGTTTATAGGCGCGCCTCGGTCGGCGGGGGCC
>Ga0137377_10004298_pt1 | contig 11200 bp, 12 predicted proteins | sample SagtaG_22_FD_104815 | JGI IMG/M metagenome (GOLD analysis project Ga0137377, IMG submission 104815) | Vadose zone soil microbial communities from Sagehorn Ranch, Mendocino, California, USA - Sage2_L_40_16 metaG | ecosystem: Environmental > Terrestrial > Soil > Vadose zone | place: USA... | reverse complement strand
ATCCGAGGCCGGTTCCTCCCACTCTCCTCGTCGATCGCTGCTCAACCTGCCAGAAGGGATCAAAGATTTTCTCCAGGTTCTCGGCTTCGACTCCGATTCCCGGATCGCTTATCGAGACTGCGACCGAATCGCCGTTGAGTCTCGATTGAACGATGATCTGTCCCGCGTCGGAGAACTTGATGGCGTTTGAAAGAAGATTGAGCAGGATTTGCCGCACCTTGAGTCCATCAGTGAAGAGACGAGCGTCCGCCGTTTCATTCCGGAGCCTCAGACCCTTAGCCGCCGCAAGCGGAGTCACCATTGTGATCGCGTCGGCAACGATGGGCCGGAGCTGAACTTCATCCCGTCGCACGATCTCCTTGCCTGCATCGACTCGGCTGAATGTGAGCACTTCGTCGATCATGCCGAGCAGGTGATCAGCGCTCGCCCGAATTCGCCCCAGCTGCGCCAACTGTGCGTCGTTGAGCGAACCGTCGATTCCCTCCTTCAACAGCGATTCATAGCCGATGATCGCATTGAGTGGCGTTCGCAGCTCGTGACTCATGATCGCCAGGAATGCCGATTTTGCCTCGCTCGCGGCGAGGGCGCTGCGATAGAGCTGGGCGTTATCGATCGCGATTGCCGCGCGCGTCGCCAGCTCCATGACGAGGGTCTTGTCCGTCTCGCCGTAGCGGCGGCCACTCTCAGTGCTCACCAACGTGAGCGCGCCCAGGGTGCGACCGCGCGCGATCATCGGCACTAGGAGTGCGGACTTGATCTGTAGCTCGCGCAGCAGCGCAAGGTGATCGCTGTCTTTCGCACCCGCCGCGAGCATGTCGTCAGAGATCTCGGGGTAGATCTCCGGCTGGCCAGTACGGATGACATGGCCAACACCTGTTGGCCCGCTATAATCGGGCGGGTAGCGCTTGTTTAGCTCCCTGGCCCATCTGATTTTCGCCTCGTCCTTGTGAGAGACGACGACCTGACGGACTCTTCCGTCCACATCAACGAGATCGACCGTGCACCAGTCCGCGATTTCTCCGACGGCGAGCCTGGCTACTGCTGCGAGCGTCATCTCGAAATCAAGGGTCGACGCGAGAACGCGACTCGCGTCGTTCAATAATTGGGCTCCGCGGTTTGTTCGATTGAGCTCATCGTTGGTCGAGCGGAGGTCCTCGGCTGTCGCCTCCAGCTCGGCCGCCTGTGATTCCATTTCCACCGCCTGCATCTCCAGCTGGTTCGACTGGCGCTCGAGATCCTCATTGACCCCCTTGAGCTCAGCGTTCGAGCTGTCGCGCTCTCGAAGGGCAGCGGAGAAAGCCAGATTGATCAGCCCACTCAGCAGGAGCGCAATGATCGCGGCAGCGCCGACGGCGAGCAACGAGCTGCGAACGCTTCGCTGCTCCGCGGCGTGGCGCCGGGAGAGAATCGCTCGCTCGCTTGAATGAAGGCCAGCAATGAGCGCTCGCAACTGATCCATCTTTATCTTGCCGGACTCAAGACGCTGGTGACTGGCGGCTCCCTTGACATCACCCTGGCGGAGCCTCGCAATGCCGGTGTCGAGCATTGCAAACCGTTCAGTAACGACGCCTCGTATGGTATCCACGCGCGCGCGCTCCGAGACATCCCCGCGAACGAGTTGACTGAGTGAGTCGAGGGAATGTTCGATGTCGGCCTGGGCGCCGCGGTATGGCTCGAGAAACTCTTCGTCGCCCGTGAGGAGGTACGCACGCTGCCCCGTCTCGGCATCGACGGCGCGGATGAGAAGCGCATCAGCGTTCTCTACGATGGCGTGGCTTCGCTCGACGGCCTGCACGTCCGCGACCACGCTCCGCGCTCTCTCGTACGCGAGGGCTCCGACAATGAGAACCAGAATTGCCGGGACCAGTGCCAGAACGCGACGCTGTGTCGTACTGGAAAGACTGAGACCCAAGCGGAAGCTTTCTCCTATGATTGCACGCTACTCACGACCAACAACGTTGGATCGTGCGAGCGACAGCCTATCATCGGCGACTTTCGGGCCAGCGCAGTAAGCGATCTGGCATGAGGCAGAGTTTTTGCTTTACCGTGCGGCATGCGCTCGTCGGATCTTTTGCCGCGTGGTGCGCGGCTCACGGCGAGCGCATTCATGCTTTCCGATCCGCGCTTGCACGAGGGAGGCTAGCAGAATGAAGGCTGTACGTTTTGCGCAGGTTGTATGCATTGCCACGCTCGTCTCGCCGATGGCAGCGTGTGGCGCGCGCGCTCATATCGTCGGCAGAAATCCCGCGGTTACGCTCGCACCGACGTGCGCGAATGTGGTGAAAGTTTTTCCGAGTCCCGACAAGGTGACTTATGATTACTACGAGATCGCGCTCATCACCGCCGAGGCGAACTCGGTCTACAATGGCAACGGAGATATACTCAAATCCGTACGCAAAAAGGCAGCGAGCGTCGGGGCAAATGGCGTAGTGGTGGATTCGCTCGGCGCGACGCATGCAACCGTCAAGATCCTGGGCGCCGCTCTCGGAGCAAAGGACGCCGAGCGAAAGGCGCGAGCGATCGCGATATGGATGCCAAGCGATACTGCTCGCGTGCGCGAAGTGTGCGGCGGAGGCTGACCGCCGCCGTGGCATTGCTCTCGATGGTCGCCGCGACTGCCTGCAAGGAAAGCCCGTGGACACCTGTGGGAAGCGCCGAGCTCGTGCTGTCCGAGATAAAGCTCGGCGGCGCCGAGAAAGTCTCCCAGCGAATCGACCTCGACGAGAATTTCGGACGCTCGGTCATGAACGGGATCGCCAGCGGCGACAGCTTGTGGCTTCAGGTTGCGGAAAGGCTGACTCCAACCTCTTCGGCGGCGGAGGCAACGCTGTCAATCGCGCTGGCGTCCGCTCTACCACACTCACCCGACCGCGTGCTGGCGCTGTTGGGGAAGAAGTATCCGATCGAAGAGGTGTGCGGAATTCCGTTTCTCAAGGCCGACTCTTTACTCGTCACGAGCTATCACGATGAGGCAATCGCCTCACTCGAGCGTGTACGCAGCCCAACGTTGACGGTCGCCCGCGACGTTTGCCGGGTCACTTTGGATGAAGGACGGGACCGTCGACTCGAGCGCATCAACCCGGCGTACATCGTGAAAAACAAGCCGGTCGCTCCCCGCCGCCCGGCGCGAAAGCGTCCGGTAAAACCACGGCAAACCGTTACCCCGCAAGACACTAGCTCGTCGGATTGACGCATTAAGCGGAAGCGGATTCGACACCTTCATCGAAGCCCGTTACAACCAGGTACAGGGTAACAACGGTTCGTTGAAGTTCATTCCCATCACGTTCGGAGTGATGTTCTAATCCACGTCACTGGAGCCGGCTGTAACAAACGGGAGAGGGCGAACAGCTCTCTCCCGTTTTTGGTCAGGCGCACTGCAACCCGGACTTCAATTCTGCCATACTGCATGTACCGTCACTATTTCTTCCGTTCCCCGTCGACGAAGCCCAGAGCTCAATGCGAATTCTCGTAGTCGATGATGATCGCGCCATAGTCAAGCTGATTGCGCGCGTCCTACGTGACGAGGCCTATGCAGTCGACACAGCCAACACGGGCGAGGAAGCTCGAATGCTGGCGCTCGTCAACGAATACGATGGAATCATTCTCGATCTCGAGCTGGGAGACCGGCATGGATTCGAGATTCTCCAGGAGCTGAGACGGAGCGGACGGCACACACCAATCCTTCTTTACTCTGGACGCGGGGACACAGAGTCGATCGTCCGCGGCCTCGATGCAGGCGCCGATGATTACGTCGTCAAACCGGTCTCGAATGAGGAGCTGAGGGCGCGCGTGCGCACGCTGATTCGGCGAGGCGCCGGCAGCTCCCGCGTCGACGAGCAGGTCAGGGTCGGCAATCTCGTTCTCAACCGCTTGACCCGCCGCGTCACCAGCGGTGCCAAAGAGGTAAACCTGACGTCGATGGAGCTGAAGCTGCTCGAGCATCTGATGCTTCGAGCTGGCGAGACGGTTTCCCGCAGCGAGCTCCACGACAAGGTGTGGGACATGCATTTCGACCCAAGCTCCAACGTCATAGATGCCCACATCGCCAGGCTACGGAAGAAGCTGGAAAAGGCCGGTGCCTCGGCCCTGATCGCCACCCGCCGCGGAATGGGTTTCGTGCTTGAGACCGTAACCCCCTCAGGGGACACGACTTAGCAACCAACGGTGATCATGACAGAACAGTCATAGTCCGTTCACAAAGCCGTCACAGAGCGAGGTACATATTGTGCCTCATCAATAAACCAGTCATGAGCTGCGGCTCAGGCGGAGGCTCTGTAAATGGCTCGATTCACCTGCATGTTGACTGCACTCGCACTCGGAAGCGCGATGATCTCGCGCCCCGCAGTCGCGCAGCACGGATCGTCGGTGAGCCTGACGCACACGGTGTCAGTCACAGTTCCGCCCCGCGTCAAGGTGCAGGTGAGCAATGCCGCTCCGGTGGTTGAGTCCGCGACCCGCTCGTCGACGCAGGCGACGGATGGATTGTCTCTCAGCGTTAACGCTACGCAACCGTGGATGCTCTCGATCGGTACCGCCGCGGAAAGCTCCAAGATTCAATGGTCGCTCGATCAGGCTTCGGGCTTCGCCAATGTGAGCGCGCGCAACACAACTGTGGCGTCGGGCGCACTATCGCAGTCCGCGACCACTGCCACGGTTTTCTTCCGCAACGCCACTACAGTCGCGACCTCAGGTGGCGAGGGCCCAGCGGAATCCAACGCCGTCATATTTACCGTCGTCGCGCCGTAACGATATCACAAATCAGCCATAGGTAAACCGACTACTATTTTCGGTTTGGCTCAAATCGTTACTGGCCGGAGTACTGACTCGTCGTCTTGACGGCGAGGGACAGCTACGATTCTCAGCCCAGGTCCAAACGGCCTCGGCAAGGCAAAATGAACCCTCCCGTAAACCAGATCAGCGTCCTACGAGTCCGCTACCGCGACTCACGTGCGGGCGCATTCTCGAACAAGGAGAAGCTTTGAAGCGTTCACTGTTCCTCGCGATCGCCACGATCGCACTCGTCGCGGCCCCGCGCGTATCGCATGCGCAGCTCGGCCTCGTCAAGCCCTTCCAGCTTGGAATTGCTGGTGGTGCTGCCCAACCCATGAGCGACCTGAAGGATGCCGCCAACATGGGTTACAACGCGACAGCCGCGTTGGGAATCAACCTGCCTTTCATCCCGGTTGGTCTTCGCGTCGATGGCGCGTACAACCAGTTTGGTGAGAAGACGGGCGTCCCTGCCAAGCTCCATGTCATCAGCGCGACGGGTAACGTCGTGTGGCGTCTGCCGAGCGTCGGCATTTCGCCTTACCTGATCGGCGGAGCCGGACTGTACATGCAGACGGCCACCTCCACCGGTACGACCAGTACCAGCCTGACGGACAACCACCTCGGGTGGAACGCCGGCGCTGGTATCAACCTGCCGCTGTCGGTGTTCAAGGCGTTCGTCGAAGCGCGTTACAACAGCTATTCGACCGATGCTGGTTCGGTTAAGTTCGTGCCGGTAACCGTCGGCATCATGTTCTAAGCTGGTCGGCTCGAAGTCAGAGCCGCGCAGCGCAACGGGGGAGGGCTAAACGCCCTCCCCCGTTTTTTTGTGTAATCCTGATTGCCGCCTCAATAGAACTGACTGAGCTGCACCTGTGAGCCGTTCACGTAGGTGCCGTAGAACCGGACGAAATCTCCGCTTCGGAGTGTGCTGAATCTGTTCGCATCACTCGTGCTCAGATTGTAAGGCAGAGTAACGGTCAACGTGCCGTAATTGTTGACGTCGACAGTAAACAGACCGTTCCGCCGGTCGACCTGTCGCACCGTCCCCTGCATCGGCTGTACGCTCGACGATGAGACGCGTCCGCTTCCGCTTACCGACTGGTCGACCTGCACGTAATCGGTGTAGTAGTTGTTGCCGTTAGCCTGGACGCGCGCAGTTACTCGATCCCCGCTCTCGAGAGCCGTCGGGGAATAGCTCTGATTCTGATACACTACCTGGGTTTGATTGTCGTAGTAGACCGGCACCGTTTGTCCGTTGGACTGTTGGATGGCGATCTGCTGCGATCTGGAGTCGACACCACGTATGGTCCCGCTGAGCTGTCCGGACTGCGCACCGTTGCCACCGCCCAGCACGCTCCCGAGAACGTTACCGAGCTGGCCAGCGCACGCACCAACCGAAGCAATCATCAGCGCCGCCGCGGCGCCCTGTCTTATTCGTCGGATCGACATTTCTCCTCCTGTGATCCGCGTCAAAAGAGCAATCGCGGTGCCTGAGCGCCGAGTCTATCTTTCCGAACCGATGAGAAATTTTGGCGTCCTCGTGCTGCTGGCCCAGACGACTGTGGTCGCCTGTGAGCGCTCGTCCCCTGCGCCCTCCGGATCAGCTTCCTCCACTGCGTCTACCTCGGTTGGGACAACTAGCTCCCCGCCCGTTGCAACATCCAGCAGCAGCACACCGACTGGTTCACTGTGCCCCCGCACGGGTATGTGGGCCCTATGCAGCGTTGAGAGGCGCCTCGAGCAATCGGGTTTCGTCGTCAGGCGCGTTCGTGGAGTCGCATCGCGCCGCGAGGGCTTCAGTGTCCCACCCAGCGTCTACGCGCTCGGTCGTTCACGACTCGAGGTTTTCATCTATCCAAACCAGCAAGCGCTTTCAGCCGATATCGCAAAGATCGACACAGTTTTTGCTGCGCCGCGCGGGTCGCCGAATCCGTGGGGAACCGTCCCTACCTTCGTGCGGTCAGCGAATATGGCGGCGGTTTTCCTGACCGATAACGCGACGCAGGCAGAACGACTGACCTTGGCACTCACCGCGGGCGCGCCCCAGCGTTAATGGCTAATCCTCATCTGATAGGACCACCCCCGTATCGACACCGGCGGATCTCAAGCGCTCGTTTGGACGCACCCGTGACCTGACTGAGAACCTGCTGCGAGCCGCATCGCTCTGGCTCGGAGTGATGTCACTCCTCTTCTGGTTTTCGAGGCCGAGAAGGCCTTTCAGATGATCGCGAAGCACCTGCAAACCGCTCGATTGGATCCCAACGGACGCATGGGCGAAGACCAAGCCAGACAATGGTGGGAGCGCAGCTCATCTGAGCACCATGTCGCGCGACTCTTGTGACCAAATGACGACGAAGCCGAGTCTCTTTTTTTGGGCACTCACTCCAATGTCCGTCCACCTGGAAGGGACTATTGGCTACCGTTCGCGCAGGCAACTCGCTTCGAATTAGTCCGAGACAGGGCGGCGACGAGTCGCTCTTTGCCGAAGCATTCGAGCATGCGCCAAACGGGATGGCATTGCTCGATGGTCAGGGGATAATCACCCAGGCCAACCAAGCGCTCTGCAAGCTTCTTGGATTCAACAGAGGCGAGCTGCTCGGATTGACCCCTTGGGAGATCACTCACGCAGAGGACGCCGAGACCGAGGCGGAACAGCGGACGCGTCTCGCACGTGGCGAGATAGACCGCTATCAACTGGTCCAGCGATTCATTCGTAAGGATGGGGAACCGACCTGGGTACTTCTCTCCGTTTCCGTCGGTCGCCGCAGCACGACTTCCCCCGACTATTACATCCTCCAAGCGGAAAGCGCGGCCAGACACTCTTCTGCTGAGCCACATCTGGCGGCCGACGCGATGCTGGAACGCATGAACGACGCGATGCACGAGATCGGCAACTCGCTCACGCCTCTGATGCTCAGCACCGAGCTGCTTTTCGAGCAGACCAAGCGCGGCGACATCTTCGAGTCGGCGCAGGTGATTTTCAAGGCGGCGAGGCGCATCGCGTTCACATTGAGGCGATTCCGTGGTATCGCCGATGTGCAGCCGGTGGCGTATGTGGGGCCTGATCGAATGCTCGATTTGAGGCTTGTGCCTCCGCGCAAGGAAGCCGACTAGCTTCGCGTCCGCAGGGCTTCTGGACAGCAATCGACGCGGCGAGCAGTATTGAGGTCCCCTCACTGGAGCTACCTCCGATGCAGGTCCGCATTTACTCCGCAGCCCTCGCCGCCGCGCTGGTGCTGCTGCCGAGAGTGACTACAGCACAGCAAGGCAACCCCGTCGCGGATGCTTTTCGGGACAACGCGCGCGACGTCGCAAAAAATCTGATTGCGGCTGCCGAAGAGTTTCCCGCCGACAAGTACGGCTACAAGCCAACGCCGGCTCAGATGAGTGTGGGTGACATCGTCGCCCATTTGGCACAGGGTAACGATTACTTCTGCGGAACCATTGGTGGGATGAAGGCCCCGACCCGGGCCAAGGTCGCCACGACGGATAGCAAGAAAGCTCTGCTCTCGCGGCTACGCGAAACGTTCACCTTCTGCGATCAGGCGCTGGCATCGCTCAATGACTCGAATCTCGGAGAGTCACTGCCTTTCTTTGGGGGCCGCAAGATGTCGCGTGCAGCGATCATGACAATCACGACCGCTGATTGGGCGGACCATTATAGCCAGTACGCCAACTATCTACGCCTCAACGGGCTGGTTCCGCCGACCGCCAAGAAGCCGGCGATGTAGTTAGCGCCGCTTTCCTCTTTTCGTACCCCCAGCGCGCGGCTCGTGCCTCTTCGCCGCGTGCTGGGGTGTACTGGCAGCGGAAGTCTTTTTGGCAACGACATCGAGGTCGGGTTGCCCGATCGGGCCGGCCTCGTCCGCAGCGATCTCGCGCGGAGTTCGGTGCTGACTAACAGGATGGGGATTGGCCTGGGTCGTTTCGCTTGGATCGCTCATCCTTCCGCCTCGTAGTCTGGATTTGTCGTCGACGGACGCGCTCCGCGATCGAAGGTCCGATGACCACTACAACCTTTTTCAATATATAACGTCCCGATTCGGCAGGGTTCGGGCCGGCTCAGTCAGGTGTCAAGCCGTCGACACCTTCGCAGAGTGCGTGTTGCGAACAGAATCAGAAACACCGTGCGGCCAAACGCCTAGCGGCTGGAGCGCGTGCTGAGAGATAAAGCCGCAGTGCTCGCACACGATCATGATCGCGGGGATGGTCGTCCTTTCAAGGCTGTTCCGATCCATCGTCGCCTGCACCTCGATCATCGAGTATTCGCTCACTGTCCACTGGCTGTCCTGGCAGCGCGGGCAGCTTCCCGCACCGCGCGCCTTGAGCGCGGCAACGATTTTGTGCTTGTCGTCGGCGGAAATTCCCCTGTAGTTGTTCATCGGAATCCTCTCTCAGGTTGGTGACGGCTGGTCGGCTTCGATGCACCAGGCAACCGCCTGCCTGGCGATCGCGCGGAACGCGTGCATTGAAGGACTTTTCATGTGCGCCTTGGCGGAGGGAGAAGGCGTCGCCAGTAGCGCCGGGATGCTGCCCCGCAATTGAAGCAGATCGTGAATACGGGCTGGTGGAGATCTCCCGTACGTCATTACGCGATGAATCTGACTTTAAAGGTAACGTCGTCGCGATCGATTAGCGATCTTGTCCAACGAGAGCGATGTCGCGGCCCTTACGATCACCTTGGGAGGCCGGCTTCGCGAGCGGCGACCGACCGCAGCGCGGCGAGTTTGAGCCGCTACTAAATGAAAAGGGGGGAGCGCCCGTTAGGCTTCCCCCCTTTTCTCCAACCGCTGCATGAAAGACGAGCCGACTCCCGGGTTGGCAACAGCTAATGTGTCGGTACCGACGCATCTAGCTTCAAGAGCTTTTCTTATCGACTATGACTTTTGTGTCATCCCCACTTCATGACCCATAAGGAATGACCGAACAACTTCCCGAGCGCCGCAGCGCGTCTAGGCCGCTGGATTGACTATCGCAGGGGGAACCGCGGGCTTCGGCTTCTGCCAGACGGGCCGCTGATAGGCCGGGCGCGCCTCGGTCGCCAGGAGCTCGGCGTAGTACGCGATGATCCGCTCCCGAACTGATTGCTCCGTGTCATTCGCCGAAGCCTCGAACGGTGCGTACCGCGTGCTCCCTCCGGTCTCCAGGCGGAACCACCACCATGGCCGCATTCCGGCGAGGCTGGGCACTTCGACCGAACAGTAGAATTTGCGGCCCTGATCCACGAACTCGAAATCCTTCAATTTGTCTATTGATCGCATCATTCAATCTAGCTCATTGCTCAGGGATAAAGGCTCCGAAGTTGCCGACCGAGCCAAGCGCAGGATGTAGAACCCCCTAGAGGGCCGGGTTCTACGTCATTCGACGCCTGCTACGTCATTTGACGCATACCGCAAAAGCAGCTTCAAGGTGATTGTGGACCGCGAGTTCAAGGGTCCAAACCGCCACCCAACCCAGCTTATGCGAAACTTCCTTAAATACTTTCCTGGCCTGTCGGTGATTCTGTCCTGCCTTCTCATCTCATCCGCAAAGGCGCAGGGCTCAAACGACGTGCGCTCGAGGCTGACGATTCCGGATAGCGCACACACACAGATCCTCACGCTCAGGGACGGATCCACAATATTCGGCCGGGTCGCGGCAGTAAATGCCGACACCGTTGTGTTCGATACCCAAGGCGGGAGGCTGCAAATCTCAATCGCTTCGATCCGGGAGATCAAGCAGATCGCCGCCTCCGATGTGCGCAACGGAGCGTACTGGTTTCCCAATCCTAATTCGACACGCCTCTTCTTCGCGCCAACCGGGCAGATGTTGAAGCAAGGGGAAGGATACGTGTCTGACTACGAGCTGTTCTTTCCCGGTGTTGCGTTCGGACTCACTGATAACGTGACGATCGGCGGAGGTGTTTCGCTCCTGCCAGCGAGTGCCGAGGATCAGGTCTATTACCTCACGCCGAAGATCGGTGTCAGTCTCTCTGACAAGGTTCATCTGGCAACCGGCGTCCTTTTCGCCGGGACGAAGGGGGGAACGGGCGGAGTCTACTACGCCGTTGGCACCGTCGGAGACGGGAACGCCAGCGTCACGATCGGTGGCGGCTATGGCTTCGCCGGAGGAAAGATCGAAAGCAAACCAGTCGGGATGATCGGCGCTGAGCGAAGGATATCCCGCCGCATTGGGCTCGTGACGGAGAATTACCTGTTGCCAGTTTCCCAGGACAACGTTCTCTACTCGTTCGGAATCCGTTTCATGGGGGAAAAACTTACGACTGACCTCGCGCTGGCAAATATCGCGGGAAGCGGTGTGATCGGTTTTCCGTTCGTTGATTTCGTTTTTCGCTTCTAGGAAGGCCGTTATGGAAGATTACTCGTCGGCGTACGAGACAGCGCCGAAGAGGCGAATTCACCACCCATTAGAAGCCCGCCTATGGATACGT
>Ga0137377_10004295_pt1 | contig 11203 bp, 5 predicted proteins | sample SagtaG_22_FD_104815 | JGI IMG/M metagenome (GOLD analysis project Ga0137377, IMG submission 104815) | Vadose zone soil microbial communities from Sagehorn Ranch, Mendocino, California, USA - Sage2_L_40_16 metaG | ecosystem: Environmental > Terrestrial > Soil > Vadose zone | place: USA... | reverse complement strand
TGGCCTTGGCCTTTTGAACAACCCGTTTGGAGATGACATGATTGGTGTTTCGCTTGAACCTGGCTTCCTTGCCAGAGAGTTTCTTGAGATGGCGCTTTGCGCTTTTCGTTCCACTCTTCTGAAGGCGTTGGCGCAAAGCATGATGCCGCTGTCTATTCTTTTCAACGGCCTGGCCGCTGAACGTCTCGCCTTCAGAGTCAGTGGCAAGATTGAGAATGCCAAGATCGACGCCGAGGGTGTCAGTCATTTCACCGGCCTCGGGCAGAGGGACTTCCAACGTCACAGCCAGGTAGAACGTGCCATTGCGATAGAGCAAGTCAGCTTGTCCCTTGATCGCATCCATCCTGGCCTGCTGATAAGCACCGAAACGGAAGGGAACAAGCACACGGCCAGAGAGCGTCAAGAGGGACACGGTGTCAATGCCCTTGAAGTTCATAAGGCGCTCGTCATAGACAATTGCACCCTCTGGCCTAAAGGTAGGTTGGATGCTCTTATCCCGCTTGTAGGCTTCACTGGCCTTGCTAATGCACCTGATAGCCAACTGAGCCGCAAGCTGATAGGTGGTACGCAATTCGCCATACACCAGCTTCTGCAACGCAAATTTGTTGGCGGTCTTCTCGGCGAACGCTACAGAAGCAACATAGTTGGCAGCCTCATTGAATGCATGCATGGTGTCAAGCAGGGCTGCCGCCTGTTCGGTTGTAGGAGCGAGCTTCAGGAGCATCGTTTGTTTCATAGAAGCAGTGTACACCTATTGATGCAAGTTGTCATTAGTATACTGCCTGCGGGCAGCGCGGCTTACCTACCCATGGCTCTGCGCCAGGGGCATCTCGCCGCGATCTGGTGAATTATTGCTGGCAGGCTTCCTTTACTCTCCTGACCCGACCCGCGCAAGGGGGCTGAGTCGTTCCGCTAACCCCGTATTGCGCAGCGCCACACGATTATTCCTCACAGCCGCCTCCAATGCGCGTGGCTGGCCGACAATCACACACAGACGCTTAGCGCGAGTGATTGCTGTATAGAACAGATTGCGTTGGAGCAGCATGTAATGCTGATTGACAAGCGTGAGCACGATGGCTGGATATTCACTTCCCTGGCTCTTATGCACAGTAACAGCGTATGCCAGTACCAGCTCATCCAGTTCATGAAAATCGTAACTCACCAGTAGTGGCCCGGCCTCTTCCAAGAACTCAACCTTGATAGTCGAGTTTTCCTTATCGATAGCGCGAATCCAGCCGACATCGCCATTGAAGACGCCTTTATCATAGTCGTTACGCACTTGCATCACCTTATCCCCAAGACGCAGCGTACGGCCACCCCATTCTAGCGATACATGCGCAATGGGATTCAGCCGTGCCTGCAACTCCTCATTTAGACTGGTGACCCCCAGAGGTCCCTTATACATGGGCGCAAGGACCTGAATATCGGTCATAGGGTTAAGATGATAGTGTGTTGGAATACGGCGCTGCACAAAATCAAGCACTAAATGCTGGGCGCGGATGGGATCCTCCTCTGCAACGAAGAAGAAATCACCCCCTGGTTCTCGCTTCAATGATGGCAGTTGACCTGCATTAATACGGTGAGCATTGACTACAATCTGACTTTGCTGGGCCTGGCGAAAGAGTTCCGTCAAGACCATCGATGGTATCGCTCCACTGCGCAACAGATCACGCAACACGTTTCCTGGTCCGACAGAGGGCAGTTGATCGGCATCACCTACCAGCAAAAGGTGAGCATTGGGCGGCAACGCCTTCAACAGGTGGTAAAAGAGCAGGATATCGACCATCGATACCTCGTCGACGATCACAAACTGGTAGGGCAGGGGATTCTCCTCGTTGCGTTGATACGTGTTATCATGCGGCGCATACTCCAGCAATCGATGCAGCGTTTTTGCCTGGAAACCAACGGCTCCAGTAGCCTCTGTCAGTCGTTTAGCCGCTCGCCCGGTCGGCGCTGCCAATGCAACCTCGATCTTGCGCTTGCGCAGCACCATTAACAAGGCACGAATAGATGTCGATTTCCCTGTGCCTGGTCCCCCTGTCAAGATGCTGACCTTCGAATCATAAGCCATCTGCACTGCTGTGCGCTGCTTCTCAGTCAGCACCATATTGCGGGTCTGCGCCAGGTAGTCGAAGACCGCATCCCAATGCTGCTGGCTCACAGGCGGAAGCTTGCTGTGTGAACGCAAGAGCGTACGTAAAATACGCGCCGAGCCTTGTTCTGCATGCCAGAATGGCCCGTAGTAAATACGCTGCTGCGGGGTTGCATCTTCTACCTCACTCCAATCATTCGGAGGGTCTTCATCATCCGTTGGCTGTGAATGCACCTCCACTTGCGCAGGCAAGGGAGACTCTACAAACACATCCCGCTCTCCACGCAATTGTTCCATGGCAATAGAAATCAGTTCATAGGGCACTTGCAATATCTCTGAGGCACGGCGCATCAATTCTTTCTCAGGCAAAAAACAATGGCCATCGTCATTGGCTGCTTGGGCGAGCACATACGTCAGCCCGGTTGCGATGCGTGGAATGCTATCACGCGGCAATCCAAGCTTCACCGCAATTTCATCGGCGGTGCGAAAGCCGATGCCATACACATCCTGCGCTAATTGATAGGGATTCTCACGCACGACCTTGATCGATTCCTGACCATATTGCTTATAAATGCGCGTTGCCAGGTTCATCGACACATCGTGAGATTGCAGAAAGAGGTGAAGCTCCTTGATCTCGCTCTGTTCAGCCCAGGATTGAGCAATCTGCTCCCGATCCTTCGCGCTTATGCCTTTCACCTCGCTCAGTCGTTCCGGCTGCTGTTCGATAATCGCCAGTGTCTGTTCTCCAAAATGCTCGACGATGCGCTGCGCCTTCTTTGGACCAATGCCTTTTATCAAACCTGAACCGAGGTAGCGGGTGATACCCTCGATAGAAGCGGGCAATCGCTGGGTGAAGGTCGTAACATGAAGTTGACGGCCATACTTCGGGTCCCTCTCCCATTCTCCTTCGACCGCTAATAACTCACCAACGTGTACACCCGGAAGTGTTCCGACAATAGTCGTTAGATCATCGCGAAAGAGCCGCCCGCTATCGTTGGGACGAAAACGCGCGACTGTATAATGATTATCTTCGTTACGAAAAACGATACTCTCAACTGAACCTTCAAGCCTGGGCATACTACGTTATTCCATGTAAACGACAACTAAATGGAAGCAACAATGGTGGCTAGAGCTTTTTATATCACTGCCAGTATAATATAGATGCGAGGATTGTTACAAGCAAGAGAGGAAACAACCACCCATGACACAGACCCCACAACCAGGTAATAATGATAAGAAAGCACAGGTGCAGGATTATTTCTCGCGTACGGCAGAAAGCTACGTTGCTAGTTTCTCACATCGCTCGGGCGACGATATGCAACGACTGATCGAACTGGGAGAATGGAATCCACAACTTCAGGCGCTTGATATCGCTACCGGAGGTGGGCACACAGCTCTCGCCGTCGCTCCATACGTAGAGCAGGTAACAGTTACCGACTTGACGCCTCGCATGCTCGAAAAAGCGCGCGATTTTATACTTGCTCAAGGCGTCACCAATGCACGGTTTCAAGTGGCAGATGCTGAGCAACTCCCATTTGCATCAGAAAGGTTCGACCGCGTTACATGCCGTATCGCTCCCCACCACTTTCCCGATCTACCCCAATTCGTGCAAGAAGTCGCGCGAGTCTTAAAACCCGCTGGAATTTTCCTACTTATCGACTGTATGGCGCCCAGCGATCCAGAACTCGACACATTCGACAACACCGTCGAAAAATGGCGGGACCCATCCCATGGAAGATCATGCACTGCCCAGGAGTGGCAAGCATTTTTCAAAGAGGCGAGATTGTCCACCGAACATATGGAATTCTTCCGTAAAACACACGCATATGATGATTGGACTGCACGTTCGCAAATGCCCCTCAGCGAAAAAGCGAAGCTGGCACAGTTTATTCTAGAGAGTGGCGACCGCATTCAAAGCTACTTTGAAATCACACGCAAGCGAGATGGTCAGCTCGCCAGTTTCACTAACGACTTCATTTTGCTCAAAGGTCGGAAGAATTCTTGACAAAACTGAACAACCGGTTTATAATGTTTGTAACAATTGTTACAAAAAATAACATCGGTTGTTTGTAGGGTGAGGGGAAAATCACGGTGAGAGGAAATAAAGGTATGAGCCAGCTCCATTATTCGGATATTTCATTGCCGAGATATCCGAATCTGATCAATCGTCTCTTGTATTATCCGCTCCGGGTTCTCTTACAGCCCATTACCCATGTATATCCAGGATCTATTCCAGAGCTGCTCGTTCAAATTCAGAAGGTCACTACTCCCAATCAATTGACAAAACTGGTCAACGAGCTACAGAGTCGTATCTGGTATCTCCTCCCAGATGAACAGGCAATTGCAAGAAAACAACTGACCGATGCTCTCATTTCACTGGTACACCATGCATCACATGCATCTTTACGACTAGAGGCAGCAGGTTGGTTGCGTTTGTTTGTGCAAGCAGCTTATCCGCCACATCCAGAAGAGATATTTGTGACATTAGTTACAGCAACCATTCGAGATGACGTGGATGGGAATGTGCAAAGCGCCAATCTAAAAATGATCTTCGAATGTTTCTGGCCTTTTCGTTATCCATACGCCGCGTATAACTGGGAAAAGTTCCCCAACAACGCCGTATTCTATCCATTAGCGCCCTTGCTTTCCCAAAGTGATGACTATACGCAAAGTATGCTGATTTCTATTTTTGCCGAATTGCCTTCATTGGATGATTCGGAAATTGCACAATATTTGCTTCCTGTTGCCCTTACATGGTCAACCCATACAGACCCCGAACGACGACAAAGAATTACATCTATCCTCGCGCTGATGAACCATAGCAGCGCTCAGAAGGCCCTGAACCGCTTGCAGGTTGATACCAATCCGACCGTACGCGCCAGCGCAAAACGCGCCGCTGAAAAAGTTCGAAGGGCATAGCCTCAGACGCAAAACTTTATCACATACCCCACCATCTTATTGTCTTCTCTTGTCTGCTTACGTTATAATACCTGTGTCTTCTGTAAGACTTGTTAATTGTGGGGGAAAATTTACTCCGGCATGAGTGAATACCAGTCACCCATGCGCATAGTAACCTTCTCTGGAAGAGAGGGAATACGCATGAGCAGTAAAATCACCTATCGACAACAGTTCACTCGCTGTGGCAAGCAACGTTGTCGTAAATGTAAAGAGGGAGCAGGCCACGGGCCATACTGGTACGCCTATTGGAGCGTTAATGGTCGCACAGTCAGCAAATATATTGGCATCCATCTTCCTGAAAATGTTGAAATCGAAACCAACGAGAGCAAAACACAACGGCAACATATACCTTCGCTAGAAACGCCAAAATCTCCGGGTCCACATGTTCAACGTAAAGCTCAAAAGGACATCCAAGTTGAGACACCTCTGATTTCGAGCAATTCCTCTACCTCAAGTTTAGAGGGCGTTCCTGACAAACAACCCGCATTACGAATCTACGTTCTTGGTCAATTTCGCATTGAACGCAGGAATGGCAAAGAATGGCAAACTATTGCCAGCCGCATGTGGCAGCGCCGCCGCGCTCGCGCATTACTCGGCTGTCTTCTCAGCAATGCAGGACGACGACTGGGTAGAGAACAGGCAATGGAAGCGCTCTGGCCTGATCTCGACACTGAGACAGCCGCTAACCGCTTAAATGGCGCAGTGCATGAAGTGCGCCAGATTCTTGAGCCCGAGATTGCGCGACCGGCGGCATCGCAATTGTTACGACTCGAACAGAATGTATTGCAGCTTGCCACTGCCAGCCAGATCTGGGTTGACGCAGATATATTTGAAGGCCTACTGAACAAAGCAAATGTAACCTCAGATCCAGCGCAAGCTGAACAGATCCTCGAGCAAGCGGCCCGGCTCTATGGGGGAGATTATTTACTTGAAGAACTTTACTCTGAGTGGGCAGCCACTCGTCGTGAGTCACTCCGACGAGGCTGGATTGGTTTACTGCTGAAACTGGCAGAATTAAGGGCATCAAGAGGCGCCCTCGCCAGCGCCATCGAACCGCTTGACCGTTTACTCGCAACCGATCCAATACACGAAACAGCGGTACGTCGCCTGATGCTCCTGCTGACCCGGCTCGATCGGAGGGGAGAAGCATTACAGGTCTATCAGCGCCTGGCCAATATCTTACAACGTGACTATGCAAGCGAGCCACTGCCTGAAACAGACGAACTTTACGAAGCGCTACGCCAGGGGTATATGTACGTTCCACATCCTGTAACTCCTCAGGCTACTGCTGGCCAGGCAATTACCACTCCTGGTGAAGTACAGAGCGCACTGCATGTGCCACCTGAACCTGCAATACATCAACGTATGATCCAATCATTCCCTCGCTCAGTTCTACAGTTGGGACGCCATAACCAGAGTCCACTGATTGGACGTGATCGCGAACTCGCGATTTTGCGACAGCATCTGCTGGCCAATGAGGATGCTTCGCTGGAAGATGCTCAAAACGGTCAATACGACCAAATTGTACAGCCTGCCAGGCAGGATTCAGAAGTTTCACAGAGGAAGCAAAAAAATTGCCACTTCTTGCTACTGATGGGTGAATCAGGCATAGGAAAAACTCGGCTAGCTGAGGAATTAAGCCAGGAGGCCAATGTTCGAGGTTGGTCAGTCGCCTGGACACATGCCTATGAGCAAGAGAGTACCATACCCTATCGACCCTGGACCGAGGTGCTGCGAACACTTCTTCAAGACATCTCTCCAGAATTCCTCATGTCGATCGTTGAAGCACCTTTCATCACTCCTGCCGGTGATACTAGCGATAGTATTCATTATGCTCCTGGTCTAACCTCGAAACTCGCCAGGCTCAGTGCATTACTACCAGAACTGGCCAACTACGACACGTTGACTCCGCAGCAAAACGCATCCACATCTCCCTTACCACCAGAACAAGAACGATTGCATCTGTGGGAGGCCACACTCGGGCTTCTTAGTACGCTGAGCAGGGCAACACCATTACTCCTGGTGCTGGACGACCTGCATTGGACTGATGATAGTAGCCTGGAATTGCTTGCGTTCCTGGTTCGCCATTTGCAAGATGAACGTATGTTGCTCATAGGAACCTGTCGAGATGTTGAGCTGACTTCAAACTCCAATTTACGCACTCTTATCAACGACCTGCGCAGAGAGCAGAGCATTGTCTCTCTTCCTCTACAACCATTGACGCAATCTCAGATTGGCTCTCTGGTCGCACATCTTCCCGAAGACGTCGTGCAAAGTATCCAGATTCACGCAGGTGGCAATCCTTTTTTTGCAGAGGAACTGGCACGAGTAAGCGAATCTTCGTTCTTCTCACCTGCAAGTTCCGCAGCCGAAATCGCACGCACACCACAGTTCAATGCTTCCGGCGAGGATGTACCAGTGGGCATCAATCGTGTTGTGATGTTACCTGAAACAATTGCAGCCGTTCTTGAGCGTCGTCTAAGCAAGCTCAGCAGTGATTGCCAGGCTCTTCTCGGTAAGGCCGCGGTTCTAGGAGGCTCGTTTGAGTTCAACCAGCTACTCTTTATGACTGGTGATCAAGGCGCGAAGGAAGATGCCATTCTTGATCTACTTGAAGAGGCGTTACACGCTGGATTACTAACCGAAGAGGGAACAGATGCCCACATCACCTATCATTTCTGGCACCCACTGATCGTTAGCCATCTTTATGAACGTCTGTCCGCCGCTAGACGAGCACAAATGCACCGGCGCGCTGCAAAAGCTCTGCTCTATTTACATCATGGACACGAGGTCGGGGTTGCTGGCGCAATTACCTACCATCTCAGCAAAGGTGGCAGCGATTCCAGGCAAATAGCCCATTACGCTGAAATCGCCGGAAATCGCGCTTTCTCCCTTCCTGCCTATTCTGAGGCTGAACATTACTATCGACAGGCTATCGAGGCAATCACAGGTGGGGATCTGTCGACCAGCACAGCGTCTGAAGTAGATCCGTTGCACCTGGCTTACCTGCTTGAGCAAGTTGCTGAATGTAACATGGTGAAAGGCAATTATGAAGAAGCTCGAACCCTCTATGAATATGTACTTGACCTGCGCAATCAGCTTCAAGTCAATGCCCAGACCAGTGTACCGGCACAAGAAAATGATACGAAAGTTCAGCAAGAAGCACAGATCCAGGCATTGATCTGGCGTGAAATCGGTCGAACCTGGGCAGAGACCGGTGATTATACACAGGCTCGGCAGTGTTTTAAGTATGGCATGCAAGTCATGCTTGAAACCGGTGTCACTTCTGGCGCAGCATGGGCATGCCTGCACTTGCAGTATGGCAATATAAGCTGGAAGGAGGGTAATTATGACGATGCGCGCAGGTATGCGCAAGAGGCGCTGGAGATGCTCTCACATGTAATAGAAGAGCAAGATATGAGCCGCACTGATTCTCAAGACGCACATGCCAGGAATCGCGCACTTTCAATCGCTGGATTACAAACTCGCACTGCTCGGGCGCTCGTTGGTGATCCATTGGAAGTTGGCCGCTGCCATGAGATACTCGGCATCATTACCGCCTCCGTCGGTCACTATACAGAAGCGCTGAAACATCTGGACACGGCTCGTGCTCTCTACGAGCAGCATGGCCTGGTAACCGCGCTGACCCAGGTTTACGGTAACCTGGGCGCAGTTTATGCCTTTAAAGCGGAAAGCGCCGTTGCCCGTACGTACTTTCAGCGTGCCCTGGAACTGGCAGAACGCAACGGTGACCTTCCAGATATGGCCTTTGTTATCGGCAACCTTGCAGATGTAGCAGCGCGCAGTGGCGATTTGCAAGAAGCAGAAGAATGGTTCAAACGTAGTATGGCGCTGGCAGAACGTATTAACGACCGGGATCAGTTGTGCTGGTGCAATGTGGCATTTGCGAGTGCGCTACAGGATCAAGGAAATATGCGCGGCGCACTCGAACACATACGTCGTTCTCTGCTACTGGGGCGAGTTATGAAAAGCACGCGTGCTATTGGCTTTGCCCTTGTCGCACTGGGTGACTGGCGAGTTGCTCAAGCCATCGCCATCTCCAGAGTAGATGTCATCAACCTGACAGAACAAACAATACTGCAAGACCCTGCTTGTTATCGTCTCCTACTCAGTGCCAGGACAGCGTTAGAGAGAGCGCTCTCCCTCGAAGGATTGGATGCAGAGGTCATGACCGAGGGTCACCTGGCAATAGCGGGTGTGTATTTCTTTCTCGGTGACCTGGATACGGCGCAGCAGAAGGCATTCCAAACGCTCGAGGAGGCGCGTAGGCGTGAATTGACCCGCTTAGAGGCGCGTTCACAACGACTTCTCGGACGTATCCTGGCAGCTCAGGGCCAGCAGGAGCAAGCAGATAGTTACTTTGAGCAAGCGATAGAAGTATTTGACAAGTACGAAATGCGCCTTGACTACGCTCGCGCTCTGCATGGTTTCGGGGTCGCTCTATTACGGTGCAGTGCTCCTGGGGATGAAACATACCAGCGAGGACTTGCTTATCTCCACCAGGCCCGCGACATATTCAGAGCTTGCGGGGCCGCCGTCGACCTGGATTGGGTTGAGCGCATCCTTGCGAATCTCGAATCTCAAAAAGCATAGTCTAGAACATCTAAACACTATTCACTTCTTCAAGTGCTAGAACATTACCCATAGTATAGCAAAAGCAGTGTTTTAAGACAATAGACTATAAGAAACTTTGTTTTCTAGAAGCATGAGGGAAACGTAAACATGAACAGTGATAGTTCAGAATTGGCAGAATTACAGCAGTTGGCAAAGACACGCCAAAATATTGTAGAAGCGATTACACTTCAATTTGCTGCAGAAGATCAAGGTTTGCGGCATGCCCTGACAGCAGCGAAGCAGGCAGGACTACCACAGATTCAAATCTCGCCTATTCAGGGAAAACTGTTGCAACTCCTGGCTGCTGCCTGTAATGCGCAAAAAATTCTTGAAATTGGCTCTTTAGGAGGCTATAGCGGCATATGGCTTGCGCGAGCCTTACCCACCAATGGCCGCTTCATCACCCTGGAAATCAATCCTACACATGCCGCGCTAGTGCGTAATGCATTCGCTCAGGCAGGAGTGAGTGACCGCGCCGAGGTTCGAGTTGGCAATGCGCTTAATCTGCTACCGCATCTTGAGTCTGAAGCTCCTTTCGATCTCATCTTTATTGATGCTGACAAATCTCCCTATCCCCAGTATCTTGATTGGGCGCTGCGCTTATCGCGGCCCGGTAGCATCATTGTTGCGGACAACACCATACGCAGCGGCAAAGGCTTCGAAGAACCCCAGGATGAAGGCATGGCTGGCATTGTAGCCTATAACAAACGTATCGCCAGCGATCCACGCTTAATCTCGCTCGATCTGGCCATCGATGATGACTACACTGACGGATTCGCCATCTCGGTTGTACGACAGTGAGTTAAGAAGCATCATATCACGATCTCAAGGGAGAACGCATCTTATATGACAATCGATACTGACCTGCATAGTCACGTATCTCGCAGTTCAGCAAGGCAAATGCTCCAGGCAGCACAGCAGAAGGGATTACGCGTACTTGGCCTCTCGGAACATGTCTTTCAAATGCAGGAAACGCGCTCCGTATTACATCACCTGAGACTGGAAGGTCCGCTACAAACCTTTAACACATATATTGAAGACGTACGCACAACCGCCAGCCAGTTGGACTTTAACGCACGTCTTGGTCTGGAGGTGGACTTCATACCAGGCAAGAACGAGCTTATCCAATCATTCATCCAAGGCTATGACTGGGATTTCTTAATCGGTTCTGTGCATGAAATCGACGGCGTACAATTTGAGGCAAACCATACATGGAGCCGGGAAGAGGGAGAATTACTCTGGCTCCGTTACTTTGAACTGCTGCGGGGAGTCGTAAACAGCGGCCATTTCAGCCTGGTAAGCCATCCCGTTCGAATGCGCGTCAATAATCCTCACCTTCCGCCAACTTTTGATGAAGAACTCAACCGGCTGGCAGCAGAAGCAACGCGCAATCATGTAGCCTTGGAGATCAATGGATACGACGTGCTACATTATCACAGTCTTGTGCTCCGGCTCGCAAAAGCCTGCGCATTGCATCGAACCCCGATTAGCGTTGGCTCAGATGCCCATAATCCCACG
>Ga0137377_10004288_pt1 | contig 11209 bp, 13 predicted proteins | sample SagtaG_22_FD_104815 | JGI IMG/M metagenome (GOLD analysis project Ga0137377, IMG submission 104815) | Vadose zone soil microbial communities from Sagehorn Ranch, Mendocino, California, USA - Sage2_L_40_16 metaG | ecosystem: Environmental > Terrestrial > Soil > Vadose zone | place: USA... | reverse complement strand
GCCCACTCCGGTGTCAGATTGAGCGGTGGCCGGGCACGCTTGGCGGCGCTGGAACGGTGCGGTTCGCGGATGGCGGCGAGATCGAAAAAGTAGCGGGGAGAGCGTGTCAGGAAGTAGACCACCTCGTAGGTGAGGGACAGCCGGTCGGTAACGGAGGACGGCAACGGGTTGGTCTTGGCCCAGATCACCTTGTTGCGTACGATCCAGCCATCGGCGGCCAAGGCGAGTAGCAGCCGTTCGGGCGCAAGCAACAGGCCTTTCGGTGGCGCGCCGTAACGGCGGTGCCTGGAGAAGCTATCGCCGAGGTTGAGCCACAGCGCGCCGGTTGGCTTGAGAACGCGGGCGACCTCACCGAAGACTCGCCGCAGCGCGGTGACCCAGCCATCAACGTGCTGTTCCAGCCCGATCTGCCCGGCTGCACCATAGTTGCGGAGCTGAAAGTACGGCGGCGACGTGATGACGCAGTCAACGCTGGCAGTCGGCAGCTCGCGTAGGCGCGCGAAGGCGTCGCCGATCAGGATGGTGTTGCGAGTTAGGTCGGTCATTCGCCCGCTCCCCGCAGCAGCCGGGCTATCGCGTCGGGGAAGAGCGCGACCGAAAACAGCGGCCAGGCCTCAGTCGGTTGCCTGCCGATAACGTCTACGACCTGTCCATGCCGGTGCCCGTCCGGCACCAGCCAGAGCGTCTTCGGGTACACGCCGGTACGGCTCTGCTCGATCCCCGTCTGCCAATAGCGCCGGTACAGGTCGCACTTGCGGGCCAGCGCGATACGTGACTCGGTGCCAAGATCCGCTTCGATCCACCAGCGGTCCACGAACCGGCCTAGCTGCAGGCGCACGGCAGCATCGGGCTTGAGTACGAGCCGAGCGCCACCGGGGCCGTGGAAGCGTCGCCAACACGCAGGCTCAGTGGCGAAGTCGGTTAGCCGTAGTCGCCCGGCTTGATCTGCTTCGACCAGCTGCACATACAGCTCGCTCATGCTCAAGCTGTGGTCCAGGAAGGCGCGGCCGACGCTCCACGGGCGCTGCGGTCGATCATGGTCTGGCCTCATGAGGCGCTGGCCTGCCACGTCGAGCCTATAGACGTAGCCGGTGGAACCGGCCTGTGCTCCGCCCACCACGCGCGGTAGACGGGTGATCAGACGACGTCCCGCGAGTGAGGCGAGTGAGGCACGGGCCTGGCGGCGGGTTACGTCCTGGAAGTGGAGCCGGTACAGCTGCTTAGCGCTCGCGACCCGCACTCGGGCGAGGGTGGCGAGGACCTGTCGGTCACGATCCGACAGGTAGCGCTCAAGCTGGGCCAGCCGACGCGCCGTCAGGTAGCGATTCTTTCTGCTGATAGATGCGCTACAGGAGTCGTCTGCGAATTTGGCCTGAGAAGCTCCCCCGACCTGCGTAGATACATCGTCGCCCGTCATGCGACCGGCAGCGCGACCGGAAGCCCGCCCGTTCATGAGGACGCCTCCCCGCGGCCGATGAACCCGCTGCCAGCGCCGCCGTCATAGCGTTGGCGAATGGCATCTTCGATGTGCTGGCGGTCAATGCCATAACGCTGGCGTGACGCCTCTCGTGCCTCAGTGGCCTGGCCCGTGGGTGGCGGAGGCGGCAGGGTGACGCCGGTGGCCGGAGGAGCCACCCGATTGCCCGTGGAGAGACTGGCGACGACCTCGTACGGGCCGAGCCCGGTCAGGTCGGCGGCGGTGAGATGCGGAGCGAGTTCCCGCGCGAGAGTGGCGGCATCGCTGGCAGAGAGCTGGAAGATGACCCGGCTGCGAGCATTGGCCAGCACGGCATCCTTGACCGCAGCGGGGAGCTGTCCAAGGTGCTGGTGAGCCAGGGTCAGCGAGAGGCCGAGAGCCCGGGCCTGCGCCAAGGCGTCACCCAGCCCCAGCGGCAGGCGCAGATAGTCCTGGAACTCGTCAATGTAGGCGAAGATCGGCGTGCGCTCGGTGGCTGGGAGCACGGCCCGGCGCTGAACGGCCTGCCACAGCCGCGTAATCACGAGCGAGCCGATGAGAGCGGCAGCTTCCTCACCGAGCAAGCCCTTGCTGAGCGGCACGAGCACAATTCGCCGCTCGGCCAGGGCCCGATCGAGGTCCAGCCGGGGACGGGCCTGACCAATGACATTGCGCAGGCGGCGGGATAGCAGGAAGGCCCGCAGCTTGTTCTGTATCGGCCCAATGGCCTGGGCCCGTTCAGCTTCTGACAACCCGTCGAACCAGCCCCAGAACGGGCTGAGTGCTACGGGATCGTCAACCCGGCCGACCAATCGTCTCCTGAAATTGGGGTCTGTCAGCAGGAGCGGAACGTCTACCAACGTCGCCCCAGGCTCACCTGCCAGCGTCAGCAGCGCCGAGCGCAGAATGTCGGCCGTGCGGGGACCCCACGACGAGGCATACAGCTGGTGGAAGATCGTGACGATCTGATCGACCACCAACTCTGGCGCTTCAGCCGCACCACTGAGCAAGTTGAGGCCAACCGGACGCGCTTCGTCGGTGGGGTCCAGGATGATGACATTTCCGACCCGGCGCGGCGGCACGCGGTCAAGGATGTCGGCCACCAGGTCACCTTTCGGATCTACGACCACGATGCCGCGACCCGCCGCCATGTCTTGAGTAGCAAGGTTCAAGATCACGGTGGACTTACCCGCGCCGGTGGGGGCGATCAGGTGCAGGTGACGCAAGGAGTCGGTCACTGACAGCGCGAGCGGTCGCTCGGCGCCGGGGAAGCTGGACCGGGCGACGACCCGACCCTGAGACGGGATGTCGGCTGCTGGAGCAAGCTGACGGCAGCCGCCGAGCTGCAACCCGGGCAGTATGACCTGGCCAATCGGGAATCCCGCCAGCGCGGTGAGTTCAGTTGCGTTGAGGATCACCGGATAGGTGACGACCGGCAGCCGCCGCTCACGCAGTGCGCGTACCACCAGGCTTCCGCGCAGCCGCCGACGATACAGGCGCACGCCAGGACCGCCCGCAGGGTGGAAGGCGGCCAGGGCGCGGCCAAGGAGCAGCTCAGCGCGTCGAGCAGTCCGGGCCACCGATCCAACGCGCCCGGAGCAAACAAATAGCGGGCTCGACTGCTTGGCGCGGGTGGCCTTAACTGACTCGGGGTTGTAGTCGTGGCCACTGAGCGCGTCCCAGAGCTGGTCAATGAAGGTCTGTTTGGCTGGGCGCTTGGCGGCCGGTGGTATGAGCGGCAGCGGGCCGACCAGGCGAGCTGACCATTGCACCGTGAGCTGCTCCCCGCTGGCCAGTGGTTGAAGGCTGGTCAGCAGATGCGAGCTGATCGCGCCGGGCTTATCGACGCTGAGCGGTCGCTTGTGCGTGGACAACGCCAGCTCAGCGGCCATGCTCGGCTGCATCGGCCGGTAGTTGTCATCCGGGGCAACGGTCACACTCGGCAGTGCTGCCCGCAAGGCGGGCAGCACTATATGCGCATCGGGCCGCGCGACCAGGAGATGATGCTCGATCCCGGCCTGGGTCGCGGTAGTTTCGAACATCACGGCGCGCGCGGCGAACGGCCGACGGGCGCGCGGCACGAACAACGCGGACAAACCGGTAATGAACGTCGTGACGTCGCTAGCATCCAGGCCACGGGGGAAGCGCAAGGCATAGGCGGCCAGATCACGACGCCAGCGAGCAGCACTGCTGTAACGGGCCAGCAGTAGGCCACTGATCAGGAGGCCGCCCAACGCAGCCAGCAATAGAAGAAAGACCAGCTCAATCATCCGCGGGGTCCTCCGCATTACTCTGCTTTGGCTCGGGCAGCTGGGAGCGAGCGGCCTCTTCTTCCTCCTGGAGCTGACGTGCCAGAGCGATGAGGGCAAGCACGTACAGCCTGATCGGCATTTCCTTGTCGTAGATCGCGGTCACGCGGATTGGTCTCGTCATGGCTCACCCCCTCGCCTTATTATCTGTAGACGTATCGCTACATCGCAGGGCGCAAAAAGCTAGTCGCGATAATGCGAGCACGTCTTAAGGTTGTTATATGTAGACAGTGGTCTACGAACTTCAGGTGCGCTTCCAAAAATCAGTCGATCGTCAGGTAATTTCTTGGCAGGCCTCACAGGCGACGCCAGAAGCCGAGGAGCACGGCGTAGATGGCGATCAGGGCGATGGTGCAGATAAGCAAGGGCAGAAGCGGTAGGAGCAGGTTGTAGATCAGTCGCGCGCCAACTGCGATTCCGAGCAGCAGCAGAAGAGCGCCCGTGGCTCGCTTCATCCAGCCCTTCATTTGTATGCCCCGTCTTTGGCAGCCAGTACGTGCTCGATTTCATGGCTATCTGTTTCCAGGTAATGCGCAGGAAGGGCACCCGACTGGCTGCCGGGTACCCCTCCGATCTCAGGTGTTACCCAGCCAAGCTCTGCCGCGAGATACGGTTGATCTGTTCGTCGGCTCGGCGGCGCAAGGCCCGGATGTCGGCCATCGCCGCCGCTTCCTTGGCGTCGAGGAGCTGTAGTGCCTCGGTCAGCTCATCCGGCCGACCCAACACCACGCGCCGTACCCAGTCGAGGAAACTGGACATGGCGCTTCAGCCACCCAGCTCGATCGCGTACTGCCGGGCGCGGTGGACGATGGCCACGTTGATGCCGTTCACCACGGCGGCCACCATCTCAGCCGCGTCCGGGTTGCGTTGCTCGATCTCCTTCTGGCGCATCTTGAGGTAGTCGATGTCGTTGATGGCGAGGTCACCCACACGCCTGGTTGAGCGCATGGCCGCCGCCTCTACCGCCGTCACGACATCGACGTAGGCCACCGCCTGAGTCGCCTCGCGCGTCATGGACATGCCACCGACGCGTCGTACAAGGTCGTTGGTCACCCTGTCTCCTTCCTCTCAGCCACGCCGCCTATGGCGCGGATAGGAACAGGATCAGGTGAGAGCCTGACCAGCTAACATGACTGAAAACGAGTACTTAGGTCGTACTGATGCGCAAACCCCGTACGTATGATTCCGGCAGTCCGCTAGGTAGGTTGGTGGCCGACCTCCAAGGCCTACGTAAGGGAGCGGGCTTGACCCGCGCTAAGGTCGCGGACGCCGAGATTCTGCTAAATCTGTCCGTCGTGCGGCGCGAGGCCAGCAGGCTACGGCGGCAGCGCAACGCTGTGGCGTACGCCCTCGTGACGGTGGCCACGTCCAGCTTGAAGGACCCGGAGCAGCGAAAGCTGCTCGTCAACGCGTACGCGGTAGCAGGAACGCCGCCCGGCAAGAATCTGGCTGACCGGCGCAGCCGCATGGGCCTGAGCGAGTCACGCGTCCGCGAACGCGAAGACGAGGCCATCGAGGAACTGGCCCGCTGGCTCTCCGAGATGACCGACCCAGCCATCTTGTTTGGTGACTATCTCGCGCCTGAGTTCTACCTACCCGCGCCGGACTGGACTAGCAGTGCTCTCGTTGAGCCGGTCGGCCCAGACGAAATCCATCCGCTCGGTGAGGTCATCTGGGAGCAGCTAGAGAAGACGGTCGTGCTCAACGAACATGGCTTTGCTATCCACACTGAGACGCGCGGCCTCATCCGCGCACTCCTCGATGGCGTCACGGGCTACACCGTGTTCTACACCAACCGAGGTAACCCCGTACCTGACCAGCTCCGGATGATCCACGGCGGGACGACCGGCACCCACCGGGTTGACCCCGTGGTTGGCGACACGGCCGCGCTCAACATCAACTTCGGGGAACGGCTTGGACTTGGTAGAAGTCTGCCCCTACATTGGATGATCTACCTGCCCGATCCGCTCCCCGACGCGAAGCCCGAGACCGGATGGGCCGAAGTGGCCGACATCCAGACCAGGAACCTCACGCTGCGGGCTCAGTTCGACGAGCGCAAGCTACCTGTCCAGCCTCTCTACTACATGGCACGCCCGAGATTCCTGCTCCGACCACTAACCCCGCTCCGACCGCTGGAACTTCAGCCGGGAAACCTCATCTCGCATACATGGCCGCACACCGAGGAAGGCAAAGCATATACGCTGCGCTGGCAGTGGCCGGAACAGTTTAGACTTTAGCGTCGGCGCGGGCTGTAGATGATTAGCAATTTGGTTAGTAGTCAAGTCGTCTAGGGAGTCTAGGGAGTAGTGCGTTGTGGTCGCCAAAGGGTTCCTGGTAAAGCAGCCACATGGCTATAGTGGTTCCGGCTCGAGCGCGCAGGTAAACAGCCCACCGTCCCATGGCTTGGCTTCAGGCTTAGCTTTCGAGCGTGACATGGGTACAAGGTACTGCTCTCCCGGCTCTATCTGACGTGGTCGATAGCGCTTGATGTTAGATTCCCCGCCTGCACTTGCCCAGACCTGGGAGCTTCGTGCCAGTGGGCCGGTCGCAAGCGCAGGAGTCGCTTCAGCAATACGTGTTTCAACTCCGCCCTGGGCTGTGGTCGGTGGTCGGTCTTCGAACCGACCAGGGCCTTGTCGTGCGACGGTACATCGACATGGATCTCGAAAGCCTAAGGAGCGAGCCATGATCCGAAGTCGACAGGTACGTCGACGCCTTAGCCTGTGCGCCGCAAGCCTGGCACTATCTGGCATGGTTGTTGTCCTAACGGCAACGCCATCATTTGCCTTTAGTGGGACGGGCGCGGCGAGCTATGCCGATACATGGGCGCGAAGCCGGAACTCAAACTATCCATCGTTCTCGTCGGACTGTGCAAACTTCGTGTCCCAAGCCCTCCACCAGGGAGGTGGGTTTTCGTACATCGGGAGGAATGGCAGCACGACTGACGATACCCTATGGTGGGTCTCCTGGGATCCAAATACGGGATTTCATTGGAGCCACTCCTGGGCAGTCGCGCAAGATCAGTTTTACTTCCTAAATGCGACATACCCAGGCGGCTGGCAGGAGGGGACTGCCTCTGGTAGTGCGACTAACTACTGGACACCCGATGCCGTGGTAACCGGTGACGTTCTCTATTACGACTGGCAGAGCGATGGCCTGCTCGATCACGAGTCAATACAAGTGGGCTGGGGAACTGATCCTACCAGTGGCTGGAATGGCAATTACGTCGACCAACACACGACTGATCGTTACCACGCTTTTTGGTCCCTTAGGCCATACAACTCCCAATGGGCATCTACCACCATCCACTTCATGCATATTGACTCAAGGAACACGTGAGGGGCTTTCAATATGACGAAGCTCAAGGCGCGGACCCTGCTGGTGTCTGTCATTGCCGTAGCTGCCGCGCTCACAGTAGGAAAAGTCTCATTGTCAGTCCGACACCCCGCAAGCCATAACTACATAGTAATTGCTGCGACGGCTGCAGCACCGAACTCCTCCACCCCAATTGACACGGTGGTGGTTGAGGCTACGGTTGCTCACCAGCAGGTGTATGCATCCTCGGTTCAGGTTCTTCGGCAAGTGCCCAGGATACGGCAAGCGTCGTCTGCAACCCAGCTTCAGACTGTTCCAGGGACGTCCATGCTTGCCCAGCCTAGCGCTGAAGGTATGCGGCAGTTGCGAGAACTCAAGATTGCGCAGATCAACCGCCGGTTTGCGGGGGCAGCTGCCTCCAAGGAGAGCCTGGCGGTAGGAGCAGTCGAAGAAGCTAACAAGGACCCGAATTTCCGCAGTCTCGACGGCGGCGTGTCGAGTGTCGCCGTTAAGTCGTCAAGAGTAAGCGGGAGACACGCAGATGTTCGGGCGATTGCCGCCGTTTGGTCCTCGATGGCGCAAAAACAATCGGACGGCACATGGATAACCGCCACGCCTCGTAACATATTGCAAATGAGTATGAGCCTTGATTTGACTGCCAGCGGGGAATGGGTCGTGACGTCGTTTGCTTGGAGCTTCGCTCCGGGCTCCGAGCCGTAGCAAACGACCCATCCCGCCACGTTGCCGGAGGCCCGCGGCGCGATCTAGCGTTCGGGGCCTCCAACGGCGGCGATGCATGAAGGGCTAAGAAACCCGATGTAGGCTAACGATCCGTTCTACTAACGCCGCGTTCACGCCGCTTAAAGAGAGTCGCCTGAAGAAGAACGTATGTTAAACGACCGGCGATTACAGCAATTAGTGTGAGCGCGAAGGGGTACAGGTAGGAGGTGTATGAGTACTTATTGACCATAATCTCGAGGGCGATACTGTCAGGCGCTACACCGAGGTGGCGCATAATGATGTGGAAGCCTCCGAACCAAAGCCACTGATTCCCATAGGAGTCAACGGGAGCGCCTTGGAATGGAAAGGGCAAGATAAGAAACCATACTAGGGTAAAGAATGCATGTAGAAGAAGTTTATAGCGCCTAGGCATCTGTAAGCCCTCGTTACTTTCGTCATAATAACATGACGCGACAATTGATCGGACATGGTGTGTCGTGCGCTTTGATGGCCTTTTGCGTCATATGAGCACCGATTCTCACCCGATCCTGGAGTGCAGACGTCGAGCTAGTCCGCTGAGCACCTTGTCCGCCAGCCCGGAGGCCGGGTTATCCGTGACGAACCCGCCTGAGCGCCAACAGCAACCGAAGCCGGGCGTATGGCTGACGCGGAGCGCCCAGCTGGGTCAGCCACGCAGATAGCGGCAGGCTCAGGATGGCGCGCCCACGACGATCCAGCAGACCCTCCTCCGTCCAGCGGACCTCGTGTGCAATACCTAAGTGCCCTGGCCAGGGCCGACGTAGGTTCAGCTATCGACTAAATTAGCTAGAAGTCTCGGGCCCCGCTGCGGCGCGCCACTCCTCAGACCTCCCTGCTGAGGGACGTCGTGGAGCGAACTTGTGCCGCGGGGCAACGCTTCCAGGCCCGGTGCCGCTCACGCAGCTCTTCCTGTGCTCATGCGTTTGACCAGCCCCATCGACCAATGCGAGGAGCACTTGACCGCACATTGCAGCCCCCATTCCTTCGCGACGAGTGATGGCCAAGACTTCGATGCCTATCAAGAGCCTGCGTGGTCTGCTTATAGACCGACCACCGACCAAAGTTGTCCATCGGCAAGGTGATCATCTCTGCCTTGGAGACTGGGTTGCGCCATACTGGATGCTGTCGGGGCTAAGGGGGATCGCTCATGAATCCTGATGATCAGGCACCCAGCCGAGAGAAGATACTGCCCGAGCAGCGTGTCGGCATGGCCATGCGTCGGGCCCGGGAGGTATCTAGTGTCTCCCTGCGCCAGATGGCTAGCCGTCTTGGTTACAACTCCCACACCACCCTGTCCTCATACGAACGCGGCGCTGTCATGCCGACCGACGAGGTTGTCCAAGGCTATGAGAAGGTTCTCAGCCTGGAGCCGGGAGCCTTGGTGAGTTTGCTCGAGGAAGCGCGTGTTGAGCGACATGGTGACACATGGGCCAAGCGACGCATTCATGTGCCGACCGAGTTCGTACCATCGCAGCCACTAGAGAAGCCCGCGAAGCAGCCTGAGGTTCAGTCCTCTCGGCGTCGAAGGCGTCGTTTGACGATCGGCGTAGGGATTCTGGCCATCGTGGTGGTGGCTGCGCTCATCACAGTTCGTTTAACGCTCTATCATCATCACCCGCATAGCGGACCTTCTATTCCGGTCGCAGCCATCAGTGCTCTCGACCAAAAGGATCCGAAGATCACCGGTTGTGCAATCGGTGCGGTTACCGCTGATCAGGTTGATGTTTACAACCCGCCCGAGCACCTCGCCGGCGTTTTGGAGCTACGTGTCTCCAAGCGCTGTGGCACGAGTTGGGGACGATTTACCCCGACCGTCGGCCTGGGCGCAGATCCCAAAGTAACATTTGAAATAGATGTGTATCGCCCAGCGGACGGAGTCATTGCTAAGTTCTCTCTTCCAGATAGCGGCCTGCCAACCTACGGCAACATGTTGGTGAGCAGCTACGAGTGCACCTATGCACAGATAACCATCATTCGCCAGGGGCCGAATATGCCGTCGGTTAGGACGGTTTGCGCCAGGTCTTCCGTCGGATGATTTGCACCGCCGGTAGCCATTGAGACGTTCCTCGCGTATGAAATGATCTTTCGTACGCAACCTGGTGATCCTTCTTTCAACCTGATCCCGGAAAGATCTTGCGTCCCACACCTTGACGCATGTTCAGCGCTCGTTCATCCTCGGCCTGAGATCCGAGCAAAATCGGGCAAGATCGCGACGGAAGGATGACCGATGCGGCTAACGTTCCTCGGCAAGGAGACGCAGGGCGGCAACTCCCCGACGTTGTGGGAGACCGATGACGGCCACTACGTGATCCAAGGCTTCACGCTCGATGCTGAAGCCCTGGGACAGGTCGGAGCCGTGCCAGATGGTGAGGCTGTCATCCGCGTCCCGAAGAAGCTGATGCGCCATCTGAGGGAAGGCCATGGAGCCACTGAGCTATGAGGGGTTCAAGGCCCTCGTCCGTGCCAGCAGTCGTTCGTTCCACCTTGAGCTGAAGGACACTTACAACGTCGCGGCCGAGGATGAGCCGTTTGGCCGGTGGCAACGCGGCGAGCCGGATGACTACGCCTGGCACCAAGACTGGCTCGACTTCCTCCGAGAGGTCACTGCGGCCGGGGTCCAAGTTCAGCGCGTCAGGGTGGTCAGCGTTCCGCACACCGACTACACCCGCTGGGGCCTGGACGTGGCACGGCTCAATGCGCGGGCGGGCGAGGACATGCGCTACCTGCCGCGCCACCTGACCAAAGACATCGATCTGCCAGACGAGGACTACTGGCTGCTAGATGACGCGGCGCTCATCCTCAGCGTGTTCTCAGCGGATGGCCGCACGGGTGGCTTCGCACTGAGCACGAGTCCTCAACTGCGGCGGCGATGCCTGGCTGTCCGCGACAAGGTGTGGGCCCGGGCGGTTCCCTACGCCCAGTACATCGCCTAAGGCACAAGCGGCCTTGACCACCTCCGCCGACCAGGCCCGAGCGTCCTTGGGGATTCGTCTGCGCGACATCCGCAGGGACGCGGGCCTGTCCGGCACCGAACTGGCGCGGTTGGGCGGTTGGTTGCCGTCGAAGGTCAGCAAGCTTGAACACGGCAAGCAAACGCCGTCCGAAGAAGACCTGCGGGCCTGGTGCGAGCACTGCCGGGCCCTTGACCAGCTGCCTGACCTCATCGCGGCTGTCCGCAGCATCGAGACTCAGTTCGCCGAGTGGCGGCGCATCATGCGGGGCGGCACCAAGCGTCGGCAGCAGGCCTCGGCGGCTACCTACGAGAGGGCGCGGCTGTTTCGAATCTACGAGCCTGCCGTCATCCCAGGTCTGCTTCAGACGCGTGAGTACGCCGTCGCGGTGCTGTCCGCCTTCATTGACTTCATCCGCG
>Ga0137377_10004284_pt1 | contig 11212 bp, 8 predicted proteins | sample SagtaG_22_FD_104815 | JGI IMG/M metagenome (GOLD analysis project Ga0137377, IMG submission 104815) | Vadose zone soil microbial communities from Sagehorn Ranch, Mendocino, California, USA - Sage2_L_40_16 metaG | ecosystem: Environmental > Terrestrial > Soil > Vadose zone | place: USA... | reverse complement strand
TCCTCCACTTCCTACCGGAATGCCGGAGGAGATCGGGTTGTGGCCACAGAACTCCCAACGAACCGCATGGGAAAACAAAGCCGACATCACACACTTGATTTTGGCCTGGGTTCCATTTGCGGCTTCGGTTGCCAGCAGCCACCGCTCGACCTCTACTGTCTTGATCTGGTCCAACTGCATATTTCCCCAGCGGGGCACAATCCAATTCTTTGCGTACATACTGTAGGAGTCTTGCGTGGACAAAGCCTTGCGTGGCAATTCCTCGCGAGAGTAATGCTCCCAAAGAATACTGATTGTGGTTCGCTGTAGGCTTTTGTGCTTGCTTCCAGTGTTGATCGTTAATCGAAGAGCGTCCGCTGCCGCATGCGCGGCAGATTCGTTTGGATATGTCTCCACATCCCCAATCTGCAGCTTGCGGTGTAAGAGCTTCCCGTTGATGTCTTCTTCCCACCACCGGTATACCCATACTGCGGGGCCTTTCTTCCGCTCTTCCAGCTCTACACTTCCGTGTTGATAACGCGTCCGTTTAAACAAGAATCCTCCTTTGTTTAAACGGTGTCGGCGGACACCGTCAGAATAATCCGATTCTGAGAAATGATCGACATCTTTTCTCGCACACCGCGAGTCGTCAGCCTGGCAATCTTTCCAGCCAGCTGTTCAGCGTAGAGGCGCGAAAACGCCATCGCCTTCCCACCTGAATCGCGGGGACTAGCCGCTTACGTGCCTTGGCCCGCAGCGTCCTGGGATGCATTCTCAGAAGCGTTGCCGCCTCAAGTACATCTAACAGGGGTTCGAATATGTTGTCGCTTTTGAGTTGCAGCAGTTCCCTTCCCTCGCCAGAACTTTCTGTGGGCCGAGGTGGTTTGGCTGGCACTCCCTTGACGGGCTCCGCCGGCACCAACCGGTGCACACGTTTCTCTTTTTCGACCGTGATTTCACTTGCCAGGCCAACAGGAGGCACATCAAGTCCTCCTATCTTGCACGAAGGCGCTGAAGATACGTTCTCCTCGTCCTTCGACCCCACGAACTCTTTCATCGATGCCAACGACGGATTTACTGACGGGCGCAAGTCATGCACTCTCGGCGAGTCTGGGTTCTTGCGCACACCGAATTGTGTTGGACGCGATTTCATATTTGTGGCGTGGCCTTTGTGAGAGCCTCTCCTTGGTTCTGTTCTTGATTCGGATTGCTGGCGTGTTGCCCAAGCCAGGCTTTGAACTCGCCGTCGCGTTTGAATAAGACTTTCAGAGCCTCGGTAATGACGTAGGACGGAGTGGAGTCGATGAACTTTGCATATTGATCGAGCTGCGTTTTCACCGACTCCTCCACTCGCGCCTGGACCGTCACTGATTTTGGTTGTTTGGGTGGTGCCTTGATGATCGCCATGCTTTCTCTTTGTTCCTCCTTTACGGTTTTGTCCTACATCCTGTCTTACAAATTCGCTGATTCCCTTTTCTCGCGCCGCCAAAACACGAGATGCGTCTTCCAGCAGCTCGAGGCGGGGGTGACTCCCGAAGCCCTAAGGCATCGGGCCGCGATTTTGCGGCCCGATGGAGTCGCGGCTCGCCCCCGCAAAACGCGACGCGAACGAATCCCTGGTTCGACTCGCTGGGCTGGAGCGACCGCCACGCTTTCCGTGGCAATGAAGTGGGGTCGCTCCAGCCCGCTCCGGTGTTTTGCCCTTGTCCAAAATCAACGGCCGCGTGAAACGCAACCTCAATGCTCGGTAAGTCTTCCGTTCGCCGAAGAGGTGAACGGATCGGTGAACCGCAGCGTGAACCGTGTCTTTCATGCACCGTTCACCTTTCCGCGCCAGAAAGGGCCTTTGAATCTCATTAGGATCCTCCCCCCCTCTACCTCTACAGAGGCCTCGGAAACAAAAATGTAAGAGGCAAATCGTGACCGGCACAGGAGCGCGCCCAGGGCTCCCATCGTTTTTGATCGTCGTTTTTGGACCGCTCCTGGAATCTTGGACCCTCCTGCATCCATCGAAGCAACTTCCAAACGCTCCCCACGAAACTACATATGAAACGGCTTCACCGGGCCTACCGGGAATATCAACGTGAACTCCTCCCTATATACTAAGAGGCCCTCGAGAGAGGAAATCCTCACGGAGAATCTTTGTGATTTGCCATTTTTCTTTCGGGGACCAGCCACTCGGAGGCTCCCTCCAGCAGTTCCCAAGGGGTCCGACCTTCGTATGCGCCGTTCGCCCTCCCGCACTGCAAACCGCGATCGAGGCTCTTTGAAAGAATCGAACCCCTTACCTATTAAGAGGCCTCCAAAAGGGAAAACCTCAATCAGAAAGTCTGTTTTTTTCGGGAAATTTGCGAAGCCACGAAGGAGCCACGGTCAAGGAACTAGAATCATCATTGAATTAGGCATGCCGGTCCAAGACGCGTTCGATGCCCTGCTCATCATGAACCTGGGGAGGTTCCCGTCTTGGGTTGTTTTGGTGCTTTGATCAGTGTCCTTCCTTTCTCCCTTACGGGGTGTAATGGACGTTGTCTTACAACTCCGGCTCTGGGACGCGGCCAAATGGGTCACGCGCTGCGCGTGACTGAGGCGGGAGCGACCCCACAGAAGCCGTGACGCACGGTGCGTCAAAGGGTGGGGTCGCTCCCGCCTCATCCGAATTTGGCCACGTCCTTTCTGGCTTTCTCTTCAAGGAGTATCTCTGTTGTTTTTTTCAAGTTCGCGTCACCGCCAAGGTGAAGCGAATCAAAGCTATGAGTGAAGCGCCGAGGTGAAGTCCACTGCACCCCTCCAAGCTGAAGCGAGCCGTTGGTGCGCCTGAAGTCTGGTACTGAAGTGCACTTCTGCTGGCCCTTCGAGGTTTGCAGCACAGATCGGCCTTTGCTCACCAGATAGATTCTGAAATCAACTTGTTTTTGCGGGTCGGCGGCACGAATGCACAGACGGCATCGCCATTTGCTCCCGAAGACCCGCAGAGATGGGCTCCTTTCGCCGGATTCACATCGACGAATAGCGCGTCTATCAAGCACTTCACGGGACTATAATCCTGGCATGCGAGTAGGACCGTTGTTATGTTCGCCGTTGGCAGCTGTCCTTTGTTCGCATGCACTCGCCTATCCGGGTCCTCCTCGTGGGACAGAGAACATTCCCAAATTGATGGCGGATTCCGCGCTTGTATGCAAGGGTGAGGTCGTGGAAGCAGCCGAGGTGACAGTCGTTTCCGATCCTCGGCCGCCCCATCGGACAGCCACCGCTATCGTTCACGTGGATCGGTGCTTCAAGGGGGAACGGCCGGCGAGCGAAGTAGTGCCCGTGTTGTTCGACAACATCCTGCCTCCGGGAGGTGGACCGTATGTGGTGCTTCGGAAAGGCGATTACCGTTTATTCTTCCTCAAGCCCGAAGAAGATAGGTACGTTCTTGTAGACGACTGGTTCGGTCAACTGTCCATCTCGCGTCAACTCGGAGCAACGCCCTTCGGAGACAATGACCCGATGCACCAGCTGGAAGTGGATTTGAAGGCAGGCCTGAATGACCGCGATCACGAGCGCGTGCTGGACAGTATTCGAATGCTGGGAAATATGCGTCACGTGCAATCCAAGGAGGAGCTTGTTGCGCTTTTGCATTCACAAGACCAGCTTGTGCGAACATACGTTTTTGAGGCCATGTTGCGCTTGCATGACTATTCTGTTTTGCCTGCCGTCGAGCAATGGCTTACGGCCCAACCGCAACCCCCTCCATCTCTTACTCTGCCCAGGGATGCGTTGTTCGAGATGCAGGGTCGGCTAGCCGGGGAGATTTCCATGATCCGCGACCCCTCCGCGCTCCCAATCCTGCTTCGCTTGCTGCGGCTTCCAAGCCCGTTTGCGCGTCAAGCAATTCTGCAAGCTGTGCGCGCCATTAACTCCCCACAGAGTGCACCATTCCTTCTAAAGATGCTCGATGACCCCCATGCCGATAATGCGTTCATAGCCATGCAAGCCCTAATCGAGTTGGCAGGAGGCGGAGCTATCGACTGGGTACCACCGTTGCCGGTGTTCCGCGAGAATCCCAACTACTACGCGGCAAGGTGTCGTGAGTGGTGGCAGGCAGAACACCAGCCACAGCAATGAAGCGGAGTAAACAATCGGGAAACCGCAGTATATGGTTATTTGACTGCACCCAAACCGTGGACCAAACATTCTGCCCTTATGAACCACGAAGAAGCAGCGATCAAGGCGTTCATCCGTTCAAATCGGCGAGTGACGATGGCAGACGATGGCTCATTGTCCGAGACAGCGGCACCAAGTATAATTTCTTCCGGCGCGGAGGTGTACCCTATGCGCTTCCCTCGCTTCGTTCTCGTAGTTCTCGGATTTCTTCTGATCGGCATGATCGGTGTCTCAGCAGTTTCTTACCTTCATCATTTAATTTATCCAGATGCGCTCTCCAAGAGTGATGTGGCACGCGCACAGGCGCACACACGGGTTGTGCGTCGCCTAGAGACCAAACGGATTGGTAACGCCGCACTCAACCCACTAGACCAGCCGATTGACGAACTAGGCGCTCATGTACAGACGGAGGGCGACGCCAAGGCGTATGTGGAAGCCTTGGTCAAAAGATGGGGGCCAGAAGAAGCAGGCCCTCACCTTCCCGAGTTCGAAGAGCGGCTGGCCCGCGCTGAATATCTTGCCGTCCGCAGCCCTGACAAATTGATTCCAGAATCGCAAGTTGCTACAACCTTTAACCGACTCATGGACGAGTGGCAAATGCCGGGGTGGACGCGCATTTCCGTGCCTGAACTCCGCGAATTTAGATTCCTTTACGCTACGGTCATTTACCCTAAGTCCGTTGCGCGACTGCCTGACCAATCCATCGCTCCAAGGTGTCGGCCCACGGAGGCATCATTCCTGCTTCACATGCTGAATTCCAAAGGAGGCATTCCGCCAGAAATTCGAGAGCAAGTCCGAGACAGCCGCTTTCCTTGGAGCATTCTGAAGCGACTCAGATCGGCGCGGCCCGCCCCGAAACCGATTAAACCCGGACTGCATCCAGCCCCACAAACGCCGGGACTTCGCCAAGAAGTCGCGTACATGACCTGTCAGCACAAGTATTTCGCCAGCCATCCTGTCAGCTTCGAGAATGTGGTGAATGACGTGTTTGGGCAACTCGGAATACCGCAGAACTAAAGGGAAGGCCCGTATGGGAAGAACGTCTCAAGCGGAGGCGTCGTATAATCCAGACCTCGCAAGGATAACTGTTCTGTGCCTGCGCACCGGGATGACGGATGTTTCTTTACCTGTTTTTCCCGTCGAAGTTCAAAAAATGCGGATTCAGATGATCGATAGCAACCAGCGTCCAATTGATGGCGTGGCGTCCATCGAGCGTCCAAAACCGGCCATTTCTAGGGGCATTTTCAGCGACTCAGCCGCATAAAGGCAACCGAATCATCGATGAGATTTGGTGGACGAGATGGGATTCGAACCCACGTCCGAAGCTTGGGAAACGGTGCTTCAAATCAAATTACTTGGCTCATCCTAGGTTAAGGCTTCTTTCGTTTTGTGGCAGAGTCCATTTTCTTGGCGACGCTCAGCGGCGGCAGCATGAGTGCGATGGTGCCAAGCGCGAACAGCACCGACCGCGGCGGCGGACCCTGATGGGCGCCCACGCCCATGACGGGTAGCAGCGTGCACGACCACGTCGTCCCCCATGTGCCATTCTTTTGTTTTCACGCTGCCGGCTTGATGTTCTGATTGAGGCGGAAGAAGTTTGTTGGATCATACTTCTTCTTGACGGCCGCCAGGCGTTCGTACTTTTGGGTGCCATACGCGGCCTTGACTTTATCGGCCTCCACCTCGGCCTCGTAGTTGATATAGAATCCGCCCGCCGCAAAAGGTTTCGTCGCCTCCCAATAATCCTGCACCCAGCGGATATTGCGCTCGTCATCGGCGGGATTCTCCCACATGCTGATGAGCACCAGAGCGTAGCGCATGTTGCGGTAGGCGACGGCAGTCGCGTCGTCGGGCACGCGACCGACACCTCCTCCGCCGATCGCGTAAACGACGGCGTGGGAAAAAGGCGAGGGAACGCTCGCGTAGCACTCAACGATGGTCCGGATGGCTTCATCCGAAAGGCTATTCATGTAATGCGTCTTCCAGTAGTTGCGCATCCCGCGGGGATTGAATTTCTCCACGATACTTTGCAGCGCGCTATAAGGCATCGGGCCGAGCTGGTCGGCGATGGGCGGACCATAGGCTCGCAGCGGTTGCAGTAGGCGCTCGCCCTGATCTATCGAGCCACTCCAGCCGGGGATACACACGGCAGACTTGGTTCCGTCCGGCAGGGTTCCCAGGACGGTCGCGCCGCCCAGTTCGTCCGGGGCCGTGGCCATCAGGTCGTCGTACATCCGGAGGAAGCCCGCGGCCTTGTCGAAGGGGCAAAACAGCAAGCCGCCCAGCACCAGTCCGATGGGATGGAGCCGGAATTCGAAGAAAGTGATGATGCCAAAATTCCCTCCTCCGCCGCGCACCGCCCAGAAGAGGTCCGAGTTCTCGGAGGCGCTGGCCTTGAGCATGCGGCCAGCGGCAGTGACCACGTCCACCGAGAGAAGATTGTCGCAGGCGAGGCCAAACCGGCGCACCAGGTAGCCGTGCCCACCCGCTACCGTCAGGCCGGCAACGCCGGTCGGACGCGCCACGCCGCCGGTGGTCGCCAGGCCGAACGCCAGGGTTTCGTCATCGAAATCGCCCCAGGTGGCGCCGCCTTGGGCCGTTGCCGTGCGCGCGGCCGGATCAACGTGCACGCTGTGCATCTGCGAAAGGTCGATCATCATTCCGCCGTCGCAGACCGCGAACCCGGCAATGCCGTGCCCGCCCCCGCGTACGGAGACCAGGACCTCGTGCTCGCGCGCGAATTTCACGGCCCGCATTACGTCCGCGACGCCCGCGCAGCGGACAATCATCGCCGGCCGGCGGTCGATCATCCCGTTGTGAATCTTGCGCGCCGCGTCGTACGCGTCGTCGCCGGAACGTAGTAGTTCGCCCCGCAAGGTGGATTTCAGCCCGTCACCCCGCTTTACATCGGGCAGTTTCCCAGCGCCGGCAGATGCAGTTCCCTCCGGTTTTGTCATGTCACCATCCTTTGTGTTGTCCTGCCCTGTAACTCTTTTGCTCCCTAGGAATCGCAATATAGCCGAGGCAGATCACTGGTGCAACTGCTCGTCCGAGAGAACAATTATAAAGGGACATGCCGATCCGCGTTGATACACGTCGCTGAGCTGCCCGGCTGGAGATATTCCCGCGAATCCCAAAGCGAATTAGGCACCGAAGGATCGCGTGCGATGAACCTGAGCTTTCGAAGCTTGACTGCGTCCAGACAAATGTGCACTCGATTAAGCTGAACGTCATCGATTTCTGGCAGCGACGGCTCGACTTTTTGGCAGAACACCTGAATCTGGCTCTCGACCCGTGGCCAAATGATGACACCTGAACAAGCTTGGACAATCGGGCGCCTGCCGGAAGGTACGCAGAAGAGGTAGACAACGCGAAGGTGCCAACGCAGAGAAGAGCGTAAGGTTGTTGGAACTCCTTGACGCCGCAAACGCTCGACACGCGTGCTAGGCGTCTCGCGCTAGGTGAACATGAAGATCGAATGCTATAGTTTCGTTAAATGATGGATAGAGAAGAAGTAAGTGGCGCGGGCGATGGGAATCGAACCCATCGCCGAATGCGGCCACTGCACCCCTCCGACTTGAGGCAAGCCGGTGGTACGTAATGTTTTGCACATCCTTGACAGCTTTGGGAGGTAATAGGAATCTAACGCATCTGCTATCGAACAGGAGAGGACTCCATGCCGAGGGCCGCTGTGTTTCCGACTGTCCCCGTATCGGTTCTTCTCCTGGCTGCGCTGATACTGCCGGTATTCGCCGGTGAAAATCCACGTACACAGACCGAAGCGGCCAAAACCCCGGAGCCCGGCTTCATGCTCACCTTAGAGACCGTCGAAGCTCCCGGAATCGACATTAAACCCTATTTCACGGCAGTAGCTGCCGTCCTGAGGCACTCTTGGCCCTCGAAAATGCAAGCGAATCTGATAACCCGAGGCGATAAAGGAATCGTGTTCGTGCGCGCGGTTATCCTGCACAGCGGTTTACTGCAACAGGGCTCACCGGTTCTCGAAAATCCTTCGCAAATGCCCAAACTCAATGATGCCTCGCTTGCTACTGTCAGCGCCTCTGCGCCCTTCGATCCATTGCCGGAGAACTACAAGGGCGAGAAACTGGAGCTCCGAATTGTTTTTCGCTATGCATATCTGCCCGATGCTCCATTCAAAGAACTCTATGAATCAGCGCAGCGCGCCGTCGCGAATCAGAACTACACCAGCGCCGCGCAACTTCTCGAAACGCTCGTCGCACAGGATCCGGACTACACGAACGCCTGGAACTATCTTGGTTGGATTTACAACAGGCTCCGCAAATACGATAAAGCCGAGGACTCTTTAAAAAAGGCAATCGAGGTAAATCCCCGCGATCTGCTCGCATATAACAATTTGGGTCAAGCCTATGCTTATCAGAAAAGGTATGACGAAGCTATTCCACAATATCTGAAGCAGCTTGATATCAAAAAGAAGGATCGTTACGCCAACGCCAATCTTGGCCGCGTCTATCTCGAACTCAAACAATATGACAAGGCTATTTCCGCTCTGGAAGCTGCCGAAACGGCCGACCCGAAGGAACCAGCTGTCTTCTATAACCTGGGCCGCGCTTATGCCAAGAATACCCAAACGGACAAGGCGAAAGAGGCGTTCAAGAAATCCGTCGACCTTGAGCCAGTGCCGATGCGTTTTAACAACGTTGCCTACCAAATGGCTGTACTCAATGTGGACCTTCATACTGCTAAGCATTACGCAGAGACTGGTCTTGCTGCACTCGTATCCAAGATGCGCAACGTTTCTCTAGAGCAAGTTGGGGTCGACGATGGCCGCATGACCACGTGGATCTCTTATCTTTGGGGAACCCTCGGCTGGATCTTGTTTGAAGAAGGCAGAGTTCCCGAAGCCGAGAAATACATAAAGAGCGCTTGGTTGTTACGTTCTCACGGAGAAATCGGGTATAACCTCGGACGCGTTTACGAGGCCCAGGGACGCAGAGACGATGCCATACGAACCTATGAGTTGTCACTCAGTGCCTCTGAGCCCTACGCAGAGGCACGTCAGCGCCTCGCACTACTTTTGGGGGGCGACAGTGAAATCGATCATCGTGTCGAAGAACGGCGGTCTCAACTTACCGACATTCGCACCATTTCAATCCCCAACACCCATGACGCTGATGGCGTGGCAGAGTTTTGGATTTTGCTTTCTCCAGGGCCCAAAGTACTCGGAACGAAGTTCATTACGGGAGATGAGGTTCTCCGCCCTTTTACAAAGGAACTGGAGGCTGCTGCCTATCCCGACACCTTTCCCGAAGCCACTGAGGTCCGACTCCTCCGCCGGGGTAGGCTGGCTTGTGTCCGCGGAGCGACCACTCCTTGCCGGTTGCTGTTGGCCTCTGCGGAGACGGTTCGCACCGAGGAGTGAGATAGTCTGCTGCCCGTATATTTTGAAGTTTAGGCAGTGCGCGAAAGCCGCGCTGATCCCTCAGACATTCGTTCTTCCAGCTTGCAAGCTTCCCGAAACCCGCACGGCTTGGACATGCTGAATGTGGAGCGCGGTGGGCTGTGATGCCCTTCAGCCTCGTCATCCTGGCCGGACGCGACCGCGCCGAGCGCCGCCTAGTCGATACTTGGCCGACCAACAGAAGAGCGGTGCCTACGGCACCGGGAGTTGGACGGACACGCCACCCCATGTTGGGTGCTGCAGAGCAACCTTCGGTTGCTCCACGGGAACCATCAAGAAATCAGCGACTTACGAAATTCCCGGTGCTGCAGAGCGCCGGAGCAGCGCTCTCCGTTAACTTGTTGAAAATAAAAGAGCGGCAACAAACCAGCAGCTGAAGAAAAAAGCTCTCCTACGGAGCGACTCCACACTCAATCCCCGAAGTTTAGGTGGATTCGATCAATCGTTGACGGCTTACGGAAATAATGTTCAAGCATGACAACCTCCACTCCGGAATTTCACAACAGGAGGTTCATCATGCGTCCAACCGGCTCGTTATGTGGCCTTAAGTCGGGCAGATGCCAATCCTGGCGCCGGAGCAGACGGAGAGATAAACTTCAGGTGCACCGGGGACCTTATATGGCAAATGTTCTTTCTGACCGTGCCAGATTGCCAATTCTTAGCCTTCTCTTTGTCGCTTTTGTGATCGTGCCGACGCTCGTGGACGGAGTTGGTCGGGGAGAGCCAATATTTGCAGCGCTCACTTACAACGGTAAAGCGCCATCCGCGACCAGGTCAGCACGGATATCGGGTTACGCACTCGCTGAAGACTATGGTGAATTGCCTCTGCGGTTTGAACCCAACCTTGGACAGGCTGGAGAACGTGTGAAGTTTCTTGCGCGTGGTGACCACTTCGCACTATTTCTGACACCGAACGAAGCCGTGCTCAGCCTCGATGTGCCTGGTGCCGCAGAGCTGCAACCAAGGAGAGTAGAGCAGCGTCCAGAGAGTTTCCCATTGCACCGCGGTTCGCCCCACAAGAGTGCAATTCTGCGATTGGCTCTCTTAAATGGTAATGCAAATGCCGAAGTCTCTGGTGTAGATCGGCTACCGTCTGTGAGCAACTACTTTACCGGGAACAATCCGGCTGCGTGGCATGCAGGCATTCCCAATTACGCGAAAGTCCGATATGGAGGAATCTATCCCGGAGTGGACCTCGTCTTTTACGGCAACCGCGAAACTATGGAATGCGATTTCATCGTGGCCCCCGGAAGCGACCCACGACGGATACGTCTTCAAATTGAAGGGAGTGAACACATCAAAATCGGCTCCGATGGCCGCATCGTAATCACCACGTCAGCGGCTGATGTCCATCTTGAGCTCCCTCATATCTATCAAGACAAGAACGGCGCACGCGAAACGGTGCTGGGCAGCTACTATCTCGCGAAGAACCACGAGGTCGGCTTTCGGTTGGGTCGGTACGACGCCACTCGCCAGCTGGTGATTGATCCTGTACTCTCATACTCGACCTTCTTGGGCGGGACTGGCGGAGCAGCGGCCTTCTCCGCTTTTGTCGATAGCCAAGGGAACGCATACGTAACGGGATCCGCCCAAGCCGATTTTCCGACCACGCCTGGCGTTGTGAAGCCCGTTTTTGGCGGTGGTGGG
>Ga0137377_10004283_pt1 | contig 11212 bp, 9 predicted proteins | sample SagtaG_22_FD_104815 | JGI IMG/M metagenome (GOLD analysis project Ga0137377, IMG submission 104815) | Vadose zone soil microbial communities from Sagehorn Ranch, Mendocino, California, USA - Sage2_L_40_16 metaG | ecosystem: Environmental > Terrestrial > Soil > Vadose zone | place: USA... | reverse complement strand
CTGTGCCTCGTAGCCCTCGAGCTCCAGCCGCCGCGCCAGCGGGTCGGCGGCAGGCCCAGTAGCAGGCCCAGTAGCAGGCCCAGTAGCAGGCCCAGCGCCCTGGTCACCGGGCTCGGCCAGCCGCGCCAGCAGCCGGCCCGGGTCGACGGCCCGCAGCGTGCGGAACACGTAGTAGGTGCCGGCTACCGGCCGGCCCGGCTCGATCCCGGCGTGCCGGTCCACGAACATGCCGGCGAGCGCGCGCATCATGACCTCGTTGCCCTCGCGCAGGGCGGTCAGCAGCAACTCGGTCAGGGCCGCGTCGTCCAGGGAGCCGAGGCCGCCCCCGCCACCATGGCCGTTCTGGCCGCTCAGCCCGCCCTGACCGTCCTGACTGGGCTGGCCCGGCTCCGCAGCCTGGGAGTTGTCCGCGGCGGGCGCGGCCTGACCGGGCTGGGGGGTGAAGTACAGGTCGAAGACCGCGTCAAAGGCGAGCTCGTGGTCGTGGGTCTTCACCAGGACCGCGCGCAGCGCGGCCTTCACCGTGCCGCGGTCGCCGACCGGCAGGTGCCGCAGGCTGTGCACCGCGTCGATCCGCTCGGCCAGCGAGACCGGCACGCCGATCTGGCGCAGCTCGGCGATCATGCCTTCAATGGCGGCGAGCATGGCCCGGCCTTTCTGGGGGTCAGCGGAATAGAGGCGGCCACCACCGCGGCCGCGACGGACACGGCCACCATCACCACCAGGCTAACCGTGAAGCCGCCGGGCCCGGGATAGCCGAGCACCCGGCGACCGCTGGTCACGATGCTGGTGGTCACCTGGCCGCCGAGCGCACCGCCGATCGTCCGCAGGTTGGCGTTCATGCCGGTCGCCACGCCGGTCTGTTCGGCGGGCACGGACTCGACGATGACGTTCGGCATGGCGGAGAAGGTGAGCCCGATGGCCGCGCCGATAATCACCGTGGCCAGCAGGATCTGCCACACCTGCGTCCGCGCCGCGGCCAGCAGAGCGAACGCCGCCCCGCCGAGCAGCACGCCGGTCAGCACCGCGCGGGCCGATCCGATCGTGGCGGATAGCCGCCCGGCCAGCAGGCCGAGGACGAACATCGTGGCCGTCTGCGGGAGCAGCAGCAGGCCCGCGGCATCGAGGCTGACGCCGAAGCCGTAGCCGGTCGCCCGGGGGGTCTGCAGCAGGTCGGGGATGATGATCAGCGATCCGTACAGGGTGAACCCGACGCCGACCGCGACCAGGTTGGTGCGCAGGACGGCCGGGCGGGTCAGCATGCGCACGTCCACCAGCGGGTTGGCCGACCGCCGCTCCGCCACCCACCAGGCGGCGAACAGCGCGGCCGAGGCGAGCATGGCGCCGCCAAACGCGCCGGACAGCCAGCCCCAGGCCGGCGCCTCGGTCAGCGCGGTGAGCAGCGTCACCAGCCAGGCGGACAGCAGGACCGCGCAGGTCAGGCTGACCCGGCCGCCGGCCCGCACGGGCGAGGGCGGGATACGGAGCATCACCAGCGCGGCCAGGACGATCAGCGGCAGCGGGGCCCAGAACAGCCAGTGGTAGCCCAGCCGGGCCGCGATCGGGCCGGCCAGCGTGATGCCCAGACCGCCGCCGACGCCCAGGGTCGCGGAGATGAACCCGATGGCGCCCGCCACCCGCTCGGGAGGCAACTCGTCGCGGATGATGCCGAACGCCAGGGGGAACAGCGCGCCGCCCAGACCCTGCACGATCCGGCCGGCGACGAGCAACTCCAGGCTGTTCGCCAGGCCGGACAGCACGATCCCCGCGGTCAGCGCGGCCATGGTCATCAGCAGCATCCGCCGCTTGCCGAACATGTCGCCGAGCCGCCCGAGCAGCGGCGTGGCCACCGCGGCCGACAATAGGTAACCGGTCAGCACCCAGGTGACGGCCTCCTGGCTGACGTGCAGGTCCCGGCCGATGGCGGGCAGCACCGGGATGACCAGGGACTGCAGCACGCTGAAGGACATCGCGGCGGCCCCGAGCGCGACGAGGACCGGGCCTGGCGCGCGGCGTCCGCGCTGCGGTGCCACCTCGCGAGTGACCTCGACCACTACGTGGGGCCGCTCCTTGCCTGGGTCAGCCGCGCCGGCTGATGATCTCGTCGATGAGCGCGGGCACGACCTGGTGCAGGTCGCCGACCACGCCGAAGTCGGCGAGCTCGAAGATCGGCGCCTCCGGGTCCTTGTTGACCGCGGCGATGACCTTGGACGTCTGCATGCCGGCCCGGTGCTGGATCGCCCCGGAGATCCCGGCGGCCAGGTACAGCTGCGGCGAGACGGTCTTGCCGGTCTGGCCCACCTGGTTGCTGTGCGGGTACCAGCCGGCGTCGACCGCCGCCCGGGACGCGCCCACCGCGGCGCCGAGCAGGTCGGCGAGCCGTTCCATCAGGGCGAAGTGCTCGGCGCCGCCCAGGCCGCGGCCGCCGGACACGACGATCGAGGCGTCGGTCAGCTCCGGCCGGCCGGAGCTCTGGAGGACCTCGCGGGCGGTGATCGTGGCCGCGGTCGCGGCTTCGGACAGCTCGACGTCCACCTCGTGTACGGCGGGCTGGGCGGGCTGGGCGAGGGGGGTGGTGGCGTTCGGCTTCACGGCGATGACGGGCACGCCGGAGGTGACCGCGGAGGTCACGGTGAACGACGCGGCGAAGGCCGACTGGGTGGCCACGACGGCGGGCCCGGAATCCGGTTCGCCGGCGGAGACGTCGACCGCGTCGCTGATGAACCCGGAATCGAGCCGGAGCGCGAGCCTGGCTCCGATCTCCTTGCCCTCCGGGCTCGCCGTCAGCAGCACCGCGGCCAGGTCCGCGCCGATCTGGCGGGTTACCTGCTCCAGGGCCTCGACCTTCGGCACCACGAGGTAGTCGAGCATCCGGTGGTCTTTGAGCAGGTAGACGTGTTCGGCGCCGTGGGAGGCGAGGGTTTCCACCGCCCGTTCGGCATCAGGACCGAACACCACGACGGACGGCGAGCCGATCCGCCGGGCCAGGGTGAGCAGCTCGAGGGCGGGTTTGGGGGCCGAGCCGTCCACGGCGTCGACCACCACCAGAACCTGGGGCATGAGTCTCCTAGATGAAGCGGTTCGCGGCCATGAAGTCGGCCAGCAGCTTGCCGCCGTCGCCGTTGTCCTTGACCTGCTCGCCCGCGGTCCGGGCCGGGCGCCGGGCGGCCGACAGCACCGTGCTGCGGGCGGCGGCCAGCCCGACGAGGCCGGGGTCGATGCCGAGGTCGGCCAGGCCGAGCGTGTCGACGGGCTTCTTCTTGGCCGCCATGATCCCCTTGAACGAGGGGTACCTGGCCTCGCCGGTCCGGTCGGTCACGCTGACAATGGCGGGCAGCCGGGCCGTGACGGTCTCGGCGCTGGTGTCGGAGTCGCGGACGATCGTGGCCGCACCGCCGCTGACGGTCAGCCGGCCGGCGAAGGTCAGCGCGGGCACGGCCAGCCGCTCGGCGAGCAGGGCGGGTACCACGCCCATCCCGGCGTCGGTCGAGGCCATCCCGGTGAGCACCAGGTCGAAGCCGATCCGCTGGATGGCCGCGGCCAGGACCAGCGAGGTCGCGAACGCGTCCGAACCGTGCAGGGCATCGTCCCTGACGTGCACCGCAGCGTCGCCACCCATCGACAGCGCCTTGCGCAGGGCGTCCTGCGCGCCGTCGGGACCCATCGTCAGGTACGTCAGCTCCCAGCCGTCGGAGGACTCCCTGACCTGCAGCGCCTGCTCGGCGGCATGCTCGTCGAGCTCGGAGAGCCGGCCCGGTACGCTCACCCGGTCGACGGTACCGTCGGCCAGAAAGCTCCGGTCGCCGGTGAGGTCGGGGGTGAACTTGACGAGCACGACGATCTTCGGCACGGGCGACCACCTCGGCAGGTCTATGGGACGGGGACGACGCTGTTAACATCATAGTTGTATGATAATCAAAATTATAGAGTTGGGACCGAACGGTCCTGGCTGAGGGCCACGGTTTGGCGGGAGCCGGCATGACGGACGGCGTTCGGGTGGCCGGTGCGCTGGCGGGAGGGTTCGGCTCGGCCGCCGAGGTCGCGGACCTGCTGAGCGGCGTGGGCTATCTCGCCGACGAGCATGCCTGCTCCGTGCTGCGGCTGGCCGGGCAGCTCGGCAAGCCGGTGCTGGTCGAAGGGCCGGCCGGGACGGGCAAGACCGCGCTGGCCACCAGCGCGGCGGCCGCGACCGGCAGCAGGCTGATCAGGCTGCAGTGCTACGAGGGCCTGGACGAGGCCAGGGCGCTGTACGAGTGGAACCATTCCAAGCAGCTGCTCCGGCTGCTGGCCGACCGGGTGGAGCGCGCCGGGGGCCCGCCCGAGGCGGGCGTCTTCACCGAGGAGTTCCTGCTGACCCGGCCGCTGCTGGCCGCCATCAGGGCGGACGAGCCGGTGGTGCTGCTGATCGACGAGGTCGACCGGCTCGACGTCGAAACCGAGGCGCTGCTGCTCGAGGTGCTCTCTGACTACCAGGTCTCGATCCCCGAGCTCGGCACGGTGACCGGCAGGCAGGTGCCCGCGGTCTTCCTGACCTCGAACGCCGCGCGGGACCTGTCCGAGGCGCTGCGGCGCCGGTGCCTGTACCTCCACCTGGATTACCCGCCGGCCGAGCGGGAGCGGGAGATCGTGCGGACCCGGGTGCCCGGCATTCCCGAGCACCTGGCCGGGCAGATCGCCGCGTTCGTCGGCTCGCTTCGGCGGCTGGACTTGCGCCAGCGCCCGTCGGTGACGCAGGTCCTGGAATGGGCCAGGACGCTGCTCGCCCTGGGCGCGCAGGACCTGGACGCCGGCCTGGCCGCCGGGTCGCTGCCGGTGCTCCTCGCCTACCGGTCCGACATCGAGCTGGCCGCCGCGGAGCTGGGCCTCTCCGGCTGATATCAGCAGCCCAGGAAGCTGAGCACGGCCTGCATGCAGCGGACGTCGGCCGGGGTCCCGAAGTGATCCACGCCGCGCAGCGTGACCAGCCGCGCGTCGGGCAGCGCGGCGACCAGGCCGTCGCCCGGGCCAGCTGGATCCTTATCACCGAGCACGACTAGCACGTCGGCTGTTATGCGGGCCAGGTCGGTTTCCGTGAGCGGCCGCTGCGGGCGGCGCAGGAAGGCGATCAGCGCGGCGCGGTCGTTGCCCAGGCCATCGGCCAGGCGGCGGAACACCATGCCCTGCACGTTCTCGGGATCCGGATCGCCGGTGAGCGCGGCGACGATGAGGGCCGGGTCGGCCGGGTCGAGCACGCTCCGCCCGATGCCGAGCAGGGCCAGGCGGCGGAACCGGCCGGGCTGGTCCGCGGCCAGCCGCAGCAGCACGTGCGCGCCGGCCGAGAAGCCGATGGCGTCTACTGGCTCGCGGCCCTCGACGGACGCGGCCACGTGGGCCTCGACCTCCTGGTAGCCGGCTGGATCGGCTGGCTTTGGCCCAGCTGGCGAGACTGTACCGTGGCCGGGCAGGTCGACCGCGATCGTCTCCCGGCCGCAGTCGGCCAGCAGGTCGAGCCAGCCCGGCTGCCGCCAGTTGTGTTCGGCCGAGGAGGCGAAGCCGTGCACGAGAAGGACCGGAGGATCCTGGCCTTGTGGCTGGCCCTGTGTCATGTCAGCACTGTGTCATGTCAGCACTGTGTCATGTCAGCACTGTGTCATGTCAGCACCGGGCCGCGGGCTCGGCGGGGCCGGCCGGGCCGGCCGGCGCGGCGCTCAGGCCGGTCGCGATGAAGGTCCTGGTGGCCTTGGCCAGCCGCCGGTCCCGGTCACCCGGCTGGGCGGTGCCGAGCGCACCGGTGACGGCGCGCCGCAGGCCGCCGATGCGGCCGGCGGCGAGCTCGGGCAGCACGCCGTCGGCGATGCCCAGGCCGGTCAGTTCGGCGCTGGTCAGGCGGAGCGGGCCGGCCAGCTCGTCGGCCCGCGAGGTGTCGCGGTACAAGATCGCGGCGGCGCCCTCGGGGCTGATCACGGAGAAGACCGAACCGGGCAGCATGAACAGGCGGTCGGCGTGGCCGAGCGCCATCGCGCCGCCGCTGCCGCCCTCCCCCACGCAGATGGCCACGCTCGGCGTGCGCAGCCGGGCCATGGCGCGCAGCGTGGCGGCGATCTCGGCCGCGATGCCGTCCCGTTCGGCGGCCGGGCCTGGCTCGGCGCCCGGGGTGTCGACGAGCGTGAGCAGCGGCAGCCCGATCCGGTCGGCCAGCCCGATCGCCCGCCGGGCCAGCCGGTAGGCGGCCGGACCCGGCCGGGCCGCCCCGGCGCCGTCCGCGTACCTGTCCATCGCGACCACGATCGCCCGCTCGCCGCCGATCCTGGCCAGCCCGGCCCGGATGGCCGGGTCCTGGCCCCTTAGTTCGATCCAGGACGAGCATAGAGCCGCGGCCCACTCCAGGCCCGAGGGCCGGGACCGGCTGCGCGCCTGCCTGATGGCCTGCAGCGGCGAGTGCGGCGCGTCGGGCGGGGCGGCCGGGGCTGGCGCGGGGATCCGGGCGGCTCTTCCGCGGGGGGCGGCGGCCACGTCGTCGGAGAGGCGGTCGAGCCCGGCCCGTTCGGCATCTCCGGGCGCCCCATCGGCCAGCGGCCAGTCGGCCGAGCCGAGCACGGCGTTCACCCAGGCCACCTGGTCTGACCGCTCGACCAGCGCGTCGACCAGGCCCGCGGCGTAGGCGCTCTCGGCCGTGTGGGACCAGGCGGGCGGCGCCTCCCCGGTGACCTGGCGGACGACCCTGGGGCCGGCGAAGCCCAGCGTGGCGTGCGGTTCGGCGGCCCGCAGATCCAGCAGCGAGGCCCACGAGGCGTAGACGCCGCCGGTGGTCGGCGACCGGTACACGATGGCCGATAGCAGCCCGGCCCGGGCGTGCTCGTCGGCGGCGGCCGCGGTGCGGGGCATCTGGATGAGCGCGGCCATGCCCTCCTGCATCCGCGCGCCGCCGGTCTGGGTGACCGCGATCACCGGCAGCCCGCGGTCAGTGGCCCGCCGGAAGGACCGGACGATCTTCTCGCCCGCCACCGCGCCCATGGTCCCGCCGAAGATGTCGAAGTCGCTCTGGATCAGCACGACCTGGGTGCCACCGGATTCGGCCAGGCCGGTGCGGACCGATTCGCCGGGTGCGGCCGCGAGCGCTCCGGCGTACCCGGGGAAGTGCAGCGGATCCGCCGAGGCCAGCTCCGTGTCCCACTCCCTGATGAGCGGGAGCAGCAGGTCACCGTCGTGCACGGCCGCCCTCTCGTGAGCCGATTGTTCGACAGAAGTATAATAGTCGAACAAATCTGAGGTCAATCGCGGACGGCCGCGCGGCTCGGCGGTATGGGTCAGCGGTGCGGCTCGGCGGTATGGGTCAGCGGTGCGGGTCGGCGCTGTGGGTCAGCGGGCTCGCCGGAGCTCGGTGGTGGCCTTCTCGATGTCCGACTGGTGCTTGAGCAGCACATGCAGGGTGCCGATGACCAGATCGGTGCTGATCTCCTCCGCGCCCAGCAGGAACAGCGTCCGGGCCCAGTCGATGCTTTCCGACACCGATGGCCGCTTCTTCAGCTCGAGCTGGCGCAGCGATCGCACCACCCCGGCGATCTGGCCCGCCAGCGCGACGTCGAGGCCCGGCACCCGGCTGAGCACGATATCCCGCTCCCGCTCGGGCGCGGGATAGTCGATGTACAGGTAGAGGCAGCGCCGCTTGAGCGCCTCGGACAGCTCGCGCGAGTTGTTGGAGGTCAGGAAGACCAGCGGGGTCTGGGTGCTGGTCACCGTGCCGAACTCGGGAATCGATACCTGGTAGTCCGAGAGCACCTCCAGCAGCAGGGCCTCGGTCTCGGCGTCGAGCCGGTCCACCTCGTCGATGAGCAGCACGACCGGGTCGGGCGCGCGGATCGCGGCCAGCAGCGGCCGGGCGAGCAGGAACTCCTCGCCGAATATGTCCGCCTGCAGCTCGGACCAGTCCGCTCGTTCGTGGCCGGCGCGTTCGGCCTGGATGCGCAGGAGCTGCTTGGAGTAGTTCCACTCGTACAGCGCCTTGGCCTCGTCCAGGCCTTCGTAGCACTGCAGCCGGATCAGCCGCCTGCCGGTCAGCGCGGCCACGCTCTTGGCCAGCTCGGTCTTGCCGGTGCCGGCGGGTCCCTCGACCAGCACCGGCTTGCCGAGCCGTTCGCCCAGGTACACCACCGAGCTGATCCGCTCGTCGGGCAGGTATCCCGCGGCCCGCAGCTCGCTCCCGACCTGGTCGGGCGAGGCGAATTGCCAGGCCCTGTCCCCGTCCTGGCTCGTGTCGGGTCGCCGGCTCACGGTTCCTGCCCTTCTGCCCGGTGCACCTGGCCCGCTCCGGTCATTGTTATTAGTTATACAACTATCAAACTATAGTGGCCTGGCGGCGGGGTCAAGGCGTGTGCGGCCGCCGGCCTGTTAGGGACCGGACGTGCTGCCGTCGGCCTCGGGCCGTCAGCCTCTGGGGGCGTGCTGCCGCCCGCCTCCGTGGCCAGGATAGAGCGCAGGCTTGCTCGGCTCGCCGCGGTGGGGCGCCTTGTGGGTAGGAAAGCGGGCTTCAGCCACGTCAGCACCGCCAGTACCACGCCCTTCGACGTGGAGGCGCGTTCATGTCGCTGAAGCTCAATGACGCTTGGCTTGTTCGATGCGGTAGAGCCTCGCGGAGCGCGGGAAGCCCTTCAGTGACTCTGGCACCGCCCGCACCACACTCTGACTGCATGGATGCCGCAGTCATGTCGCTTGAGCTGCATCAACGAGGCAACCATGTCGTATAAAGGGGCCAGGCAGGAGCAGCAGGCAGGGTATCAGCGGTCACTAGAGTCGGCAGGCAGCGCAGGAGCACCAAGAGCGTGGCGAAGTCGGCGCCGTCCCGCCCAGTGGTCCTGACAGGCCGATGGTGAGGTGATGGCGGGGCGCGCGGTCAGCTGCCGTCGAAGGTGGGGGGACGGTGCTCGCGGCGGGCCTGGATGCCTTTGTGGATGTCGCCGGTGGCCATGGTGACCGGCTGGGCCAGCGCCTCCCACTGCAGGGCCACCTCGAACCCGCCCCGGGAGCCCTGCGCCAGGCCCGCTTTGGTGAGCCTGATGGCGATCGGCGCGGCTTGGGCGACGCCCTCGGCCACCTCGAGCGCGCGGCCGACCACGTCGTCGGCCACCCCGCTGACCAGGCCCCAGGACAGCGCCTCGTCGGCCGCCACCACCCGCCCGGTGTAGAGCATCTCGCGCGCCCGCGGCATGCCGACCGCCTCGGGCAGCAGCCAGCTGACCGCCATGCCGCCGTGCGTGCCGAGCTGGGTGAAGGGCGCGCTGAACATCGCGGACGGAGAGGCGTACCTGAGGTCACAGGCCAGCGCCAGACAGAGTCCCGCCCCGATGCACGGGCCGTTCACCGCGGCGACTACAGGTACCGGGATCTGCTGCGGGGCCAGCCAGGCGCGGTAGAACGGCAGCATCTTGTCGCGCAGCCGGTCCGGGGTGTTGTCGCTGAGGTTGCCCTGGTCGAGCCAGGACAGGTCGGCTCCGGCGCAGAACGCGCTGCCGGCCCCGGTCACCACCACGGCGCGCAGCGAGCGGTCCCCCGCGACCTCGTCCATGGCTGTGGTCCACGCCGCCGTCAGCTCGGTGGTCATCGCGTTCCGCACCTGAGGAAGGTTCAGCGTCACGAGCGCCACGCCAGCCGACGCCAGCCGTACATCGACCAGCTCCGCCAGCCGATCAGCCATGGCCCACCACCGTCTCGAAATATCGTACAGATATAAACGATTCTAATCTGCTGGGACTCGCTGATGCGGCCGATCCCGCCGCCGCCGGCGCGGCCCATGACCGGACGGGCGCGCCGACGGCGATTGGTCAGGAATCGGCTGAGGCTATCAGCTGGCGGCGTACAGGATGTCGTAGGGACCTTGCTTGAGCGTGCACTCCTTGAGCCCGGAGCTGGGGAACCCGTTGTGCACACTCGGGTTGGCGGTCCAATTCAGGGTGATGCCCGGGACGTTGGTCGGCAGGCTCGACGTGGCACTCAGCGCGGCGGCGAGCTTGCTCCCTTCCAGCGAGTTCGCCGTCTCGACCGCGTGCTTGATCGCGAGCAGGTTGAAGTAGCCGGCGAGGATCCCCGAGGTCTGCGGGTTGACCCCGATCTTGGCCTTGAGGGACTCGAGCAGCGCGGTGTTCTGCGGCGTCAGCAGCTTTGAGGTCGGCTCTCCCGGTGTGTAGGAGACGGCGCAGCCGTCGACCGTGCCCGGTGGCACCTGGGCCGCCGTGACGCCGTAGTCGTTCAGGCCACCCCAGCCCACGACCTTGGGCGACCAGCCGATCTGCTTGAGCCCGGAGACCATGGCCGGCACGCCGGTGAACCCGGTCGGGAACAGCGTCTGGATTCCGGCGTCCCGCGCCTGGGTGAGCGGTGTGGTCAGGTCGATCGCCGTGGGCGAGTAGGTGATCGTCTTGATGAACCTCAGCCCGGCGGCCTTGGCGTCGGCCTGGGCGTCGGCCGCCAGTTCGGTGCTGAACGAAGTCCCGTCGGACAGGATGCCGATGTCGTTGTCGCCGTGGGACTTGGCCCAGCTCACCATCACCTGGGCGTACTGGGCGTTGGACGGCAGGGTGCTGAACGCGGTCGGGTTCTCCTTGGCGTTGAACAGCGCGAAGGCGCCGTCCCCGTTGACGACCAGCGTGTGCTGCTGCATCAGGTACGGCTGGATCTGGTTCTGCGCCGACGAGAACGAGTCGTTCACGATGATGACGTTGCCCTGCGAGACAAGCTGGCGGGCGATGCCGAGCGAGGTCGCCGGGTCGCCCTTGTCGTTGTAGTTCGTCACCGCGAACTTGTGGCCGCACACGCTGTCGTGCGCGTTGAAGTAGGCCACCGCCAGATCGGTCTCCATCCCCGTCAGCTGCCCCGAAGAAGCGGTCGGCCCGCTCAGCGGCGCGATGTTGGCGATATGGATGGGTCCGGAGGAGATGTTCGAGCACTGGCCGCCCGCCGCCCCTGTTGAGTTGCCGCTCGCCCCGCCGGAACTGCCGCCGGAGCTGCAGGCCGCCAGGCCCAGCGCCAAAACCGCCCCAACCACGACGGGCAGGGACCTGCGGCGCATGCAAGCTATACGAAAATGCCCCATGTGTCGGTCCTTTCGAGGTCAGGTTTCAGGAATGTGACACAACTTTAATACTTCTCGCACGACACGTCGATAAGTATCGAAGAGTAGTTGTATAACGATTCGATCCTCGGGCGGGCCGCTGTTCGCACAGGTCAGGCAGGCAGCGTT
>Ga0137377_10004281_pt1 | contig 11218 bp, 8 predicted proteins | sample SagtaG_22_FD_104815 | JGI IMG/M metagenome (GOLD analysis project Ga0137377, IMG submission 104815) | Vadose zone soil microbial communities from Sagehorn Ranch, Mendocino, California, USA - Sage2_L_40_16 metaG | ecosystem: Environmental > Terrestrial > Soil > Vadose zone | place: USA... | reverse complement strand
GGAAGTGCGCAGCCTGGAAAAGCAGATCTACGAGATCATGGTGAACAAGTGCGGCATGCCGCGGCCGCACTTCCTGAAGCATTTCCCGGGCGCGGAGACCAACACGCGCTGGGCCACGCGCGAGGCCGAAGGCGAGCACCCGTACTCGGAGATGCTGTCGCGCAATCTGCCGGCGGTGCACGAACTGCAGGGCAAGCTGTCGGACCTGCAAAAGCGGGTCGTGCTGCCGCTGAAGGATCTGCGCGAGGTCTACAAGCAGATGGCCACCGGCGAGGCCAAGGCGCGCAAGGCCAAGCGCGAGATGACCGAGGCCAATTTGCGGCTGGTGATATCGATCGCGAAGAAGTACACCAATCGCGGCCTGCAGTTCCTGGACCTGATCCAGGAGGGCAACATCGGGCTGATGAAGGCCGTGGACAAATTCGAGTACCGGCGCGGCTACAAGTTCTCCACCTACGCGACCTGGTGGATCCGGCAGGCCATCACGCGCTCGATCGCCGACCAGGCGCGCACGATCCGCATCCCGGTGCACATGATCGAGACGATCAACAAGATGAACCGGATCAGCCGCCAGATCCTGCAGGAAACCGGCCAGGAGCCGGATCCGACCACGCTGGCGGTCAAGATGGAGATGCCCGAGGACAAGATCCGCAAGATCCTGAAGATCGCCAAGGAACCGATCTCGATGGAAACGCCGATCGGCGACGACGACGATTCACACCTGGGCGATTTCATCGAGGACACGACCACGGTGGCGCCGGTCGATGCGGCCCAGTACTCGAGCCTGGCCGACGTCACGCGCGAAGTGCTGGACTCGCTCACCCCGCGCGAGGCCAAGGTGCTGCGGATGCGCTTCGGCATCGAGATGAGCACCGACCACACGCTGGAGGAGGTCGGCAAGCAGTTCGACGTGACGCGCGAGCGGATACGCCAGATCGAAGCCAAGGCGCTGCGCAAGCTGCGTCACCCGAGCCGCTCGGACAAGCTGAAGAGCTTCCTCGAGTAATCCTCTCCCCCTCTCCCGCTTGCGGGAGAGGGGCCGGGGGTGAGGGTTGTTATCTCTCCCTCGTATGCACGGAGGGGCAGGGGTGAGGGTGCAGGGCCTCTAGCTCATGCTTGGTTAGAGCAGCGGACTCATAATCCGTTGGTGCCTGGTTCGACTCCAGGGAGGCCCACCAACCTTCAAGGACAGCTAACCCGCGCTTGCGTGCCAGGGTATCGCGGTCGACGTTGGCATCCCGCCCAAGTTCGGCATTGCGCTGCTTACGTCGACGGTCGACGTTTGACGAGGAAGGCCGGGCGGCACGCGCGTGCTGCACCGGCCGAGCAGCGTCTAGCCCGCAACATTACTAGGCGTTCTTGCGGACCCACCCAAAGCGCGTGTGGCGCGGGTTCGCCCCCTCAGCCTGATAGATCGCTCGCGCCTGGGCCATAGCGTCGCCCGTGAAGCCCGGAAACTCGAGAAGCGTCTTGAGTGCCGGCGGCACGCGCGTATCGTAATCACGGGGCACCGGGCGGTAGCGACCATCGTTTGAAACGTCCGCGTCGGGCGAGAGGCTGTACAGGCGCGCGGAGTTGAGCCCAAGGATCTTGCGCTTCGCCATTGGGGTGAGCTCCGGATAGCCGTACCGTCGCCGCATGTCATCGGGAATCTGGAAGCGCCACAGCGCTTCGAGCTGCCATTGGTTCGAGCCGTAGTACGAACAATCTGACCCGAAAAGAATCTTATCGTCGCCAAAATACTTCAGCAGTTGCCCCAGGATGTGAGCGCATACCGTGGGAAACGTGATGGCGCAGCCGGCAAAGGTCGACCCGATCTCTGCGTAGACATTACGAATGCCGCCGCAGGTCTGGCCAAACTGGGTCAGCCATGGGATGTCGGGCACGCCGTTGCGCAGCTTGCCTGTCCGGATATTGGCCAGATCCGGAGAGGGCCACAGAAAGGGCGTCATCCCGCCGTAGCAGGCGTGATAAATGATGAAATTGAACTGAGGCCAGTCTGCGGCCGCCTTCGGGATGTCGGTAGGATTTCCCCACTCCGGCGTATCGAAGGGCGCCGGTGAGAACCCCTTGTGGATGCAGATGTTCCAGAAGCCGGGGTGGTCCCTCAACTGTTCGCCATGTCGGGCGATGAGCGCGTAGGTCGGGTAGGCGACGGTCTCGTCGTCCAGACGCCACATTCGCATGAGGCTCTCGGGGTCGTTGTCGACCTTTGCGGACGTCGCGACCGTATAGCCTTTCCATGAGTCTGGGCGATTGTTTTCAATCTGCTCTTCCATGAAGTACAGGCTCGGCACACCGGGATAGATCTGCCCGTGGGCGAGCAGCCGCTGGGATTTCGAGATTCTGTTGACGTAGTTCCGGACTGCGGCAGTCTGCGCCGCGGTGAGACTTGCCGCGGCCTGCGCTTCCTGGATGTTCTTCGGCGGACGTCCGTTCGCGTCGTTGGGCGGAAATACGCCCAGCGTTGCATTGCTCAGCAGCCCGACGGTGGTCTGGCTGTCGAAGAAGATGTCCTTCACGAAGCTCATGAGGTGAAAGATGCTGTCATTGATCTCCGCGCCCACTACCTGTGGGTTCAGGACGGCCCAGGCATTGCCCAGCTCATCGAGCTGTCCCGGCACCTGGAAGGGGTTGCTCTTGAACACCGAGGTCGCCGCAGCTGTCGGGCCTTCGGCGAAGGCCCGGAAAAACGCCGGGCCCGCCATGCTCGAGCGCACCATGTGCAGCTGATCGTCGAACACGAAAATGTCCGAGGGCACGCTGTGGCCGGCAAACGGCTCGTCTTCCAGCAACTCGTCCTCGTGAACGTCGAAAAATTGCCCGTAGACTTCATTCATGGCGAGGAAGCCTGCGGCGATGCCGCCCGAGGTGCAGAGGAACTTGCGCCGGCTCATGCCGAGCTTCTTGCCGGCGAAGTCGGCCAGTTCCCTGATACGGAATTCGACCCGCTTCTGCTCCTCAGTCTGGGGAACGGGCATGTGCTCGCCGTTCGATACCATTTGAGTCGGGATCGGCGAGTGGAGGTCGTCGGCCTCGTCCGCCCGTGACAGTTGAGATAGCTGCTCGTCGCTCAGCCAAACGTCTGCTTCCCGGTCGCCGCGGCACGTCATGGTCTCCTCCCTTTATCGAAAACAATCTAGCAGCGCCAATTTGCGGCCACAGCTCGCATTCCGGGACCGCGGTGAACCGCCTTTACGCTCATCGTAGAGACGGTCATCATGGCCGCCGCGAGGGTGCGCAACAGACCAATGTATGAGATCAGCTGACGGGCGTATAGGAAAAACGTCCGAGATCTGTTGAGCTATTCCGTTGCGATGCGTTGCTAAGCGGGCTCGGTGGAAGCCTTGCCACAAAATCCCGGCTGGCAGAGCGCGCTCAGGCGGCCAGCAATGGTCTCCATCACCGGACGGAGCCGCTCGGTGTCTACGGACGTGTACCCAGCGGTCACGTCGCCGCGGGGCAGGGCATGGTTGGTCAGTAGCTTCAATGCGTACGGAGACACGTCGCAGCTTTCCGCGCAGGTGATGAACAGCCGGCGCATGTCGTGCGGGCTGACACCCAGGCGCCCGGCGCGCACTTCCACAATGTGACCAGAGGACGAGTCTGGCGCGGCGAACACCCAGGGCGCCGTTTCTTGTCCTCGGCGAAGAGCTTTTCATGCTGCACCCATCGGGCGCGGAACAGATCGACGAGAAGGGTCGGCAGCGGCAAGTCGAACGCTCGCACCTCACCGCCCTTGGGCTTCGGAATGTGCAGGACGCCTGTGTCCAGGTTCACGTCGGACTACTTCATTTCGATGGCTGACGTCTGCGGTGTCCCGTGAGATCCTGGTGATGCTGTTGACCTGGGGTCGTTTGCCGTATCCGCGAACTCAAACCCCGGATCGAGTAAGCGTTCGCGAATGCGGTTGATTTCAACTCAATTCTGGGTTGACTTGTCCAACTTTTTTTAGGTCCGCAAACCCGAAGGATTGAGTCTGCCATTGAATCAAGACCCCAGCAAGTAAGAACGACGCCTGGACTGGCAGAGTAAAAAGGTAGTCGAAAACGAACGGATGAAGATCATCGGGATGTGGCTTCACGTCATTGGCTAGTCTCGCCAACCGTCTCGCCTCTGATCAAAGCACAACTTTCAAGGGTAACGCACCGCTGGCCGCCGGTCTGTCAAATTCTTCCGATATTGCCCCTTTCCGCGAGCGATCTGCCGTACGAAGGGATTTACCGAGTCTGCCTTGCGGTTGGGGGGTATTTACGTCGAGCCGCCTCTGTGATAATTGGGAGACTCAAGATTAACTTAGCGACGCGCGGGGACGCGACAAGAGGTGTCAGGCACCCCGCGGTTTGTTGTGTCTTTAGTAGCACCTTTCTTATGGTTTTTCGTTGACTTCGCCTGGGAGGCGCTCTTCCTGGGGCGGCTCTTCGGGGGTATTGAGTAATTCCTCCAGCGACGAAAAAGGAGCTCCGACCATGAGGGACACATCACAGCCCAAAACATCCGGCCCCTTTTGTCACACCCAGAAGAAATCACAGCCCGAAAAGTCCGGCTCCTTTCCACCGGACTCGCGCGAAGATGATGCATGGCTAAGTAAGGAGCAGATGGCCACATGCGAGCGGGCCGATGAGGCCGACATCTTTCCGTCACCGATCCCAACCCAGATGGTGTCGAACGGCGAGTACATGCCGTGTCCGCAGACGGAGGACCAGAAGCGGGTGGAGGCGCGTATCAAGCAGTTGGCCGACGCTGCTTCAAAGAAGCTCGGGATCAGCCGACGGAAATTCCTTGCCGGCGCAGGTGGGATAGCGGCGTCGTTCGTGGCAATGAACGAGGTGTTCGGACGGTTCTTCAAGGTAAGCCTCGAGGAGGTCTTCGAGCCCGCAGCCGCTGCCGAAAGCGCAGCTCCGAAAGACCTTTTCGTTTTCGATGATCAGACGCACCTTGTCAGAGGGAGCAAGAATGGCGGGAATCTCGTCGGCGCGCTGCGCGCAATCGCACAGGGCCCGACCACTCCGGGCTTCACTTTCAATCCCTTCAACGCACCTCCGAATGCTGTAGGTCTGGATGAGTTCGGCGGCGCCTGGACGCCGTGGAACCCGGCCCTGATTGGGCAGCCGCTTCCGCAGGATGTGTTCGATGTCCTTCATTACGTGAAGAGCTTTTTCTTCGACAGCCAGGTGACGGTGGCGGTCCTGAGCAACGCGCCGGGGTCCATCTTCGCCGCCACCGGACTGCCGCCGGTGAACATTACACAGTCAGAAGCTGGCGAGATTCTGACCGCCGCGCAGACCGTCGGCGTCAGGAATTTCGTCAACCAGATTGCCGGATCCACCCGAATGATGGCGCACGGCATCCTTCAGCCCGGCGTCAGGGGTTCGCCGAATCTGGAGTTCATCCGGTTCCAGAACGACGAGCTGAAACCAGACTCGTGGAAGGGATACAACATCACGAACTCGGCCAAGGCAGATCTCGATCCGAACAGCTTCATGAAGATGTGGCGGCATGATGATGAGCTGGTCGCCTACCCGATGTTCGAGATCATCAACAATAACTACAAACTCGTGAAGAAACAGCGCCCGGGAGCGAACTGCATTTGCGTCCACAAGGGCTTGGCGCCGGGGCCACCGTTAATTCCGGAGAGAGGGTACCCCACCGACCTTCCCAAGGCGGCGAGGGATTGGCCGGGCCTCAACTTCATTACCTACCACTCGTGTATCCAACCCGCCTTCTGGGATTATCAGAGCCTGGAGGAGATCGAGTCTGGCAAGACGCGGGAAGGCGTCCCTGACATCAGCTGGACCACGCTGTATGCCCAGCTCGTCGGACCCCACCCGAACTGCTACGCCGAGCTGGGGACGACGTTGGCGTCCTCGATAATCACCTTCCCCACCGTGACGGCGCACATTCTGGGTCAGCTTCTGAAATACCTGGGCGAGAATCGCATCGTGTTCGGGTCGGACTCGATCTGGTATGGCAGCCCACAGTGGCAGATCGAGGCCCTGTGGCGGTTCGAGATACCCGAGGAATTCCGCGACCGGTACGGCTACCCGGAGTTAACGCACGCGGCGAAGCGGAAGATCCTGGGGCTGAACTCGGCGCGGCTCTACGGATTGGTTCCCGGGGCAGTTCAAAGTGGCGGTGAGGAAGATAAGCGGGAGCCTGGGGTGTACCATCCGGTGCCTGAGGACTGGGAGTCGTTGATTCCCGACAGTTTGAAGATGCTGCTGGAGTTTCCAGGGTTTGCAAGTGCAGGCGACAACTTCTCAAAGGCGAGAAGAGAGTACCTGGCCACGGGCGGTCAGCCTAGCAATCTCCGCTTTGGCTGGATAAGCCGGCGCGCTTAGCAGGCGGGTCCAAGAAAAAATGCACGGTCGCGTCAACGGCCGTGCATTTTTTGTCCGCACCTGCCGGACGAAGCCTCCGTTCGGTCCCAACAGGCTGACCGTATCTCTTGAGCCCTTGGACGCCAGCACGAACTTGTCCGATAGCTCACCGCGGCTCACCGCTCGATCAGATACCTTCTGGCGAGGCGCTTGGAACGCTCAGTCGTCGTGGTCGGCAACGTGGGTCTCAATCCAGTTTTCAATCACACCGGCTGGGGGGCGCGATGTTAGGACCCGCGGAGGTTTTTGTCTTTTAGATTCTTCCGAAACCCTGAAAAAAAGTTCCGATCGGGTTCGGGGCAGGGATGCCCTCACTGCCGTCGTATAGACGTTGGTCGAATGTACATGCGCGAGCCGACCACATAGCCTATCCAGTTCCGAGGTGGCACTCCGATTCATGACTTTCCGTGGCTGATTCACAGGAGGTTCGCATGAAGGCCTTTCATCGATCTGCTGATGCAGTACGAGGTCCCAATTTTTACGGAGCGGCCCTTGCAGTTGCCCTGGCAGCGATGGCCCCTGCGCTGGCGGCCGACAGCCTAACGGGACCGCTGGTCCTGAAAGCGCAAGGGAGTTTCTTCGTCGGCGGTGTAACGGAACACACCGATGCGACGACCGGGACACCGGGTGGCTTCCTGTTTCCCAATCCGGACGACATCCAAGTCAACCAGATGTATGTCCAGTACCAGATTCCGGAAGGCGCAGGGCGGCATGTCCCGGTCGTCCTGCTGCACGGTTGTTGTCTCTCGGGGAAGACGTGGGAGACCACGCCGGATGGCCGGATGGGTTGGGGTGAGTATTTTGTAAGAAAGCACCACGCGGTCTACATTCCCGACCAGTCATCGCGTGCACGATCGGGCTTCGACGCCACGACTATCAACGAAGTCAGGTTGGGCACTCAGCCGCCGAGCGCGCTCCCTAACATATTCACGTTCGGTCGCAACGGTGCGTGGCAGCTGTTCCGATTCGGACCGGCCTACCCGGCGGTGTTTTCGGATGAACAATTTCCTGTCGAAGCCATCGATGAGTTCGGCAAGCAGGTGATCCCGGATCTGAACTCGTCGCTGCCCACGCCAAATCCGACTTACGCAAACCTGGCGGCTCTCGCTGTGAAGTTGAACGGCGCGATTCTGGTGGGTCACTCAGAATCGGGCTTCTTCCCGGAGGAGGCGGCCCTGACGAATCCCGCCGGTGTCGCCGGTTTGATTTCAATCGAAGGCGTCTGTACCACGAACTTGAGCGCAGAGCAGATCGCAACGCTCGCAAAGATTCCAACCCTCGTAATCTATGGTGACCACCTTGGAGATGTCCCGAGCGTCTCTGGCTTCTGGCTTGGATTTTTCCAAGGTTGCCAGCAATACGTCGAACAGATCAATGCCGCTGGGGGCGACGCGACGATGTTGCACCTGCCCGATGCCGCCCTGTTCGGCAACAGCCACATGCTGATGCAGGACAAGAACAATCTACAGGTTGCGGACCTTATCTTGAAGTGGATCAATCAGCACGTAGAACGGGAGTAAGGCCGTCGAGCGTGAAAGCCAAGTCCAAACGATATCGACGAGAAGCTTCAACGATGAGTCGCGGCTCTGACTGTCCTGGATTCGCTGCGATGAGGAGACGAATAATGCGACGGCCGCGCGCTTCACCTCCACCGGGTTGACACCGGAGCCCATGTCCACGAGCAGCCGCTCGGCTTCCGTGCGCGCCTCCTGCAGGCTGAAGCCTGCTGCAGGAGGCGTCTGGCCCGTGCGCACTCATCGAGTGCGCGCGGGCTCGAGCCGGCCCAGGGTCTGTCCCAGATGGCGGGTCACCAGGTCACGGGCCAGCACATCGGCGATCCGGAACGGGGTCACCGCCTGCAATCCGCGCCAGGCCGGAATGCTGTTGACCTCCAGCACCAGCCAACGGCCATCGGCGTCGCGCATCAAATCGACCCCCGCGTAATCGGCGCCCACCGCCTCGGCGGCCTCGATCGCCAGGCCGGCCAGGTCACCCTGGGCGTCGACCGCCTCGACCCGCGCTCCGCGCGCGACGTTGGTGACCCACGAGCGCCCTCGCCGCAGCATCGCCGAGACCGGGCGGCCGCCCGCAACCAGCACCCGCCAGTCGTGCCATTTGCCTTCGCCGCAGTTCAAGAAGCGCTGCAGGTACCACACGCCACGGACCTCGTCCTGCCCCGGCACCGATGCCCCGCTGGCCAGGCGCTGCAGGCCCTTGCCCTGCGAGCCGAACAGCGGTTTGACCACCAGCTCGTGGCGCTGCGCGGTCTCCCGCATCAGGATCCCGCGCGCCACGCTCTCCCGCTCGGTCACCCAGGTCGGCAGGGTCGGAATGCCGTGTCGGCGCAGCAGAAAGGTCGTCATCGACTTGTCGACGCTGCGCTCGATGGCCCGAGCATCGTTGTAAACGGGCACTCCCAGCTCGCGCAGCGCATGCAACACCGACAGGCGCAGCGTGACCTGCTCGAAGGAACCGGCCTCGATGCTTCGAACGAATATCGCGTCGGGCTCCCGCTCGCCGAATCCGGGCACCTGCACCCGCGCTTGCGGGCTTTCCAGGTCGATCCGGCAGTCCGGCAAGCTCGCGAAAGCACTTTGCACGCCCAGCGCAAGAAAAGCGCGCTGCAGCTCGCGGCCATGCCAGCCGGGCTCGTCGGTCAGGATCGCAACGCGCAGCGGCATGTCGCGGGTGCCAGGCGCTGTGCGCCGAACGACTGGGCGAGCAGCTCGTCGTTCAGGCTGCCGCCCCGGAAGGTTCGCCCCGACGCAACATGGGTGACGAGCGCGACCGCTGGAGCGAACAGCATCGGCTCGATCTTGTAGAAGTCGTAGTCGTAATCCTTGAAGATTGCAGCGAACGGGCGGGATAGTACCCCGCCTCGCGCGCGCGTTCTGCCTGAGCGCACGTCCGTGGTGGCCGAATGGTTCTATAAATATCTGATTTATAAGAAGAATAAGACCAGACCCGGTCGGATGCGCTCGACATCGACTCGAAGCTCATCCAACCACGCTCAGGTTCGAGCGATGCAGACGGCGAGTGCTGGACGGGTGCTCGCGGCTTGTGATGGCAACGCTCTGGCCCCTGTGCTACGTTTCGATAGCAATTCTCCACTCGTCAGCGGGGCACACTATGGCAGCTGCGACTATGGTGGCTACGCCACCTGACTACTCCAAGTGGTGCGATCGGAGATTGTGGACCGTCTACGAGTCCGTCTGCCTCATGCTCGCCATGGAGCCTGAGCCCACGCGGCACGATCCCAGCGCCAGCATCAGCGGCTTCGATCCGGTGGAACTGGCCATCGAGCAGTACGGCGAGCGCGCCGACGAAGCGATGCGAAGCGGCGATCTGAAACCCTTCGGCCCCGAGGATCTCGCGCGCCCGACCCTGCAGCGTCGTGTCGAGCCGCGCGCCTTCCTGCGGTGCGCGAAGGCCTGGAACGTCCCGATTCCGGACGAGCTGGCGCCGGTGCTGACGCGCGAACCCGCGCGCCCGCCCGTCGTACCTTCCACCATCCTCGAGCACATCGGGCGCGGCTACCGCGGCGCCGACTACATCGAGGAAGCCCGCGAGCAAGTCCTGGGTGCCGCGGTCGCCGCGCTGAAGAGCTATCCCGAGCGCTGCATCAACGCCGTCGCCGTTCGCCGAATAATCGAGAACAACGCCAGCCTGCTCTGGCCTGACACGTGCCGGCCTCCGCTGACCGCGATGGAAATGGAGCGCCTGATCAGTCGCTGGCTCGGCCGGCTCGGTTGATGCCGGGTGCGCAGGTCCCGCCGCGGGACGCTGGCGGCGCGTCGAATACGCCGGGTGCGCGCGGGGACGCAGGATACGGAGGGAAATAATGACAACAATCGTCACGGACAACTGCGACGGGTGCCGCTTCACCGACTGCGTCACCGTTTGCCCGGTCGCCTGCTTTCACGGCGACGAGAAGATGCTTTACATCGACAACGACGTGTGCATCCAATGCAGCGCGTGCATTCCGTTGTGCCCGGTGCACGCGATCTACGCCGACGATGACATTCCCGAGGACCAGCGACACTGGATCGAGGTCAACGCCGAGCGCTCTCGAGCGCTGCCGGCGATCGGCGAGAAGCAGGAGTCGCTGCCGGGGGCCGAGGAGCGCAAGGCAGCGCTGGGATTCTGAGCTCGCCATGCATGCGCCGGGCAGCGAGGACAACCCTCTGCAGGTGGCAGTCGTCGGCAGCGGGCCGAGCGGGTTCTATGCGGCCGAGGCCCTGCTCAAGTGCGGTCGAACGGTCGACGTGGACCTCATCGAACGCCTGCCCGCGCCCTTCGGCCTGGTGCGCTACGGCGTGGCGCCGGATCATCCGAAGCTGAAGGAAGCGATCCTCACCTACGAGATGATCGCCCGCCTGCCGCGGTTTGCCCTGCTGGGCAACGTCACCGTCGGGCGCGACGTCAGCGTGGACGAGCTGCGCGCCCACTACCACGCGGTCGTCTTCACATGCGGTGCAGAAGCCGATCGGCGCCTCGGCGTTCCTGGAGAAGATCTGCCGGGCAGCCACACCGCGACCGAGTTCGTCGCCTGGTACAACGGTCACCCGGAATACCGGGACCGGCACTTCGACCTGTCCGCGGAAGTGGTGGCCGTCGTGGGCCAGGGCAACGTCGCGGCCGACGTCTGCCGCATACTCGCGAAATCGGCGGACGAGCTGCGCGGCACCGACATCGCCGAGCACGCGCTCGACGCGCTCGCCGCGAGCCGGGTGCGCGAGATCCACGTCATCGGGCGTCGCGGCCCGGCGCAGGCGAAGTTCACGAACAAGGAGTTGAAGGAGCTGGGAGAGCTCGCAAACTGCGCCGCGCAGGTCGAT
>Ga0137377_10004280_pt1 | contig 11222 bp, 12 predicted proteins | sample SagtaG_22_FD_104815 | JGI IMG/M metagenome (GOLD analysis project Ga0137377, IMG submission 104815) | Vadose zone soil microbial communities from Sagehorn Ranch, Mendocino, California, USA - Sage2_L_40_16 metaG | ecosystem: Environmental > Terrestrial > Soil > Vadose zone | place: USA... | reverse complement strand
GATGCTCGAATCGATGATCCAGAATCCGGTGCCGACGCGCGCCGAGGTCTCCGACGTGGCGACGGCGATTTTCGAAGGCGCCGACGCGGTGATGCTCTCCGCCGAATCGGCGGCGGGGCAATATCCGGTCGAGGCGGTTGCGATGATGAACCGCATCGCCGTCGAAGTCGAATCCGATCCGACCTACCGCAGCATCATCCAGGCGCAGCGCGCCGAGCCCGAGGCAACCGGCGCCGACGCCATTGCGACGGCGACGCGCGACATCGCCGAGACGCTCGAGCTCTCCGCCATCGCGTGCTGGACGTTTTCCGGCTCGACCGGCCTGCGCGTCGCGCGCGAGCGGCCGAAGTCGCCGATCGTCGCCATCTCGCCGCTTCTTTCCACCGGCCGCCGGCTTTCCGTCGTGTGGGGCATTCACTGCGTCGTCGCCGAGGACGCGCGCGACCTCGACGACATGGTCGAGCGCGCCTGCCGGCTCTCGTTCAAGGAAGGTTTCGCGCGCGCGGGGCAGCGCATCATCATCGTGGCGGGCGTGCCGCTGCGCACCCCCGGCGCCACCAACATGGTGCGCATCGCCTTCGTCGGCGGCAGCGCCGCGGATGAAGTGTGAGCAGAACCTCAAGCATCGTCATCGTCCGCGCAGGCGGACGATCCAGTAACCACGGAACCGTCAGAAAAATGTGAGGTCGGTGTGTACTGGATGCTCCGCTTTCGCGGAGCATGACGAGTCAGAATATCATCAAATATCTCTTCCTTCGACTTTCTCGGACAGAGCCTTCACCTGCTCGGGGATCTTCTGCATGTGCGGATTGACCGCGAGCGCCTTGCGGTAGGCCTCGAGCGCCTGTTTGTTTTCGCCGACTTCTTCCAGGATCATGCCGAGGCCGGCCAGCGCCCCGAAGTGGCGCGGCTCGCGGTTGAGCACTTCCTGGATGTCGGCCATGGCGCGGCCGTAGTCCTTCAGGGCGAAGAACAAGGTCGCGCGCCGGTTCCACGCCTCGATGTAGTCCGGCTTGATCTCGATGATCGAGCCGAGCAGCTGGATGGCGAGCCGCGCGTCCTTGCCTTCGATGGCGGCCTTGACCCGGCTCATCAGCAGGTCGGCGGTGTCGCTTCCGGAGGCGAGCCAGATCGCCCAGATGCGGTTCTCGACCTGCTTGGCGATTTCCGCGTCGGGCGCCGCCTTGAGCGCGTCGAAGAGGAAATCGATGTTGCGGCCGCGGTCGCCCTTGGGGGCTTTCGGCAGCTTGTCGGGCGGGTTGGGCAGCTTGTCGATCGCCGCCGGCGGGTCTTGTGTTGTCTGCGCCCAGGGATGCGCCGGCGCGAGGCTCAGCGCGGCCGCCGCAACCGCGATGGCCGCAACACCTGCCCATGGGAATCGGAGCCGCATGGCCGGAATCTAAGCGGCGCGGCGGCAGGAGCCAAGAGCCGGAAGGTCACAGGCCGGTGAGGCGCGGCCCGGGCGAATGCGCCGGCGTCAGCCCTGGCGCGCTTTGAAACGGCGCTGGGTCTTGTTGATGATGTAGACGCGGCCCTTGCGGCGCACGAGGCGATTGTCGCGATGGCGGCCGCGCAAGGATTTGAGCGAGTTGCGGATTTTCATGGCTCTCTCCCGGACGGCGGCCGGGAAGCGCGCCGCGTTCGTTCAGGTGGCGGGTTCATAGGGGCTCCCCCGGCGCCCGTCAACCGCGCGCGGGCACGGGTTTGCGGCTCGTTGAAACTCCGTCACGTTGCGGTCACAATATCCGCTCGGCAGCACGGGGCCGGGAGGCGGAGCAAGCATGAACAACGTCATCGACATGCGCCAGTTCGCGCGCAGCGCCGGCACCAACATCCTCGTCAAGGCCGGCAATGACGTGTTCCACCGCGGCGATGCCGGCGCCTGCATGTACATCGTGCAGTCGGGCGTCATCGAGATGGTGATCGGCGACAAGGTGATCGAGACCGTGGGTCCGAACGAGGCGATCGGCTTCATGTCGATGATCGACACCGAGCCGCGCTCCTCGACCGCGCGCGTGAAAGAGGACAGCGAGCTCTCGGTGATCGATCAGCGCACGTTCCGCTTCATGGTCGACGAAGTGCCGAATTTCGCCATGTACATCATGGGCGTGCTGGCGCGCCGCATCCGCGGCATGGGCGCAGCAATGAGCGAATAGGGAGTAGCGAATAGCGAATAGAAAGAAGCAGGCCGGCGACCGGGACTGCTATTCGCTATTCGCTATTCGCTATTCGCTATTCGCTATTCGCTATTCGCTATTCGCCAGTCACACCGTCGCGACCGGCGTCGCCGGCGACCCGACCGCGCCGGGCAGGCGCAGCGGCGGACCGGTCAACAAAAACCGATAGCGGCCGTGCGCGCGCAGCCAGCGCGCGAGCGGCGTCAAGTGCCACAGCTCGCCCAGGTGCACGCCGAGCTTGAACAGACAGTGCTCGTGCAGCGGCAGCGCCGCGCAGCAGCCTTCGCCCGGCCGTGACGGAAACGCCTCGACCGCGTAATTGTCGGCGATCAGCACGGCGAGGCCGCTGTCGGTGATCCATTCGAGGAGCTTCCAGTCGCGCCCGTCGAGCGCCGCGCAGGAGTTTTCCAGCACCGCCGCGTCGGGCTTTTTGTTCATCCCGAGGATCAGCTCGGCGAAGCCCGTGTGCAGGCACACCATGTCGCCCTTCTCGACCGCGACCTTGTCCTTCTCGAGCACGCGCATGAGGTCGTCGTAGCCGATCAAGGTGCGTACGTTGCCGAAGTGGGCGGCGAGATCGATCATCACGCCGCGCCCCTGCATGCAGCGCACCGCCATGTTCTCGACCCCGAGCGCGTGCGCGGCCGATGTGCTGGTCTCGCCCTTGGGCCCGGCGTCCTTCACGTCGCTCGGGCCGACGATGTGCTCGCCCGCGCGGAAGCCATTGTAAAACACGGCCTCGGGCTTGCCGTCGCCGTCCGCGTCGAACAGCGAGCCCACGTGAGCGAAACTGTCCCATTGGGTGGAATACTGCAGGTGCATGATGGTGAGGTCGTCGTTCACCACGTCGGTGCGCTCCGGGTCGTCGGCGACCAGCGCGTAGTTGAAGTTGACTTTGTCGCCGCGCAGGGTCGGGCGCAGTAGCGGCGGATGCCGGCGCGGGTTGAGCACGTTGCCGCCGGGATAATCGAGGGGCAGGCTGAGGCAGAAGCTCAGGCCCTCGCGCACCTCGGCGACGCCCTGCATCACTTTTTCCGGCGTGACCAGGTTCATGCGGCCGTATTGATCGTCGGAGCCGAAGTCGCCCCAGTTCGAGCCGTGCGGCCGCCTCTTCCATCTTCCAGTCATCAAGTCACCCGTGCGTTCCGATTGCTGACTAATGATCACCGACACGCGCCAGCAGCGCGCGGGCGCGAGCAACAACGGGCTCGTCGACCATCTTGTCCTCGAACCGAAACGCGCCTTCGCCCTTCGCCTTGGCGGCCTCGAAAGCTTCGACCATGCGGCGCGCGCGCTCGAGTTCGGCCGCGGTCGGCGTGAAGGCGGCGTTGAGGATCGGCACGACGCTCGGATGGATGCAGCTGGCGCCGTCGAAGCCGAAGGCCCGTGCCTCGCGCGCCGACGCCGCGACCGCCTCCGCGTCCTTGAAGTCGGCGACCGTGCGCAGCATGCCGAACGAGACGAGCCCGGCCGCCTTGGCGGCGAGGTGCACCAGGAGCTTGGGCAGGCGCAGCACCTCGGGCGTCGGCTCGGCGCCCATGGCGGTCGCCATGTCCTCGCTGCCGGAGACGAGCGCGAACGTGCGCCGGCTCGCCACCGCGATGGCGCGCGCATCGAGCACCGCGCCCGGATCCTCGAGCATCGGCACCAGCGCCATGCGCTCGCGCGCGACCTCGCGTTCGGTCACGTCGAGAAGCTCGTCGAGCCGCGCCAGTTCCGCGGGCGCCTGCACCTTGGCGACGAACAGCCCGAACGCGCCGGCCCGGCACGCCGCGTCCGCGTCGTCGAAGGCAAGCCCGGTCGAGACCGCGTTGATGCGCACGAACACAGTCGCGCCGTTGCGGCCGACCGCCGGCACCGCCTCCGCCAATGCCGCACGCGCACGAGCCTTTTCCTGCGGCGCCACCGCGTCCTCGAGATCGAGGATGATCGCGTCGGCGCCGCGCTCGTGCGCCTTGGCGAGGAAGCGCTCGGAGCTGGCCGGAACGTAGAGCAGCGAGCGGATCATGCGGCCGCCTTGCACTGGCGCAGTGCCGCGATGCCGGCGGTGTCGTAGCCGGCTTCTTTCAGAATCTCGTCGGTGTGCTCGCCGAGCGCCGGGGCCGGGCGCCGCCACACGCCGGGCGTCGCCGAAAGCCGCGGCACGATGTTGTGCATCGGGATCGTCCCGAGGTCTGCGTCCTCCGCTTCGACGATGATCGCGCGTTCGCGGAAGTGCGCGTCCTCGACCGCGTCGTCGATGTTGTAGACCGGCCCGACCGTGACTTCGTTCTCGCGGATGATGCGCAGCGCCTCTTCGCGGGTGCGCTGGGCGAACCAGCCGCCCACCGCTTCATCGATCAGCGCGCGGTTTTCCGGCTTGACGCGCGCGCTGTTGGTGCGGAAGCGCTCGTCCTCGATCATCTCGGGCCGGCCGATCACCGCGAACACGCGCTTGGCCATGCTCTGCATCGAGGCAGAGAGCGCGACGTATTTGCCGTCCGCGCAGCGGTAGACGTTGCGCGGCGCCGAGGTGTTGGACGCGCTGCCCACCCGCCCCTTGACCGCGCCGGTGTGGCGGTAGATCGCGGCCTCGGGACCGAGGATCGAGAAGATCGCTTCGAGTAGCGACACGTCGATCACCTGGCCGCGCGCGAGGCCGCGCGTGCGCGCGAAGAGAGCCGTGACCGTGGCGCCGGTACCGTAGAGCCCCGCGATCATGTCGGCGAGCGCGAGCGGCGGCAGCACCGGCTCGCGGTCGGCAAAGCCGGTGCGCGCGGCAAAGCCGCTCATCGCCTCGACCAGGGTGCCGAAGCCAGGCAGTTCCGCGTAAGGGCCGGTCTGGCCGAAGCCCGAGATGCGCACCACGATGAGGTCCGCGTTGCGCGCGTGCAGCACGTCCGGGCCCAGCCCCATCTCCTCGAGCGTGCCGGGCCGGTAGTTCTCGATCAGCACGTCGGCGCCCGCGACGAGCCGCAGCAGGGCCTCGCGCGCTTCCTTGACCCGCAGATCGAGCACGAGCGAGCGTTTGTTGCGCGCGTAGGTCTTCCAGAACAGCGGCTCCCCATCGTCGCGCCAGTCGCGCAGCGGATCGCCGCGCGGCGGCTCGACCTTCATCACCTCGGCGCCCAGATCGCCGAGCTGGAGCGAGACCATGTTGCCGGCGACGAGGCGCGAGAGGTCGAGCACGCGCACGCCGTCGAGCGGCCCCTTGCGGGCGGCATCGAAGGCGACCGTCGTGAAAGGGCTGCGTCTCTCGTCCATCGGCGTTTCCTCCCGCACGACCATAGTCAAAGAACGGACGCGGGAGTAGCGGCTGCCTCAACCATTCGTCATGGCCGGGCTTGTCCCGGCCATCCACGCCTTCGAATTTGTTTGTGCCTCAAGACGTGGATGCCCGGCACGAGGCCGGGCATGACGGATCAAAGGCGGCGGATCAACCGGACGGCGCTCGTTCCGCACGGGCGAGTGCGTGCTTGATCAAACGATCCACCAATTCCGAATACGAGACGCCGCTCGCCTTGAACGCGAGCGGGTACATGCTGATGTTGGTGAAGCCCGGAATCGTGTTCACCTCGTTGACGAGCACGCTCAGGTCGGGGCGCAGGAAGAAGTCGACCCGCGCCATGGCCTCGCAGCCGAGCGCGCGGAACGCGCGCAGCGAGAGGTCCTGCACCCGTTTGACCACCGCCTTCGGCAGATCGGCCGGCACCTTGAGCTCGGCGCCGTGCTCGTCGAGATACTTCGCTTCATAGGTATAAAAGGCGTAGCGGTTGGTCGGCACGATCTCGCCCGGCAGCGAGGTCGTCAGCGTGCCGTCGGCGTCTTCCAGCACGCCGCACTCGACCTCGCGCCCGCGCATGCATTCCTCAATCAGCACCTTGCGATCGTGGCGGAACGCCTCGGCGAGCGCGGCGGCGAACTCTTCCGCGGTGTCGGCCTTGCCGACGCCGACCGAGGAGCCGAGCCGCGCCGGCTTGACGAACAGCGGCCGGCCCAGCTCCGCCGTGAGCTCGGCGAAGGAGGGATTATCGGCCGGCGTCACCACGCGGAACCGTGGGATCGGCAGGCCGGCGTCGCGCAGCAGGCGCTTCGCCGCATCCTTGTCCATGGCGGCGGCCGAGGCGAGCACGCTCGCGCCCACGAAAGGCACGCCGGCGAGTTCCGCGAGCCCCTGCACCGAGCCGTCTTCACCGAACGGGCCGTGTAGCACCGGAAAGATCACGTCGACCGGCGCGGGCGGCTCGATTGCGCCCTCGTGCGAGGCCACCACGAGCCGGCCGCCGCCGCCCGGCAGCAAGCTGACCAGCGGCCCGTCGGCGGGAACTTGCGTCGGAAATTGTCCGCCGGGGAGCGGGCACAGCATCCACGCGCCCGAGCGCGCGACCGCGATCGGCACGACCTCGTAGCGTTCGGGATCGAGCGCGCGGTAGACGTTCGCGGCCGACATCAGCGACACGTCATGCTCGGCGGAACGCCCGCCGAACAGCAGCGCCACCCGCAGCTTGCGTTCCATCCTCCCCTCCGTGCCGGCAGGTTACTACCAGCGCTAGTGTCCCGATTCTGAAGTTCGCTCAACTTTGCGGCGCGCTCTGATGCGAACTTCGGAATCGAAGGACACTAGCAGACATATAATTCTAGTGCCGCTTTGAACCCGAAGTTCGCAACCGAACTCGCGGCAATGTTGTGCGAACTTCGGGTTCGCGGCACTAGGGAGGGTCGACGGCGGCCGATCGATTTACGACGCGTCGTCCCGGCTGCGCGCGAACAGCGAGGCCGGAAACTCGGCGGCGTAGCGGCGTCCGGGCGGCTCGGGGGTGAGTTCGGGCGGCGCGCCGGGGTTCGGTTCCACCGCCCGGCGGTAGAGATGCCAGGTCGCATGGCCGAGCACCGGCATGACCACGGCAAGCCCGAACAGCAGCGGGATCGATCCGACCACCAGCAACAGGGCGACGATGAAGCCCCACATCGCCATGATCACCGGGTTCGCGAGCACCACGCGCACCGACGTGACGATCGCGCCCGCGGCGCCCACGTCGCGGTCGATCAGCAGGGGGAACGACACGACGCTGATGGTGAGCACCAGGACGGCGAACAGGAAGCCGACGCCATTGCCGACCACGATGAGGGTCCAGCCCTCCGGCGTGGTGAGCACCTGACGGAAGAAATCGGGCATCGAGGCGGCCGGCAGGTAGCCGAAGGTCGCCACGTAAATCGCCTGTGCGACCGCAAGCCAGATGAGGAAGATCGCCATCAGCAGCAGGCCGAGAACCACGATGGCGCCGAAGTGGGCCGGTGCCGCACGTCGAGAATGTGGCGCCACGAAATATCGAGGCCCTGCTCGCGCCGCCGGCTCATCTCGTAGAGGCCGATCGCCGCGAGCGGCCCGATGAGCGCGAAGCCGGCCATGAGCGGAAACAGCAGCGGCAGCACGTCGTAGCCGATCGCGAGCCGCCCGAGCACGAGGCCGGCGATCGGATAGATCAGGCAGAGAAAGACCGCGTGGCTCGGCATCGCCGAGAAATCATCGATGCCTTTGGCGAGCGCGTCCTTGAGATCGGCGAGACTGAGGCTGCGGACGGCGAGCCGGGCCGGGCCTTCGCCGGCGATCACGTGCGACATGGCCATGGTCGTTCCTCCTCAATCGCTCGCGCGCGAGGCATGACGCACGGCCACGCTCGGGCGCGAACCGAATTTCGCGCATTCTAACGCCCGCCGGCGCCTTGTGGTTTCACAATTTCGGCACGGAAATGCTTTTCACGTCCGTTCTTCGTGAACCGGGCCGATAAATTTTTATTCCCGACCCGTGCCGCTCAGCTTTCCGCGACCGGATATTTCGCCAAAATCGTTCCGATCCGCCGCAGTGCCTTCTCGGCCGCCGCCTCCGGCGTCATTCCCTCCCGAATGACATCGGCCTCGGCCGCTCCCCAGATCTGCTGGGCATTGGCCTCGGCATAGCCGGGATTGAACACGGGGTAAGGCGGCACTGTCGGCTCCAGCAGCCCCTCGCGCGCGTAAGGCGCGCGATGCGGGTCCGCGGGATCGAGCCAAAACGGATCGCTCTTCACCAAGTCGGGCATCGGCGGCAGGAACCGGCCCAGCCCGGCCTTGAGGTATTCGTTCACGACCTTCGGCTGGATCAGGTACTTGAGAAAATCCTTGGCGACCTCGACGTTCTTGGCTCCCTTCGGGACAAAGGCGCCCACGACCGCGAGCTGCGCCGGCAGCGGTTTGCCGGCGTTGTCGCGCGGCAACCCCATCGTCACCACGTCGTTGTAATCTTCCTTCTTGTGATAGAGCGAGAGTTCGGTCGAGAGCGTCCCGTCCAGATTCATGAGTATTTGTTTAGCGTGGAACGCGTTGTTGTCGTCGGCGTCGTTCCAGCTCAGCGCGCCGGGCGGCACATAGCCTTCCTTATAGGCAGTCGTGATGTAGGCGAGCGACTTGATCACCGCCTCCTTGACCTGCGGGTCGTCAAGATGCGGCGCCCCGTTCGGCGTGACGATGCCGTTGCCGCCGTTCGCCATCAGAAAGTGATGAAACATGGCGTTGCCGTCGGCCGGACCGGCGGTGGTCGGCTGCAGGCCGAGCGCATAAAGGCCGCGCATGCCCTTCTCGCGCAGATTTTTCTGCATCGGCTTGAAAAAGTCCCAGAACGCGTCCCAGGTGCCGGGCGCGTCGGACAGCTTGTAGCCGGCCTTCTCGACCAGCGAGTTCCAGACGTGGAACGGCGGGACGCCCGCCATGTAGGGCGCGTAGTAGAAGCTGCGCCTCTTGGTGACGTTGTTGTAATACTGCGAGGCGAGCAGCGCGGTCGGATGAAGCTGCGACCTCTGGGTTTCCACCACGTCGGTGAGGTCGACCAGCCTGTCGTGCCAGGCATTGTGCGGGACGACCGTGTTGCCCGCAGTGGTGTGGGTCAGCACGTCCGGGACGTCGCCGCTGGTGAGCGCCGAGACGATCTTTTGCATCAGCGGCCCGAACGGAACGATGGTCGCCTCGATCGTGTTGCCGCTCGCCTTCTCATATTCCGCGACCGTGCGCTGAAACGAGGCGTCCTCCTCGCGCACGAACCCCTGGATCCACCACACGTGCGCGGTCTTGGCGGCCGCGTTCGCGACGTAAGGCCGGCCGATGGTTCCGGCCGCGGCAAGCGCGACCGACCCGCGGACCACCGAACGCCTGCTGAGCTTCGTCATGCAATCCTCCCTGTTCCCCGGCCGGCGCCGATGGCGTCCGCGCGACGGCTGAATGAAATGCTGCGCGTGCCGCGTCAGCTTTGGGCGACCGGGTATCTCGCCAGAACCTGCTCCATGCGCTTGAGCGCCTTCTCGGCCGCCGCCTGCGGCGTCATGCCTTCACGGATGATATCGGCCTCGGCCGTGCCCCAGATCTGCTGCGCGTTGCACTCGGCATAGCCGGGGTTGAAGCAGGGATAATTCGGCACCGTCGGATCGAGCAAGCCCTGCCGGGTATAGTTCGCAACGTGCGGGTCCTTGGGGTCGAGCCAGAACGGATCGCTCTTCACGAGTTCCGGCATCGCCGGCAGGTAGCGCCCGAGCCCGTTCTTCAGATAGACGTTCATCACCTGCGGCTGGATCACGTATTTGAGGAAATCCTTGGCAACTTCGACGTTCTTGGCGCCCTTGGGTACGAATGCGCCGCCGCTTCCGAGGAACGACGGAACTTGCTTGCCGCCGTTGTCGAGCGGCAGGCCCAGGGTGACCATATCGTCGTATTCCTCCTTCTTGTGGAACAGCGAGAGTTCGGTCGAGATGGTGCCGTCCAGATCCACGATGATCTGCTTGGCGTGGAACACGTTGTTGTCGTCGGCGTCGTTCCAGCTCAGCGCGCCGGGCGGCACATAGCCGTCCTTGAATGCGGTGGTGAGGTAGGCGAGCGTCTTGATCACCGCCTCCTTGACCTGCGGATCGTCCAGGTGGGGCCGCCCGTCCTTGGTGATGATGCCGCTACCGCCGTAGGCGTTCAGGAAGTGATGGAATAGCGCGTTGCCGTCGGCCGGGCCGGTAGTGGTTATCTGGAAGCCGAGCGCATAGACGCCGCGCATGCCTTTGCCGCGCAGGGCTTTCTGCATCGGTTTGAAGAAGTCCCAGAACGCATCCCAGGTCTTCGGCGCGTCGGCGAGTTTGTAGCCCGCCTTCTCGACCAGCGAACTCCAAACATGGATCGGCGACACGCCTATCCGGTAAGGCACTTGGTAATAGCCGCGCTTCTTGCTGACGTTGTTGTAATAATAGGACGCGAGCAATGCCGTCGGGTGGTAGTGCGACTTCTGCGGCTCCACTACGTCGCTGAGGTCGACCAATCTGTCGTGCCAGGCGTTCTGCGGGACGACCGTCAGGTCGGCGATGTTGTGCGAGAGCACGTCGGGGACGTCGCCGCTGGTGAGCGCCGAGACGATTTTCTGCATCAGCGGCGCGAACGGAATGAGGCTGTAGTCGATCGTGTTGCCGCTGGTCTTCTCGTAATCCGCGATCATGGCGCGGAACGAGGAATCCTCTTCGGAGACGAAGCCCTGCGGCCACCACACGCTCGCGGTCTTGGCGGCGGCATTGGCCACGTAGGGGCGTGCCAGGGTTCCGGCCGCGGCAAGGGCGACCGACCCGCGGACCACCGAGCGCCTGCTGAGCTTATTCATGCTGTTCCTCCCATACTGTTCCCTCGCCCGCGCGTTGCTCAAGCGCCGTTTCTTTGTCGATTGTCAGAAGTCAGTCGCGCGTTGATGTCTCCGCGGTAAATGACGGGAGCGGCGGGGCGCGAACCCACGCGGCAATGCTACGACGATATGCGTTTTATGCAATGGGTCTATGCAGCTGGTGACACACTGCCGCCCCCGGAGCTGGGAAAGCTCCACGCTGTCAATCAGTTAGAGGAGCTGGCCTATGAAGCCACGGCGCCGTTGAGCGCCTGCCACACGCGATAGGGCGTCGCCGGCATGTCGATATGGCGGATGCCGGCCTTGCGGTGGAGGGCGTCGACGATGGCGTTGATGACCGCGGGCGGCGCGCCGATCGCGCCGGCTTCCCCCGCCCCCTTGATGCCGAG
>Ga0137377_10004273_pt1 | contig 11230 bp, 9 predicted proteins | sample SagtaG_22_FD_104815 | JGI IMG/M metagenome (GOLD analysis project Ga0137377, IMG submission 104815) | Vadose zone soil microbial communities from Sagehorn Ranch, Mendocino, California, USA - Sage2_L_40_16 metaG | ecosystem: Environmental > Terrestrial > Soil > Vadose zone | place: USA... | reverse complement strand
AGCAGGCTATTGCCTATGCAATACGCCTGAGTGAACGCCTCTGTAGACGTGCCATTGGCTACTATGCCGCCTTGCGCAGCACCACAGCCACAGCTAGCGAACGGAACCAGAGGCGATCCGCGCTATGTGAGGATTTGCGCAACTGGAACCTTGATAGCGGATACACCATGGACATAACGTTTGATGAACAGGTAACTCTCCACCTACTCCATAACTGGGTCCATTTCGCCAGGCTCTGGGAAAGTGAATCCGTTGCCTAGTCCCAATACCGCTAGCTGGATAGCAGTGAAAAAATCAAACATGAGTCAACCCCAAATTTTTTGACAAGAAAAAGCAGCAAGACAGGCGAATGCACAGCATTTACCTGTCTTGCTGCTTTTTCTTGTCAAAAAGAAAAACGTGCGTTTCAAAAATCCGGGATGACTTATCTCTATATTAGCAGTAGATTGATATCTTAGCGTGCGAAAATGAAGTGTAGACCCACAGCGGTTGCCCCTCCAACGATCAGGGTCAGGAGTAGAAGTAAACGATATTTCATAAGTTGTAAACGGTTATCAAGCGCAATGGCCTTAGCACCGGTGGATTGTCGAACGGGGTTTTGTTTCTGCATGATCTTTTTCCTCTAACTAAAGAGTTCAAACAAAGTAAGTTTGTTCTCGTCAATTGTCTTACCATAATATACGGATGACCTGGGTGTTTAGTTGCATGAGTCCCTGGTTAATGATATTCAACGTATTAATGCCGGATTATCGTTGTTATTGTCTGCCTAGTTCAGAAAAGGGGTAAACCAATGAGAAACATACACCTTAGTAAGGCCATTATAGCATATTGTGTGATTGGTGTCATATGTGCCGCCATTGCTGGCAGGGCTTGTGCGTTTACCCGTAAGTCCCGAAAGAGTGAAAAAAGGAGATCCAACAGCTTTTCAACTGGCCGAAACGGTTTCCCGCCCACAAGACGTATCGGTGTGCCTTAGCCAAATGTGATCATCAGGAGATAGGCAAAGCGATCGCCCAGGTCATCCTCAAAGCCAGGGCAGCCGAGCAGTGTGATGACGAACCGAGTCGCAGGCTTTCAGCCCAACCGCAGAGCAGTGAGAAGCTGGCGCATACGGCAGTCGATGGGAAAATCATGCGTGGAACGCTCAAACATGGGCGAGACGATCAGCCTGCTGTCCATCTGTTGTCCTTGTATGAGTGCGAAAGTGGCATCGTCCTCGATCAATTTGCCGTCGACAGCAAACACAATGAGCAATCGGCTTGCTTGGCCATCTTGCATCCCTAGGAGATCGTCTCTGGCTTGACCAATCTGCCCAGAAACAAAGCGGATGCCAAGCGCCTGTTGGCATTGAATCGCAAGCACTGGTCGGTTGAAAACCGACTGCATGGGAGGCGCGATGTGACCCTTGGAGAAGATGCTTCGCAAGTGCGGATGCATGGAGCTCCACAAGCATTAGCCGCATTAAATGGAGGAATATGAGCATTGATGGATTGGCTGGGCGTGAGAAACGTTGCAAAGCAAATGAGACATTTCTGTGCGCAGCCGCAAGAAGCTTTACAATTGCTGCTCAACAAGCTTTCCAGGAAAAACGGGTAAACGCACAAGCCCTGCTATAGTGGTTGCGTATCTTGATTTTCATAGGTGTGATTGTGTATAATCTCTTGTGAAAATTTGTTTATGAAAGCGCAGGTATGTCTGATAGTGAGTAGCGCACCAACCAAACTGAGGCAATTAAGGGAAGAACTCAACAACCCCAAATTGAGTCAAGAGCGTCTAGCACACTTGGCAGGTATCACCCAGGTAACGTATCGGAGAGCAGAAGCGGGGAACAAAGTTCAGTACTCGACAGGCAAAGCTATTCTCGACGCGCTCAACAAGGAACGTCAGTCTCGACAATTGCCGCCAGTTACCCTTGATGACTTGGGTTTATCGTTGGAGTAGAACGAAGGAGCATCGCCATATGATTACTGAAACAATGCAACAGAAATCTGATGCCATTGAGATGAATTAGAGAAAGTGTTAGAGGTTGAGGGGGAGCAGAACAATTTCCTGAGTACATTGGAAGAAATTGACCACTGGCTTGATAGGATGGTAGCACACCAGGAGAAACGGCTTGCATACGCGATGACGCTGGTACAGAAAGAAGGTGGCGCATGAGGTTAAAGACGAGAGCGGAGATTGAAGCCGAAGAAGCCGCCAAGATACGGAGTAAGAAACGTCAGTGGGATACCTCAAAACTGGCGATCATCTACATCAGGCAGAGCCGAGAAGTTCAAACAAGGCGTAACCGTGAGTCAAGGGGCGGCCAGAGTGTTGACTTAGTTGATATGGCCGTTAGAGAGTATCAATGGCCGGAGAGGAACATCTATCCGATAGATGAAAATCTGCTTGATAAGTTCGGGAACCAACTGGATAAACCGAGAAATGCCAGTGGAAGACTTGATACCACGTTTCGCGCCGGACTGAGAACTGCCGAAGAGTTGATAGCTCAAGACCTCGTTGGGGCGGTATTTGTTCAGAATATCGCCAGGTTGTTTCGTGACCCCGAGCAGATCAACCCACCGCAATTTGCCGCACTTTGTAAACAACACCACTGTGTTGTCATCACGCCGGATGCCGAGTACGACTTCAATTCAAAGTATGACGACTACGACGATTTCTTAGAAGAAGCCAGGGATGCAGCGGGATATCTCAAAACACTGGCGAAGACGATGCACAGAGGGAAGCACAGGAAGGGCGAACGTGGAGAGTATTCTGGCGGTGCCATTGCCACAGGTTTCATGTTGGACGAAGAGAGGCGGCATTTTGTGCCTATGCCGGAATGGTGTGATGTCGTTAAGTGGTTAACTCGTCGGTACAGGGAACTTGACGCCGATCTAGCCGCTTTGTTCTCTGAGATTAGAGGGAAGCCGATCTTTCCGCCCTTGCCGGATGATTTCGATATCTCCCGTATTGGCCGTGTTCAACTGAGACCAGTACCAGGCGGATACACCATTGCCGCACGAAGAAGCCTGATAGATTTGCTCACGAACGTTGTGAATATCGGTCATGCTGTGTATAGAGGGAAGATAGTCAAGTATGACGCGCATCCGGCTATTGTTGATAGGGAAGATTTCCAATTCGCCATAGAACATCTTGGAAGCACCGACCTTGACGGAGAAGAGATACAGAGGGAGAAGCGAGAAGTACGATTTCCACAGGAAGGGACAAAGCGAGAAGGGTTGCTTTCTGGCCTCAGAAGTAACGGGAAGTCGGTTGTTACTTCTCCACAGGGAAACGTCCATGTCCATCAGACGGAGGAACATATCTGGTATGTTATCCGCAACACCAGGACGTTAAGGAGTAGTCAACGGGTGAGTTCAATTCCGCTTGATATTGTTGACGCAGAATTAGAGAAAAGGTTAGCAGAGAAATTGCGAGAGTTGAACATAAATGCCGAAGTTGAGAGGGAACTGAATGGGAGCCCTGAACACGGAGCGCAAGCCGTTTTAAACCACGTTGAAAGACTCAAACAGAAAATAAGCCTCAGTTTGAAGAGTGTTGACGCAACGCTAAAAGATATCGAACGAGAGATAGCCAAACGTGAGAGGGATTATCGCATAGCCTCTGATGTGATGTCAAATGAGGATATCAGGGAACATTTCGCCAGTTTAAAGAGGTTGCGAGAAAGACATGCCGATATCTCAGAAAAGAAGAAACTGGATAAGAAGATAGCCGCAGACGTTGAAACCGTTCAAAAGAGATTGGAGACGGCAAGGACGCAATGGGAAGATTTCGATATGGAACAGAAGCGTTCTTTTCTGAGGTTGATTACCACATCTATTCAGATGGAAGTGCTGTCTCCGCGTTTCATGAGATTGACGGTTGAATGGAGCTATCTTTTGACAGGAGAATATACCACGGAGTTTGGCCTATTCTGGCGGGAAATGGGTACAACATCAAAGTGGGCAGCCCAGGAAGACGAAGCACTGAGAACGTTGTACCCACTTGCCGCAAAAAGGGATGTATTGGAAGCTCTGCCGCACCGAAATTGGCAAACTATCAAGTTACGGGCTTCAATCAAAGAGATAAGGCGGAAGACCAGGGAACACGGCCTAGAAAATGGAGTAACAGACATCTTGTCACAGGATGATATGGGTGTGATTGCCCCGTACGGCATTGAGTTAGGATGGATAGAGCAGGGATTGGTGGCATGTTGGTATAGAGAAGAAGTTATTAAACAGGAGGGCGAATGGTTGCATGCACCTCTTACAAGTATATTTCGGTCGGATGACAAAAACTATGAAGTGTGTTACAGAATTTTTAACACGAAGGTAGGAGGAAAAATTCCACAGCTCTTATTTTGTCTCACCTAAAGCTAAATAGCCAATCCCGGTGGCTCTTGCGCATCACTCTGGCCCCCAACCAGGGAGGAGCCAGCATCAGCTGGTTCGATCTCGGTGGGAGCGGGGAGTAGATCGCTATGCATCTCCAGAAGTCGGCGTGCTCGCGAGTATTCCTGGTCGAGGAGCACGCGGAAGACCTGTTCGCAAGTGGCTAATGACTCGGCGGCAGCTGCGCGCCTGGATGCCGTGAGCTCTCCCAGCATATCATGGCGCTTGGCAGTGCGAAACAGGACATGTACCTTTTCTAATACCTCGGCGAACTCCGCGTGGGCCTGGTCATTCCAATTTTGTATCTCTACCAATGTCGCAGCCTTGCCCAAAAAACGTGAACATACTTTTACAACCGTATTGTATTCATTGGTACGCGCCTCTACCAGCGTTTGCAGGATACGCCGCTCGTCGGCAGGATCAAGTGCTACAACAGAAAAAATACTTGCTTCACCACCCATTTCATGAATCTCGTGGGCCAGTTGGCGAAAATGCTTCTCTACCTCTTCTGAAGAAGGAAGTAAGTAGACTGAATTTTGTAGTGCAAACGCGCCAAGATTTTGTAGGCGTCGCCAAACCCATACCCGCTTTTGTGAGGGTTCACTGGGAACTTTATATGTCAGTTGCAACCAGCGCATAGCATCGCGCTCTAGCATGTATATCCGCTCCTACCAACAGGAATATTTGTAACTTTCGTTACTGACCATAGCTATGGTACTCCAACGTTGAAACAAAGTCAAGCCAGATGGTCCTGGGTGAGCAGGGTATATTTTTGGTGAACTTTTGATACACTCCGCCTTGAAGCTGGTAGAAATAAGCAGAAAAGTGCACTGAGTATTCTCCTAAGAGCCTACTGGGTCTCCGTTTGCTGCTCACGTGGAGTTGTTTCTGTAGCTACAGAAGTTACTGTGCTCTGCTCCGTCTTCTTGCCGGTCACGAAAATGCCTGTGAGCACGAGAGCCAGGCCGCCGATGGCATTCAAACCCACTGGCTCATGGAGCAGAAGCGCGCCATAGACCAGCGCCATACAAGGGAGCAGATAGGTGACGATCAGTGTACGGGTCGGGCCTACGCGAGAAATGAGCCAATAGTAAATCAAATATGCTAACGATGTACCACCCAACGCCAGCGTCAAGGCCGACGCAATTGCCCAAAACGAAGGTGCATGTGATGGTGGCTGTACCGCCAATGCGATGCCAGCAATAGGAGCCAGGATAACGGCCCCCATACCTGTTTGTCCAATAGCAGGCTGTAACTCTGGTGCTCCTGCAAGCAACTGGTGTGCCAACAACCCACCAAACGCATAACTAATCGCGCCCACGAGTGCTCCAAAAGCGCCCAGCAGGTAAAGTGTTGACCCACCTGTACTCAATGCAGCTGGTCCAACCAGGATGCCTACCCCCAGGAAACCAATTACCACGCCTATAACTCGCATCCATGTCAGCCGTTCGCCACCGGGCCACCATTGTGAGACAAGTACGATGACAAGCGGCGTGGTCGCATTGAGGATTGCTGCCATGCCAGATGAAATGTATTCCTCGCCCCAACTAATCGCAAGATACGGAATGACGGCATTAAAAATAGCCACAAAGAAGAAACTTCGTAGACGGGTTTGCCAGCCCCGCATAATCGTAGGCCGGAATGGAACAATGACCAGCAGCCCTAACGCGCCAAAAAGCAGTCGCGCCCCTACCAACGTCAACGGAGACATCTCTGCTACAGCTACTTTGATAAATAAGAAAGACGCTCCCCACAATGCCGCCAGAGCGAAGAGCATGAGGTATTCTTTGGGTTTCATGCGGTTGGTGCTCCTGTATTGAAAATACAGTATATCATATGGAAAATGAAATTCGCCCCTACCAAACATTTCAGTCTCTGCTGGCAAATCTTGCAACTCTAAAATACGAGCTGATCCTTGCATACAGAGCCGCTCGCGGGTAGAATGACAAATGAAGAAGAGGAAAATAGCTTATGGATCAGCTTGAGATATTGTTCCAGGCTACGCGTGCACGCACCTTACCTGTGATGCTCGCCCCTGTGCTCATTGGCTCTGTTTTAGCCTGGCAGCAAGGAACACCTTTCCAATGGGGGTTGTTTGTACTGGCATTACTGGGCGCCTTAGCTGCCCATCTTGGGGCAAACGTCGTGAATGACGTCTTTGATTTTGCTGAAGGAACTGATCAAACAGCACAAAAAATGGTGCCCGAAGGTACGACACTTGCTACTGGTTCCCAGGCGCTCATGCGTGGGCAACTTTCTCTACGGGCCTATCGTGGGCTGGCGATTGCGCTTTTTGCACTTGCCCTGTTATGTGGCATAGTGTTAGCTTTTTTTCGACCATGGGCACTGGCCTTTGGGGTAGCTGGTTTTCTCCTGGCCTTCTTTTACGTAGCTCCCCCATTGCGCCTGGCGTACGTGGGACGTGGGCTCGGCGAACTGGATATTCTGATCTCCTTTGGCATTCTACCGCTGGTTGGCTCTTATTATGTCCAGGCAGGCACTATCACACTGGTTGCACTGCTGGCCTCTTTGCCGGTTGGGCTCTACACGACGGCGGTACTTTACTTCCATCACTTTTTACACTGGCGTGCCGATCAAGAGGTGGGAAAAATTACTCCCGTAGTTGCCCTGGGTGAGAGGCGAGCACGTATTGTTGGTGGCATTCTGCTCTGGTGCGTTGCGCTAACGATATTACTTGACATCTTACTCAAGGTTTTTCCCTGGTATACCTTCATTGCCGCGTTCACCATTATTCCTGTCTTGCTTACATTACGGCAGGCCACAGGTGATCTAAAAAACTATCTAAAACTGATGGCATCCAACCGCAATGGCGATCTGCAAGCGGCATTCTTGATTTTGCTCGCTATACTTGTGCGTGGCTTTACGCATTTTTAGACATGGACACACAAAAAGGGAAGTCATCCTGGCTTCCCTTTTTGTGTGTCCATGTCAGCTCTTATTGCGCCCGGCCGGCACGCCAGGCTCGAATCTGCTCGCCATGTTCCTCGAAATGGTGCCATATGGCATTCTGTACCCAGGTACGTACATAGCCATTCCACTGCTCAGGAGTAAGCGCAGCCAGGAAAGCAAAGAGACGATAGTGAGCAGTTTCAAAATGTTCGATGGCCTCTTGCAATGAATATGCCTGAAGTTCCGACTCCCATTTGTCATTATATGAGAGATAATCACGATAGTCCTCTGAAGCTTTCTCACTGCGTAGGTGTGCCTGCAGGACATCAAAGCAGACTTCTTCCCAGCGACCTATGTGAGCCATAACGTCCTTGACGGACCATTTGCCTACAGGATGCTGAGTGATCAGCTCGGCTTCGCTCAGGCCATAAATAGCAGAAGTAAGCGCGACCCGTGACGATATGATATGGGCCAGAATCTCTTGTGGTGCGCGTGTATCTTTGGGCATACTTGTTTTTCCCTACGCTACATTCTCAATAATCGCCGCGATACCTTGTCCACCACCGATACACAACGAGGCCGCGCCATATTTCAGGTGGTGGCGACGCAGCTCATACATAAGGGTAATGGCCAGGCGAGCACCACTGGCTGCCAGGGGATGTCCAATCGAGATGGCTCCACCATTCACATTCGTTTTGTCTCGCTCCAGGCCCAGTTCTTTCTCCACGGCCAGGTATTGTGGAGAGAATGCCTCGTTAACCTCGACGCGGTCCAGGTCGGATAAGCTCAGATCGGCCCGTTTGAGAGCCTGGCGTATAGCTGGAGCAGGGCCAATGCCCATAATCTCTGGTGGGACGCCGACCACTCCCCAGGAGACAAGCCGGGCTATGGGCTTCAGGTTGTGCTGGCGCACGGCATCTCCCGTCGCCAGGATAACGCAAGCGGCTGCATCATTGATACCACTGGCATTGCCCGGTGTAACCACACCCCCCTTACGGAAGCGGGCAGGCAGCTTTGCCAGGGTTTCTATAGAGGTATCGCGAATACCTTCATCCTGCGTGATCTCAACAGGATTGCCCTTGCGGTCTTTGACGGTGACAGGTACAATTTCTTCTGCGAGCCGGCCGGCTTGCTGAGCGCGACGTGCGCTAGTCTGGCTGCGCAGGGCATATTCGTCTACTTGTTCGCGGGTAATATCATACTTCTCGGCCAGATTCTCAGCGGTAATAGCCATACCACAGCCAATATAGCTATCTATCAGGTATTCCCACAGGCTGTCCTCTAATTGTGGAGACTGGCCCAATTTATAACCTGTTCGTGCCCCTCGCAGTACATGAGGGGATTGGGTCATATTTTCCGCTCCCCCAGCCAGGGCAATGTGCCCTTCGCCCAGCAGCAGCATTTGCGCCGCACTAACGATGGCCTGCAAACCAGAACCGCACAAGCGATTCACCGTCAAGGCAGGAGTATCGATGGGCAGACCGGCTTTAAGCGCAACATGGCGTGCCAGGTAGATGGCATCCTTACTTGATTGAATAACGTTGCCGATGACGACTTGATCAACTAATTGGGGATCAACTCCGCTGCGCTCTAATGCCCCCTTCGCTGCAACAACTCCAAGATCTATGGCACTCACGTCCGAGAGCGAACCTTGCAATACACCAACCGGTGTCCTCGCCCCATCGATAATATAGATTTCTTGCATGAATACCTACCTCCTGTGTTAGCAAGACACCTGATAATCTCTATAAGTCTAGCACTTGTAAGCAGGACATCGCAAGCAGCGCAGAAACTCCACCAGCATTTCTTCAACGTGCGCTTAGATGGGATGGTGGACGGCCTGAAGAATTCGGTCTACGAGGTGCAGATGTTGTGCTTCTTCGAAGCATAAGATGGGGCGTATCGTTCGCGGCAACGTCTAGCCGCCTGCTAGTACCCCGGGGGAAGAAGAGGCAGACCTGCCTCTTCTTCCCCTGTCCTATCCTTCTGAATGATGGTCGCAGTGATCTGGTGCCGGTACATCGAGAGCCGGGTTCCCTACGAAGAATCCGGCGGGCTTCAAAGAGAAGCCGAGCATATCCACCGGCATGACCGGCCAGTCCTCTGGCCGCACGACATGGTTGGATCCAAAGGTGTACCACACTACCAGATCGGTTCCTACCAGCTGGCGCTTCTGCTGCACATAGGCTGGCAGCCCATCGCCACCCCGCTGCTGGTTCGGGTAGTCTCCGGCAGCATAGCGCTCTCGTGGGTCGTACGCGGTGACCCAGAGGTGGTTGCGCACAAAACCTCCTCGCTCCCATTGAGGCGATCCCTCGTGGAAGAAGGGGAATGCATTTGCCCCGGGCACCAGTTTGTACGCGACGGGTTGACCCAGGGCATTGAGCGCGTCTGGATTGATAACCTTCCAGTAACGCGCCGAACGCGGCTCGATGGTGCGTTGTGCGTCGGCTTCGCTGGCGAGTAGCGTTTCACGCGCGACCCAGGCGTTCCCGCGTGGATTCTCTTGTCCCCAGGGGAGCGGCTCACAGTTGACCTCGACCACCGAGTTCTCCAGACCGTCCACCATCATATCGAGCCGGACATTGAAGTAATGCTGGTGGTTTGGCCCGTAGAGCCCGGGTGCGACCAATGTCCCGGCGACCGGCTTCTCTCCTGGCGCAATCGCTGCCGGGGCGATAATCCCCGTCAGTTTGATCTCGTACTGGACCGACCCGTCCTGGTACAGGTACCAGTAAAAGCCATACTCGTAATTCCCTACCGTCGAAATGGAGGAGATCACCAACCTGCGCGACCTGCGTACCTCTGCCCTCGTCGACCCGTCCTCGTTGTACTCCAGGTGCTTCCAAAGGAGGCTGTAGTCTTCCTCGTGCATACAGATCGCGTTTTTTATGGCTACTGGTTGTCCCTGGGGATCGTTGACAAACGCGTCAAAATAGTAGATTTCCCCGAGGCAGTCACAGCCGAGTTCAAGGCTGTTCGCAAGCACGCCAATGCCGACTTCCCCCGCGTCGAAGACGTTTTTGAAGTTGTGCGTGGGGGACGCGTCCCCGTACGGCACGTACATCTCGGAGAGGGCTGCCCGGTAGAGGATAGGCCGCCACCTTCCCTGGTCGAAGTACTCCACAAGGTGCAGCACCAGTCCTTCGCGCGGGGTGAAACCCACGCGGAAACGCCACTTCTGCCAGCTTACCTGGTGACCCTCGACGTGGAAACTTACCCCTTCTGGCTGGGTGATCGTAACAGCCTTCAGATCTTTGCGTGGGCCTTCCGGGAAATAGGGGATGTTCTGCGGATCGGTAATGCCGCTCGCGCTATAGTTCCCTGAGTGCTCGGGTACAGGGACCGCTCCGTGATCATCCACCCTCACCACCATTCTATCCAGTTCAACTGTGACGATCACCCCTTCGATGGGGCGGGCGTAGTAGTTGTCGTCAGGACCCTGGCTGACGGTCGCCTGGAGGCGTATGAGTCGGCCCTGCTCCGCCGCGTCCTCCGGGCCCCAGTTGCCGGCGGTCCAGGGAAAGAGGACGACAGAGGCCAGGTCCGTGATGCCACGTTTGGCAAGCGCCTCCTGGAAGGCCGCATCGTCAAAAGCCGCTTGCATCGCGCCGAAGACCTCAGGATAGGTGAGGGCGGGCTGGATATCACGGCGCTCGCGCCAGGAGGCGATCGTCTCGTCTGCCAGGGAGACAATCGCCTCGATCGTGAGCTGCCGTTCGTGGTCCCTTATGACTACGAACACCTCGCGCTGTACCGTCTGCCCTGGTCGAAAGGCAAGAATCACCTCTTTTGGAGACTCTTGCGGGCTGTAGGCCATGATACGCATCCTGGGAGTAATTCGCCCGGAAGTGTTGAGAATGCCTGTGGTCCGGGTGATCTCTTCTTCACCGAGCGGGTCGAGGGGGTGTTGCGCGACCTGCTGCGAGGTCGTCATCTCATCGTGT
>Ga0137377_10004268_pt1 | contig 11233 bp, 10 predicted proteins | sample SagtaG_22_FD_104815 | JGI IMG/M metagenome (GOLD analysis project Ga0137377, IMG submission 104815) | Vadose zone soil microbial communities from Sagehorn Ranch, Mendocino, California, USA - Sage2_L_40_16 metaG | ecosystem: Environmental > Terrestrial > Soil > Vadose zone | place: USA... | reverse complement strand
CGGCGCCGAGCTCGCCGGCGTCGGCACGGGGTTCGCGCTCGCGGTGATGAACCTTTGCTGGGCGGCCGGGAACCTCGGCGGGCCGCTCGCGGGCGGCGCGGTCGCCGGCGCCTTCGGTGCCAAACCGGTCTTCGCGGCGCTCGCGCTCGTGGGCGCGGTGGTTGGCATCGGGCTCCTGCGCCGGCGCGTTCAGCCCGTCGACACGGCACGCTCCGAGCTGCTGTTTGTCGAACCGATCGAGACGGGAGGCGAGTAGTGGCGGGAAAGCACGAGGGCAGGATCGCGATCGTGACAGGAGGCCTCGTTGGTATCGACGCCGGTTCAATGCCGACCTCGGCGATCACCGGCGGGACGCTCGCGGTCGACTGCGGATCGGCGCCCCTTCTTGCGACGTAGTTGATGGCGCCCGTTTTGCGACGTAGTCAATAACGACGGGAGAGTCCAATGACCTCGAGCCCCAATGAGCTTCGCACGCGTTTCGGCACCGTGTACACCGCCGCCCTGACCGACGTGCTCGATGGTCTGGGCCATCGCCACCAGACCCTGCCGCACGAGGTCGTCCCACTCGAGCCGGGCGCGCGTATCGCGGGCCGTGCCTTCGCCGTCGAGGGGCGGAAGAATCACTCGATCGCCCCCGAGGCGTCGATTCGTCGCATCCTCGAGATGCTCGGTGCGGTGCCCGCCGGCCACGTCGCCGTATACGAGCCTGGTGACGCGAGCTGCGCTCACTTCGGCGAGCTCTCTGCGACCTCGCTACAGGTCCACGGCGTCGCGGGCGTCGTGATCAACGGTGGCTGTCGAGACGTCGATCTGATCCGTAAGACGGGTCTGCCGGTTTTCGCGCGCTACCGCACACCGCAGGACGCGGTCTCCCGCTGGGAGGTGCTCGAGTGGGGACACGAGATCGAGATCGAGGGTGTCATCGTCGCGACCGGCGACTACGTTGTCGGTGACGCCGATGGAGTCGCGGTCATCCCGCGTGACCTGATCGAGACGGTGCTCACGGAGGCGGAGGCCCTCGTGGGCACCGAGAACCTCATCCGCGACGCGGTACGGGCCGGGATGAAGCCGCTTGCCGCCTACGAGCAGTTCGGGAAGTTCTGAATTCGGTCGACGAGCTCCCGTTCGGATGACGAACAGAGGGATCTGCCGAAAAGGAGTGACCGCGCGTGAACGCGAGCGCAACGGCTCAGGGGCAGAAGAGCGTTTGGCCGCGAACGCCTAGCTCGACAGCGCTCAGCGCGTGGCCTCCGAGCGACGCCACGGCAAGCGTCGCGAGGTCGTCGCCGAAGAAGCAGACGTTCGTCGGCATCGGGAATTGTGTGCCGGTTGCGTCATCGAGGACGAGCTCTGGAGTTCCTCCTTCGGGAGGAACGCGGTACAGGTGGTACGGGTAGTAGCAGCTGACGACGAACTCTCCTTCGGAGTCGACGGCGACCCCGTCCGGCACGGTTCCCGGCAGGTCGGCAAGCACCTCGAGCCCGGACGGCCGCACCGCGGCGAGGCGAGGTGTGAAGCTCTCGAGTAGGACGAGCGTTCCGTCGGCGCACACAGCGAGGCCGTTCGGGAAGTGCAGTGGCGGCAAGTCGAGCGGCTCGCCGCCTCCGCCGGGCGGGATACGGACGATTCGTCCGCCGACGAGGGCCGGATCCTCGGGGCCAGAAATCTGAAACGTAGAGCGACCCGTCCGAGGCGAAGGCCGGCCAGTTCGGGCAGACGAGCGGCTTGCCGCCGGCGGCCTCGCACCACGTCTCTACTGCGCCGGATTGATCGACTCGCAGTACGGCGGCCCGCGCGGCGTCGCACACGTAGATGGAGCCTTCCGCGGCGAGGCAGAGGCCGAGCATGGAGCCCCCCTCGGATCGGGCGATCTGCTCGACGCTTCCGCTGGCCGGGTCGACGCGGTAATACCTGTCCGGACTCCCCGCCGGCGTAGAGCAGCCCGTCGGGGCCGAGCGCGACCCCTTCCGGGTGGTCGAGACCTGATGCAATTGTGCGCACGTCGCTCATCCTCGCCACGCCTGGTCACCTCCTCGGTTCACGGCTGGCGCTTGCGCGCCGCCTCTTCGAAGCGCTCAAGCGCCGCGCGGTTCAGCTCGACGCCGAGGCCCGGCTTCTGCGGTAGTCCGAGCAGGCCGTCCACGAGCTCGAGCTCGTCGAGCACGAGCTCGCGGCGGAGCGCGGACTCGGCGACGGACTGTGGCACGAACTCGAAGAACGGCATGTGCGGCGTTACTACCGCGAGATGTGCGGTTGCCGCGATCGTGATCCCCGTCTTCCAGCCGTGCGGCACGATCAGCCGGCCCCGCTGCCCGGCGAGATCGCAGACGCGCCGTGCTTCAGTCAGCCCCCCAACGCGTCCGACGTCAGGTTGGGCGACGTGGACGAGCCCGCGATCCATGAGGTCGAGGAACTCATAGCGCGTGGCGAGCCACTCGCCCGCCGCGATCTTGATCGGCGATCGCCGGGCAAGCTCCGCGTAGCCCTCGAGGTCGTCCGCCCAAAGCGGTGTCTCCACGAAGAAGACGTCGTAGTCGGCCCAGCTCTCGATCACCCGAAGGGCGCGCTCGACCGAGTCCCAGGCGTACGCGACGTCGACCATGATCGTGAAGTCCGGCCCGACGGCCTTTCGCACGCCGGCGACGATCTCCACCATTTGGTCGTCCGGTTGGTCCAGCCCGGCGTGTGCGTACGGACCGGCGACGAGGATCTCGAGCTTGGCCGCACGGAAGCCGAGCTGCTTGGCCCACACAGATTGGTCGACGAGCGCCTGGCTGAAGTCGTCCCAAGAGTCGCCGCGGTTCGGCAGGAGCGAGGCGTAGGGGGCGAAGGAGTCGTGTGCAGGCTCGCCGAGGAGCTGCCATGTCGGAACGCCGGCGGCCTTGCCGCAGATGTCCCAGAGGGCCATGTCGAGTGCGCCGAGCGCGTGGACGGCGGCGCCGCGGCGGCCGGTCATCGCCGTGCCGACGTAGAGCCGGTCCCAGACCGCGACGGGGTCGAGCGGGTCCATGCCGACGAGCGTCTGGACGAGCCCGAGGTCCATCGTGTGCATGCCGGGAGCCTCGATGCAGGCACGAGCGACCCAGGCGTTCAGGTCGGTTTCACCGACGCCGGTGATGCCCTCGTCCGTGTGGACCTCGACGACGATGTCGTCCTGGTTCGAGCTCGTTGCGCCTCGCTCGTACTCGGGATCGAGGAGGACATGGCAGGTGACGCCGGTGATTCTCATTCGTTCCTCGCGCTGTGTTCGCGATAGAGGGCGTCGAGGCGATCGAAGGTCGCCGCGGCCGCCAGGCCGTCTGCGAACGCCTCGGCAAGGAGCCGGCCGGCTTCGAGCTGGAGACGGGGCCACCAGGCGTGCCGCGGGCGGACCCAGGCGTTCTCGATCGTGCCGAGCGTGTCCGAATAGAACCCACCGGCGTCGGCGTCGAGTGCCGGATCGAGCCAGGCGGAGCGGCTGCCGGGCTGCCCTCCGTGCTTCGCGACGATCGTCTTTTGCGCTTCGGCTCCGCTTGCCCAGGCGGCGAAGGCTGCAGCCTCGTTCGGATGCTCGGTCGCGGCGGACACGGCAAGCCCTGCCCCGCCGAGCACCGCACCGACGGGCCCGTGCCCGGCCGAAGGGATGTCGACGAACCGGCAGGGCCGTTCGACTGCCTCCCGGCGCGAGTACGTCGCGTAACCGTAGGTGAGCGGGACGAAGAGGAGGTCGTCGCTGCGGGTCAGCTGCTCGAGCACAGCGGGCGGCTCCAGAGCCGTCGTCCCCGGCGGCCCAAACCGGTGGAGCTCCGCCATGAGCTCGAGCGCGTGCACGCCCGTCGCTGGATCGACGAGACGCTCGGCACCGGCCGCCGCCGGCTCACCCGTGTTGGCGCAGAGCGTGAGGAAGCTCGAGATCGCGTGGGCGGGGGCGAGAGGGAGGGCCACTCGTTCCGGGTGCACGCGCGCCAGCTCCAGCACCTCGTCCCAGGTCGTCGGCACGGGCAGCTCGAGGAGATCCGCCCGGACTGCCGCTACCTGGCACGCCGCGTCGGTCGCGAACCCCCACTGGTGGCCGGCGTAGGTGTACGAGGTGTGGCTCGCGCCGACGGCGTCCCCAGCAAGCACGTCGAGCGTCTCGGCGGCGAGCAGGTCGTCCAGCGGGTACAGGCAGCCCGTTGCTGCGGCGGTGCCGCAGAACGGGTGGTCGATCACAAGCAGGTCGAAAGCGGGCGCGATCTGCTCGAGCGGCTGGTCGCCGAACGCCTCGAGGCTACGCCACTTCCAGGAGACCGTGGCACCCGTCGCGCGCAGCCACGCCGCGGCGCACGCCTCCATCGGCCCCCGGCAGCGGGGATGGTCCCAGCCGATCGCCCGCAGCGAGGTCACGTCACGGGACGACCGCAATGCAGTCGATCTCGACTTGCCCGACGACAAGCCCGGACGAGCTCCCCTCGGCGACGATTCCCGGCGAATACGGTGTAGGCGGCCTCGGGCCCGGAATTGCCTCGCGTGACACGATCGCTCTCCTCTCTGCAGGGTGGGGGGCGCTGTGTGCCCTACCCGGTGGGCAGCGTCTCGACGATGTAGAGGTTCGCAGTGGTGCCGCCGTCGACGGTCAACTCGCTGCCGGTGATCGCGCAGGCGTCGTCGGAGGCGAGGAAGAGGATCCCCGCGGCGATCTCCTCCGGCGTCGCCATGCGACGCTGCGGGATCCGGTCGAAGTCGTTCGTCATGTACTCGTACATCGCGTCGCCGACGTACTGGCGGGTGAGCGGCGTCGCGGTGTAGCCGGGGCTGACCACGTTCGAGCGGATCCCGTGGCGGGCGAGCTCTGTGGCCATCGTCCGACTCAGTCCGAGCAGGCCGGCCTTCGACGCGTTGTAGGCCACCTGGTTCCCGTCCGCACCGTGGGCGTCGATCGACGAGATGTGCACGATCGAACCGCCGCCCGTCTCGGCCATCACCCGCGCGACCCGCTGTGCGATTAGGAAAGAGCCGGTGAGGTTGACATCGATGACGCGCTGCCAGGCGTCGTCGGGGAAGTCGAGGAACGGGGAGTCGTGGTCGATCCCGGCGCAGTTCACGAGCACGTCGATCCGTCCGAACCGGTCGCGCGCCGCCGCCACCGCCGCGTCCACTGCCTGCGCGTCCGAGATGTCGGCCGCCCACGCCCAGGCCTTGCCGCCGTCGGTCGCGATGTCGGCGGCGACGGCCTCGATCTCGCTCGCAGTGCGGGCCACGAGGAACACCTCCGCGCCCTCGCGCGCAAGACGGTGCGCGGCCGCCTGGCCGATGCCCCTACCGCCTCCTGAGAGGACGACCTTCTTCTCCTCGAAGCGATCCGCTGCCACGACCGACCTCCACGATCCCGCAAGCAAACGTTTGTGCGACTCTAGAGCGAGTCGGCGCGAGCGGTCAAGACGAGCGCATCAGGCCGGTGACTCGAGCGGCGCGTGTGCGATCTCCTCCGGCTCCTCGTACCACTGCGAGCGGTCACCGAGCTTCGCGCGACTGCGCCAGCGGAGGCCCTTCGGCTCAGCCTCGACCCGTTCCCAGAGCTTGCCGAGCCGCTCGTCCAGCAGCCGCCGGTCGGCGGCGTCGAGCGGCACGTCCGCGAGCCGTCCCCGCGCTGCCTCGATAGTCTGCCGGCTCGTCCGCCAGAGGCCCCAGTCGGCCGCGAGCAGGCGTGCGACGTGCGCCGTGTTGACGGCGTCGTCGTCGTGCTCGGCGACGTCGTGCTCGTGCAGGATCGCCCAGATGTCGCGCAAGTCCTTCTCGTTCAGGTGCACGATCTGGAGCTTGGTGAGCAGGAGTTCCGCGAGGGGGACCGTCTCGTGGTCGAGGTCGAGGCGATCGGCGATGGGGATCTCGTGGCACATGCGGAACTCGCCGACGAAGACATCGACTTGCCGTTCGTGCTCGGGGTCGTAGAACACGAGGCGCGTCGCGCCATTCATGGCGTTGAACCGCTCGTTCGGCTGGTAGCCGAGCTCCTGCAGCAGCTGCGCGGCGGCCCTCCCCTGCTTGCGCGTGGTCACGAGGTCGATGTCCCGGTAGGTCCGCGTCAGCCCGGGATGGACCTCACCGCCGGTGTGCAGTTGGACCGCGACGCCGCCGAGAACGCGCAGCATCACCTGCTCCGCATGCGCGCAGGCAATCACCCGCCGAGCCTCGTCGACGATGTCCTGTCGGATCGACGTCATTCTGGGCAAACGTTAGCTCAGGGGAGTTCGGCAACTATCATCGCGGTCGCGCATGGCCGACCGCGCCCGCCCCGCCCGCCTCGACGACGTCGCCCGCGCGGCGGGCGTTCACGTCTCCACCGTGTCGCGCGTGATCAACGGCCGCGGCGACGCCGCCGTGCGGCCGGAAACACGCCAACGGATCCTCGCAGCCGCGCGGAAGCTGCAGTACCGGCCGAACGCGATCGCGCGCGGGCTCAGGCTCGCGACGACCGGGACGCTCGGGCTGCTCGTGCCGTCACTGCGCAACCCCGTCAATTCGCCGATCGTGCGTGGCGCATTCGACAGGGCGTGGGAGCGCAATTTCGTGCTCGTGCTCGCCGAGGACACCGGCGAGAGCGAGGCGGCCGAGGATGCCTACGAGCGCCTCGTTGAGGAGGGTCGGATCGACGGCCTGCTGATCCAGAGCGCGCGGCTCGGCAACCCGCACCTCGACCACTTCGCGTCTGGTCCTGTGCCGTGCGTGTTCATGGACCGCGCCCATCCGGGCAGCGGCTGCAACGTAACCATGCGCGACGCGGAAGCCGGGCGCATGGTCGCCGACCACTTCCTCGATCTCGGCCACCGCTCGCTCGCCCACCTCGCGGGGCCGCTCGAGCTCGACACCGTCAACCGTCGCCGCAATGGGTTCGTCGAGCGCGCCGGCGCCGCAGATGCAACACACGCCGTCGTCCCGGGGACGCTGAGTGAGGAGGCGGGCTACGACGCGATGTGCGAGCTGCTCGACCACCCTGCGGCGCCGACCGCGGTTTTCGTCGCGAACATCAACCAGGCGCTCGGCGCCTTCGCGGCGGTCCGCGAGCGACGGATCAGGGTGCCGGAGGAGCTCTCGCTCGTCTGTCACGACGACGATCCGGTCTGCGGGTTCCTGGACACGCCGCTCACCGCCGTGCGCATGCCCCTGCACGAGCTGGGCTCGACGGCAGTCGACGTGCTGCTCGAGCAGGTCGATGGCGGCGCGCCGCGCGACGTCGAAATCGAGACCGCGCCGGAGCTTGTCGTCCGGCGCTCGACCGGACCGGCCTCGCGATGAAGATCGCAGCTGCTGTCCTCGAGGCCGCCGGGGGGCCGCTCCGCGTCGACGAGCTCGAGCTCGAGGAGCCGCGGCGCGACGAGGTGCTCGTGCGGCTCCGCGCCTCGGGCATCTGTCGTAGCGACCTCTCGCTGCTGGACGGCAAGTGGCCGGTGCCGCTGCCGATGGTGCTCGGACACGAAGGCGCCGGCGTCGTCGAGGGCGTCGGAGCGGCAGTCGACCCGGGCCGGATCGGCGAGCACGTCGTCCTCACGTTCACGCCGGCGTGCGGGCGCTGCCGCTTCTGCCTGCAAGGACGTGTCAACCTGTGCACCGCGGCGGCACACGCGATGGACGATGGGGTGCTGCCCGACGGAACGACACGACTGAGCCGCGCAGGCCGGCCGGTGCACCACCTGGCGCTCGTCTCCTCATTCGCGACGTACGCCGTCGTACCCGCGAACGGCGCGATCCCGGTGCCGCCAGAGCTCGATCCGGCGTTGGCGTGCCTGCTCGGCTGCGGCGTGCTGACCGGCGTCGTGTCCGTAACGCGGCGGGCGAACGTCCGGCCGGGCGAGTCCGTCGCCGTCCTTGCCTGCGGCGGCGTCGGCCTGGCGGCGGTGCTCGGTGCCTCGCTCGTCTCTGCCCACCCGATCGTCGCCGTCGACCCGGTGGCCTCGAAACGCGAGCTCGCGCTCCGGCTCGGCGCGACCCATGCCGTCGATCCGTCGGTCGAGAACAGCGTGGCGGCAATCCGGCGGATCGTGCCGGGCGGCGTCGACTACGCGTTCGAGGCGATCGGCATCCCCGCGGTGGCCGAGCAGGCGTTCGCCGCGACGCGCACCGGTGGGACGACGGTCTTGATCGGCCAGCCGGCGCTCGGCGTCACGGCGTCGTTCCCGGTGTACGACCTGACGCAGTTCGAGCACGACATCCTCGGCACGCACATCGGCGGTGCGACCCCCGCACTCGACATCCCGGCGCTCGCGTCGCTCGCCGTCGCGGGGAAGCTCGGCCTCGCGCCGCTCGTCACGCACCGCTACCGGCTGGACGAGATCTCCGAGGCGATGGAAACGACGCGCTCGGGCAGCGCTGGGCGCGTCGTGCTCGACCTCGGATGATCGACCGTTCCCGGAGGGCGCACCTCTTGACGCCGTTCGGGCGACGGTTTACGGTCGCCACGCAAACGTTTTCGGAAACGACCGCGAGGCGAGGCGATGGTGCTCGGGCGGGCGAAGAGGAGATCAGGTGGGGCGACTGCGGCGGACACGCTGTCGCTCTACTACGCCTCCGACGTTCACGGCTCCGACCTCTGCTGGCGGAAGTTCCTTGGCGCCGGCCGCTTCTACGGCGTCCAGGCGCTGATCATGGGCGGCGACCTCAGCGGCAAGGCGATCGTGCCGATCGAGTTCGACGACGCGGGGGCCTTCACGACGACCTTCATCGGCGAGACGCGCGCGGGCACGACGCGGGAGGAACTCGACGAGCTCGTCTCCGCGATCCGCTTCAACGGCATGTACCCGTGGCTCGCGTCACGGGAGGAGATCGCGCGCCTGCGCGAGGACGACGCGGCGCGGGCCGCGCTTTTCGAGGAGACCCTGCTCGCCGAGCTGCGGGGCTGGGTGGAGCTCGCCGACGAACGGATGGCGGGCTACGGCATCGACGTCTACGTGATGCCCGGTAACGACGATCCTTGGTCGTGCGATGCGGTGCTCGAGGCGGCAGTGCACGTCCAGGCGTGTGACGACCGGGTCGTGCGCGTGGGCCCGCACGAGATGATCTCGTGCGGCTGCTCGAACCCGACACCGTGGCGCACGCCGCGCGAGCTCGACGAGGACGGGCTCTACGCCCGCATCAGAGCGCTCGCCGACCAGCTCGACGACCCTGCAACGGCGATCTTCAACCTGCACGTCCCGCCGTACGACTCGGGGCTCGACACGGCAAACGAGGTGAATCCCGATCTCACCCTGAGATACGTCGGGGGGCAGCCGCACCCGATCCCGGTCGGTAGCCAAGCCGTCCGTCAGATCATCGAGGAGTTCCAGCCGCTGCTGGCGCTCCACGGACACATCCACGAGTCGCGAGGGGAGGTACGGATCGGAAGGACGCTCGCGATCAACACGGGCTCCGAGTACAACAGCGGCCATATCCACGGGGCCGTGGTGACACTCGCGGGTTCGGACGTGCACAAGTACCAGTTCGTCGTCGGCTAGGGCCACCCCAGACGGAGGTCTCCTGTGAGTGAAGCGGAAGGAACACAAGCGGTCGGCAAGTCTGGGCTGTTCGCCCGGACGGCGACCGGCCTCGTGCGCGGCGTGCCACCCCGCTCGTCGCTGATCATCAACTTCATCCCCGGGCACCCGACGCAGACGATGGTCGCCGTGCTGCTCTTCGCACTTGCGGTCGGCCCGGGTGGGAATCCGTTCCTCGCAGTGCTGCTCGTCGTTCCGATGAGCCTCGCGTTCGCGTACGCCTTCGGACTCCTGACGCAGATGATCCCGCGCTCGGGAGGCGACTACATGCTCGTCACCCGAGTCATCCACCCTGCGATCGGCTGGGTGTCCGTGTTCTGCATGACGACCGCGGGATTGCTCTCCAATGCGTTTTTCGGGTTGGCCGTCGTCACGGCGGGTATCGCACCGCTCTGCGTCAGTGTCGGTTTGATCGGCAACTGGCCCGGGCTCGTCAGCTGGGGTCAGCACGCGAGCGCGAGCAAGGGATGGCTGATCTTCTTCGGTCTCGTGATGTTCGCCTTCGCGGGCCTCATGCAGCTCGGGGGCTGGCGTTGGATCCTTCGCCTGCAGAACCTCTTCTTCTGGATGGTGACTGCCTCCTTGGGCATCGTCACGGTCGTGACGCTCTTCCAGTCGAAGGGTCACTTCATCTCGAAGTTCAACAGCTTCGCGCAGGGCATCACGCACAAGCCGGACGCCTATGCGACCACGATCGCGAACGCCGTCAAGAGCGGCGTTGCGGTACATCCGAGCTTCTCGTTCAGCGCCACGATCCCGATCATCGCGGTGTTCGCGACGACCGCGATCTTCAGCTACTGGTCGACGTTCGTCGGCGGAGAGTTGCGACAGGCATCGACGATCAAGACGGCCAACAACATGGCGCTCGGCGGCGTCGTGCCGCTGATTCTCGTGGCCATCTGCACGGCCATCTTCTTCAAAACCTTCGGCAGCGACTTCCTGCGCGCCGCGAACGGTGGGGGACTGCCGTCGGGGATATCGACTCCGGGCACGACCTTCTTCTACCTGAGCGGGATCAGCGTCGGCAGTACGGCGTACGCGCTGATTATCTTCATCCTCTACATCGTCTTCTGGCCGCTTATCACCTACATCTCGAGTCTCCAGCAGACGCGGGCGATCTTCGCCATGTCGTTTGACGGCGTGCTGCCGAAGGGCGTGACGCGGGTGAACCGCTTCGGTTGCCCGGATCTCGCGCTCCTGATCGCCCTGTTGATGTCGGCAGCGGTCTTCATCTGGTCCGTCTACGACCAGACGGGCTTCTTCATCGTGCTTGCCTACGCGCTGCTCGTGCAGCTAATCGCGATGGGGCTGGTCGGGCTCGCCGGTGTTCTCGCCCCGATCCTGCGGCCAGAGCTCTACCGCGCGTCGACGTCGCAGAAGTCGTTCCTCGGTATCCCGCTCGTCCAGATCGCGGGCGCCGGGGCGATCCTCACCGGCGCGTTCGTCTGGTGGGCGTACCTGCACTACGACCAACTCGGCGCGAACGCGAACCTCGGCAAGCTCTTCGCATGGACGCTCGGGCCGGCCGCGCTGGGGTTCGTCCTCTACTTCGTGGTCGCGGCGATACGGCGCAGCCAGGGAGTCGACGTCGAGCTCGCCTACCGGGAGATCCCGCCCGAGTAGCCGGTATGAGGCGGGGGTGGCATCCCACGGCCACCCCCGCTCCCCACGACCAAGGAGAACGTGTCTTGAGGACAGCCGTCGTCACAGGCGCAGCGATGGGCATGGGACGCGCGATCGCAACGCGG
>Ga0137377_10004265_pt1 | contig 11237 bp, 10 predicted proteins | sample SagtaG_22_FD_104815 | JGI IMG/M metagenome (GOLD analysis project Ga0137377, IMG submission 104815) | Vadose zone soil microbial communities from Sagehorn Ranch, Mendocino, California, USA - Sage2_L_40_16 metaG | ecosystem: Environmental > Terrestrial > Soil > Vadose zone | place: USA... | reverse complement strand
GGCGCGCCGGTCGCGCCCCGCAACTTGAGAGGGAAGCCAAGGAAGGCGAACTCGTACTGCTTCTGAGCCGCGATCTCCTCCATGTTCACGACCTCGATGATCTGGCAGCCGGCCGTCGCGAACATGTAGGCATGGACGGGCAAGAAGACGTTCGGCTCCTCCGACGGCAGCACCTCGAGGGCGATCGTGTCGGAGGCGATGCACATCGCGCCCACCTCCTCGCAGAGCCACTTCGCCGACGCGAGCGAGATCCCCGGCGTGCCGTCGAGGTAGCCGTGGAAGTCCGGCCAGACGCTCATGCGGCCCGTGCGCACGAGCACGACGTCCCCCTTGCGCAGCTTGACACCCTGCTTCCTCGCCGAGCTCTGCAGGTCCCTGGGCGAGACCGCATAGCTGTCCGGCAGGCAGTCGACGCCCTTCATCCCCGCCACGTCGAGCATGACGCCGTGGGCGATCACGGGCGGATAGTTCTCGGGACCTCCCTTGGTCCAGACGCGGCTGCCGAGCTCCTTGTCGGCAGTCCACCCGTTCCAGAACTTCCCGTAGAAGCCCAGATGGTTCAGCGTGTCGATATGCGTGCCGCAGTGGGTGTACAGGTGGATCGAGTCGCCGCAGTAGGAGTACTTCTTGTGTACGGCGGATCCGACGCCGGAGAGGTTGTCGTTGACCGAACCCTGCGGCGTGTGCGTCATCCAGATCCCGTACGGTGGGTCGCCTGCCGCTACCCAGGACGGCATGCCGATGAAGTACTCGACGTTGAGGTCGAACACGTGGCGGCCGTCGAGGTGCTCGAGGATCGCCCGGTTGGTATCGCGGGTGATCCAGTTCAGGCGACCGATCTCGTCCCGCGGTCCCCAAGGACTCTTCGAGACTTTCACCCCGCCCCGATTCAGGATCGCGTCGGGGACGACTTCCTTGTCAGCTGCCATTGATTCCTCCTTAGGTCTTGACGGCCTGCGTCTCTTCGACGATGGCGCCGTAGAGCTCCGGCCGCCTGTGGCCGAAGAGATAGAGCTCGTACTCCCCGGGGATGACGTAGTCCTTGTCGCGCGCCTTCTCGACGTCGACATCCGCGACGAGCAGGGCCTCCTCCGTCTCGCCCGCCTCGGCCAGGCGCGTGCCGTACGGGTCGACGATCTGGCTCCAGCCGCAAAACTCGCCCAAGCGCTCCTTGCCGACGCGGTTCGCGGTCAGGAGGTAGATGCGGTTCTCCGCCGCTCGCGCGACCGTGATCAGCTCGGTCTGGAGCTTCGCGGCGATCGGGAAGTTCGTCGGGTGCGCCACGATATCCGCGCCCCTGAGCGCGAGCGTCCGCGTGACCTCCGGGAAGCGCAGGTCATAACAGATCTCGACGCCGATCCTGCCGAGGGGCGTGTCGTAGACGGTCAGCTCGTCGCCGGGGAAGACGAAGCGGTCGACGCCGAGGAAGGGCAGGTGCGTCTTCCGGTAGGTGCCGACGAGGCCGTCGGGCCCGACCAGGACCGCGGCGTTGCGAAGCGTGTCGCCGTCCCTCTCGAGGAGGCCGCACACGACGTGCATCCCGAGCCTCCGGCTCTCCCGCTCCAGCAACTCGCTCGAAGGGCCTGGAACCTCCTCGGCGAAGGGCAGCGCCTCCTCCGCGCTCTCGAACATGTACCCGGGGATCGCACACTCGGGCAGGACGAGGAGCTCGGCTCCCGCAGCAGCCGCCTCCTCCAGCTTGGCCAGGCACGCCTCGAGATTCCGCTCCGGCTCGGCAAGCTTCGGCTCGATCTGCGCCGCAGCAACCAGCATCTCGGGGCGAGTCTAATAGTCTGACATTCGATGCGAAAGATCCGCTTCTACTACGACGTCGTCTGTCCCTACTCGTACATGGAGACGCATGCCCTCGAGGCCGCCGAGGACGCCGGGGCGGTCGACATCGAGTGGTTGCCATTCGAGCTTCGGCCCGCCCCAAGACCCCTCCTCGAGCCCCGTGGCGATCATCTGCGGGTCGACTGGACCCAGCACGTCTACCGCCGTGCACTGCAGCTCGGGATCGAGATCCATCTGCCGCGCTACCAGCCGCGCTCGACGCTCCCGCTCGCCGCGTGCCTGTGGGCGGGAGAGCAGGGACGGCTGCGCGACTTCAAGCACGCGCTCTACGAGGCGTTCTTCTGCGAGGGCGAGGACATCGCCACCGACCGAGAGCTCGCGCGTGCCGCCGGGCGCGCCGCGATCGACCCGGACGGCGTGGTCGCCGCCGCCTACTCGTCGGAGCGTTTCGCGCAGCTCCGCGAGATCCGCCGCGCCGCCGAGGCGGCGGGCGTTCGGGGCGTTCCCTCGCTCTTGACGGACGAGGGCGAGACGCACTGGGGGATGGGCGGCCTCGAGCGTCTGCTCGCCGGGGAGCCGCTCGTTCCGAGGGCGGACTAGAACAGTTACACCTTCGCCCGCTTCCGCACCGCTCATCCGAGCTCAAGCACGTCGACGATCGTCACCTCGGGCTCGACGCCCACCTTCCGCATCAGCTCCGTTCCACGCGGCACGCGCGCCGATCACAGATAGCGGTCGAGCGTGCCGCGATCCTTCCAGAAGGCAACGAGCCGGACGAGGTCGCCGTCGACGAGCAGCCGTGCGGTGAGCACACCCTCGGGCCGCGTGGCCCGTCCCTCGTGCATGAGCTCCGCGAGCCGTTCCGCCTGCTCGCGGCCCATCCTGGACTCAAAAACCGCAGCGACCACGCGTATAGATCATCCTCTTCGGGCATGGGCGTTCAATCCACGGTCGCGTTCGAGACGAAGAACCGTGCAGAGGGACGGCGATTCTTCGAGGGGCGACCCTCGCCGACCAGAATCGCCGTTCCTCGATCCCGAGCAACGACCCACTCAAGTCGAGATCATCTTTTTCTCGACGCCGACGCCAGCCGCGACGGCCCGCTCGTACTCGAGCGGCACGGTTGCCGAGTCCTGTAGGGCGATCCCGGTCGAGTCGAAGACCGTCACCTCGGAGGCGGAGGTCCGACCCGGCTTCTTGCCGGTCACGACCTTGCCGATCTCGCAGGCGACGGCGTCCTCGGAGATCAGGCCCTGTGCGAGGGGCACGTTGATCTCGCCGTCCGTGCGGCACTGGCGGATGTCGTCGACGAAGATCCGGGCCCGCTGGAGAATCTCAGGGGCGAGCTCCTGATCGCCGCTCTTGTCGGCTCCGACCGCGGCGATGTGCGTCCCCTCTGCGATCCACTCGTTCTCGACGATCGGCCCGCGGGCCGGCGTGATCGTAACGACCACGTCCGCGCCGCTGACGACCTCGGCCAGGTCGACCGAGGGCATCAACCGGAAGGCGTAGCGTCCGTCGTACTTCGCGGCGAACGCCGCCAGCGTCTCCGGCGAGCGGCTCCAGACTCTCACCTCGTCCCAGTCGAAGACCTCGTTGCAGGTCTCGAGCACACCCTCGGCCATGTGGCCGGCGCCGACGATCGCCAGCACCTTCGAATCCTCGCGCGCGAGCCACTTGGCCGAGACGGCGGCCGCGGCGCCCGTGCGCATGACCGTGTGGTAACTCCCGTCGACGATCGCAAGGGGGAAGCCCGTCTCGGGGTGGGTGTAGATCAGGATCGAGAAGACGGTAGGGAGGTCGAAGCGCTCGCGGTTCTGCTCGCGGATGGAGACCCACTTGCAGGCGGCAGCCTCCGGCTCCTCGATGTACGAGGGCATCGCCTCCCACTCGCCCGGGTACTTGTCCAGCACGATGTGGCCCTTCGGGTCCATGTAGAAGCGGCCCTCACCGTGCATCCGGTAGGCCTGCTCGACGCACTCGACGTACTCAGACGGCGTGACGAGGCCCATCATGTCTGTCCGGCTGAGGATCAGCGTCTTGCGGTTATTCCAGCTCTCCTTCGGCATCTGCCGATTCTACGACGAGCTCGACGACGGCCACGAGCAATGCGGAGTCCGGATACGGCGCCAGCCGCCGGCGGGCGCGCTCGAGCTGGCGTCGCGCCCGGTCGAGTTCGCCGGTCTGAGCCCGATAGCCGGCAGCCGCAAGGTGGTGCAGGCCGTGCAGGAGCTCGTCGTCGCCGACCCCGAAGCCCTCGGCGAGCGTCCGGGAGGCGGCCACGAACTCGCTCCGCTCAAGGTGCCCTTCGACACGCCAGAGGATCGACCGCAGGCGCGCTTCGGGCAGGGGCCACTCTTCGTTAGAGTCGCCGGGCATGGTCACGGTCGAGCGTACCCCCAGCTCCGACCGGATCGAGCACGACATCGAGGAGCTGGCCGGCGCGGAGTACACGCTCTCGGCGGAGGCGATTCGCCGCTACGCCTACACGGGCGTCTACCGGAACACGCTCGACTACTTCAGGCGGGAGCTCGAGGCGATCGGCTTCGACGTCGGCGAGGATCCAGTCGGGACGCTCGTCGCGCGAAACCGCCCGCCAGGCGAGCCTGCCTTCGGCGTGGGCTCGCACTGCGACTCGAACCGCAACGGCGGCAAGTACGACGGAACGATGGGCGTCGTCACCGCACTCGAGGTCTGCCGCCTGAATGAGGAGCTAGGCCTCGGGCTCCCGCTGCAGCTGATCTCGTTCCTCGAGGAGGAGGGCTCGGGCTTCGGGCAGATGCTGCTCGGCAGCCGCATCGTCGCCCAGCGGGTGACCGAGGATGAGCTGCGCGAGACGTTCCGTGCGATCGACGACGGGCGCAGCTTCTGGGAGCACGCCGAGGAGGCCGGCTACGAGCCTGCGCGCTGGGGAGAGGCGGTTCACGTCCTCGACAACCTGACCGGCTGGATCGAGATGCACATCGAGCAGGCCCGCGTTCTCCAGGACACCGGGAACCGGATCGGCATCGTCTCCGCGATCGCCGGCTACGTGCACGCCGACGTCGTCGTCCAGGGGCGCGGCGACCACGCAGGAGCGACGCCGATGGACCTTCGCCTCGACCCGACCTTGCCCCTGGCCGAGTCGATCGCCGAGCTCGAGCGCCTCGCCAGGGCGGCCGGCAAGGGAACCGTTGGCACGGTCGGGGAGATCGAAGTCGACCCAGGGATCATCAATGGGATCGCAAGCCGGGTACGCTTCTCACTCGACATCCGCGGCCCCGACGACGACGCGTTCCAGAGCGTCGCCCGCGACATCGCCGCCTTTGCGCAGGAGTCTGCGCGGGGCCGCGGGACCACGGCGGAGTATCGGCAGCGCCAGACCCTGCCCGCGACGCCGCTCGACGAGCGCATCGTCGGCGCGCTCGACGAAGCGGCAAGGGCGACCGGGGAGCCCCGCATGACGATGCACTCCGGCGCGGCGCACGACACGATGTGCGTGGCCGACCACGTCCCGAGCGCGATGATCTTCGTGCCCTGCAAGGACGGGATCAGCCACCACCCCGCCGAGGACGCCAGCCCAGCCGACGCGGCACTCGCGGCCGAGATCATCCTCAACACCATCCGCTCTCTCAGCGGCAGCATGTAGGAGCTCGTCCCGAGCGCGCAGCCTCCGGCGACGGCTCTCCGCGCTCAGACCGCTCGCGCGTGAGCGACGAGCCCGCCCGCGAGCAGGATCTCGCGCTCGCGCGCCGCCAGCCGCAACTCGAGCCGCACAGGCCCCTCAAGCTCCGTCCCGCCTGCCTCGACCGTCGCACGGATGCCGGGGATCCGCCACTGGTCCCCTTGCTCGACCCGTTCGTAGTCCGCTTCGTCGGCGAAGGTGAGGGGGACAATCCCCTGCGCGATCAGATTGGCGCGATGGATGCGGGCGAAGCTCCTGGCCACGACTGCGCGCACGCCGAGGTAGAGCGCGGCGAACGCCGCCTGCTCGCGGCTCGAGCCTTGCCCATAGTTGTGCCCGCCGACGACGATCCCGCCGCCCCATGCCTCGGCCCGCGCGGGGAACTCCGGGTCAAAGCGGCGAAACATGTAGCGCGCGCAGGCGGGGATGTTCGACCAGATCGCAAGGCCGAGCGCGCCGTCCGGGGCCATGTCGCCCGTCGAGACGTCGTCCGGGACGACGATCAGCACGCGTCCCGCGATCTCGTCGGGCAGCGGCGGCACGGGGGGCGGGGGCACGATGTTGCGGCCCTTGACGAGCTCGACCTCGAGGCCGTTTCCGGGCGGAAGGATGAATTGGCGGTCGTCGGCCTCCGGGTTCGCAGGCGGCGGTGTGAGCTCCGGCGGCTCGCCCAGCTCGCGCGGGTCGGCAATCTCTCCGCGGAGCGCGGTCGCGGCCGCGGTCGCGGGCGAGCAGAGATAGACGCGATCGTCGGCCGTTCCGCTCCGCCCCGGGAAGTTGCGGTTGAACGTCCGAACGGAGACGGCGCCGGCGGCCGGCGCCTGGCCCATGCCGATGCACGGTCCGCAGGCGGGCTCGAGTATGCGTGCCCCGGCGGAGAGGAGGTCGGCGTAGACGCCGCTGCGCACGATCATGTCGAGGATCTGGCGCGAGCCCGGCGTCACGGTGAGGTCGAGCTCAGGAGGCAGCGAGCGGCCGCGCAGCACGGCCGCCACGACAGCCAGGTCCTCATAGGAGGAGTTCACGGAGCTGCCGACGCAGACCTGACTCGTCGCCGTCCCCGCCGCCTCGCGGACGGGCACGACGTTCCCGGGTGACGAGGGCAGCGCGATGAGCGGCTCGAGCTCCGCGAGATCGATCACCTCCACTTCGTCGTAGCGCGCTCCGGGGTCGCGGGCGAGCTCGACGAACTCTCCCTCCCTGCCCTGCTCCGCGAGCCAGCGGCGGGTCTGCTCGTCGCTCGGAAAGATCCCGGTCGTCGCCCCGGTCTCCATGATCATGTTGCAGATCGTGCCGCGGTCCGTCGCGCTGAGCGTGGCGACGCCGCCGCCGTGGAACTCGAAGACCCGGCCGCGGCCACCGCGTACACCCCTCCGGCGCAGCAGCTCGAGCACGATGTCCTTTGACTGGACCCACGGGCGCAGCCGCCCGCGCAGCTCGACGCCGACGACGAGCGGCCGCTCGACCGGGTACGTATGTCCGGCCATCGCGACGGCGACTTCCGTGGCGCCGGCACCGATCGCGAGCAGACCGAGTGCTCCGGCCATCGTCGTGTGGCTGTCCGCGCCGAGCAGGAACTGCCCGGGCCGGGCGAAGCGCTCGAGATGAAGATAGTGCGAGATGCCGTTGCCGGGACGCGAGTAGAGGGCGCCGTACCTCGCGGCCCAGCTCCGCAGGTACGCGTGGTCCTCGGGGTTCTTGTTGTCGACCTGGAGAACGTTGTGGTCGACGTAGGAGACGGTTGGAACCGCGACCCGGTCGAGGCCGAGCTGCTCGAACTGGAGGCACGCCATCGTGCCCGTCGCGTCCTCGAGCAGGATCTGGTCGACGAGGAGCTCGATCTCCTCCTCCGAGCTTCCGGCGAGGTGTTCGGAGATGATCTTCTCCGTGAGGGTGCTCGGTTCGGCCACGGCGAGAGCGTAATACGTGCTCGCGGTCCTCTTCGCCGCGCTGGCGGGAGCCCTCTTCGGGGCGCTCGCAGTCACGGTTCGCAACGGGTTGGGACGAGGTGCCGACCCCGAGGTAGGCGCCATGGTCGTCGCGGGCGTCGGCCTGGCCGTGTCGTCGGCGCTGGCGGTTCCCTCCGCCGTCGTCGAGGAGGTGCGGCTGGGCGATCTGTGGCCGTTCCTACTTGTGGGCGCGCTCGTGCCCGGCGGCTCGCAGATCCTCTTCATTCTCGCCGTGCGGGACGCGGGGCCTTCACGCGCGGCAATCCTGATCGGCACCACTCCTCTGCTGTCGGTCGCGATCGCGCTCGTAGTGCTCGGCGAGCCGTTCCGCCCGCTGCTCATGGCCGGGACGGTGTTCGTGGTCGCGGGGGGCGCTGCGCTGGCGCGCGAGCGCGAGCGGCCCGAGCACTTCCGAGTCATGGGGGCCGTGCTCGCGCTCGCCTGCGCGGCGCTCTTCGCGATCCGCGACAACGTTGCTCGTTGGGCGGCGCGCGGCACTCACCCGCCGGCGCTCATCGCCGCGACCGTCTCGCTGCTCGCCGCGTTCGCCGTCATCCTCGCCTACATACTTGTGGCGCGCCGCGAGGCCCTCCGCTCGCAACTCCGCGCTGCGATCCCCGCGTTCGCGGCCGCGGGCGTCGCGCTCGGGCTCGCCTACGACAGCCTGCTCGAGGCTTTCGACCGGGGACGCGTGTCGGTCGTTGCTCCGCTCAACGCGACGCAGTCGCTCTGGGCTGTCTTCTTCTCGGCTCTCGTCATCGGACGCCGCGGCGAGGTGATCGGCGGGCGCCTCGTCACCGCCTGCCTGCTGATCGTCGCCGGCGGCGTGCTCATCGGGGCCGTGCGCTGACCGCCCCCACGCGCTCGGCGACCGCGTCCCCGGCCTCTCTGGTCGTCGCGCTTCCGCCCACGTCGGCCGTGCGAACACCCGACCGGCAGGCGTCCTCGACGGAGCGCATGAGCACCCGGGCAGCGTCCTGCTCGCCGAGCTGCTCCAGCATAAGCGAGGCACTCCAGATCGCACCGGTCGGGTTGGCGATCCCACGGCCGGCGATGTCGGGCGCCGACCCGTGCACAGGCTCGAAGACGCCCGGGACACCTCGATCTCCGGGGGCGAGGTTCGCGCTCGCCGCCATCCCCATTCCGCCCTGGATCGCGGCGGCAAGGTCGGTGAGGATGTCGCCGAAGAGGTTCGAGGCGACAGCGACGTCGAGGCTGCCCGGGTCCTGCACCATGCGGGCGGCCAAGGCATCGACAAGCACGCGCTCATAGCGCACGCCGGGAAAGTCGGCAGCGACCTCCTCAGCGACCTCGTCCCAGAGCACGTAGCCGAAGCGGGAGGCGTTTGACTTCGTCGCGCTCGTGACGAGGCCGCGCCTGGCCTCGGCGAGCTCGAAGGCGTGGCGTAGCGCCCGCTCGACGCCCACGCGTGTGAAGACGCTGGTCTCGATCCCCACCTCGGACGGCAGACCTCGATGCACCCGCCCGCCGACCCCGGAGTACTCGCCCTCGGTGTTCTCCCGAACGAAGAGCATGTCCACGTCCGCGGGCCCGCGGCCGGCGAGCGGGCACGGGATACCTTCGAGCAGCCGAACCGGCCGGAGGTTCGCCCAGAGGTCGAGCCGTTGCCGGATCTCTAGGATCAGCCCCCAGAGGGAGACGTGGTCGGGCACCGACGGGTCGCCGACCGCACCCATCAGCACGGCATCGTGCCCGCGGAGAGTCTCGAGCGCCTCGGCGGGCATCATCCGCCCGTGCTCGTGCCAGTAGGCGGAGCCCCAGGGGAGCTCCGTCCACTCGATCGGAAGTTCGAGCGCTTCGACCGCTTTCCGGGCTTCCGCGATCACCTCCGGGCCGACCCCGTCCCCGGGGAGAACGGCGACCCGGTATGTCACACCGCCGCGCCTACCTTCCCCGCCACGCTCTCGACGTAGTCGAGCGCTTCCTCGACCGAGACTACGTCGGCGTACTTCGCCTGGATGTCGAACAGGTTCGCGTCGTGCGGCGCCTGCGCCCGGTCGCCGACGCACTCGCGCGGTACGAGGGTCGGGAACCCGTACTGGAGCAGGTCGATCGCCGTCGCCCGGACGCAGCCGCTCGTCGTCGCTCCGCAGAGTACGACGGAGTCGATCCCCTGCGAGATGAGGATCGCGGCGAGGTTCGTCCCGAAGAACGCCGAGGCGCCCTTCTTGACGACGATCGTCTCGCCTTCTTGAGGCTCGAGCCGTGGGTCGATCTCGACCCAGCGGCCGCCGATCTGGAGGTCGCCCAGCGCCGGCGCCTTCTCGAGCCAGAGCCCGCCGTCCTTGAGGCTCGGCTCGAAGCCGATCGTGGTGAATATGACCGGCAGGCCCTTGGCCCGGGCGGCGTCCAGCAGCCGCTTCGTCGCCTCCACCTGCTCGGTCATGTCCGCCCCGAGCGTGCACTCGGGATCGGTGAACCCGCAGCTGAAGTCGACGACGAGGACGGCCGGGCGAGAGCCCAGCGTCACGCTCTCGCCCAGCCGCGCCTTTGCGTAGACCTCGCGGGCTTCTGCGTCGCTCATGCCGCGACCGCCTCCTTCCCGGTCGGCGTCAGCTCCTCGCCGAAGCGGGCGCGGCGGACGAACTGCCCCGCCCCAGGTTGGGCCACGAGCTCGTCGTTCTCGACGATCACCTGGCCGCGCACGAGCACGACCTCGGGCGCGCCGGTGACCTCCGTCCCCTCGAACAGGTTGTAGTTCACCTTCGAGTGGTGGGTGCTCGCCGACACGGTCAGCTTCTTCTCCGGGTCCCAGACGACGATGTCGGCGTCGGAGCCGGGCGCGATCGTCCCCTTCCGGGGGTAGAGGCCGAAGGACTTGGCCACGTTCGTCGAGGTCAGCTCGACGAAGCGGTTCAGCGTCAGCTTCCCGCTGCCAACGCCGAACGTGTACAGCATGTGCAGCCGGTTCTCGATCCCTGGCCCGCCGTTCGGGATCTTCGAGAAGTCGTCGCGGCCGAGCCCCTTCTGCTCGGGCCAGTTGAACGGGCAGTGGTCCGTCGAAACGACCGAGAGCACGTCGCTCGCCAGCGCCTTCCAGAGATGCTCCTGGTTCTCCTTCGGCCGCGGCGGCGGCGTGTAGACGTACTTGCCGCCCTCGAAGTCCGGCTGGTCTAGGTAGCTGTCGTCGATGAAGAGGTACTGCGTGCAGGTCTCGCCGGAGGCGGCCCACCCCTTCTCGCGCGCGATCGCGATCGGCTCGACCGACTCCTTGCACGAGACATGCACGACGTAGATCGGCGCGCCGGCGATGTGCGCGAGCTGGATCGCCCGGTTCGTCGCTTCGCCCTCGGTCTCGGGCGGGCGCGTCCGCGCGTGCCAGACCGGCTCGGTGTGGCCCGCGGCCAGCGCCTCCTTGACGAGGACGTCGATCGCGTCGCCGTTCTCGGCGTGGACCATGATCAGCGACCCGCTCTCGGCTGCGACCCGGCACGCCTTGAAGAGCGTCTCGTCGTCGACCATAACGGCGCCCTTGTAAGCCATGAAGAGCTTGTAGCTCGTCACGCCCTCGTCGGGCACCTTCGCCAGATCCTCGAGCGATCCCCCCTCCTTGAGGTCGGTGATCGCCATGTGGAAGCCGACGTCGATCACCGGCTTGCAGCGCTCGATCTTCTCGTGCCAGGTGGCGAGCGCCTCGGCGAAGCTCTGCCCGGGCATCTGGAAGCAGAAGTCGACGAGCGACGTCGTCCCCCCGAACGCCGCCGAGACGGTGCCGGACGTGAAGTCGTCGCATGTGACCGTGCCCCCGAAAGGCAACTCGATATGGGTGTGCGGGTCGATCGCGCCCGGGATTACGAGCTTCCCGTTCG
>Ga0137377_10004258_pt1 | contig 11245 bp, 11 predicted proteins | sample SagtaG_22_FD_104815 | JGI IMG/M metagenome (GOLD analysis project Ga0137377, IMG submission 104815) | Vadose zone soil microbial communities from Sagehorn Ranch, Mendocino, California, USA - Sage2_L_40_16 metaG | ecosystem: Environmental > Terrestrial > Soil > Vadose zone | place: USA... | reverse complement strand
TGCACTGTCCCTGAGCCTGCTGTTCCCGGCCATTCCGCAGTCCATCCTCGTGCTGTGCATTGAGTCGGCTGCTCTCGGACTCATGCTGGGCGCGCCCCTGACTGCCATCCTGCTGGTGACGGTGGTGGGTACGGCCGACCCGTACCTGATTGCGCTGATGTGCCTGTCCACGGTCACGGCGATGTTCGTGGGCTTTGGCGTCAAGCGGTTGATGGCGCGACGCGCTGCGGGTCAAGCAGCAGCACTTCCCGCGACAGAGTAAAGGACATGGCAACACACTCCACCACAAACAATACAACAACAGAGAACCCCGCCAGAAAACTGCTAACCTATGATTTAGTCATAGGAATACTGGCTCTTTTTTCGCTTCTGCTCCTCATTCCTCTCATTTTTGGAAATGTAGATACGGCGACAAAAGATGTCCTCAACGCATTAGAAGTCTCCCTTTGCTTCGTTTTTCTCTTCGATTTCTTGCGGAGCCTTCGCCTGGCCCCAAACAAGTGGGCATATTTCCTCAAGGGGGGAGGATGGCTGGATCTGCTGGGCGGTATTCCGTTTTATGCGTTTGCCATTTTCCGCGTTGCCCGCTTGTTCCGCATTGTGCGTCGACTGCGTAGAATGACAGGTGGCGACTTACGACGAATGCTTGTGAGCCGTCTGGCGGAAAGCACCCTGCTCTTCACCCTGGTCATTGCGCTGCTCTTAATTTTCACTGACAGTTGGATTGTTTTTGAAGCTGAAAAGGGTGCTTCTGGCGCAAATATTACCACCTATCCAACTGCCGTCTGGTGGGCTTTGGTGACCATTACCACCGTTGGCTACGGGGATCACTATCCCATTACAACCGTGGGACGAACTGGGGCAGTCATCCTGATGTTTTTCGGCCTGGGCATCATTGGTGTGTTAGCAAGCTATCTCGCGACGACCTTTCTTTCCCGTCAGAGAAGTAGGAAAGCGCAAATAGCCGGAGCAAATGAGCACGACGAAGACCATGAGGAAGATGAGGGAAATGCTGAGGAAGAAACCACCACCAACCTGGAAGCTGAACTGGCCGCTATGAAAGAAGAATTGGCAGCACTCCGGAAGTTGTTTGAAGAGCATTACCAGACACAATAAGAACCACCAGGGTGGGTATCTGACTAACATATCACCAAATCATCATATGCGCCCTCCGCTTACTGTTCCCCTAAAATTTTATGTACTCAGCGTATAGATAGAGAGTGGCAAACCATTCCCAAAAGTTGGTATGGTTCTTTTATGCAAAATGGACCCTCTATCTTGCACCTGGTTTGTAGCGGTACCTCGATAGGGGTATTGTGGAGCATTGCAATGGCATATTGCTGTATCAATCAACATCTCAATAAACCTGGTAACATTCGGTGTGTCGAGTGCGGTAGCCTGGTAGCAGGTATACTGATCGGTGATTACCGCGTTATCTCCTATATCGGCAATGGTAGTTCCAGCGATGTCTACCTGGCAGAGCAGCATTCGCTCAATCGGCGTAAGGTTGTGATAAAAATACTACACCGGCCGTGCAGTGAGCGCCATATAGGCGATTTTCAACGCGAGGCAGCGTTACTTGCATCCTTATCGCATCCTTATATACTACCAATCTTCTCCTATGGAGTGATCTACGAGTCACAGACCGCCTACCTGCCATATCTTGTCGTACAATTTGCCGATCAGGGTTCCCTGGCCGAGTCCTTTGAACGAGGAGGGAAACGTCCCTGGTCTCTTGAACGTGTCGTTATCTTAGCCAGAGAGGTGGCGGAAGCCCTGGACTACGCTCATTCGCGTAATGTGCTGCATCGTGATGTCAAACCCGCCAATTTGCTGCAAATGGGTTCGCATGTTGTACTCTCCGATTTCAGCGTAGCATCCCTTATTGATGCTGACGTATCGCATTTGAGCACTGGATTGGCTGGCTCACCAGCGTACATGGCTCCGGAGGTCTGGGGTACGCACCCCGGACGGTACTCTGACCAATATGCGCTCGCCGTTACGTGTTTCTTTTTGCTTGCAGGTAACTTACCATTGAAAAAAAACGCTGGTGGCAATGTGCGCAGTTGGCAGCATGTACATTGCTATGCTACACCTGCATCCCTCCGCGAATATCGTGCTGACCTGCCGTTGGCAGTCGACGCTGTTTTGCAGAAAGCCCTGACAAAAAATCCGCATGAACGTTATCCTACGGTACAAGCCTTCGCAAATGATTTACTGGCCGCTGCGCAAGATACCACACAACAACTGGTCAATGTACCCAGTCCAGCTCCTTCTGATACGAGGAGGGTTCAACCTGAACTCAGAAACGTACAAACAGAAGTGAATGAGTGGCAAGCAATACAGCCAGTCGGGGTAACTCTTGCAAATGCGCACGCTACCGATCCCATTGCTCTTCCTGCCACACCCGCGCCAGCGGTTAACCCGGCCTGGGAACCAATGATAAAGAATGAGCCGCTATTTCAGGATGTTCATACGGAAGCCCCCAAAGTCTCAAGATATAGCAATAGATGGATATGGCGCTCACTTTTCCTCAATTTGCTGATCTGCCTGGTGTTTGCGGCAGAATACTCCTGGCAAACGAAAACTATAAGCTTCGGCGTCTTGATAGCGTTGTGTCCTGCTCTGCTAGTTGGTCCATTACTCGCGCGTTCATTCAGGCGCATCTCCTTGACTACGTTTTCATGGGGCCTTTTCTGGGGAGTATTCTTTGGCATGACGAATGCGCTACTTTCTACACTGCTCTGCCTGGCCTGGAATACGCTCTTGTTTATCGTGCCGTTCTGGGGAGGCATTGTCAGCGGTCTGAGCGATTTCTTCAGCAAAGTTCTAGCCTTTGACCCACAAGTTGTTGTATTGATGCTTCTCGCTTTGTGGATGTCCGTCATAGGTGGTGCGCTGATAGGCATCTTCAGTGTGCGGGACGAAGACGTAGAGCCATTAACCCACCGAGGGTCACGAAAGTAAAGCAGTAGATGACCGGCCATAATGGGCCTGTCATATTGAGCAAGAAGCCAAAGAACCAGCCGCTGAACACTGTACTAATGCCGCTTACAAAGAGCAGGATGCCGGCTACAGAGCCGAAGGATCTTCCTGCTCTTTCGCTTCCAATGGCAAGACACGTAGCAAAGATTGGTGAAAGGCCAACGCTTGTTAGCGCGATGGCCAGTGTTGCAGTGATCGCGTTCGGGCTAAACATCAACGCGACCAATCCCAAAAGTGTAATCGCTATACCCAGCATGACCATGCGCCACGAACCAATGCGCAGGATCAAAAAAGCTGCCCCTAATCGGCTGCCTGCTGAAATAATCCAGGTTATGCTGCTGAGCGCGGCTGCAATAGCAGGTGTCTGTGCGTAGGCAACATGTAAATAGGCTGGTGTCCAGGTGCGAACACTCGAACTTATGCCTGAAGTCAACATCATCACAAGAATTACCGGAGCCAGTATCTTTACTAACGTAATGGTACTTTCCCTGTCACCGCCGCTTCCATCCTTATGTGCTGTAGGAGAACCGCCAATCCTATATTTTGCTGGTATGCCCAGGAGAGAAATCATAGCGCCGACTGTAAAGCACATAGTAAAAATAAAACATGGGCGCGGATCATTGTGAAATAACCTCAATAACCCGGCATCCGTCAGTGCCACTAACACTCCTCCCAGCGGGTAGAGCAGGTTAAACAAATTGAGCGCCATGCCCCGTCTCTTAGTATAAATCGCGCTAATCAGTCCATTAGTCGACGCATCGATTACTCCTCCTCCTACGCCTCCGAGACCAGCGATTGCTAGTAACACTATCACCGGCATGGCATGCGGTAATAACAAGCCAAAATAGATTGTGAAAAAACCGCACAGGATGATCAGTGAAGCCCCGAAAAGTACTCGCCGCGGACCATACAGATCAAGCATCGCTCCACCAATCAATGCACCTGGCAAGTAGCCAGTAGACCATACAACATAAAATAGTCCAGTTACCGTGAGAGAGATCCCCAACTGGTTGGAAAGTGGAACGAGAATCGGTCCCCAGCCACTATCAGCGAACACAAATATCCAGAATACGAGACATGCAGCAACAGTTAGACGTACTGTAGGGGCCCAATTCATTGCGCCCACTTTCTTTCCCTCGCTTCGTTTTGTCGCTTGGCTTGATGATGTGGTCATGCGAACTCCAGCACTTACAGCGTCAACAACAGCAAAGGGATCTCCATCTCTTCTGGCGTCAGTCCCCCATGATGGCCCTGGAAATGCATTTCAAATTTCCCTCCCTCGTACCACCATACCGTCTCGTACTGGTAGGGTAAAATAACCACGTTGCCGACCCTCGTCAAGAAATCCTTTGAAGGATGCGGGGAGCCGAAAAAGTGTTGTGCCACCAGTTGCTCTGTGCGGTACACCTCAGCTCTGTCCGCCAGATGTTTTTGCAATACAGCTACTGCTTCGTCTATCCGATCTTCTTTGACGTGTAAGAACATATCACGGGCAGAGCCTGCCGGAATAAGCAGTTTCCCTCTCTGGTTCCTTTGTAAATACTGCTCAATATTCATGCCTTGCTTGTTCAGATAGTACGTCCTTCGCGCATCTACCTCTACCTGCCCGTGATCTGCGGTCACGACCAATAGTGTCTGCCCAACCTTGCCAACCAGCCTTTTATAGAATAGCTCCTCCATCATCCTCAAAAACAGATCCACCGTTTCCTCAAATTGGCGTGAGTTTGGCCCGTGGGTATGACAAATGGCATCAATCTTGTCAAAATACACGAAATAATAGGTCACGGGGGCTGTATCAGCTATTACAAGTTCTACCAGGTTCGACAAAGCCTCCGATAATCTCTTAAAAGGAATAACCGTAGCTCCTTTGTACACGATATCTGAGAAGGTAGATGGAGTGTAGGATTTACTTTGAAAAGCGTAAGATGTTATGCCCCTCATTCGTAGTTTTTGATAGAGTGTTTGCGTGGGGAAAAATGTCTCGGTAGGAATCCCGGATCGTTTCAAGGTATCACGTTCCTTATCTCCTGCATACGCAAAAAGTAATGGTGTGATAACCTCATCTACCAGAGGTTCATAGTAGTTCCATTCATAGACGCCGCTTTGTCCAACATCCAGGCCGGTATGCATACATGTCACATGTGCAGCAGTAGTAGAGGGAAATTGTGAAGTCATCTGCGAGACGGCTCCGTGCCTCAAAATCGTATTCAGAAAAGGATATTTTTCGGCGTACCGTTTAAAAAATCTCCAGCCGAAACCGTCCACAAAAAACAGGATCACTTTGTCGTACCTGGTCGGCAAGTTTCCAAATACATCCCGGGGTAAGGCGCTCTCTCCCTTGCCAGTCAACATAAACTCAATCGCCTGCGGAAGAGCAGCGAAGCAGTACGAGTCATACAGTGGCTTAACAAATCTCTGCGAGTACCTTGCGCCATTCACAGCATTCAATGAATTCGAGTTGAGCATGCTGCCCTGCTTCCTGCTGATGCGTGGGCCTCATCCCTCCTGGCCTGATGTTACATTTTAGCACAGTATACCACGATAAGGAGGTGATAACCCTCCTTTGTCAAACCGCGCCGTAAAACCCCTGACTTCAGTCACGGCGATAGAAGGGGCGTTCCTTGTTTGGGGCTTGGAAAGTGGGGTAAGTAGTACTGGAGAGTCGTCACTGAAGTGTAATCGCTCCGGTTGCATTATTTACACGAATCGGAACACTTGTCAATGGTGTATTTGTTGGTCCCTGGACAACAGCGGCAGCGTTGGAAGGATCAAACTCTGCGCCATGACATGGGCACAACAGGTGCTGACTGCTGGGGTCGTACTGTACTGGGCAACCTGCGTGCGTGCAGGTGGCATCAAATGCCACGAATTTTCCATTGCTGAGATGTATCAGAACCCCAGGATCTCCGTTGGAAGGAATAGTGAATGTGGCAGCGCTATTGGGTGACACCGCACTCACCTGGGCGATTTCGGAAGTTCCACCTGTCGTGGTTGCTGTCCCTGAGCCTGGGGTTGATTGTGTACCAGAACCAGTGCTAGAGGCAGGATTCTGTGTGGTAACAGATGCGTTATCATCTCCACCAAATGGGTGGGACAGAATAGCTCTCCCGGCAACCGTAATCCCGAGCATACCCAGCCCACCAACTACTATACCCCACAAGAAATTGCGACGGCTCTCTTGTGAACGTCGTACGGCAGCACTTCTTCCTTTGTAGTTAACCTGTTTCTGTTGCTGCGAAGTCCCATATACATTTCCCGACCTTCCCTGGCCGTTTATACTGTGTTGTGGCACTCCCTGGGGATAGCCGCTGACCTTGCTAGTATAGGCTGCTGCCTGTCCAGGCGTTCGATTAGTCGCTTGCGAAGGCATTTCTTCCGGCAGAGCGCTCTCATTGCCTTTCTCACCTGCTCCAACTCCCAGCAGGAAGTTTAGGACAGGTCCAAGCCTTCCTCTCCACTCAGGTGACATGTCCATCAGGATGCGCGGAACAAGCAGGGCATCGATCGAGGGCAAACCACTTCCGCGTGGCCCGGCTAATAGTAGCGGAGTCCATGCGAAAAAAAATACAATATCCGCTCCGTAAAAATATGGATACACATGCCAGCTAGCTGATAGGAAAAACATCAGGCTGAGCAGCATGCCAAAGAAGACGGCGGGACGGAAAAGCAATCCCAGAAGTGTTCCGATACCAATCGCTATTTCGCCAAGAGCCACAAGTGCGCCAAAGAACACGGCATGAGGCAACACAACATGCATCAGAAAACTGTTGATGGGTGATCCATGGGCAAACGCCATAATCTGTTTGCCAATAAATCCTGTGGCCGCAGGATTAAAGTATTGAGGATCAGTCAGTTTCTGGATACCTGCATACACAAAGGTAACACCAAGAAAGAGTCGCAAAAGCAGCAGAACTCGCCCTGATAGTCGGGTATCTGCCCACCATGAGTGCGGACGTGCTGGCATACCAGTGTCGGGAGCATTAACCAGCTGGGCTGTCGTAGCAGCTTTCATTGTAGCAGGTGGGTTTCGCTGCCCTCCTGTAACATTCGCCTTGTTTTTCATATTACTGGCTTGCTTCATATAGCTTTTTTCCCTCGTTTAGTATATCCGCATATATTTAAATAGTGCAAACTATCTCTTCCCATTGCTCTACTACTACCTTTCAATGGCTATCCTTATGAGATGGCAAGTTTTTGTGCATCAAGAGTATACAAGCCATACATGAAAGTACGATGAAATTGGACGAGATGTTTGTAAAATTTCCAGGGTTGGAAAAGTATTCTATCAGACCAGTGTTTGTGCAGCGATGGGTAGCGTCACAGTGAAAGTAGTTCCCTGTCCGACCTCGCTCTCGACAGTTATGTTACCGCCATGTGCGCGTACAATCCAATCAACAATCGCCAACCCTAGTCCTGTGCCGCCTGCAGCTTGCGATCGCGCTGGATCAACCCGGTAAAAGCGTTCGAAGATTTGTTCGAGTGCGTAATGGCTATCTTCTAACCCTTTCTTCAGGCTTGGCCCCAAACGCGGATCGTCTTCCGCAACTAATATTCGCATGCTGTGCTCCATACAATTTGTTGATGCTTCATTACATACGAACGAAGCCAGTGAAAGTATACGGGTCGATGATGAAAAGAGCATGAAATCAGTCGAAATTTGTTGCCTGACATGCTTGTAATAAGGCTCATGTTGGTTTAGAATGAGTGTGGTGACTTCTATTACAGGATAAACGTTATAACTTTGCACTTCCCATATTATAGAGCAAGCGGAGGTAAGAGATGGAGGACCCGAAACTGTGTCCTACATGCGGGCGTAATGCGGTACGCGTTGTGCATGTGAACCCGAGAGGCAGGGAACTAAGATCGGGATTTTTTTGGCTCTTCTTCGGACTCAGCCTGGTCATTCTCATCGCCTCATTCTTCGGATCATACGGCAATTCTGGAAACCATTTAGTAACTGCTCTTCCTGGCCTTATTTTAGTGTTCATATCAGTCTTTTATCTCTTTCTGCTTACGCGGATGCCAAAAAGATTCAGATGCGAAAATGCTCATACATGGGAAGGGCCGTAATAGTAGCGTTGAAACTAGATTTGCATGAAAGAGGCCGGATATGCCAGTCATTGTTCAACTTGTACTGATAGGGATTATTGGCTATCTATGGGGTTCAATTCCCGCCGGCTATTGGATGGGGAAGCTACTTCGAGGTAAAGATTTTGACGTTCGTGACTATGGTAGCCATAAAATAGGCGCAGCCAACGTTCTACGTACTCTTGGCAGAGTACCAGCCCTGATCGTCTTAGTATTTGACCTCTTGAAAGGATTCGGGCCAACGCTCATTGCTACTCTCGTCCCTGTCTTCTATGGCGCAGGTTGGGGACCGACGGTGGCAGGTCTGGCTGCCTTGATAGGCCACATTTATCCGGTTTTCATTGGCTTTAAAGGCGGGCGCGGTGTGTTGACTGGCGCTGGGGCGCTTCTGGTTATTTCCCCCCTTACTTTCTTGATTGGATTTGTAGCTCTTGCCATCGCCATCGTAACTTCACGCTTCGTATCGCTGGGGTCGATCGTTGGGAGCCTGACCGCGATGATCTGTGGTATTCTATTTTATTTCATCGGGCTGTTTAACCCGGCGTTCTTCGGAAAAGTTACCCTGGCGCAATTGGTCTTTATGGTGATTGGATCGGCGATTGTCATTCTTGTCCACTACGACAATATTGGTCGCTTGCTGGCGGGAACTGAACGCAAGATAGGCCAGAAAGTAAACGTCGAGGAGGGAACTTCACCCACCAATAGTCCCTCCTCAAAAGCCCAGGCATAATGACTCTTACGCTTGCCGTGTTAAACCTTTGAAACTGCTGTATCTTGTTTTTCTTGTAAGAGGGGCATTGCTTCACGAACGTATTCGACTCCTGAAAGAATCGTCCAGATAACAGCAAGCACCATTAACGCATCTGCAAGTAACAGCAGGTAATCACCAACATTCAGCATACTACTGTTGAAATTAAGCATCACCGGGAACAGCGAGAGATGACCTGCCCCCAGCCCCTTTCCCAGCAATATTCCCTCCATGGCAATCAGGGTAATAAACGTTTTCTGTTTTCCCCATTTTCCAGCAGGGATGACCGTTCCTTTAGCGGCTGCCATTGAGCGCAATCCAGTGACTATGAATTCGCGGACAATAATAATGACAACAATCCAGGCAGGAACGAGGCCAAGCTGCACAAATGCTACCAGAATAGCGCAGACAAACACTTTATCTGCGGTCAGGTCAAGGAAGATACCTACTTGGGAGACGATATGGTATCGCCGTGCCAGGTAACCATCGAAAAAATCTGTGAGGGATGCAAGCAAAAAAACAACTGCCGCGACTAAAAAAGCCCAGGGTTGGTTGACTATCACCAGCGCGAAAACCAGGACTGTGGCTACAATCCGGCTAAAGCTGAGCAGATTAGGTACGTTATACATTGCAATGAATCTCCTCATCTAGCTTGATGTGCGATACCAAAGTGCGTAGGTGCTACTACTGCTCAGTATCGCGCCAGCAGTACGAATACGAGCAACTTCTAGAGCATCGCGGATAAAACCGCCTGCTATAAAAGGACCAGGAAGCAACTGTTGAAGTGCCGGTGCAATCTCTGGAAAGATAATGCCAGGAAGTATTTCTACGATATCGGGAGCGGCGCGAGCTATTGTTCGCACTCCTGTTTCTAAAGCGGAGTCGTCCACCAGGAGAAGGCGCTGAATCGTTACTAATCCCTCAGCATGGCCAGCAGAGACAAGTTGGGATCGACTCGTAATGATCGCATCAACGCCGATCTGATGGAGATACTGGATGCCAGCGCGATCTTTGCCTATGCCACTTACAAGATCCACGTGGACTACAAATCCCTTACCTTGCTTGTGGGCTTGCGCCACGACGGGTTCCAGTTGAAAAGCATCTCCTTTGAGCATGAAGAGTAGCGAGACATCGGAACCCAATGCGGCCTCGATATCGTCGCTCGACTTTAGTGCAGCCGCTACAGGAAACCTATGAGCTAAACGTAGAAACTCTTGTTTGGTCATCCCTTTTTTATTTCCCGCAAAAGTTTCGCCGAATTACTTAGAAAGAATTACTTAGTAATTAGGAACCACCAGCACTTGACAAAAGATCAGATGCTGAGTATTATCATTATAGCAGACCAAACACCTTTGTACACTGAGTTCTCCTATCACTTTTAAAAATCTCTTCGGTCTTACACAACGGTGTGCAAAACGGTCAAAGTTGACCTGTATATACAATTGCATATGTGCCCAGGGACAGTGACATGAAAAGTCCTGAGCTGCCTTATATTAATAAGGGCTTAGGGCTTTGTTGTCTTTACTGCTACAGTGAGGTGCAGCATGCTTACCCGGTCTTCCAGGTCATTACTCAGTATTTCAGATCGGCAAAAAACCATACCGCTCATCGAGAACCGTATGCAGTTGGTACGCGCTCTGGATGCTCCGCAAATCGCCACCATATTTTTACGGCATTGCAATCTGCTTGAGCTCAGACCGCAGCTGGATCATGCTTTCGAGCATGAAGTGGCCGTCTATGTCAATGTCGATCATATTGATGGTATCCACCCTGATACTGCTGGCCTTCGCTTTCTTGCACAGCAACTTCGTATTGCGGGCATTGTCTCAAGCAATCCGAGAATTCTAGCCCTGGGTAAAAGTTTTCAATTGGAGACTATTCAACGCATATTTGCAGTAGACTCGACTGGACTGGAAGCGGCTCTCGAATCGATAGATAGTCACCTGGTTGATCTGCTCGATATTTCACCTGCGCTTGTTATTCCTTACGTCGTTTCACATACTCGTTTGCCATTACCATTTATTGGTTCTGGTTTAATCTCTACATTTCAGCAAGTGCAGGCGGTGCTTCGCGCTGGTGCATTACGAGTTGCAGTTGCTCGACCTGAGCTCTACTTGTAAAAAGAGGGATACCTCTACAAGCACAAGTGAAAGGAGGAACGGAAAAAGCATTCTTGCTAACAGTGGCTCTTCCATATAAGCTCCTGCGCAGGCATCCGTACCTGTGCTCTTTGATGGAACATCTTTGTATTTTTTAAACAGCAGAAGGAGAGTTTCCAATGGCAAAGTATGTACTCGCCCTGGATCAGGGCACAACCAGTTCGCGAGCGATTGTTTTCAATCACGATGGCGCGATAGTAAGTGTCGCACAACAAGAATTCCCCCAGATTTATCCGGCGCCGGGCCTGGTCGAGCATGATCCAGA
>Ga0137377_10004257_pt1 | contig 11246 bp, 9 predicted proteins | sample SagtaG_22_FD_104815 | JGI IMG/M metagenome (GOLD analysis project Ga0137377, IMG submission 104815) | Vadose zone soil microbial communities from Sagehorn Ranch, Mendocino, California, USA - Sage2_L_40_16 metaG | ecosystem: Environmental > Terrestrial > Soil > Vadose zone | place: USA... | reverse complement strand
CACCTCCCGGAGAGGCGTCGGCAGCGGTTGGGCCGGTGGCGTCAGGGGCTCATCGGTGACCGGCACGGGAAGCGTTCGCGGCTCGACCCCTGGGCGAGGAGCCGAACGGGGTCGTGGGGACGCCGCAACCGGCGCGGGCGGCGGTGGCGCGATTTCCGCGGGCTCCAGGTCGAGCCACGTTGCCCGAGGCACTGGTGGTGGCGCCAAGGCCGCCGAGCCGGCGACGATCACGATCGTCAGCAGGGCGAGATGAAGCGCCACCGAGCCGGCGAGCGGCCGCGCGACCCGCACGAGGGTTGATGTCGATTCGTGGGCCTCGACCGATACGGACCACATTGGGTTCAGTCGTCGTGACGCCTCGTCACGTATGAAGTCTGCGCGCTTCGTCACACCCGGTACGAACGCCGCCTATGAACGCCGCCTATGATACGACCTCTTGGAGGGGCGCGCTCGACAAACGATAGGACGACCGGACGCGGCGATCGAGGTGAGCTGGTGGGGGCGGACTACTTGATCGCGACGGCCTTGACCTGACGGAAGTCGGTCAAGCCGCCGAGCGTCTTCATGACGCCGTCCTGCACGAGCGTGGTCATCCCCTCGGCTTTGGCCTGCTCCAGCATCTCGGCGACGCGCGCCTTCGACTGGATGCGGCGCTTCATCTCGTCACTGGCGATGAAGAGCTCGTGGATGCCCAGACGGCCTCGATAGCCGGTCTTGTTGCACGAGGCGCAGCCCTTGCCGCGATAGAGCACGAACGATCCGTCGTACTTCTGGCCGAGGCTCGCGAAGGCCTCCTCGCCGTAGGCTTGGACGAGCTCGTCGAACTCGGAGCGCTCGGGATGGTACTCCTGCCGACAGTCCTGACAGATGCGCTTGACGAGTCGCTGACCGAGGATGCCCAGCAGCGCGTCGGCGAAGCTAAAAGGGTCGAGCCCCATGTCGAGCAGCCGGATGACGGTCTCCAGCGCGCTGTTCGTATGCAGGGTGCTCAACACCAGGTGGCCGGTCAGCGACGCCTCGATCCCGGTCGACGCCGTCTCCTCGTCGCGCATCTCGCCGACCATGATCACGTCGGGATCGGCACGCAGGAACGCGCGCATCGCGGCGGCGAAGTCGAAGCCGATCTTCGGCATCACTTGCACCTGGCGCAGGCCGTACTGCGTGATCTCGACCGGATCCTCGGCGGTCCAGATCTTGCGGTCGGGCTTGTTGATGTGACCCAGGAGCGAGTGCAACGTGGTCGTCTTGCCCGATCCCGTGGGGCCGACGCACAGGATGAGCCCATAGGGCTTCTCGGCGATCTTCTTGAGCTCGCGCACGTTGCGCGGAGTCATGTCGAGCTTGTCGAGGGGGATCAGCTCGCTCGAGGACAGGACGCGCATGACCACGTCCTCGTTCTGGTTGGCGGTCGGGATCGTGGCCACGCGCAGCTCGATCTCGCGGTCGGCCACCTTGAACTTGATCTTGCCGTCCTGCGGCTTGCGCCGCTCCGCGATGTCCAGCTGGGCCATGATCTTGATGCGCGCCACGATCGCCCGACGGTAGGCGCCCGGAATCTTCTGGTACTCGGCGCAGCCTCCGTCGATGCGATAGCGGATGACCGTGTCCTTCTGGGCGCCGTAGGGCTCGATGTGGATGTCGGACGCGCGCGACTTGTACGCGTCGACGATGATCTGGTTCGCCAGGCGGATGACCGCGCTGTCGTTCTCGTCGAGCTCCCCTGCGCTCGTGTCCGGGGTGTCGCCGACGTCCTCGGCGCGCAGGTCGCCGAGGATCATGCCGATCGAGTCCTTGCCGGTATCGCCGCCGCCTACCTGTCCCAAGAACGACAGGATGTCCTTCCGCAACCCGACCGCCCATTTGATCTTCCGGTTCTTCAGAGCCTGGCTGACGCTGTCGATGCGCTGCAAATCCTGAGGATTGTCGATGAGGACGACGATGCCGTTGTCCTCACGCCGGAGCGGCAGCCAGAAGTTGCGCCGCATGTACTCGATCCGGAGGCCTTTCATGAGATCCGGCGGCGGGATGATCTTGTCGTCGTACTCGACGAAAGGGCATTCGTAGAACTGGCTCAACGCGACCCCGAGCTCGTTCTTCGGGACCTTGTACTGCTCGATCAGGATCGACTCGACATCGGTCTGACGCCGGCGCGCCTCGGCCACCGCGGAGCTCAGCTCCTCGGCCGTGATCCGATGCTGGGCCAGGAGGTAGTCGAACTTGGTCTTGGGCCGGGCCTGACTCTGGGCCAGCTCCTGGCTCTGGCTCAGCTGGGCCTGGTTGTTGAAGGCGATCCCGAGCGTCTTGGCGATGCGGGAGGTTCCGGTCTCGTCGTCCTTGGTGAACCGGGCGCCACGCTTCTTGTTCAGGAGCTGGATGACCCCGATCGGCTTGCCGTCGTGTAGGATGGGCATGCCCAGGATCTGCTGGGTCCGGAAACCCGTCTTCTTGTCCCACGATCCGTCGAAGCTCAGGGTGGGCGAGATCCGCGCCAGCTCGGCCTTGTCGTAGGCGTCGGCGATGTTGACGATCCGGCTCGAGGCCGCCACGTAGCCGGCGATGCTCTTTTCGCTAATCGGAAGCCGGATCTCCTTGACGGTGTCCAGCGCCAGGAACTTAGAGTAGAGCTCCTTCTTGGCCGTGTCGACCGCGTAGATCGTCATCCGGTCGGCATCGAGCAGTTCCAGAATCTCCCCCTGGAGCTCGATGAAGATGCTATCGATCCCCTTGGCCGAGTGGATGCGGTCGACGAGCTGGACGAGCTTCTGCTCGTACTCGAGTCGCTCTTGCAGGATTTGAACGGACTGCTGCTGGGCCACGTGTCCTCCGATTTTTTCTAACTGTGTTAGTCTAACAGACTCTCTACCGGGGGAAGAAAGGCGCGGCGCTCCCATGACGCGGGCAGACGTGATCGTGATCGGTGGCGGAGCCAACGGCACCAGCACTGCTTTTCATCTGGCATCCCGCGGAGTTAAGAACGTCCTTCTTCTCGAGCGCCGGCAGCTCGGCGCGGGCGCCACGGGCAAATCCGGGTCGCTGGTGCGCATGCACTACACCAACGAGCCCGAGTCCAGGCTCGCGTTCGAAAGCCTCAAGGTCTTCCGCGATTTCCGGAGTGTCGTCGGAGGCGATTGCGGGTTCGAGCCGGTCGGCTTCCTCCAGATCGTTCCCAGGGGCTACGAAGCCGCCCTCGCCCGCAACGTCGCCCGCCAGCAACGTCTGGGCATCGCCACCGAGGTGGTCACACCGGGCCGGCTGAACGACCTACTGCCCGGCTGTCGGACCGACGACGTCGGCGCCGCCGCCTGGGAGCCCCAGTCGGGATTCGCGGATCCGAACGCGACGACGTTCGCCTTTGCCGAGGCCGCGCGGCGTCTCGGCGCCACCATCGAGACGGGATGCGAGGTCACGCGGATCCTGACCGAGCGCGGCCGTGTCGTCGGTGTCGAGACCCCGCGAATGCGTGTCGAGGCGCCGGTGGTTGTGCTCGTCCCCGGCGCGTGGGCGGCGCCCCTCCTGGCTCCGCTCGGGCTCGACTTCGGGCTCGTACCCCATCGGATCCAGATCACGATCTTTCGGTGGCCGGCGGGATTCACGAGCCGGCATTGCGTGGTCATCGACGCGATTCATCAGTCCTGGTTTCGCCCGGAAGGCGCCGCCACGACTCTGATCGGCGTCGAGCTGGGCGCCGGACACGCCGATCCGAACGCCTTCGACGAGGGTGTCGACCCTGAGTTCGTGGCGACCTGTCGCACTGCGCTGGCGGGGCGCTTGCCGGCCATGCGCGAGGCGACGATGCGGGGTGGCTGGGCGGGCATGATCAGCATGAGCGCCGACGGACGTCCCATCATCGACCAGATCCCATCCGTCGCCGGCCTCTACTGCATGCTCGGCGACTCGGGAACGTCCTTCAAGACCTCACCGGCGATCGGCAAGTGCCTCGCGGAGTGGATCGTCGACGGCAAGCCGCGCACTGTCGATCTCACGCCCTTCCGCTCGACACGCTTCGCCGAAGCTTTGCCTTGGCACGACGAGGATAACTACGGCGGGCAGGGTCTGACGATCTCTCGCTGAGCTCTTCACCACTCGGCGGTTGGAGGCGGCCGGGTGGGGCGGGGGCGGGCGGGGTCCCTCCCGGGATCCGGCTGCTGAAATCTCTCGGCGGCGAAGTCTCGTGCTCGGCGCGTTTGGCAACGCTGACTACACGGATCCCGGGAGGGACCCCGCCCACCCCCGCCCCGCCCGGCCGTCTTCCGTACGTAGAAGTGGCCCGCGCTCAGACGCAGCTCGCAGTCGATCCGTCGTTGGTCTTTCGGTCGAGTGGCGGGGCTTAGAGAGTCAGCGGCCGAGGGCGGAGAGGATTTCGTCGAGGCGGGTGAGCTTGACGCGCGGGCGGCCCTGGGCGCGACCGCGCGAGACTTCGATCGCGTCGAGCTTGAGCCAGTCGGCGTAGGAGAAAAAATTCGGCTGGCGCTGACGGACGAGCGTCTCGGCGGCCGCCGCCTCCGGATGCGTCGGCTCGAGTATCGCGCCGCGGGGGAGATCTTCGAACATGCACTCCACGGTTTCCGCGGCGTCGGGTTTGTTCGTCCCGATCACGCCTGTGGGGCCGCGCTTGATCCAGCCCGCGGTGTACTCACCCACGATCGGCTGCTTGGTGTCGGGATCGAGCACGCGGCCCTTGTCGTTCAGGATGACGCCCCAGCTGTCGTTGAACGGCACGCCTGGCAGCGGCACGCCGCGGTAGCCCACGGAGCGGAACACGAGCCCGACCGGCAGGTTCTCGAACTGATCGGTCGCGCGCGGCTGGAGCGCTCCCGTGGAGGTGGCGTAGAGCTCGTTGCGCACGAGCCGGAGCGCCGCGACGCTGCCGGCGCCGTCGCCGATCAGCTCGACCGGCGAGACCATGAAGCGTAATGTGAGCCGCCGCGATTTGCCCGAGGGTTCTCGCCGCGCGTATTCCTTGAGGATCTCGACCTTCTTCTGCGTGGCCCGGTCCTGGCTCCGCTCGACTGCCGCCCGACTCAGCGGGTCGAGCTCGACTTCTTCCGGGCGCGCGGTGACGTCCGCGTCGGCCAGCTCGCCGAGCTCCCTCACCTCGGGATTCGTGAACGCGGCCTGCGCAGGCCCGCGCCGTCCGAGCAGGTAGACTTCCTTCACGCGGCTCTTCCTGAGCGCGTCGAGCGCGTAGTCGGCGATGTCGGTTTTCGCCAGCTCCTCCGCTGTCCGGCACAGGATCCGGACGACGTCGACCGCGACGTTGCCCACGCCCACGACCGCCACCCGTTCCTGCGTGAGATCGAAGGTGCAGTCGCGATAGTCGGGATGCCCGTTGTACCAGGCGACGAACTCCGTCGCCGGATGGCTTCCGCTCAGGTCCTCGCCGGGAATCCCCATGCGCCGGTCGGTCTGGGCGCCGGTGCAATAGACGATCTGGTGATAGTACCTCTTGAGGTCGGTGAGCGTGACGTCCTTTCCGAACTCGACGCCGCCGTAGAAACGGAAGCGCGGATTCGCCGCGACCTTGTCGAAGGCGTTGGTGACGAACTTGATTTTCTGGTGGTCGGGCGCGACGCCCAGGCGCACTAATCCGTACGGAGTCGGCAGCCGGTCGAACAGGTCGACCTCGACCACCACCTGCGCGTTCCGGAGCAGATGGTCGGCGGTGTAGAAGCCGGTCGGCCCGGCGCCGATGATCGCGACGCGTAGCGGCCGTTCCGGCGTACCCGTGCCCGGTGTCAACGCGCGTTCCCGCCCTCGTCCGCGAGGAGCTGCGTCTGCAGCGTGTCGACCTCGCCCTGATACTGGTCGCGTTGCGCCTTCACGATGTCGCCGATCGACACCATCCCGATCAGTCGGCCCTGATCGACGACCGGCAGGTGCCGGATCCGCCGCTCGGTCATCGTGTGGGCCACCGAGAGCAGATCATCGTGAGGCTGACCGGTGATCACATCGCGGGTCATGAGGTCGGCCACCACGCAGGCGAAGAAGAGCTCGTTGTGCGCGGCTTCGCGCACGATGTCGCGCTCGGACAGGATGCCCACCGGGTGATCGCCCTCCACGGCGACCAGCGCGCCGATGTTGTGGCGATCCAGCAGCGCGAGTGCGTCCCGGATCGACTGATCGGGACGCACCGTCACGGCCATCGGGCCTTTCCGGGCGAGGATGTTCGCGATGTTCATGTGCGGTCTCCTTCCGTCGATCAGGCTTCCGTCATAGTACGCCCCTCAGGCGACAACATCCCCTTCCGTCGTGCTCGACGCTCGGTCCGCCGCCTGGGCCAGAAGCGCCCGCGCGCACGCGTGTGGCGCCAGCTCGCGGCGCGCCACGCGCTCCAGCAGACTCTCGCGGCTCGCCCCCTCGGGGCCAAGAGCGCCGGCGAGCACCGTCTCGGCGACCAGGTCCTGCGCGATCCGCAGCACGCGCGCGGTGACGATCTTCCGGCGGCGCCGTTCCAGCTCGCCGCTCGTTTTCTGGTAGGCCACGTGGCTGTCGAGCGCGTCCGCGATGGCCTCGATCCCTTCGTCACGCGCCGCCGAGGCCGGCAGCACGGGCGGAATCCAGGTGCCCTCCACGGTCGGCAGCAAGGTGAGCATCGAGCGGAGCTCCGCCACCGTCCGGTCGGCGCCCTCGCGGTCGGCCTTGTTCACGACGTGCACGTCGGCGATCTCGAGGACGCCGGCCTTGAGCGCCTGGACGTCGTCGCCCAGACCGGGAACCGAGACGACGATGATCGTGTGAGCCAGGCGCATCACGTCGACCTCGTCCTGTCCGACGCCGACGGTCTCGACGAGGATGAGCTCGAGGCCCGCCGCGTCCATGAGGTCGACCCCATCGGCAGCCGCCCGCGAGAGGCCGCCCAGAGCGCCGCGCGTCGCCATCGAGCGGATGAAAACGCCGGGATCCAAGGTCAGGTCACTCATGCGGATGCGGTCGCCCAGAATCGCCCCGCCCGAGAACGGCGAGGACGGATCGACGGCGAGAATGCCGACGGTGCGACCGCGGGCCCGCGCCACCAGCGCGAGCGCGCGCGCCAGCGTGCTCTTGCCACTGCCCGGAGCGCCCGTGACACCCACGATCTGGGCCCGCCCGGTGTGCGCATAGAGACGCGCGCACAGCGCTTCGGCCCGCGTGCCCGCGGACTCGACCCACGTGAGCCCGCGCGCGAGCGCACGCGTCGAACCCTCCACGATCTGACTCGCCAGGCTCTCGACGTCCGAGCTCATCGCGCCGGGGGGTACGGGGACGAGCGCCCCGCCGACGTGCGCATCCATTGGATGGAGCAGCTTGGATCTGCCGACATGGTCTGATGCCATATTACGGCACCGGCCACACGCCGGACACGGACTTCAGGATCGTCGGTTAGCGAGCTCTCACCGCGGGCGGCTCAAAGACCCAGACGCGACGACTCGGCTGGGCTTTTCAGCCGCCCGCTAGCGCGCGGCGGGGGTGCGCCGCGGCTCCCTCGGCAGCGCCAGCCGCAGCTCACGACAGCGCTTGCGAAGCGTGTTGCGGTTGAGCCCGAGCACGCGCGCCGCGCGGAGCTGGTTGCCTCCGGTCATCGCGAGCACGTGCCCCAGCAGAGGCCGCTCGAGGAGCTCGAGCGCCTCACGGTAGATCCGTGCAGGTCGCGCCCTCGACAGCCGCTCTACGAGCAGCGGCACCGTGTCGGCGAGCGCGCGCGCTACAGCCTGAAGCTCAGTCCCGTCGCCGCGACCGTCCGGTCCGTCAACCATGTCCAGCTACCCAGGATCAAAAGAACAGGTAGTAGAGGTCGAAACTGATCGTGTCCTGACTCTTCCCGGTCGGGACGTAACCCGGCGCGCGGATCGCGAAGACCTTCTGGTTCGCGCTGTCGTGTCGGTACTCGACGCGCCCGACCAGACCCTTCCAGATCTTGTACTGAACGGTCGCGGTGACTTCGAAGAGGTCCGTCTTCGTGCCCAACGGAGCCAGAGCGGTGCGAACACTCTGCGCGTCCTTGAAGTACTCGAGTCGCAGGGCCGTGCGCAGCGCCTCGGTCCAGTCGTACGCGACGTAGCCCGCCCAGCCCCACCACGAGGCGCTCGGGTCTCCGCGCGTCCCCGAGGCCGCGAGCGTCGCCTCGTCCTCCTCCCAGCCGTAGTCGACGTTCAAGCCGAGCGTCAGGTTCTTGATGCCAGTGTAGTTGGCGACGAAGTCGAGCACCGTGCGCGGATTGCTGTTCTGATGGGCCTGCTCCGGGCCGGTGATCCAGTTCAGGCTCAGCGCGAGATCCTTGACAGCCGAGACGGCCACCTGGCCCATGACCGACATGCGGCTGTTGTTGTCACGAGCGACGTCCCAGCCGACGACCGGCCCCGCCGTGAGCGAGAGCCATGGCAAGGGAGAATAGGACAGCAGCGCACCCACGTGCGTGAGCGGGATACCGAACGTGAACAGGAACGACCGCGAGAAGTTCAGGTTGTTCGGCGACTCGATCACCTCGTAGCCGAGCAGGGTGACGAATTTACCCGCCTTCAGGGTGAGGCCGCTGCCAAGAGGGAACTGATACGAGCCGTACGCTTCCTGCAAATCGAAGTTCGGCGTGTTTCGAAACGCGAACTGGTCGTCGTCGCCCCGGAAGATCCCGAGCGCGTGGTTCTTCTGTGAGTCGTTCGAGGTCCCGGGAATGCCCGCCGTGAGGACGAGGCCATAGCCGAACGGATACTTCTCCGACGGGTCCTTCTTGATGCTGAACTCGGCCATGTTGAACGTGTACCCGCCTTCGAAGTCGTAGAACCGCAACTCGTTGTGGTTGCCGCGGCTCGCCCGCCCCGTGTTCCACACCACGCTGTTCTCGATGTAGGCGAACAGGGTGTTCTCTTCCCAGAGAGTCTTGGGCTTCTCCTCTTTCTTCTCCTCGGGCTTGGCCTCGCCGGGCTTGGTCTCCGCGGGCGGGGTCTGGGTGGTCTGGCCGTATGCGGGAGCGCCCGCCGCCGCCAGGCAGGCCGCGGTGAACAACGCTCCTATGAACAGTACTCCGAGCCTTCGCGTCATCCGTTCCTCCTCGGTATCAGCATGTTCCGCTGGGACATCTCAGACTGCGTTGTCGCCCCGCTCACCGGTTCTGATCCTCACCGCGTCCTCGAGCGGCTCGACGAAGACTTTCCCGTCGCCGATGCTGCCGGTCTTGGCGGCCGCCGTGATCAGCGCGACGACCTTGCTGGCGAGGCCGTCGGGGACGACGACCTCCACTTTCATCTTTGGCAGGAAGTCGACCGTGTACTCCCCGCCTCGGTACATCTCGGTATGGCCCTTCTGACGGCCGAAGCCGCGGACCTCGCTCACGGTCATGCCGATGATGCCGGCGCCGGTGAGCGCTTCCTTCACGTCATCCAGCTTGAACGGCTTGATGATCGCTTCGATCTTCTTCATCGCGTTCACTACCGCGAACGTTCGGGTGCCATCGTCATGGCCGGCGACTTCGGCATCGAAGCGCCCAATGCGTGGACGAGCGTCGCCGGCCCCTGGACCTCGGGATAGCCGTGGGCGCCCATCTCGGGGACATCGAGGCCTTCCATCTCGACCTCGGGACTGACGCGCATACCGAAGACGACGTCGTACGCCTTGAAGAAGACCCAGGAGGCCCCAAAGATGAACACGAAGCAGGTCACCGTGCCGATGATCTGCGCGACGAACTGGCTAGCGCCGCCGTAGAACAGGCCGCGCACCGTGCCCTCGACGCCGTTGAAGCCGTCGCCGTACGTGCCATCGGAGAAGAGGCCGAGGCTCAGCACGCCCCAGGCGCCGTTGACGCCGTGGACGGCGATTGCGCCAACCGGATCGTCGACCCTCATCACCGTCTCGATGAAGACGGCGGCCCAGCACACGAGCACGCCGGAGACCGCACCGATGAAGAACGCCCAGAAGCTCGACACGAAGGCGCACGGCGCCGTGATCGCGACGAGGCCCGCCAGCATGCCGTTCACCATCATGCTCGGATCGGGCTTACCGTACTTGATCCACATGTAGAACATCGCGAAGATCGCGCCCGACGCCGATGCCAGCATCGTGTTGACGGCGACCACGGCGATGCGCAGGTCGCTGCCGGCCAGCGTGCTGCCCGGGTTGAAGCCGAACCACCCGAAGGCCAGGATGAAGCAGCCGAGCACGCCCATCGGGATGTTGTGGCCGGGGATCGGGTTGGCCGAGCCGTCCTTGTTGTACTTGCCGATGCGCGGCCCCAGGACCATCGCGCCCGCCAGCGCGGTGACGCCGCCGACCATGTGCACCACCGACGATCCGGCGAAGTCGACGTGCCCGTGACCGAGCCCGAAGTTCTTGCCGAGCTGCGAGAGCCAGCCGCCGCCCCACACCCAGTTGGCGAAGATCGGATAGCTGAACATCGAGAGGAAGAAGCCGAAGACGACGAACGACGAGAACTTCCAGCGCTCGGCCATCGCGCCAGTCGGGATGGTCGCGGCGGTGTCCATGAACACCATCTGGAAGAGGAACAGCGTGAAGACGGCGACGTCGTAAGTCGAGCCGGCGAGGAAGAATCCCTTCATGCCGAAGAGGCCGAAGTCCTTCCCGAACAGGCTGATCGTGAACTCGCTGTCGAGCAGGCCGGTGCCGCCCATCGTCGAGATCGCGCCGAGGCCACCCATGTGCAGCGCGAACCCCATGATCCAGTAGCCGGTCATGCCGATCGCGTAGATCATGAAGTTCATCATCATCGTGTGCGCGACGTTCTTCGCGCGGGTGAAGCCGGTCTCGACGAGCGCGAACCCCGCCTGCATGAACATGACGAGGAAGCCGGTGAATAGCGTCCACATGATGTTGATCGAGACCCGGTTGTGGCCAGCGAAGTCCGCGACCTCTTCAAGAGTCGGCTTGCCGGCGGTTTTCGCGGTGACGTCGCTGATCCCGCCGGTCGCGGTACCGGCCGGATCAGGCTTCGACGGCGGCGGCGCCGGCGCGGCGGCCGGCGCCGCGGGCGCGGCCTGGGCGGCGGGCTTGTCCTGGGCGAACACCCAGCCGCCGACGGCCAGCAGACAGGCGACGACCAGGGCTGCGGCGATTCTCCACGACCATGTGCGAACGATAGATCCCAGGTCCTTCACGATCATGCCCTCCTGAGGGCCGCGCTCCGCGCGTCGCCCAGAAAAAAAACAGCGCCCACCTTCGGGCGCCATTACCCGCCAGCGACGTCGTTGTCGCGCGGCGCCGTCAGGCAGCAAGGCGCGTGCCGCGGCATCGTAATCAACAGCAACGCCAACTTAGCGACT
>Ga0137377_10004254_pt1 | contig 11249 bp, 5 predicted proteins | sample SagtaG_22_FD_104815 | JGI IMG/M metagenome (GOLD analysis project Ga0137377, IMG submission 104815) | Vadose zone soil microbial communities from Sagehorn Ranch, Mendocino, California, USA - Sage2_L_40_16 metaG | ecosystem: Environmental > Terrestrial > Soil > Vadose zone | place: USA... | reverse complement strand
GTTTAAGAAGAGCCTGTACGGGATGGTTGCACCAGGAAAATCCGCGTCAATGGTTACAAGCCGAGGGCGAGGCCATCGCAGCGCGGATCGGCGGCTCCTTCAAAGATATGGGTATTGGGATTGATACGAATGGCCTGAGCATGACCCATGCCATCTTCCCAAAGACCTTCTACAATGGTGTAGTGACCAAGCAGGTCAAGTTGCAGGGGAACTCCGCTCATAAAGCGACGTTCTAACATGACCGCTTCGACGATCTTGCGTTCGCTGCGTTCATCAATACCGCGCTGGCCGCCTACTTCCTGGCCTTTATGAGGAGCGGCGACCCGCACACGGCCACTGCGCCAGCGTGGTGCTGAGATGGCTTGCTGTACATTCATGCCAAAGTCCAGGATGGCCGAAAGCAGTTGGACATGGATCTGCGGCTGGGCATCACCACCCATACAGCCAAGAACAAGATATGGCTTACTGTCTTTCAAGACCATAGCCGGTGTAAGGGTATGCATGGTGCGTTTACCAGGCTGCAGGTAGTTCACATGGCGCGGATCGAGCGAGAAGTATGAGCCGCGATTCTGCAATAAGACACCCGTGTCTCCACCTACAACACCACTGCCAAAACCATTATAGAGGCTTTGAATCAAGGAAACGACGTTACCCTCTTTATCTGCCGTACAAAGGTACATGGTGTCTCCCTCTTGCTCAAGGCCAGCGGCAAAATAGGCGGTGGCTCTTTGCGAGTTAATTCTGGTTCGCTGCTGTTCGGCATAAGCTTTACTCAATAGCTGATCGAGGGGTATATCGACGAAAGCTGGATCCGAAATGTAGTGATCGCGATCGGCGAAGGCCAGTTTTTTGGCTTCGAGGAACAGATGCAGGTATTCGGCAGTTTGATAACCGAGTGATTTGAGATCATAGCCTTCAAGGATGTTGAGCATTTCGAGGGCGGCAATGCCCTGTGAGTTGGGTGGAAACTCGTAGACATCGTAGCCCCGATAGTTGGTCGAGATGGGTTCCACCCAGTCCGATTGATGCTGTTTCATATCTGTCATCGCAAGAACGCCACCACCTTGTTGGACATAGTCAGTGATGGTGCGAGCTATAGGACCACGATAGAAGGCGTCACGCCCCTCTCTGGCAAGTGTGCGATAGGTACGTGCGAGATTAAGCTGGCGTAGAACTTCGCCGGTCCGGAAGGGTTTACCGTTGGGCATAAAGACGCCTGCACTGCTTTCCCACGCACCGAGTACGCTTTCGGCGGCACGGTTGAGCCAGGTGCTGAGCTTGGGAGTTACGGGAACGCCATCTTCAGCAAAGCCAATGGCCGGTGCAAAGATAGTCTCGACTGGCAATGAGCCAAAACGTTGCAGGGCGGTGAACCACCCATCTACGGCACCTGGAACGCTGATCGAGAGCGGTCCTCTGGCAGGTATCTCCTGCATGTCGTGCGACTGGAAATATTCAGGCGTCATACCTTGTGGAGCACGCCCACTCCCATTGAGGGCGTAGAGTTGTTGTGTTTTGGCATCCCAAATGAGCATGAAGATATCCCCACCAGCTGAGCAGGTGGATGGATAGACAACCGTCATGGTAACATTAGCAGCGATCGCGGCATCAATAGCATTACCGCCCTGGTTAAGTATGGAGACACCGACTTGAGTAGCGAGGTAGTGAGCGCAAGCGACCATGCCTCGTGCGCCTAGCACGGGTTGTTCGGCGAGCATGATGGGAGACCTCTTTTCCTACGGCAACGACGACACAGCACCAATTATCTGCTACATATTATAGCACATTGGAAAGCTCTGGCACCCGTAAGCCTGATCTGTTTTTCTGGCTCGCTTTCGCAAGAAAGCGAGTCAGAAAAACAGATTGGGGATATCCCAAAGCTTGCATAGAGGCGGCTGACTCTATGAATCTTGTTGTGACTGCTCCGCCAGTTCCTTCACACGCTGAACCGAGTCTCTATGGCAGATGATGGTTTTGTCACCTACTTCGATGACGATGACATCTTCGAGGCCGATGGTGTAGAGCTGGCGTGGAGTGTCGTTGTAGACAAAGATGTTCTGGCTACCCAGGTCGGTATGCTTGCCAAGGGTGCCAACCCCTTGCTCGTTCGAGGGGAAAAGTGAGCCATATTGTTCCCAGTTGCCGACGTCGTTCCAACCCAGATCGGCAGGGATAACAGCAATATTGTTTGACTTTTCCAGGACGCCGTAGTCAATAGAAATTGCCGGAAGTGAGGGCCAGATTTCACTGAGTATGGTTTGTTGTTGGGGAGTTGCCGTAGCATTGACGATGGCATCGATCTTTCTGGCTACTTCGGGAAGGTAGGCATGTATTTCGGCCAGGATGGTTTCCACCTTCCAGATGAACATGCCACTATTCCAGACATAGTGACCATCCTGGAGATAGCTTTTGGCGGTAGCCAGATTCGGTTTTTCGACAAACTGCTCCACGCGGAAAGCTTGATGATGATGTCCTTCGGTGAGCAGGTCAGCAAAATGAATGTAGCCATAGCCAGTCTCAGGGGACGTGGGTTTGATGCCCCACGTTATGAGATGACCCTGGGCAGCTAATTCGTAGGCTAACATCAGTGATTGCTGGAAGGCATCCATGTTTGTGATGGCATGATCGGCAGGAAAAACAGCCATGATAGCCTGAGGGTCCTGACAGGCGATGGTAGCTGCGATCCAGTCGATAGCGGGAGCAGTATTGCGACCTATAGGTTCTCCAAGCAGGTGCTGAACGGGTATGGATGGGAGATGCTCATGTACCAGCGGCAGCATAGAGCGGCCAGTGACGACCCAGGCATGGTCGGATGAAATAAGTGGGGCAACTCGTGCCAAGGTTTCCTGTATCATACTTTTACCGCTGGGAAGTGGCAGAAATTGCTTAGGGAAGGACGGCGTGCTGAGCGGCCACAGGCGTGTACCGCTCCCGCCAGCGAGAATGACTACATGTAAATGTTCCATGTTCTATATGTACCTCACATCATCAAAACGGCCCAAGAGACCCCGGTCTTTGCAAGCGGGGGAGGAATGGGCCTACCTTTCTTGGCGCTAGGGTGGGGGGATATCCCACCTGGACAAGCCCCTTGCGGGGAGCCATTTTGAATGGGAACGGCTGAAACCCCACCGGTTTCCCGGGTCATGTGAGCCTCGACAAAGTTCGACAGCGGTACTTTCTGGTGAGCACTGGCTTCACCCCGTACACCTGTTTAACCCACCAGTTCTAGAGCAGCGGCCTGGCTCGCGCAGCCGCAGGTAGGAACTCAAACACTTCTCTCGAACGTAGCCCCAGAAGGCACGCCCCTGGTGGCTGAGTCTGGTCAGATCCAGGGCTTGCAGAGACGGGCAGAAGTCACCCCACTGCAAGCCCCCGAGCTTAAGCCGGGAGTATCTGACATTATACGTACAAACCCCACCACATGATATTGGCTCATATTTTCGATGTAAGGATTGTATAGGGCTTTGGACGTTGTGTCAAATATGGCTCCGCTTGCTAGCCCGTCGTGATAGTACCATCGCTATTCACACGTATGGATACTCCTTGCAGAGGACCATTGGCGGGCCCCTGAACGGCAGCTCCGTTGTTAGCGGGATCAAAGACCGCACCGTGAGCAGGGCAGACGAGTTGATGCGAGCCGTTATCGTAATTTACATTAATGCCTTCGTGTGTGCAGGCTCTCTCGTAGGCAACAAATTTACCGCTCAGCAGATGGACGAGGACACTACGGTTGCCATCGGCAGGGTTGGTGAAGTTGGAGCCTGAGTTGGTTGGCTGGCTAGTGGAGCCAATAACGGTGCCTGTATGGGAGGGTTGAGGTGTCGGTGTTGGAGTAGGGGTAGGCGGTGGTGCCGTTGGTGTTGGCTGAGATGCAGGTGTAGATGTTGGTCGGGCTTGATGGGTGGGCTGAGGTGTCGGTTTAGGAGTAGGAGTCTGTTGTACCTTCACCGGCGTTGAGGCAGGGGTCGGTGTAGTGCCACTATGAACGGGCGTGGTAGGAGTAGCAGAGGTTCTCAGAGCTGTCTGCACCGGTTTCGAACGGAGCAGGAATTGGAATGCGCCAAAGCTCAAGGCACCGCCTGCTGCAACGCCACCGATAGCCAGCAGGGCCAGTACCTGACGGCGTTCTTTGAGGGTAGGACGACGTCGAAGTGCTGGCAGTTGGCTGTTGGCAAGGCGTGTAGTCGGGCGTGAGGGCAGTGTGCCGGTGGCTTTTCCACTTACGGCGGCTGACGACGAAATGGTTGACCACCACTCAAAGGGATCAATGGCTTCTACATTGTCATCAGAAAGACCATTTTGCGAAGGGGCATCATGCAGAGTGACCTGTGATGATAGTGAAGCTGCGTTGCTAATGGCTGGAGTTTGCTGATTAGCCTCATTATCCATAGCGGACAGTTCATCTTCAAACCAGTTGACGGTAGGAGGAAGCGTGACCTGGGTATCACGTACATGCATCACATCTGGAGAAATAGAGGCATTGGTAGCTTCGTGCATTACTTTGAGAACACGATTGTAGGCGTGGGTTAGTTCTCCCGCCGATTGAAAACGTTGAGATGGATCGCGTTCGAGTGCTTTTTGAATGATGAGGTCGAAAGCGGCGGGAATTTCTGGACGCACGGCATGGAGTGAAGGTACGAACTGCTGGCTACGTAGTATAGTCAAGTCGAGCGGGTTAGAGCCAGTAAACGGCAGAGTGCCAGTGAGTAGTTCAAAAAGGATGATGCCAAGGGCGTAGATATCGGCATGTCCATCGATAGCTCTCTCCAACACAAATTCGGGAGCGGTATAGGCAGGTATGCCGAGAACTGTGCCTGCGATGCTATATAGATGAGGGTAAGGATAGCTGCTCTCTTCGATACCATGTATTTCTAGCATCCGCACAAGGCCGAAGCCTGCCACCTGAGCGGTATGCTCGCTGCTCAGCAAAATATTGGCGGAACTCAAGGCCCCATGTATCATATTATGCTTGTGGGCGTAGTCAAGCCCTTCAGCAACAGGTTTGAGGATTTCCAATGCGCGTTCAGGAGTAAAATAGCCCTGTTGCTTGAGGGCTTTGGCCAACGAGTTACCCTGCACAAAGGGCGTAACCAGATAAGGGTAGCCAAACTCCTCACCATAGGTATAGACTGGCAAAATGTGAGGATGCTGGAGTTTGATCAGCACGGCCCCTTCCCTGGTAAAACGGGCCAGAAAGCGTTCACGTGCTTGCGAAGAAAACTCTTCTGGAATAAGGACAACGGTAACCATGGCAGGCTGGCCGGTCACAGCATGCTGGGCCACATAGACAGTGCTGAGCTTTCCATGCCCCAATAACTGCATGAGTGAATAAACACCAACAGTCTTTCCTACGAGCTGATCTACAGGCAATGTGTACAACATATCTTCCTCCGAAGCTTGAGATACACATTCGGCGTAAATCAGTGAGAGGCAACGCATACTATTGTGTATCTTCCTTGAGAAAGTAGTGTATATAGTTAGATGCTATATCGTCAATGTATTGCCGGGCAATAGGACTTCTGGGGATACAGGCCAGTTGAGGAATTAACCGATGATAATCCTTCAGGTCTACTTGCGTATGGATCCTCGCCGCTACGCGGCTCGCAAGTGTTGTGTAGTGGCTGGGCGTTCTGTGGTCGGCGACCACAGAACGCCCAGCCACTACACAACAGATAGCGGGATCTCAGTAGTGATCTGGCCTTTGTCGAGATCATCGACCACAGAACGCCCAGCCACTACACAACAGATAGCGCCTACAGTGGTGGATACCCGAAGAGTTGCAACTAGCTTTGGTACAGGAGTACCAGCAGAAACACCGATATAGAGACATTCACGTTGCTATATACAGAGAGAACAAATGATTTAAGAGAACCTGATTCCACCAGAGAAACCCTGAGAGCTGGTTTCCCAAAACCACATGAAGAATGAGGAATAGATTGAACAAGCAGCCATCGTATATGATTATTGGCAATGGTATTACTGGTGTAACAGCTGCTGAGATACTGCGTTCGCAGGAGCCGACCAGTGCGATTACGGTCATTGCTGATGACCCATTTCCTGTCTACTACCGTCCTGCCCTCAAAGACTACCTGGCCGGACATATGCCCGAAGAGAAGTTGTGGGCGCGTCCCAATACGTTTTATGCACAGCAGCATGTGCGCTTTATACCGGAGCACGTGGTAGGTATACGGGCAGCTGAGCATTTTGTACAGCTCCACAATGGGCAGCAGGTGGGCTATAGTAAGTTGTTGCTAGCAAATGGAGCGCGTTCCCGGCAGTTGAGTTGTCCTGGGCTACATTTGACGGGGGTAAGTACGCTGCGCTCGGTAGCCGACTACCAGCAAATTTTACGTTATCTAGACAATGTGCAGCGCGTTATGGTGTATGGCAGTGGGACGCTGGCTCTGGAGAGTGCTGAGATTCTGCACCAACGCGGATATGAGGTCGCACATCTGTTGCGCAACTCGATGCTGTGGTCGGAAATTCTTGATGCTACTGCCTCGGATATGGTGCTGCAAGAGGAGCGGCGTGCAGGTATTGATGTACGAACCGGAGAAGAAATTCGCGAGATTGTGGGCAAGAACGGCCAAGTCACAGGTATAATCACTACGAGTGGGAAGCGCATTCCCTGTGAGCTAGTGTTGATCGCCATTGGTATTGAGCCGCTTGTTGATTTTATTGCAGGCAGTGGGATTGTATGTGGACGCGGCGTCAAAGTGGACGATGAGATGCATACCAGTGCAGTGGATGTGTACGCTGCTGGAGATGTGATCGAGACGACTGACGCATTGACCGGACAAGTACGGGTGCTAGGGCAATGGTATCCGGCCATCCAGCAGGCGCGTGCGGCAGCGTATAGCATGCTCGATATGCTGGATAGAAGCAGACCCTTTCATTCAAGCACCTTTTATAACGCGACGTTTCTGTATGGGTTGGATTTTGTATCGATAGGGCTGACCAAACAAGTGCCATCTGTGCCGCGTTTGCAAGAGTTCGTGGCCAAGCCGGAGCCGCGCAACTATCGTAAGGTGCTATTGCAGGATGGCGTGCCAGTGGGTGCGCTCCTGCTTGGTGAGCGCAAGAACGCGCTGGCCCTCAAACGTGCTATCGATCATCGCATTCACCTGGGGCCGGTACTCGATTCACTTTTTGACGAGGGATTTGAGCTTGATGCATGGCTGAATAGCCAGCATGTGCCACCAGCTATCTTACAGGTAAGCAAACAGGAGAGAGGCGGTACAAGCGGCAACCAGAGCGGTTTGTCGAAAACGCAGTTTGCGCAGGCAATGGAAGGCTGGCTGGTACCTGTTCCACATCTCCAGGTACCTGTTGCGGTAACCGAGACTTCCCTTAGTTCGACTGGCACTATCACTATAGGCCGACAACAGGAAGCGACGCTCCTTATCGATCACGCTTCGGTTTCGCGCTATCATGCTGAAATTACTGCTAAAGATGGGCAGTATCAACTATGTGATAAGGGCAGCACGAACGGCACATTTGTCAATAACGCTCGGCTGGGGACGCATCGTGTCCATACATTGCAACAAGGTGAGCGTGTGCGCTTTGGCGATGTGCAATTTCGTTTTGAGTTACGTCAAGCTGCCCTGGAGAGAGAGCAAGCCGAACCAGTAGTGATCGGCGTAGGCAGTCAGAAAAGTACGTTATCAATGCAGATGCATCAAGAGACGACGCGCATAACGAATCTAGCACAACGCGCAACAGCCTTGCTACCGGCAACGCAAGTGCAGGATACGCACAAACATGGAAGTCTATCTCGCTTACTGCCTGCTGCGACGGTGTCTGGGGTGCAAGATACCCCGGCACTCATTTTTGTGACACGCCCCGGTGAGGTACAGACGATTCCCCTGGAATATGGCAAATCCTACACGCTTGGACGCGATAGAGACAATGATATTGTGCTGGAAGATACAGCCGTTTCACGCAAACATGCAGAGATATACAGTACAGCAGAGGGTTTCGCTATTCGTGACATGGGCAGCAGCAACGGTATTTTTGTCAACAAGGTGAAGGTGAACACTGCTCGTCAGCTTGTCCATGAAGATCGCATTGTCATTGGCAACGTGCTGATCTATGTTGTGCTTCCGCAAGCCTCGACTCAGCAGGGAACTCTTGCTCAGGATATGCCAACAGGCCGCTCCACGATAGGAGGGACGCAAGGTGCTCCGGAGTCCCGATCAGTAGTGGTAGGATTGGGACATCGTCGTGATATACGTCCATTGACGAAAGATACTATACACTTTGAGATAGATATGTGTATTGGCTGTGATCGATGTATGGAAGCGTGCCCGGTGCCAATGTCTGCGCAGATCAATATTGCCGATCTCAACCAGGCGACTATTTCTGATCAGCTTGCACCTCATGTGGTGCGTTTTACGCATGAGTGCATTATGTGTGGCTCTTGCGTCCCAGTGTGTCCGGTGGATAACCATCGTGATCTGCTGATGTTGTCACTCAAACAACAGATTGGTACATCCTGGGATGGGCTGCTTGATCTCAATCGTCTGACAAGCAGCCTACCCACAGGATGGACGCTGCCTATGCTGATCGGTCGCTTGCGAGAGCAAGCGATGCTCAATAATGCAGAGTTGGTGCCGGAGAACTATCTGCTGCATATGGTGACCGCCTCTAAAATCCTGTTCCTTTCTCCTGGTACAACGCTCGTTCATGAAGGGGAATATGGTCGCGATCTGTATCTGATCCTGGAAGGACGAGTAGCTATCTCGGCAAGTCAAACACGAGAGCAAGAACTGCCGTTAGCTATTCTCAGTCATGGCGAGTATGTGGGTGAGTATGGGCTACTCACAGGCCAACAGCAGCATGTAACGGCACGGACCCAGACATCTGCTCTGGTGTTACAGGTGCCAGAGCAGGTGCTACAACGGCTTATGGAACTGGTGCCACAGGTACGACGTTACTTCGAGCAGGCCAACAATACACGCTCTATCGAGTCAATTCTCAAGCGTATGTCACTCTTCCAGGGTGTGGCTGACGCAGATATACGTGGTTTGATTGCACAGACGCAGGTGAAGCAGTATGAACGCAATGAGCGGCTGTTTGCGGAAGATACGCAATGTGGCCAGCAACCAACACGCGAGACGTTGCATATCTTGCTTGAGGGCTTTGTGAAAGTGGCACGCCATACAACCGCAGGTACGGGACAGCATAAAACGGATGAGCGCATTATTGCTTACCGCCAAGGAGGCGATTACTTCGCGGGTGGGCTTGATCTGTTGGGCGATGGTCGGGCAGTAACCGTGACAACCATTACACGCGCACGGGTGGCAGAAGTGCCGCGCTACGGCTTGCTGGCTCTCTTCCAACGCTATCCTGAAGTGCAACAGCGTTTTACGGTGCGTTTGCAGGAATATATTGATAGTACGGTAGCGACACACAGCGATAAGATTACGGCATATCTAAGCCAGCATGCCTCTCCCATTAGTCCACCATCTCCCGCTGTCAAAGCCGGGCTGCATTCGCTGGTCAGCGACGGGGTGGTTGAAGGTACGGAAGTGTTAGTGATCGATCTGGATATGTGCATTCACTGCAACGAGTGTGAGGAAGCCTGTAAGCAACGCCATGGACATTCACGCATGAACCGCAAGGGAATGGTGGTAGGGAACATTAGCATTGCTACTGCATGTCGGCAGTGCCAGGACCCAGTATGTATGTTGTGTAGCCGGGCGGGGATTGCCCGTCGGCCTAATGGCGAAGTGTACATCACGGAGAGTTGTATTGGCTGTGGTATCTGCGCGGAGCGTTGCCCCTATGGGGCCATCTCGATTATTAATGTCGGGGAAGAACCGGTCGAGAGCCACACATCCTGGCAACGTTTCAGCGAATTTCTTACGAAGGGGATACAGATACAGGGTATAGGGAAAGAGCGCGGAGGTATGGATAGCAAGCGCGCGATTCCTGGACCACTTGATACCCCTATGAGAGGCTATGATGAGATGCGTAAGAAGCTAGCGATCAAATGCGACCTGTGCGCAGGCTATAAGGATCAAGCATGTGTAGAGGCATGTCCGACAGGTGCTGCTGTGCGTGTCCAGCCCACAAAGTTCTTTGGTTCGACTGAAGAGATTCTCCAGCGTCGAGTATTTTAAGGGAAGAAAAGCTATGGCATTGCAAACGCAAACACCACCTGAACAGCAACCTGTACGGCGTATCTGGAAAGCTCCTCTCTCCTGGGCCAGTTGGCTGTGGCTATTAGCTTCACTGGTGATTTATGGTGGCGTCTATGTGTGGTTTCTCAATGGACTGAAGACACAAAAATATCCCGGACCGACGAACGATCCGTTTCGCCTTTTCGGTATTGTGGCTTTTGCACTGGTGCTGATCGTGGCAGCCTATACATTACGTCGTCGTTTTGTACGTCAATTGCCAGGCAAAGTGCAGAATTGGCTCTGGCTACACATCTGGGTGGGCATTATTAGCTTACTGGTCGCTTTCCTGCATGTCAATTATGATTATGTTGTACGTGACTACTGCGTTAAATTACCCTGTTACATTGAAGCTGTAGGCGGAAGAACGGCTCTGTATGCTTTATTTGTACTTGTACTGAGCGGCATTGTAGGTCGCTTATTGGATGTATGGCAGGCGCGTGTGATTGCCAATGAGGCCAGCACGAATGATGTGGGTATCCTGCAAGTGGTTGAGGAACGCCTGTTTGAATTGAGGTTGGCGGTTGAGCGGTTGAGTGCAGGCAAGTCGGAGGTCTTCAAAGAGTATATGAACCGACGGCTCAATGGGAAGGGTTCAAGTGCTGATCCGGCGCCTATGCTGATGCGGCAGGAACACGATGATTTCATGCGTGCTCACCAGCATTTGACGCTGCATGAGAAACTATTGGTTTCTTTTTACCGGCAGAAGCGGGCACATTGGATTATTCGGCTATGGCGATATGTACATATACCATTGGCATGTGTGGCTCTAGCGGTGATTACAGTGCATAGTCTGGCAGAGTTGCTGAAGATGCTAATAGAGTTAGTACACCGATAGCGATGCTGATACAACCAACGAGGTCTGCTGAAAAGAAGAGGATGTGTTGCTATGCGGAATATTCAAGAGAGAGTTTACTGGTCTACGGTAAGCTATAACAATTGGCAACTATATCTGGCAGCAACGGATATTGGCCTATGTTACGTGACGTTACCAAACGAGTCATTAGATACGCTTAGACAATGGGTACAAATACATATTCCTGAAGCGTGGATGACTGAGGATGCGAG
>Ga0137377_10004253_pt1 | contig 11249 bp, 6 predicted proteins | sample SagtaG_22_FD_104815 | JGI IMG/M metagenome (GOLD analysis project Ga0137377, IMG submission 104815) | Vadose zone soil microbial communities from Sagehorn Ranch, Mendocino, California, USA - Sage2_L_40_16 metaG | ecosystem: Environmental > Terrestrial > Soil > Vadose zone | place: USA... | reverse complement strand
CGATGTGGTGCTGTTCGGCATTGTCATGGAGAGCGACGAAGCGCACGCCGTTGTCCGCACCGGTCCGGGGGGCAAAGTCATCCGCGTGCGCATTGGCGATGACATCGGCGGCTGGAAGGTCACCCAAATCGAGGGGCGGCGGCTGGTGTTGTCGCGCGACGACCGGATCGCCACGTTCATGATGTTCGCTGGTAACAGCGCGAACGGCGCGCCGCGGACTGGTCCGGAAGCGTCGGCGGCCAACGCGCAACCCCAAAGTCAGACGCAATCGCAGAATCAAATGCGGCAGAATGCTCCTGCGCCATCTGATCAGCAGTCATCTGGCGGCAGACGGCCTCACAGGCCGAGGTAATCATTTACAATCGAAACTCATATTCATTCTTCCCCTGTAAAAGAATTTGGAAAAACGTTTTTGCCTGCTTAGAAAAGTCACCAGATTGCGGCACTGGAGCGCTTCTCGACCTCATAAAGTCCAATGTCTATTCATTTTTCGCCAAAAAGTATTTTAATAAACCTTCATCCTCGCACATCCTCTCAGAAACATCGCCAGATTGCGGCAACAGCTCCAAAACGTCGCCAGATTACGGCGCTGCGCCTCTTGTTGGTCGCATAATAGGCCAATGTCTACTCGTTTTTATCCACCATGAAATTCTCAATAAACCCTGCGCGCTCCGAAAGATCGCTAGATTGCCGTACTGCGCTTCTTGTTTGGCCTCATAAAGTCCATTCTCAAAGTTAACAGTTCTGTCAGAGTCGACAGGATCGCCGGCCGAGCGGGCGGCCGGTGGACACCTTGGCGCGTTTCCGCGGGGGCGATCAAAAAAAGTGGTGCCGAAAGCTGTCGCAGAAGCAGGCGGATTCACCTCTCACCCGTAAATGGCGAGAGGTGGCTCCGAGATCAAATGCGATGTGCTTTGGGGATCAAAGGGATAAAAATCGATGCAAAGTGTCCCACGGTGGCGAGTCTCGCGTCTTATGCGAGCCGGAGTTGTGGTCTTGCAGGCGTGGTTTCTCTCTGATTGTTCGACATCGCTGCAGAAGCAATTTGGCGCCTACGACGACGCGCCAGGCACTGTTGCGGCCGTTCGCAATGCCGACTTCAGCGCCCGCTTCCCGGCCGCGACTGACGAGCCGTTCGACAGACAATCCGGCGACTCGTCAAAACCTCTGCTGTTTCCGGGCGCTGAGCCCGCATCACAGCCGCCCGCCTCACGCGATCCGAGGGACCTTGGGGTGCGCACCGCCTCCCTGGAGCCGGTTGCGATCAGGGGCGATGGCGTCGAGATCAATTTTGAAGGCGCCGACATTCCGACCGTCGCCAAGGCGCTGCTCGGCGACGTCCTTCATCTCAATTTCGTCGTCGATCCAAAGGTCCAAGGTACTGTGACCCTTGGCTCCGTCGGACCGATACCGCGCAAAGATCTGCTGCCAACGTTTGAAAGCGTACTGCGCATGCAGAATGCCGCGATCGTGCGCGATGGCAAATTCATGAAAATCGTCCCGATTCCTGACGCGGCGGGGCATGCGTCCGTGAGTGCGGGCGCTGGAGAACCCGGATTCGGTGTTTCCGTCGTGCCGCTGCGTTACATTTCTGCCGCAACCGTCGCGAAGACGGCGGAAAATATGCTGGCGCGACCGGGTGCGATCCGTGTTGACCAGGCGAGAAATCTTCTGCTGATCCAGGGCACGGCATCCGAGCGGGAGGCCGCGCTCGACGTGGTCTCGACCTTCGATGTGGAGTGGCTGCGCAATCAATCCGTTGGAGTCTACCCGCTCAAATCGACCTCGCCCGAGACCATGATCGGGGAGCTTGAACGGGTGTTTGAGAACCGCGAGGGCGGCGCGGGTCAGGGCGTCATCAGTTTCCAGCCGATCTCGCGCATGAACGCCGTGATGGTCGTCACCAAGAACCCGAATATGCTGAAGCAAACGACGCAGTGGGTTGAACGCCTCGACCGATCGGACAACAGCGGCACGACGCTGCGGAGCTACCGACTGAAATACGGCAACGCTACGCAAATCGCCAAGATTCTCAGCAATATCTTCGGTTCAAATCGGCCCGGCACGAGCAGCGATACGCCAACCAGTCCGATCGCACCGGGGACGACCACCGCTCAGTCTCGGCTCGACTCGCTAAAAAGCGGTACACAAAGCTCAAGTGCGAGCGGGAGTACGAATGGCAGTACGAGCAGCCAGTCGAGCGGCGGTTCGTTCGGGGCGGGGAGCAGTGCCGGTGCGCCGATTTCCGCAGCCTTTCAGTCATTTTCGAACCGCAAGGATTCCGACGCGGACGCGGCCGGCGGCGCCGACGCATTTGGCGGCGCGCCCGGCGGCGGCGCGTCGCGAGGCGCATTTCAGAACGTTCGAATCACGGCAGACACCGGGAACAACGCGATCGTGGTCTACGCCACTCAGGAGGATCACCGCGTCATCGAGCGCGCGGTGCACGACTTCGATCGGCCACGCCTGCAGGTCGCAATCGAGGCGACCGTCGCCGAAATCACGCTCACGAACGAATTGGCCTATGGGGTTCAGTATTTTCTTACCAGCAGGGACGTGGGAGCCGCGAGGGACAAAGGGTCGGTCGGATTATTTGGCACAGCTCAAGCGGCAGCCCAAGCAACAGTGCTGCAGCGCGTTCTGCCCGGCTTCAATCTGCTGCTAGGATCCGAGTCGCAACCGCGCGTCATCCTGAATGCGCTGTCCACGATCACCCATGTCAAGGTGCTGTCCTCGCCGTCGATCGTAGCGCTCGACAATCAGCCGGCGCTCCTCCAGGTCGGCGACGAGATTCCGATCACGACCAGCTCGGCCGCGATCCTCTCCAACTCAAATGTGCCGCTGGTCAATACGATCGAGATGCGCAATACCGGAGTGATCTTGAAGGTGCTGCCGCACGTAAACTCCAACGGAACGATCGAGCTTGAGGTCGATCAGGAGATATCGAGCGTCGTCAATCCCAATCAGCAGACGTTGACGCCGACGATTTCGCAGAGGCGCGTCCACTCAACGGTGGCCGTGGTCAGCGGTCAAACAGTTCTCCTCGGGGGCCTCATCAGCGAACGCGATCAGAAAACGAAGTCCGGAATACCCGGACTGAGCGAGATCAAGTTCCTGGGGGATTTGCTAGGCAACACCGACGGCACCAAGACGCGCTCGGAGATCATCATTTTCATCAGGCCGCAGCTGATTCGCAACAGCGTCAACGCGCGGACTGTGACTGAGGAGTTCCGAGACAAACTACACACGATGAGGAACGCAGGTTCGGTCATCAGCGGCGCGGATGTCCGGCGCTGACTCCTCGCCGCCGGCACAAAACGAGAGCGCAGCAATCGAGTTATGATCGCGACCGGGGATTTGTCCCGTCCCGCGCACGCCGTTCTTGCCGACAAGTGTGGCGCAGTGATTCACCTGAACGCGCCAACGTCACTGTAGCTCAAATGGACATGTCCGATGTCGTAACAGCACAATGTTCGATCGAATGGTGTCGACAGCGACATTAAGTAAAAATTGCAGCGTCCTAATATCAAAAGTACGACGCTAAATACGGCATTAAATCGTGGCATATTGTTTTGTGGTTTTGTTTCCGACCTAAGTAGCAATCGTGCCTTGCTGATTTCATCCTTTTTCACATTTGTCGTCCTACAAAAGACCGCTGACTGTGGTTCTCTGGTCACTGCTACGCTGGAATATCTCACTCACGATGGGGAGCTAGAAAATGAGAAAATTTGCACGGAGATGGTCCCTTGCGAGCACAGCAACCATGATTTTGGGAGCTACCGCTCTCTCCGGATCAGCGCTGGCGCAGACCACGGCACGCACCAGTTCAACGACGACACAGAGCTTCGGCGGCAGTAGCTTCACTACCGGCTCAATTGACCCGGGTCCGCGCGGCGGAGACCCTGGCGCCGGCGGCCCGCTTCCGGGTCTCAGCACTGACGAGCTGAATTTTTTCAACGCTGCGAAGGACCTGTTCAACGAGGTTGACGAGGTGGCCAATGGATTAGGTCCGCGCTTTAATCTCGACGGCTGCGGCGGCTGCCACGCGCATCCGGCCACCGGCGGAACAAGCCCTCCGACCAACCCGCAAGTGGCGGTTGCGACCGCATTGGGCGCGAAGAACACGGTGCCGTCCTTCATTACGGCCACCGGGCCGGTGCGCGAGGCGCGCTTCGTGCGCAATCCGAACGGAACGCCTGATGGCGGCGTGCACGATCTCTTCGTCATCACCGGGCGCTCGGACGCGCCGGGTTGCAACATCACGCAGCCAAACTTTGCGGCGGCGCTGTCCGCGAACAACGTTATTTTCCGCATTCCGACGCCCACATTCGGCCTGGGATTAGTAGAGGCCGTTCCGGATTCCGCTCTCCAAGCCGCCTTTGCGGCCAGCGCGCAACAGAGGGGGGCATTGGGCATCTCGGGAAGCTTCAATCGCAACGGCAATGACGGCACCATCACGCGATTTGGCTGGAAAGCGCAGAACAAGTCCCTGCTGATCTTCGCTGGTGAAGCCTACAATGTGGAACAGGGCGTCACCAACGATGCCTTCCCGAATGAAAGGGAAACCGACCCGAGCTGCCAGTTCAACAATCACCCGGAGAGCACGACCAATCTGGTCAACAAGACCAATAGCGCAAGCCCGGCGTCGGACTACTCGTCGGACATCGTCAACTTTGCGGCCTTCATGCGCATGTTGGCGGCGCCAACCCCGGCCACTGCTACCGCGGCGCCAACCGCGCAATCGACGACCTCGACGCAGGTCGCGGCAGCAACCACCACTTCCGCCATAGGGGCGGCGGCCGGGTCCTCAACGACTTCAACGTCGACCACTTCGACGACGTCGACGGTGAACCGAGGACAGCAGGTGTTCGGGAATATCGGGTGTAAAGCCTGCCACGCCCTGAGTCACACGACGGGAAAGTCCACCCTGACCGGGCAGAGCAAGGTGGCGTTCCAGCCGTACAGCGACTTCGCCTTGCATGACATGGGAACGGGACTCGCCGACAACGTTTCCCAAGGCAATGCCAACGGCAGGCAGTTCCGTACCGCTCCGCTGTGGGGTATCGGCCAGCGCCTCTTCTTCCTGCATGACGGCCGCACCAAAGATCTCGACCATGCCATCCGGGACCATGCCAGCACCGGCTCGGAAGCAAACGGCGTGATCAACAACTACAATAACCTTGGCTTCACTGACAGGCAGGCCCTGGTGGCCTTCTTGCGCTCGCTGTGAGCCGCCCCTCACTGCAATGCGCCGGTTGCTGCTACTTCTTGGGATAGGGGCGGCGACCAGCCTCGCGAGTTGGCTGGGCTGGCGTTACGGTGCCGTAACATTGCCTTACGGCACCGTCATGTCGCCGACGCCCGTTCCCGAGGACGGAAAGGTGCTGGGCCGAATCTATCTCAACGACTATTTCGATCTTTCCTATCCGCTGCCGGAGGGATGGACCGAAGGGTTGGCGGGGCCGGATCCCTCCGATACCGGCTACTATGTGCTGAGTTCATTCGTCCCCAAATCGGAGCAGAACGCGACGATCCTGATCGCGGCGCAAGATATGTTCTTCGCGTCCAAGTCATACGACGACATCGCGGAGATGGCGCACGACTTCCGCCAAGCCATGTCGGAGGTCGACGGCATGACGATCGATCGCGAACCGACCGAGGTGAGAGTCGCGGATCGTCGTCTCTATCGCGTGGATTTCAGCGGAGTCGGGCTCTATCGGGCGACATTTACCACCGAGATCCGCTGTCATGCGGTGAGCTTCAATCTGACCTCCCGCGATCCGGAGCTGCTGGCAAGCCTGGCGTCCAGCGTCGACAAACTCTCCTCTGTGGGAAAGCGGGAATCCGGCGGCTCCCGGGCCCCCCTTTGCATCGAGCATTACGTGGTTGCTGAGAACCTCTTGCGAAGAGTTGAGCCGGTCCCGGTCGGTGCGAAATTCACGTCCATTCCGGTGCGCATTGTTGTCGATACCGAGGGCAGGGTGAAGCACATCCACGTGATACGCGCCACTGCAGAGCAGCGCAAAAGCATCGAGGACGCGCTCCGCCAATGGACGTTCAAGCCATACAGTTTGGATGGACGCGCAGTCGAGATTGAGACGGGCTTGGTGTTCAGGTTCACGCTGGCAGAAAAGTGACTTTGCTCCAGTCGGTTGCCAGTCGGCGTTCGTATAGACGCGAGTCGGACGATCGCTATGTGACAAGCGGAGTCTATGCGTCAGTATGGTCATGAGACGGGTGGGCGATGAGCATCGATACGACCAGGCGACACGACAATTTACCGACGTTTGATGCCAAGTGCGCCGGATCCAGGTGCGCCGGATCAAGAGTAGCGACCGTTGCGATTTGGCTCGGGTGCTTCGTGATCAGCGCGATACCCATGACCACTACGGCCTCAGCCCATGTGAAATGGTTCGTGACGTGCGACTCTGCCAATGATCCGCTTCCGCCGCAGGCGGTATTCACGCCGACGTTCTGGCTGTTCTCAGCCTTGTTCGTCACCGTGTTCTCTGTCGGGTGCGCGATCGAAGAGACCACGTTCGGCGCGGCGCTCTCACGGCTCCTCGATCGTTGGACCGAACCCTTGCACAAGCGCACCGATGCTCTGTTGCGCGCGGTCGCGGCTGTCTCTTTCGCCCTGCTATGGGCCGATGGCGGCGTCATTCTCACGCCGGAACTCAAAGGCAACACGGCCTGGCTGGCGGCCATTCAGGTGCTCATTCCGATCGATCTGGTCGCCCGCGCCACGCTGCCGGCTGCGGCGGCCGGCATACTCGTGCTGTACGGCTACGGCGCCGCCACCTATGGTCTTTTCCACATGCTGGATTATCCGTTTTTTCTTGGCCTCGCCGCTTATTTCGCTCTGTCGGGATTGCCGAATGCGAAGTTCCACTCCTTCCGGTTTGATTGCGTGCGGTGGACGGTTGCTCTCTCGCTGATTTGGCCGTCGATGGAAAAATTCCTGTATCCGGCCTGGATCGCGCCGATCTTGACGGAGCATCCCGAGCTGACCCTGGGCTTCGATGTCGGCACAGTCATCACCGGTGCGGGAGTCGTGGAATTCGGCCTCGCCTTCGCCTTGTTCTGGACGCCCCTGGTTCGCCGTTTCGCCGCCGCCGCTCTCGCGCTGCTGCTCTTTGCGGCGACATTCGATTTCGGCAAGATGGATGGGATCGGTCACTTGATGATCATTGCTCTTCTCCTGTTGGTGTTCGCCGATCCGGGGAGAAAACAGGTGAGCTGTCACCCCGCCGTCGCCCCGCTTGTCAGCGGCACGGCATTGCTGGCGGTCATTTTCCTCTATGCCGGCTCTCACGCGCTCTATTATGGGTCATCGCTCGCGGCGCTTGATCCGCTCGAGAGCGGCGCCGCATTGGCGTTGTTGACGGTGAGCTTTCTCTGCCTCCCCGGCCTTGCGTACTGGTTACGGCCGGCGATCAAGCGGCGTCTGTTGCTATGGCTGGTCGAGCCCGATGAGGCGGCCGACATTCTGACCGCGCAAAGGCCGCGCGGCTTGGCTACGCCGCAACGTATGACGCGTTCCGAGCGTCTGGTCGCCCTGCGGGCGCCTGGCTAGCTCGGTGTGTACCGATGGAGACGCCCTGGGCCAAAGTACCGCAACATAAATCTGCCCGGCTGAACCCACTCGCTTTCGCTATTGAGCATTCGACTGATCGGAGCATGGGCCTAAGTAACGAGCAAGAGCCATTCTCTCTTTCCGAGCTTGCGGCGGGCAGCACCGCCGTGGCAGCCGTGGCGCTGATCGCCTTCCTGGGTGTTAGAGTCTCTCAACCGTCAAATCCGCAGCGCGCAGATATTTCACAGGCAACTCCCCCGCCTGCGGCCGCGCCGAGCTCCTCGGCCGAGGCGAGCCAGCGGCGCCGCCACGTGCCCACCGCGACGGCGCGTGCGCGGCAAAGCCCGCCGAACGATGTAATCATGCGCGTGGCGGAGTCATCCGATCCCAACTCGGCGGCAAGCAACCCTCCATCCCGAAATCCGGTCGCAGCGACGGGGTCCGCAACTTCCAATTTTCTCGTCGAGGCCGCCCCTTCGACGATTGTGGAAATGCGGCCGGCTGAAACTGGCGGCGCACCGCCTCCTTTGATCGGACCGCTCGATCTGTTTCAAACCAAAGACGTGATCAGCGTTCAGCCGCCCAAGCCGATCAGCGAGGCGGCGATCCCGGCGCCGCCTGAGGCGGAGCGAAATCCGTCAATCCGTTCCGATGCAACTTGGATACAAGCGAAGCTGCACGATCTGGGTTATTTCGCAGGTAATGGCAATGGCGTCTGGGGACCGGCCTCGCGCAGCGCGTTACGTGATTTCAAGACAATAAATGGGCTTCAGGAGGATGACAAATGGGACCGGGAGACGGAACAGCGGCTGCTGTCAAAACAGAGCGTCCCTGCCTCAAGCACCTTTATCGGCGGATGGGCGCAGAGCGTTGAGGAGTGCAAACGCTATCGGGGAAGCGGCGCGCCGCTCGTCATCCGGTCACGCGGCGCGGAAACGGATGGCGTCAAATGCAGCTTCAAGTCGGTCAAACGGGAGGTTGCGACGATGTGGCGTATTCAAGCCGCATGCTCGGCCGCGGGACAGTCATGGAATGCCGATGTCAGCCTGAAGCTCATCGGATCGAACCTGAACTGGTCGAGCGAGCGCGGCTCAGAGACCTACGTGCGATGCATGAAGCCGTGATGTCGACTCTGCCGGGGGCCGCATTCAGCCGGCAGCGCCGACCTGTCATACCACACGGACCTCATCCTGAGGAGCCGTGCGCAGCACGACGTCTCGAAGGATGGCCGCTGGCACGGCCTCGCCCGTGGCCGTCCTTCGAGACGCCGACCTTCGGCCGGCTCCTCAGGACGAGGTTGATCGATGACGTCGATGTGATTCGAACTTTGGAAACGCTCCACTAGTCATCAGCTACTGGGCAGAGGCTCAGGGCGTGCCCTTCCAAGTTTGACCAAATGGGTTGACACGGCGACGCGCTCAGCCGCAGACCAAGCTGCCCCAATATGTGATTCAATTTGTTGGCGTTGAATTCGTCGATGCTGAGAATAAATTTGCGCTGTCCGGGCATTCTCATGACGCGTTTTACCTCGGACGCAAGCTTGTTATCCTGGGATAGTTCCAGATAGTTATTCTCGATCCCCAGAAATCGCACCGTCGACTCAGCGAATGGAATGAAAAACGCCACCGGATCCCAAGTGGCGATCAATACGACGCTATGCGCAGGCAGCGCGGGCACGCGAACATCGACGTATCGATCTCCATACCGGCCGCGACCCCAGTCGAGATAAACGGTGGTGGTGGCTGCGAGGATCAGGGACATGACTGCCGCGATGATCCGCAGGCGGCGATCTTCAAAGAGCCAGATCACAGCCCCGATCGTGACAACCCCCGTGAGCATTTCAAGTGGTATGGCGTACCTGTAGTAACCGAAGCCGAGCGCCCAGCAGAAGTACGATAGGATGACGAATATGAAAACGAGATCGAGATCGCGTGTTTGCAATGATGTCTGCGCCCGGAGGAGGCCGTTGCGTATATAGTTCATCGCAAACGCCGCGAGTCCGGTCGCCATCGCAAGATAGGCGATGGCGCCCCGCCAGTCGCGGAAAGGCGGCTCCGCCACGATATAGGTATCGACTGTTGTCCAATAAAACGGGTAGGTTATCAGCTGCCAGAAACCTTGCGGCAGGAATCGCACGTCCCGAACCGCTTCGGGTTCCCAGTACGGCGAATGAAAGATGTGATTGAGGTAGGGAAATGTTGGATTTCCGAAAGCAAGCCAAAGCGTGAGCATGTGATGGCCTGCAACCGCGAGAAATCCCAGCAGCGCTCCCAAACCAAACACGACCACGCCGCCAAGGGCCCTGCGCCGCACGGCCGCAAGAAGGGCGACGGCGCCTAATCCCGGTATATAAATCGCTGACGTATATTTTAATCCGATCCCGAGGCCAGCCAATAATCCCGATGCGGCGAAGCCGAGCCGAGCCCCGCCTTCGTTTCCCGGTCCAGCTGTTTTGAGAACACCCAACAGCGCGCCCAGCACGAACAGCGAACTCGTGAGATCATTGCTCGTCGTTCCGACCAGCGACACGAACCCGGCGCCCGAGGCGCCCATCAACCAGGCAGCGGCCCTCAGCGTCAACCGCTCCAATGGCTGGATCGGACGAACGACGTGACAGCAAATCGCGAACAGCACCGCGGCATTGATACCGTGCACGGCGCCCATGATGAACGCTACGATACGCGGGGTTTCGTTCAGTGGCGAGGAGATCAGTCCGTAAAACAACAGGTCCGCTATCGGGTTGAGAAAACCCTGCTCTTGCGCCGGACCGACATCGTAGAGGTATCGGTCGTGCAAATATGCCCAGGGCGCATAGAGATGATAATAGCGCAGGTCCCAGTAGTTGTCCGGCCCGAGCGCGACCGACAAGACGCCCACGCCGCCGCAGATGAGAAGAAGCAAAGCGCAGAAGTGCCACGTCTTGAATAGCCGGTCGATGTCGGATGAAACGTAGACGTTCGGCCGCTCGACTGCGGGCTGGCGCGCCGTCGTGCTCGTCGGCGCACCGAATAGCTGATCATCTGAGTGGCTGCTCGCAGACAAGCTAAGATCCCCCGGGATGACTTGAACGTTGCGCTGTGGCGTGTGCCGTTTGCGAATTGCCCGCGAGGATAGACCGGCATCTCTCGGTCATATTGAACCACTCTTCCGGAGTCATGGCCTGGCTTGTCCGGGCCATCCACGTCTTGCTGGCTGAGCCGCCGCAAGAGAGACGTGGATGCCCGCGAAGACTGGGGTCCCCGCCGCGCGACGCGGCGGGGTGTCTCTGCGCGGACATGACCGTGGAGAGATGATTCGATAACGTGGTCATCCTGTGATCATGCGCATCAGGACGCGGTCTTTGCGCACGAAATGATGATAAAGCGCGGCGCCGATGTGCAAGGCTGCAAGGCTGGCGATGGCGGCGCCGATCAGCGCATGAACCACAAACAGGCGCGTGGACAAGGGACGGTCCTGAGGCCAGATCGGCGGCAGCTCGAACAATCCGAATACCATGATTGGCGCGCGATAGGCGGAGGTGGCCACCCAGCCGACGAAGGGTTGCACGACCAACAACGAATAGAGTCCCCAGTGCGTGGCACGTGCGGCCAGCTGTTGGATCGGCGGGATGTCCTCTGGCAGCGGCAACGGCGGATGCATGAGACGATAGCCGAGCCGCAGGATCACGAGGGGG
>Ga0137377_10004251_pt1 | contig 11252 bp, 9 predicted proteins | sample SagtaG_22_FD_104815 | JGI IMG/M metagenome (GOLD analysis project Ga0137377, IMG submission 104815) | Vadose zone soil microbial communities from Sagehorn Ranch, Mendocino, California, USA - Sage2_L_40_16 metaG | ecosystem: Environmental > Terrestrial > Soil > Vadose zone | place: USA... | reverse complement strand
TAAAGCTCGCTCAAATGCTTGCGCCGCCGCTGCGCAAGCGCGTGCCACTTGCGCGCAAACTCGTCGGGCCGCCAGGACGTGGATTTGGACTCGTGCATGATCGCGCCGCCGCCGCTCCGCCTGATCTCGCAGGAGTCACCGTGGCGCGCACAATCCTCACGCACAACGCGTGACGACGCAGTCGCCTACACTACTTGTGGATAATCCGCCGGAGCCCCCCGCCGGACCATACGCCCACGAACAACGATGACGTACTGGCACAAAGGTTAACACGCGCGCGGCCGGCAGTCTGTCACCAAAACGTCACAGCGGCACAAAAACGCAGCGGCCCGCAGCGCCCAGATACCGCACCAGCAGCTCGCTACTTCATGGTCATGATTTTGCGCGCGCCGGTCTGCCGGCAACTGCGGAGGTGCGCGTGAGCTGGCGATATGGTTAGAAGTGCCAAAGGCGACATAGCACCGCAGAGCTACCGGCGGGCACATCTGCTCCAAGGGGATTTGTACAAGCTCGTAGAGGATGATCCCATGAAACTTCCGCGTAGAACCTTTCTGCGTCTCGCTGCGGGCCTTGCCGCGCTGCCGGCCGTGTCGCGTGCCGCCGAGGCGCAGAGCTATCCGACGCGGCCGGTGCGGATGATGGTCGGCTATCCCGCCGGTTACGCGCCCGACATTGTCGCGCGCCTCGTGGCTCAATCCCTGTCGGAGCGGCTCGGGCAGCAAATCGCCGTTGAGAACCGACCGGGCGCGGGCAGCAACATCCCCGGACGGCTACATGCTCCTTCTGGTCACCTCGACGAATACCGTCAACGCGTCGCTCTACGCGAACCTCAACTTCAATGTCATCCGCGACATCGTGCCTGTCGCGCGCATTGGCGGCACCCCCTTTGTCTTGGTGGTCAATCCATCATTCCCGGCCAATACCGTTCCTGAATTGATGGCCTATGCCAAAGCCAATCCGGCCAAGATCAACGTGGCGTCGAACGGGATCGGAACACCCCCCATGTCGCCTTTGAGCTGTTCAAGATGACGACCGGTATCGACATGGTGCACGTTCCATATCGCGGCAATTACATGACGGACCTGCTCGGCGGGCAGGTGCAGGCGGCCTTCAGTCCGATCGCCTCCGCGCTCGAATACATCCGGACCGGCAAGCTGCGCGCGCTGGCGGTTACCACGGGAACACGTCAGGAGGCGCTACCGGACGTCCCCGCGGTGGGAGAATTTGTGCCCGGTTACGAGGCAAGCGGCTGGTACGGCATTGGCGCGCCCGGCCGCACACCCGCCGAGATCGTCGACAAGCTCAACCGGGAGACCAACGCCGCTCTCGCCGATCCGCAGATGAAAGCGCGGTTTGCCGACCTGGGCATTGTCGCGGTGACCGGGTCGCCCGCGGATTTCGGCAATTTCATCGTGGCGGAAACCGACAAGTGGGGGAAGGTGATCCGGGATGCCAACATCAGGCTTGAGTAAATGGCCTGCGAGCGGCGAGTGATTACACCAACGGCCGCTGAGTCTCACCCGTCATGCCCGGCCTTGTGCCGGGCATCCACGTCTTGAAACAACAAACAAACTCAAAGACGTGGATGGCCGGGACAAGCCAAGACAAGCCCGGCCATGACGGCGTGGATGAGTCAGCTCGACGGGCCGTTGGTATTATATACAAGCTTTAAAAAAAATACGCCGGCCCGAACGGGTCGGGCCGGCGTCGATGCGGAGCGATATTTATTCGGTCGCGGAACGACGCGCACGATTTTGCTGTCGTCCTGCATCTGCTTCACGATGGCGGCCAGGTCTTGCCTCGACAGCACGGCTGGTGGAGACGCGGATGCGGTAGAGTCCACCGGGCACCGATATCACATGCCCGGTTCGGGGTCGTTGGGCATCCTGCGAAGGTTCCTCACTCGCGCCCCGTGAATCACATAGAAGATCGTGTAACGATACCTACCGAGCGGCCGACGGTAAACGCCTGGCTCATCGGTCTTCGCGGACGCGTGCGGGCTGAGCGCACACGTGCGGATCGCATGCTCGATCGCGAGCGACACGCTGCGGGCCCCCTGGGGACTGCGCGTTTTAATGTAGGCAAGAATGTCGTCGATGTCGCGCAGAGCGCGCGACGCGTAGACGACCTTCATGTGCGGTACTTGTCGAATACCGCCCGCACCTCTGCGTCTGTTGCCACATCACCGCGATCAAGCTGGTCGAGACCTTCGCGCACGAGGCGGCGTTCCTCGTCGGTGAGGGAGTAAATCTCATCCCCAGCTTCGGCGATCTGCTCAAGCACCGCCGCGGCGTATTCCTGCCGCTCCTCGGAGAGCTTCTTGACCTTCTCGACCGCTTGTTCGAGCGCCTTGATCATGGCCACGACGATATCACCTTGGCCTGTTCGATAAAAGCCGGCGTCGCGCTCCGTGCACGCCACATGGCGCAAACTACCCCATGAGCACTATTCAAGATCGGCTCGCGGAGCGGACATCCGTCGGAAGAAATGAAAAAACGCCGGCCCGAACGGGTCGGGCCGGCGTCGATGCGGAGCGATATTATTCGGTCGCGGCGACGAAGCGCACGATTTTGCTGTCGTTCTGCATCTGCTTCACGATGGCTGCCAGATCGTTCTTCGGCAGCGCGGTTGTGGAAACGCGGATCCGGTAAAGTCCGCCGGGCTTCGGGCCTTCGACGATCGACGCCTTGTGGGCCTCGAGGAACTTCGTCACATCGGCCGCGCTCGCCTGCGGGGTAAACCCGATCAGCGCGTACGACCCGACCGGGCCGAGGCTGCGCGTCGGCGCCGAAGCGGTCTTGTAGGCCGACGGCACCTCGCTGCCGGGCTCGTTGATGTAGAGGTTCGCGAGCAGCCCCGCCTGGAGCACGATCGCGAGCACCGCCGTCACCGCCGACCAGGCCAGCGTGCGCGGCGAGAACATGCTCATCCGCTCGCCGATGAAGGCCGCGAGGTTGAAGGACTGCCGCTTGCGCCCCTTGGTGCCTTCGGCCTCGATCCCGGCGAGCAGCCGCTCCATCGCGCGCGCCGAGGGCGCGCCGAGCGTCTCGTTGAGGTGGATCGTCTCGCCGAGCTCCTCGCGCACCAGCTCGAATTGCCGGGCGAGATCGCGATCCTCTTTCAACGCCGCTTCGACGCGCTGCGCGTCGCGACGGCTGAGCGTGCCGGCCGCATGCCACGGCAGCAGGGTTTCGATGTCCCGGCGCTCGGTTTCATTTTTTGTCATCATGGCCAACCTCTTTCGACTCCAGCCGCCTTGAGCAGCTCCGCGAGCCGTTTGCGTGCATAGAACATCCGGGTTTTCACGGTGTTCTCGGGTATTCCGACGATCTCAGCCACCTCTTCGACCGACTTCTCGTGATAGTAGACAAGGTCGATGATCTCTCGATGTTCCGGCGACAGCGCGGTCAGGCACTTGCGCAGGATTTCGCCCTTATCTTTCTTCTCCAGAGCCGTTTCCGGGTCGTCTCCCGGATCCTCGATGGCTGCGGCCGTCTCGTCATCCAGTTCCTCGTCCGGCCGGCGCCTGAGCGCCGAGAGCGCCTTGTAACGGGCGATTGCCAAGAGCCAGGTCGAAACCGCAGATCTTGCTTCGAACTTCCCGGCTTGGCGCCAGACGTCCAGGAACACCTCGCTTATCAGGTCCTCCGCCTTCGTCTGATCGCGTACGAGGCGCAGGACGAACCGATAGACCCGCACGTGATGCCGTGCGAACAGAACCTGCATCGCGACCTTGTCGCCTGTCGCGATCCGTCCGATCAGCGCTTCGTCCGATGTGGCTTGCATCGCTGGTCGGCCGGTCTACTCGTGGGATTAGTCGCGGGAAGGGTCGAATTGGTTCAATGGCCCGCGTTCGGGGCCGAAAACGGTCGCCATTTCCCTACCTTATTACCAAAAAACGCATCCGGAGCCCGCTGAGGCCTGCTCAAACGATCGAACAGCCCGCCATCGGCGGCTAAATTGCCCCCGAACGCCCACGATCCGCAAGCGATCCCCGCCGGCCGCGGGTAATGCGGCTCGCGGCGTGCGTCCAGGCGCTTCGGGTGGTTAACGATATGTTACAATTACCGGTAACACTTTACTCGATTTTCGCTATAATTTCACCCTTCGCATTTACTTTGTGGTAGAACATACGCGCCGGGGCCCATCGGGGGGAAGATCGCATGGCCGAGATCGTTCGCCCGCGGGATATCCCGCCGCGGACTGAGGGCTGCGGCCTGAGCCCACCGCCCTAGCAACCGCACCTGCTCTCGCCTCGAGTTCGCGTCCATGTCCGACACGTGCCAGCTCGTCATCAACGGCCAGCCGATCAGCGCCCGGATCGGCGAGACCCTGGTGGATGCCGGCCTCGGCGGCTGGGTGGTCGTTCCGCACGACTGCCGTACCGGCCAATGCGAGACGTGCCGGGTCACCGTGGAGTCGGGCTCCGTCGACGACCAGGGGACCGCGGACGGCCGCACGGTCCTCGCCTGCCAGGCGACCGTCGACGGCGATGCCGTGATCACGTTCGAAGAGGTGCCGCAAACCACCAAGGTCGCCGGGATCGTCGCGGAAATCAGCAAATTGTCGCCCGAGGTGGTCGAAGTCGCGGTGGCGCTGCAATCGCCGCTGCAATATCGGCCGGGGCAGTACGTCAAGGCGAAGTTCGCAGGCTTCCCCGCGCGGGAATACAGCCCGACCTGCCGCCTCGACGGCTCGTTCGATCCGAACGAGCTGATCTTTCACGTCCGACGGCTACCGGGTGGCCTGATCTCCTCTCAACTCGGCGCCACCATCAGGCCGGGGCGCCGGGTGCAGGTGCATGGGCCCTTCGGCCATGCCTTCTTGCGCGAGGGCGAAGGGCCGCTGGTGCTCGTTGCCGGCGGGACCGGCTGGGCGCCGATCTGGTCGCTGGCGCGCGCGGCCCGTCACGAGCAACGGCATCGCGACGTCGTCGTGATCGCCGGCAGCCGCGACCCGGACAATCTCTACATGCGGCCGGCGCTCAACTGGCTGATCGATGACGGCGTGCGCGAGGTGATCGCGACGACCGAGGTCGATGCGGCGCGGCCGATCCTGCCGGGCCGGCCGACCCACTACCTGCCCTCGCTCGGCCTCGAGGACACGGTGCACGTGGCGGGCCCGAGCGGGCTCGTCGACGCGGTCAAACGCAAGGCCAGGTCGGCCGCGGCGCGTTGCTATGCCGATGCCTTCCTGCCGAGCGTGCAGGCCCCATCGCTCGTCGACCGGGTGATGCAGATGCTGCGCACGCCCGCCGGCGAGGCCGCCGATGCGGATGTGCTTTCGCCGCGACCGCGGGGGCTCGGTTGGGTGTTCCGGCCGTTTGCCGGCGCGGCTGCCCGCCAACCGGCGGGTGCCGGACGCGTCCTGCGTCCCGCCCCGGCGACCCTCCCGCGTCCGGGGACGCGGTCCGGCGATCTTGCGTAACAGGCCTGCCCGGTCAGGCCGTCACTTCGCGCAGGAAGGTTTTCACCGTTAGGTCGAGGCGGTGCGCCTCATCGGCCATGTCGGTCGCCTTGGCGACAACCTTCATGGACGCGCCGCGTGCCTCCTCGATCGTCGCCTTGAGGCGGTCGACGCTGGAGGAAACATCGGCCGTCCCGGTGGCTGTGGCGGACATGTTTTCCGCGATCTCGCGCGTGACCGCGTCCTGACGCTCGACCGCGAGCGCGATCGTCTTGGCCTGCTGAAGAACCAGGTCGAGCTTGTTGGCCACGGCACGGACCGAGCCTGCCGTTTCGTCGGTGGCGCCACGGACGTGCGACATGCGCCGCCCGATTTCTTCATTCGCCCGGGCGATGCGCTCGGCGAGTTCCTTGATGTCGGCGACCAAAGTGCCGTTTGCGTCGCCGCCGCGCGCCGCCTGCACGGTGGCATTCATCGCGAGCACATTGACCTGCGTGGCGATCTCGTCGACCGAGCGCACCACCGCCTCGATGTCGGACGAACTTTTCGCGAGGTGCTCGGCTTTCACGAAAGCCGCCTGCGCGATCGAACTGCTGGTGCCGATCGCATCGGTCGCCTGACGGATGCGCTCCACGGTTTCGGCAATGGAGGCGCTCAGGCGTTCCGTCGCCGCGCGCAGGATCGCCACGTTGGACACGGTGTGCTCGGACACGAACGCGGTCTCCGCGGCTTCCCCTTCCGCCACTGCCGACGTCCGCGCCAAGTCGCGCGCCGTCTCATCCATCGTCTCGACCGTGTCGCTCACGCTCAGCAGAACCGCCCGCATGGTGCGGTCGAACCGCCGGATCGCGTCCTCGAGCGTCTCGCGCCGCTTCTTCACGCTTTCCGCCTGTGCCACGTCTGAGCGCAGGCGATCGCGTTCCTGCAGGGAGCGCTGCAGCACGATGACCGCGCGCGCGATGCCGCCGATCTCGTCCTTGCGGTCGGCGCCGGGCACCTCGGACTTCCAGTCGCCGCGCGCGACCGCGCGGACCGCCTCGGTGATACGGGTCAGCGGACGGCTGATGCGGCGCGAGGCCCATAACGTGATGACCGCGAAGGAGACCAGCGAGAGGGCCGCGACGATGATCAGCCACGTGGTGAGCGAGCGACCCTCCATCTCGCCGACGCGGACCAGCTCGTCACGCAACACGTGCAGCTCGTTGACCGGCGTGAGCGCGCACATGCGCCACGTATCGAACAGCCCGGTGCAGCGCGACCAATAGGCGGCATCGCTGGTGCGCAGTAGCGTGGAGCCTTCCAGCGGGCTCACCGTGACCGCCGGGTTGGCGATGCCCGCCGAGGAAATCGGGCGATCGCCCTCGAGCACCATCAGCCCGGCGCCCTCGAGCCGGGAGAACTCAGATAGAATGGTCTCGCTCGGGCGCACTGCGCGGTGCGCGATGAGCGCGGCGAACACATCGCCGAAGTCGTCGAACATCGGCTCGACCAGCACCAGCGCCAGCGGCGCGGTGGCCTTGGCGCCGAGGGCATTGGCAAGATCCTGGGTGAGCGGCAGGGTGCGGCGGATCACGCGCGGGTGTTTGCGATCGTTGTCCGCCAGCAGCGGCAATATGTCCTGCGCGAGCGGGTGCATGTGCAGCGCCTGATACGCGGCGGCAATGTCGACGCTATCCTTATCGGCCCCGAAGACGCGCAGCTTCGCGTCCACCACCAGGATGCCGTCGACGTCGGCCGCGCGCCCGGTGCGGCCGAGCAGGTCCCAGATCGGCACGACGTTGGCGGACGCCACGACCTTCACCACGTCGGCGCGTTGCGCGATGCCCTCGATCCGGCGCGCAATATTCTCGAACAGCGTCTCCAACTGCGCACCGGCGAGCCGCGCCTCGCCGTCGAGCCGTTGCCCGAGCCGCTCTTCCGACAGCCGCCCCAGTTCCGCCGCCTGGCGCTCCAGCCCCTGCCCGAGACGGATGAAGGTGAGGCCATACGAGGAGGCAAACGCGATGGTGGCCGTCGCAAGGACGGCCACGACCAGACGCGCGCTGAGCGAGGAGAGCCGGTGCAAGACGTCACTCCAGGGCCGGGACGCCGCCCATGCTCGAGAGCAGGGTCTTGGCCTTTGCGGTCTTCACATAGGTGATGAATTTCGCCGCATCCGGCGTCACCGTCGCCTGCTTGTGAACCAGAGAGACGGTCACGGCGCTGGGATAATCGCGATCGGTCGGATATTTGCCGTCGATCTGCAGCACGACGAGCTCCATCTCGAGCGCCTTCGTGTAGGGACCGAAGCCGATCGCGCCCTCGACGTCCTTCACCGTGTTGATGCCGTCTTGCGTGGTCACGGCGGTCTTTGATTTTTCCGTGATCGCGAGATCCTTCCAGCCGGGCATGGACTGCCGCAGCACGGTGAGCGTGCTGTCGGCCTCCTCCCGCCGCACCACCTTGATGCGCATGTTGGCGCCGCCGACGTCGGACCAGTTGACGATTCGGCCGGCGTAGATATCGGCGAGCTGCCGCGCGCTCACATTGGTGACGTTCGCGCCGCGATGCACGAAGAAGGCCGAGGGGAGCCGGAACATCGGCGTTGCGACGAGGCCGAGCGTCCGCTCGGAGTCGGTCAACGGGCGGGCGACGCGGGCCAGCACTTCCTTGTCGCCGCCGACCGCCGCAAGGCCCCCGCCGGAACCGATGCTCGGGGGCACCATGATCGTGGTGTCCGGGTTGTCCGCCGAGTAGGCCGCACTGAGCGCGCGCAACAGCTCGATGCCGTCGCCGGTGCCCACCACCGACAATTCCTTGGCTTCGGCAAAAGACTGCAGGCTCGCAAGAGCGATGATCACGGCCAAAGACGGTCCGGCGACCTTGTGCATCGACGACATCCCTTCAGTTTGTTGAAGCTGTTCGCCGCAATATTACGGTTGCGGCGTAACGGAAGTGTGAATCGGGCGGCGGCGGAGCGCTTAACAAATCCCCAACAGGCGAAACGGCGCGGACGGGGCCGGGTGCGCGCGATTGAATGCGCGGCTGCCGCAACGGAAGGGCGTAAAATTCAGACGATCTTAAGCGTAACTCGGCTTTTCTCGGTTCGGGGCAGCCGACATTACGATTTGCTGGCGGTGTCGGGTCCATAGTCTCGCGCAAGCGGCGGATTTACCGAGAGTTTCCCGTGAATTCGACCACGCGCCACGACCCGTATCTGCTGTTGGACGGCCCCGCATGCGGCGCGAAGGCTCTCGGTCGCGCGCGTGCGGTTGCGGCATTGCAGGCGGCTGTCGTCTTCGCAGCGTGCGAACCCGCCGCGGCTGCGACGCTCGCGCCAAGCCAAGCCGCGTTCGGGCAGGTGCCCTGGATCGCGCTCGTGCTCGCGGTGCTGGTCGTTGCGGTGCTGGCGGGCGCGGTGATCGCCGCGCTTATGCTTCACCGCCGGGCCGGCCGAGCGGTCGAGGAAGCCCAGCGGCTCACCTCACTCTTCGACGTGATCGCCGAGGGCATTCTGGTGTGCAGCGGCCTGCAGATCGTCGCCGCGAACACCAGCATTTGCCGGCAGACGGGAATCGGCGCGGACGAGGTCGGCGACCTGATGCTCAGCAGCTTCATCCGCGACGCCGATGCCATCGAGCGGCTGCTCTCGGACCGGGACGTGCAGCTCGAGACGCAAATCCATGCCCGCGACGGGACCACGGTCGAAGTCGAGATGGGCGCGCGGACCATCCATTATGCCGGCGCGCCGCGGCGCCTGCTTGAGATCCGCGACATCGGCGAGCGCAAGCAGACCCAGGAGCGGGTCTCGTTCCTGGCGCATCACGACGTTCTCACCGGGTTGCCCAATCGCGACGTGTTGCAGGCGCGGCTGACGCAATGCATCGAGGAAGGGCGGCTGTGCGCGATCATCTGGGTCGATCTCGATCGGTTCAAGCAGATGAACGACGCCCACGGCCACGCCATGGGGGACCGCATTCTGCGCACGGTCGCGGAGAAGCTGAAATTCGAGCTTCCCGCCGGGACGGTGATCGCGCGCTTCGGCGGCGACGAATTCGTCGTCTTGTACGAAAATCTCCAGGACGCGTTGGAAGCGCGCTTGGTGGGCCAGCAGCTGCGCCGGTTGCTCAATCGTTCGATCGATCTCGGCGAGCGGACCACGACGGTCGGCGCCTCGGTCGGCGTCGCGGTCTACCCGCATGACGCCACGAGCGCCGACGATCTCTTGAAGAACGCCGACTTGGCCCTGCACTTCGCCAAGGCCGGCGGCCGCGGCAAATGTCGTCAGTTCACGGACGCGCTGGGCCAGCAGCGCCAGCGCCGCATGGCGCTGAGCGCGCAGCTGCGCGGCGCGATCGAAAACGGCGACATCCAGGCGTTTTTCCAGCCGCTGGTTCACACGCGGGACCTGCGGGCCTCCGGTTTCGAGACCCTCAGCCGTTGGTTCCACCCCGATTTCGGACCAGTGCCGCCGCCCGAATTCGTGCGGCTTGCGGAAGAAAACGGGCTGATCGACGCCCTGACCGATGTGATGCTCCACTATGCGGTCGACGCCGCGCGCCAATGGCCGGCCGACGTGCGGGTGTCGGTGAACGTGTCGCCGATCCAGCTCAACAGCGAATTGGTGGACCGCGTCCGGGAAACGATCAAGTCCTCGGGCCTCGATCCGCGGCGGCTCGAACTGGAAGTCACCGAGGACGTGCTGATCAAGGACTTCGAGCAGACCGCCAGCATGTTCGCGCGGCTGCGCTCCCTCGGCATCCAGGTGGCGATGGACGACTTCGGCTCCGGCTATACCTCGATGGGCAACCTGCGCCAGCTCAACTTCGAGCGCATCAAGATCGACCGCATCTTCACCATGGACTTGCCGAACCACCGCCGCTCGGCGGCGATCGTGCGCTCCATGTTCGTGCTCGCCCGCGAGCTCAACCTCGATGTGACGGTGGAAGGCGTCGAGACCGAGGAACAATTCGCGTTCCTGCGCGATCAGGGCTGCACCGAAGTGCAGGGTTTCCTGTTCAGCAAGCCCAAGCCCCTTGCCGCATTTACCGATCCGAAGAGTCTCTCGTTCGCCGCGCCCGCGCCGGCGTCGGAACCGACGGCGCCTTCAGCCGCCCTGATCGAACTGGGCGAGCATCGCAAGCGGGCGTAACCTCACGTCACGGAATCTGCGCCGCGCGGCGGCCTGCCGAACCGCCGGCGATGCGGCCGAACACCGAGCCGGCCATCAGGCCGCTGCCGCCCGGGTAATTGAAATAAAACAAGCCGCCGACCATTTCGCCCGCGGCGTAGAGCCCGGGAATAACCTCACCGTCCGTGTCGATGACCCGGGCGTCCGCGTCGATCTTCACGCCGCCGAAGGTGAAGGTGAGGCCGCAGGTCACCGCATAAGCCTCGAACGGCGGCTCGTCGATCGTGTTGGCCCAGTTCGATTTCGGCACCGCAAGTCCGCGCGTGCTGCGGCCGTCCTTGACGTTGGGATTGAACGGCACGTCGGTCATGACCGCCGCGTTGTAGGCCTTGATGTTCTCAAGCGCGCGCGCGGCGTTCACGTCGTCGAGCTTGCCCACCAGTTCTTCCAGCGTATCCGCGCGCGCCTTCGTCACCCGCTTGATGCGGTACTCGTCGCGCAGCAGGTGGATCACCTTGCGGTCGAAAATCTGCCAGGCGAATTGGCCGGGCTGCTCGAGGATCACGCGGCCGTATTTGGCGTAGGTGTAGTTGCGGAAGTCGGCGCCTTCGTCGACGAAGCGCTCGCCGCGGGCGTTGATCATGATGCCCCACGGATAGCTGTGCTTCTGAAAATTATCGCCGACCGTGAGGTCGCCGAACTCCGGCGCGTTGCGGTCCCAGCCGACCGCGTGGCC
>Ga0137377_10004250_pt1 | contig 11253 bp, 16 predicted proteins | sample SagtaG_22_FD_104815 | JGI IMG/M metagenome (GOLD analysis project Ga0137377, IMG submission 104815) | Vadose zone soil microbial communities from Sagehorn Ranch, Mendocino, California, USA - Sage2_L_40_16 metaG | ecosystem: Environmental > Terrestrial > Soil > Vadose zone | place: USA... | reverse complement strand
GTGCGAGTGTAGTGTCATATCCTTTCTCCTTGTCTGCTAGCTTGGTTTTACATACGTTCTTCAGCCATTCCTATTCTAACAAACTGCATTCACCTGGAGTTCAAAAAGTTTGCCAGCAGTATCTAAATTGAGGGAGAGCCTGAAAACATTACCACCCACTCAAAACTGTTAATCGAAATTTCGATCACTTCCCAAAAAACTGTTAATCGAAATAGGTAGCCATTTGGCAGATTTTGTGCATTTTGCTAATCAAAAATCTTGTGATTTACCCTGTTCGGTGGTACTGTTGTGGTAGGAGGTTAAGTTTCTCCCTGTAAGGTTGTATCTTCGCTCTGCAAGCCACTTTGGGGCTTTAGCGTTGGTTATTGGTCTTGTTGCTATGTGAACCTCATCTTGTATGACTAAGGAGAGGATATGAAATTCTCTGAGATCGGACAAAGGATAAATGGTATTGGTATCTCTACTCCTATTTTTGGCTTTAGCGTCAATTGGAACCCGCCTGAGCCTGCAAAAAACATAGCGAGAGAGGTGATAATATTCCTCGAAAATCGTCGTGTACTCTACAATCCATATCACCTGGAAGATTATACACATTGCATGTTGTCTGCCAATGAAATGCGCAATTTTCTAACAGATAGGATTACTAAAGCACCTTCCGATGACTTAGAGAGACATCTCCGTGCCATGCGTAGTGCATGTATAAAATTCGTACAGTTGCTAGTCCAACATCCCCATACCAATCAATTTCTTGGTCAGGGGCTAGGAGAGCTTAGAGCCACGCTTGGGCTACATATAGGGATACTTGCTGCACAATATGGTATCGACATAGAGGATGATTTGGCGACAATCATCCCCTCGGCTGACGGTAGTGAATGATGGCTATCGGCGATTATTCGTTGCACTAACAGGATAGAACTACACTAAGTGGTGGAGGTCTCATAAATTAAGTTTGAATTTGGGGTAAAGGTAGCGAGACTGTCATATACCTCAAAGAAAGCGACTAAGGATGTGTTGACCCATCAGGCATGGTTGCGCCTTGGAGTGACTTGGCTTTTGCCAGTTGTTCAGGAGAGACTTTAGCACCTGTCAGGTTGGCATCACTTAGGTCGGCACTATCGAGGTAGGCTCCACGAAGATCGGTATTTCTAAGGGTGGCTCCGCTAAGATTAGCTCCACCAAGATAAGTTCGTTCGGTCTCCACCTGATCTGGCTCTCCATCTTTATCAACAGATAGGACTTTATAGTTTACTCCTAATGAGGCGTCGCTCAGGTCAGCCTCACTCAAATTTGCCCCGCTTAGATCTGCCCCGCTTAGGTTCACTTTATACAACATAGCTCCATGCAAATCTCTCTCACGCATAAAGATATCTGTGAAGTCTACTCCTTGCAGGTCTACAATAGGGTTGTTTTTGTTAATCAGACCAGCCTCATATAGAAATTGGAGTACAGTCCTTTTACGCCTACTGTCCAAGCGAGGCAGCACAGTTAACGTTCTTACACGTGTTACCTTTCTTACCTCACTTTCTGGTGGTGACTCCAGCAAGTGCTTCTCAAGGAGAAGGTCAGATATTTTGTCGATATACTCTTTCAAGGCTACTTCACGTTGGTTGTCAAAGGAAATCTCGCGATCAGCTTCAACACGCTGCTGTTCAATCTTCCGCTCTCTGTGATTAAACCAAAATCCAGCAACGGCCAGCACTATAGGTATAAATAGCAGTTGCATCCAGTCCCACAGTGTTTTCCCACGTTGAAAATTACTATCTTTGATAGGAGGAATGTAGGGGCTTAGCCCCGTCCAGCCCCAGTTGAATACGTACCCCAAGATAACAAGCACAACAAGCAAAGCTGATAATGGAATCAATACCGTAGCTACAGGATGTTGTTTTATTCTCTGCCACCATGAGGTCTTCCGCACACGATATAGTATCATCCTTGCAGCAAATACGGGATCTCGTTTTATTAACTGCCACCATGAGCGAAGCTTTGCTCGCATTGCGCTTCTCCTGTTACATGATGGTTGAGTATAGCAGACAGAGCATAACAGTGCATAATGGCATATGACACATTTGCTACTTCAAGCCTGATTTAGTGACTTATCAGAGCTTGACCACCAGTTAGTGCAGTTCTACCCTCTTGTTCCTGGTATATATTTTTAAGGAGTTCGTTGGCGGTCCTGTACAGATCTACTATTTGCTGGTGGTAAGAATTCTCTTTGTCATAATTCATAAGTTGCCATTGCCAGGGCAGACTTTCTGCAAGTGATTGTATGTTGCCCAATAATTGTTGAATTTCTGTGTTATGGCTTTGCATCATTATTCATGCACCACCTGTATTTTGTCAAAGCATTCCTGACAATAGAACGTAATTATCATCCTGCCAGTATCATCGTAGCAAACATTCCCAATAATTGCCTTGGTAAGGCATGGACAGCATGCGATCCTGGGTCAGGGCATCTTGGGTGTGTGGGCAGGAATAGCAAGTCATAATGGCTATACGGGGAAGGACTGAAGACCTAACACCGACAACTAGATGTGCAAATTGGGGGAATAGTGCAATTCTATAAGACGTACGGGATATTCAACAATGAGTGCGCCACCCTGGGCGAGCCATCCCCCCCTGCTGGTATGCGACCGCTTCGGCAACCACAGCGGCGGCAGGCTTGGAGAGCTGCTGTCAAACGCCACGGGCCCACCGAACTGCGCAAAGCCTTGTCGGCCTTTCGCCATTGGCGCCAGGAAATTCTCGCCTTCTTTGACTTTCTGCCCACGCGCCTCTCCAATGGCTTTGTGGAAGGGAAGAACAATCGCACCAAAGCCTTGATGCGTCAGGGCTACGGTTATCCCAACCGACGTCACCTGCGGCTGCGTATCTTGCTGGAGGTGGCCTGTTGAATTTTGACGAGTTTCATCCTAAAGGATGGAGAGCCCTGCGTGAGTTGGAGGTTTTCCATTGATCTGTTCCTTTCAAATGATGAGCTGCTTCTGACAGCCCGATCTTGCTAGACACTATCGTCTTCAACGAAATTCTTTAATCGCTGCAAACGCTCATCCCATTGTTTGCCAATCCTCTCAATCCACGCGCTGGCCGTCTGGAGCGATGTTGGATCGAACAGATAGCGTTTCTCGCGTCCTCTCGTCTGTGCCTGCACCAGTCCTGCATGGGCCAGCAGATCGAGATGCTTCACGATTCCTTGCCTACTAATCGGAAATTCGCGCGCCAGCTGCGTCGCTGTTTTGGGGCTGCTCTGGGCAAGTCGGGTCAACAACCGCCGCCGGGTTGCATCTGCAAGAGCAGTGAACACACGGTCTTCGATCTCATTCATATCTCCCTCGATGTCAGGTAGGCGATGAGTTCACCCAGTTCTTTTTCCCACCCCTGCACGTTGTCCTGGAAACGGATCTCTCGCACCTCGTCTGGCAGCGCCTCGAACCCCTGCTCCGTCACCGTGATGCGCGTCCCTTCAGGTATCGTTTCCAATGCAAATATCACCAATGTCTGCGCCGGATGGGGCGGCGCAATTTGCCAGCGGAACCCAAAGCGCTCCATCGGCTCAACGAGGGCGATCGAGCCTTCCCCTCCCCAGCTAAACGTCAGGGCCTCGCCAACGGCCAGCCGTTCAAAGCGGATCGGTTCAAACCACTGAGCGATGTGCTCTGGCGTCGTAATCGCCCGCCACACCCGCTCACGATCTGCTGCGACGACGATGCTCCGTTCAATCACGACTGCTTCCATGAATAGCTCCTTTCTAGTGCAACCTATTGATTGCACTATCGTACCACAGATTCTTTCGATATGCAACCAATTAGTTGCAGAATGGCATGTTGGTAGCAATGGTGGGAGGTGAGGAGCGGGGAGTGGCTCACCATGCTGAGCAATCATGGGAGCGCTGGAGAGGATCGGCAAGGTATTGTCAACTTGTTGGTTAGGAATGGCATATATTGATGAGTTATAACGAGGAAAGGCACTGGTGGACAATGAGAGGCTGGAGAAGCGTGGTGTGTATGACACTTGCTCGACCCTGATTCCCTCATTCCCTATCTTGCATCGACGCAGTAAATTGGCACGGTACTCCCCAGCACTCAGACGGTGTCGTCGCGGTTGAAAATGCCGTTTCATACGTTCCTACGATGCCTCGCTGTGCCAGAAGCTCTTCGACATCGCGCAAACTGAGCGAAAAGCGGAAATACAGCCAGACCCCGTGGCTGATCATTTCAGGTGGGAAGCGGTAGCCTTTGTCATCGAGAGCAGTTTCGTGTGTTTTCATGCCTCCAGTTTGTCACATGTGTTCAATCATTTGCTGAAGAGAGAGCCAAGTTGACAATATCCGTTGCTCTGCTTGGCTATACCACTCCCCACAAGCGAACCGTTTCATCATCGCTGCCGGAAGCCATGAGCAGACCATCGGGGGACCAGGCTGCACTCCACACAGCCTCGGTGTGTCCTTGCAGGGCAGCCAGTTCTTTGCTTGTCTCGCTATCCCACACTTGCACCAGTCCACTCTGGCGCGTTGCTGCGAGCAGCTTCCCATCTGGGGACCACATGACAGGATAGGCCCAGCCCGCATCCGGGTGTCCTTGCAGGACACGGTAGTTTGTGTTGGCTTTATCCCATAACTGTACTGTGCCTTCATCGTTCGTTGTGGCCAGCACCTGTCCAGCAGGCGACCATGCTACCCCATTGGGCTGCGCACTTGGAATAAGGGTAGTCACGAGCCTTCCTGTTTGGGCATCCCACAGGAAGACATGCACATCGTACCGATTCGAAGCGATACGCTGCCTATCGGGCGACCAGGCCACGCCCCAGACAGCTAACCGGCTCCCTACGGCTTCCACTATGCTGGGTCTCGCCCACCGTCCGAGACTCTGCAAGGTGTGCGCATCCCACATTTGTACCGTGCCATCTTGATTCCCGGCAACCAGGCGCCGGCTATCGGGGGACCAGGCCTCACTGAGCACCACGTCAGCAGCATGGCCTTGCAGGACGGCGTGGGACTTCCAGATTGTGGGGTCCCACAACCTCAGCGTGCCATCATCACTGACAGAAGCCAGCAGGCGACCGTCGGGGGACCAGGCCATGCCATTAATCTGGTACTGGTGACCCTGCAGTGTGGTCAGACGCTGCATCGTCGCGATCTCCCATACCTGCACCTGGTTGTAAGGAGCCATCGCGAGCAAGCGACTATCAGGTGACCAAGCCACACCTCGTACTGCTCCCTGGCTCAAGTCGAGTTTGCTCACTTGCCGGATCTTGCTGGCATTCTCCAGCGTTATGCGTTGCAGTGCCGGACGTGGTGTGGCCGTTGGGACGGGAGGCGAGGGCTGCGCTGTTTGACAGCCCGCCAGCAGGGTCACTCCTGTGAGCCAGAGGAACTGCCGCCTGGACAGACCTGCTCTTTGTAGTGATGAACCAAGCATACGCCCTTCCCCCTATGATCCTACTGCAGCGGCGCGTACATGTTGGCAAAGGCGATGATGCGCTCAATCAAGTCCTGACCATAGTCGGTCTGGAAGATGGCTACTCCGTGAGCGGCTCCTGGGTAGAGGTGCAGTTCTTTTGGCGGCCTGGCGTTCTGGAACATCTGCCGCGTATCAGGGGCAAAACTATCACCCTCGCTGTTCATGAACAGCTTGGGGGTGGAGATGGCCCTGATCTGGTTATCGCTCAGTCCGAAGAGATATTCTGGAGAGAGCGTGATCACCCCTGCTACCTGCGTCTCCGCAGCGACGATCAGGCTGATATCCGCGCCCATGCTGGCTCCTAACAGGATTACCTTCTTCGCTCCGTGGCTATGCACGAAGGCGATGGCGGCGAGCAGGTCCTTATCCAACTCGCTCGAATTGAACTGTCCTTGCGAATCACCCCAGCCACGGAAGTCATAGGCCAGCACCATGAAGCCGCGCGCAGCAAACCAGGGTGCGGAATCGCTCCACTCGTCCTTCGTGCCGCGCCACTCGTGCGAGCAGATGACGGCTGTCGTCTTGCCGTTACCATAGAGCACCCCGGCGAGTTGAACGTGGTCCTGGGTGGTAAAATGTACCGGGGCACTGGGTACGTTGGGCGGGGTTGGTGTTGGGGTGATCGCTGGCGTTGGGGTGATCATCGGTGTTGGCGTGGCTGCTGCCTGCTGTGGAGTTGGCCCAGAGCCACAAGCAGCGAAAATGAAGAAAGCAGGGAAGAGCAAGAACACCATTCCTCTTAGCTGTGGTCGATAATGTCGCATTCGTTCTCCTTCTTGAATGACGAAGCATATCCTCCTGCTTACGCGCATATGTCCAGAGAACTAGCTTCTCAGAAAGACTTACTATCCAGCGCCACGGGGGTGCTAGCTTTCCAGGGCCTGCTGAAGTTGCTCGACCATCCAACGGCACCAGGCCACATACTCGCGTTCATAGGCCACGCCCATTCGTACCGTGGCGTAATCTCCAAAGCGCGGTTCATGGGAGCGTGGCCTTCCTCCACTCGTCCGTTCGATGTTCGCCTGGATCTGCTCATAGAGCGCCAAGCGTTCGGCATGCAACTGTTCCTGTGTTCGAAACAGGTCCACGGCCAGCGCTTGATCTGCCAGCCAGATTGCATACGTCTTGAGTAAGAGTTCATTGCGCTGCGGTGGGGGAGCTGGCGGCTGAGTCACCCATGCTTGGAGAATGGTGCGACCTGCCCCGGTAATGGTATACAGCTTCTTCGGTGGGCGGTCCTCCTGCATGACCACCTGATGAAGAATGCACCCTTGTTCCTCCAAGTCAGCCAGTTCCGGATAGATCTGGCTGTGCTGCGCTTGCCAGAAGAAGCCCAGCGGGCGTTTCATGCGCTGCGCCAAGTCGTAGCCGGAGAGAGGTTCGCGCGCCAGCAGCGTCAACAGGGCATACCCTAACGTCGAAATACGCACAAGGCTGTGCTCCTTTCACTATGTCACATATTACATACGTCGGTTCTGACATACTTTTCACATGAATAGAATTGGGGAAAACAGGTTCGGTTTCGCCAAATATGTGTGACGATAAGCAAGGTCTCGCCAAATATTTGTGGAAAAAGCCGCCAGAAATGTGTAACGATAAGTGTAACTCTACGTTCAATACTGCTGAGCTTCTGACAAATATTTGTGACAATCACCAAGAAGTGAGCGAGTGAGCCATGACCGGAACGCTTGTTTTGGAACGGATAATCTAAGTAGCCAGGACAGGGATATCATCTCCCATCTTTGCTGTAGTAATCGCGAGACCAAGTGACGTGCCAGTTTATACTGAAGAGCTAAACCGAAACTCTGCTGTGGCGTTCCTCTTTTCAGGGCTATTCATATATTCAATAAGCGAATGGTGAGTAATCTCTGTAATCAATTCACGTTATCCTCAAGAAATAGCATCATTCAATAAGAAGGAGATCAACATGAGTGATCTAAGAACTATGCCGGAGTCGTATTGGAAAGAAAAACTGACGTCTGAACAATATAAGGTGGTACGGCAGAAGGGGACGGAGCGGGCGTTTACCGGCGCCTTGTGGAACAACCATGAACATGGCAGGTATGAATGTGTCACCTGTGGACAACCGCTGTTCTCTTCAGATGCCAAATTCGATTCGGGTACGGGCTGGCCTAGTTTTGACCGTCCGGTTGATTGGGAGCACCTGGAACTACACGAGGACAGATCGTTCTTGATGACCCGAACCGAAGTCGTCTGCAAGCATTGTGGTGCGCATCTGGGGCATGTCTTTGACGACGGCCCACGAGAGACAACGGGACAACGCTATTGCATCAACTCCTGCGCCCTCAATTTCCGGCCTGCTGACGCGGAAAAGCAAGAAGGCCGATCCAGCCGTTCATGAAAATGAGATAACACAGAAGTGAGGTAACACATGTCGCAGTTTGAGACCGCCACGCTTGCGGGAGGATGCTTCTGGTGTACAGAGGCAATTTTCAATCGACTCAAAGGCGTCACATCAGTTGTACCAGGCTATGCTGCATCCAATGTACCCAATCCCTCGTATCAAGCAGTATGTACGGGGAGAACTGGCGCTGCGGAAGCGATTCAGATCACGTATGATCCATCCATCATTTCCTACGACACACTGCTGGAAATCTTTTGGCATCTGCACGATCCCACAACACTGAACCGACAGGGGAATGATGTGGGACCCCAATATCGCTCAGCCATTTTCTCTCACAATGATGAGCAAAAACGGAGTGCTCTCGCCTCGCAAGAAGCGTTAGAAAAATCAGGCACGTATAAAAAGCCTGTTGTGACTGAGATTGCTCCATTCAGCAACTTCTACCCGGCTGAGGACTACCACAAAGACTATTATGACAAGAACCGCTCTCAGCCCTATTATACGTTCATCATAGACCCCAAGGTACAGAAGTTGCTGAGGGGATACCGGAAAGAGTTAAAAGAAGAGTACGCTAGGTGATTGTATGCAATCACTTCACTGAAATACGCCTTACTCAGATGAAATTGAAAACTGTCCGTTCACCTTGTTGACACAATGCCGATCTTCTTCCACTCTTTTCCATCTGTTTTCTGAACGGATGTCCCAAGTAGCCAGCACAGGGGTGCAGTATGGTGAGCCAGATCCCGAGTATGCCGACAAGGGCATCCAGATCAAGCATGACCGCCATGCATCAGTGCGCGATGTGCTTCGAACTGAAGGGATGCGTTCACTTGACTTTACAGGCTGAATACCTCACGCCTGGTTGGCTCGCATTGCTGCTCAATCAGCCTTCGGCATGGGCGCATCGAGGAATTCCGTGATGATCGGCAGGAGTAGTTGGGTGCGGGTCATCATTCCATGATACGGGGGCGCCCAGCCAGCATGCGTGGTGGCCGGGAGCACCGCGAGCTGAGCAGGCGGTAGACCACTCATGTCGCCGTCCGCCCTGCCACCGCCGAGCAGACCAAAGAACTCCACCGCGTGTGCCAGGCGCATGCTGTCTGCATCCCCGACCAGGATCAAGATGGGGGTTTTGAGCGCCGCAACGCCCTCCGCCCAGTCGTAGTCGGAAGTCAACAGTTGCCTCACCTTGGCAACTACTGTTGGCCAGGCTTCGGGTCTTGGCGAGGTCTTGAGATAGCCTTCGTGGATCGGGGTGCCAGCGAACGTCTCGACGCTTATCGCGCCCATTGCTGCGAGGACTTCGGGATACCAGCCATCCCTTTTAAAGGGAGCCGAAGCAAGCGCCAGCTTCCGCACCACTTCCGGGTGCCGGATGGCGGTTTGCAGCGCGACGCCGCCACCCAGGGAAAAGCCGAACACGTCGGCCTCTTCGAGTCCGAGGTGCCTGATCAGCGCGGCGATATCGTCCGCCATCAACTCGTAGCGCAGTGGGCGCTCGATGTCGGCGGTATGCCCATGTCCTTGCAGCTCGACGGCGATGACGCGCCTGCTCAAGGCAAGCTGCGGCACAATCTCTCCCATCGCCTCGATGGTCCAGAAGCCGCCATGCAGCAGCACCAGCGGTTTCCCACTGCCGTGAATCTCGTAGTACATGTTGAGACCGTTCACGGAAGCGTAGCTGCCCTTGTCGTCCTTGTTCATTTCATGCGGGTGATGGGTCGTACTCTCTGTCATGATGCTTTCCCTTTCCTCCTTATAGACCTGTGTCTTACTGTAAGAACTCTGCACTTGCGTCAAGGAACTGCTGGCGTTCCCTCATGAGAAAAAATATATGGCCGCCCGCGAACGTGAGCATTTTCGAACCCTCTATGCCAGCATGCATTTCTTCAGCTAATGCATAGGGGGCAGACTTATCTTTCTTCCCATGCATGATAAGCGTTGGAATATGCAATTCATGCAATTTGCCGGTGCAATTATAGGTGGCTGATGCCTGAAGTTGCCGCATAAATGCGTAATGCGGTTGGGGATATTTACTCTTGAAGATGGGCGCGCCGGATAAAATACCGTAGAAGTGCCGCCGCCAACTCTTGATAATTCTAGCGGATGTGGATACAAGGACCAGCTTTTTGACCCTCTCTGGATACCGAAGTGCCAGTGTCAGCGCGACCCGTCCCCCCATGGAAATACCGAGGACGTGTGCCTGCTTCATGCCGAGCGCCTGCATAAGTTCCGCGCTATCCTCGGCCATCATTTCAATCGAATAGGGTATGTCGGGTTTGTCTGTGCGGCCAGCGCCCCGGTTATCAAAGGCCAGGACCTGATATTTATTTGCAAGCCAGCGAATGATCACGTCCCACTCGGATATGTCGGTTCCCAGCCCGACGATCAGTGTCAGCGGCTCACCCTCACCCTGTAGTTCGTAATACATCTGGATGTCATTGACTCTTACATACGGCATATCTCTAGTATCTCACGAGTATGCACGTTGTTAACCCTCCATGTCTGGCTTGTAATACAGTAAAACGTTCCCTGAACGAAACGTCTGTGTCTTGAGAAGTTTCAAGTTCAGTTTTTCGTCTATGCCGGCGAATAAACGTTTGCCGTTCCCTAACACAACAGGATTCACCATAATCCGCAATTCATCAATCAGGCCCATTTGTAGTAAAGACACTGCTAAGTCGGAACTCCCGAATATTGCCAGGTCGCGGCCCTGCTGTTGCTTCAGTTTCGAGACTTCTTCGGCAATATGCTCTTTCACCAGCCTTGAATTGTTCCATTCGGCCTTATCCAGTGTGCTTGAAAAGACAATTTTGGGGACAGTATTCATCTTGTCAGCGACGACTGGATCGTTCTCTTTTGCGGATTGCGTTGGCCAGTAACTCGCCATGCCTTCATACGTCACCCGCCCGAATAAAAGCGTATCCACGTCATCGAGCTGCTGGATGGCGAATTCATTGAACTCTTCATCCACGTTATGCCAGTCTATATCGTGGTTTGGCCCCTCAAAGAAACCATCGAGCGTGACCATCATGAATAAAAACATTTTTCTCATAACATCTCCTTTTCTAGTTTTCACCGTCTGATCGTTAACGCTACTGCATGCAGCGGCGTTCTGTGCTTCTCTGGAAATCGCCGCTCCCTGATCGCGCAAATGAAATGCTCAATTTCTGATCACTTGACCATCATTGTAAATTTGTAACTATTCAGAAGGTCCATGTAGAAGATGTAAATCGTGCACATTCCTTCTCTCTTGAGCAGGACACAGTCGCTAACATGACAGCAATTGCACGAAATGACCCTTTTACGCTACTCTCCTGAATAGTTACTGATTTTTTGGTAATTACTCTGTTGATCAGAGGATCTTTTCCTTGATCATTTTCTGAGAAATTGCGCTTCCGAAGCCAAAGGAGGAGAAATACTCTCGCCAGG
>Ga0137377_10004249_pt1 | contig 11255 bp, 6 predicted proteins | sample SagtaG_22_FD_104815 | JGI IMG/M metagenome (GOLD analysis project Ga0137377, IMG submission 104815) | Vadose zone soil microbial communities from Sagehorn Ranch, Mendocino, California, USA - Sage2_L_40_16 metaG | ecosystem: Environmental > Terrestrial > Soil > Vadose zone | place: USA... | reverse complement strand
TCACCGCCGGTGCGCGGCGAGATCTGGTGCTGCCCGCGCTTCACGCAGTGCAGGCGCGAACGGGGTGGGTGAGCCGCGGCGCGCTCAATTACATCAGCCGGCGCCTGACCGTGCCCCCCGCCGAGCTCTGGGGGGTCGTCACCTTCTACCATCTCCTGTCTACGAAGCCGCGCCCGCCGATCGTCGTCCACGTCTGCGACGACATCGCGTGCCGCCTGCGGGGGGGCGAGGCGCTCTGCGAATCCCTGGAGCGGGTGATGGGGCCGCCTGGATCGAGTGGCGGCGCGGCGACGTGGATGCGCAGCCCTTGCCTGGGCCAGTGCGAACGGGCGCCGGCCGTCTTGATGACGGCTGCCGGTGAAACGCCGCGCGTGACCACCGTGGCGCCCGTCGACGGCGGCGCCGAACAGATCCTCGACGTGCTTCGCGATCTACCGGACGGGACCGATACTCGCCTCGGCGCGGCCACGCCGGCCGAATGTCGTCGCGTCGTCTCGCGCTCGGTGCCGCAGGTCGGACAATCCGGGTTGCGACTCCTCGGCCGCATGGGACGCGTAGACCCGACGAGCCTCGACGCCTATCGCGAGAGCGAGGGCTACCGTGCGCTCGCGCGTGCGGTCGCGATCGGCCCCGCCGCCGTCATCGAGGAGGTCGTCGCCTCGAAGCTCGTCGGGCGCGGCGGCGCGGCGTTTCCGACCGGGCGCAAGTGGGACGCGGTGGCGAAGGCCGAGGCGCGGCCGCACTATCTGGTCTGCAACGCCGACGAGTCCGAGCCCGGCACGTTCAAGGATCGGTTGCTCATGGAGGAGGATCCCTTCGCGGTCGTCGAGGGCATGACCCTCGCCGGCTATGCAACCGACTGCGAGCTTGGTTTCCTCTACCTCCGCGGCGAGTATCCCCTGGCCGCCGAGCGCATGGCCGGCGCCATCGCCGCCGCGCGCGCGACGGGGCTGCTGGGTGGCAACGTGATGGGCGCCGGGTTCACGTTCGACATCGAGATTCGCCGGGGCGCCGGGGCGTACATCTGCGGCGAGGAGACCGCGCTGTTCAACTCGATCGAGGGCAAGCGCGGCGAGCCGCGGAACAAGCCGCCGTTTCCGGTCGAGGTCGGGCTGTTCGGCCGGCCCACGGTCGTGAACAACGTCGAGACGCTCGTGAATGTGCCCGCGCTGCTCCGCGAGGGCGGCGCCGCCTACGGCGGCATCGGCACCGGCGGCTCGACCGGCCCGAAGCTCTTCTGCGTGTCCGGCGAGGTCAGGCACCCCGGCCTCTACGAGGCGCCGTTCGGGATCACGTTGCGACAGCTTCTCGATCTGGCCGGGGCGGAGCCCGTCCGCACGGTGCTGCTCGGCGGCGCGGCCGGTGTGTTCGTCGGGCCGGCCGATCTCGACGTCGCGCTGACCTTCGAGGGCACGCGCGCGATCGGCGCCACGCTCGGCTCCGGCGTCGTCATGGTCTTCGGCGAGTCGGTCGATCTCCTCGACATCGTCCGGCGGATCGCCGAGTTTTTCCGCGACGAGTCGTGCGGCCAGTGCGTGCCGTGTCGGGTGGGTACGGTCCGGCAGGAAGAGCTGCTTGCCCGGCTCCGGGGTGGGCGGCCGCTCGGCTCGGAGGGCCAGGAGCTGGCGCTCTTGAAGGATCTCGGGCAGGTGATGCGCGATGCCTCCATCTGCGGCCTCGGCCAGACGGCATCGAGCGCCGTGGAGTCGGCGATCTTCCGCCTCTCGATCGGAGGGAAGCGGTCATGAAGCCCGAGCCGATCTGGTTCACGCCTCCGCCTCCGCCGACCCGGCCGCCCGCGGCGCCCGCCCGTCCGGCGGCGCCGCCGATCAGCGTGGTCATCGACGGGCAACGGGTCACGGTCGCCAACGGCTCGACGATTCTCGAGGCGTGCCGCGCGCGGGGCATCGACATCCCCACGCTTTGCTTCCTTCCGACCTTGACGCCGGTCAACGTCTGCCGCGTGTGCGTCGTCGAGGTGGCGGGATCCCGGGTCCTCGTTCCGGCGTGCTCGAGGCGCGTGGAGTCGGGGATGACGATCCTCACGGAGTCCGAGCGCGTGCGCGTGTCGCGGCGGATGGTGCTCGAGCTCCTGGCGTCCTCCGTCGACCTCTCGACCGCTCCGGGCGTGGATGGTCTGGTGACGCGCTACGGCGCGCAGCCCGATCGCTACGGCCCGCCCGCCGCGCCCGGGGCCGAGGGCGAGCGCGACTCCCGCGAGCCCGGGCATCACGAGGCGCCCGAAGGCGAGCAGGCCGAGACCGTCGCCCAGCCGGTGAAGATCGACAACGACCTTTACATGCGTGATTACTCCAAGTGCATCCTCTGCTACAAGTGCGTCGAGGCCTGCGGCGTCGACGCCCAGAACACGTTCGCGATCGCGGTGGCCGGCCGCGGGTTCGACGCGCGCATCTCGACCGAGGCCGACGTGCCGCTGCCCGACTCGGCCTGCGTCTATTGCGGCAACTGCATCGGCGTATGCCCGACCGGCGCGCTCATGTTCAAGCGCGAGCACGACATGCGCGGGGCGGGCACGTGGGACGAGACGAAGCAGCGGACGACCGACACGATCTGCCCCTACTGCGGCGTGGGCTGTACGCTTTCGCTCCACGTCCAGGGCAACCGCATCGTGAAGGTGACCTCGCCGGCCGACGCCTCGGTGACTGGCGGGCACCTCTGCATCAAGGGCCGCTTCGGGTTCGACTTCATCGAGCCGCCGGCCCCCGACGACAAGCCCTAGGCTTTTCCGGGGTGGGGTGCGCCGAGGCCGAGCGCGGCGCGCGTCCTCACCGTGACCCGCCCCACCGCGACGCGGACGCGCTCCATGTAGAGGTAGATGACCGGCGTCGTGTAGAGCGTCAGGAGCTGGCTCAGCAGGAGGCCGCCGACGACGGTAATGCCGAGCGGGCGGCGGAGCTCGGAGCCGGTGCCCGTTCCGAGCGCCAGCGGTAAGGCCCCCAGCAGCGCGGCCATCGTCGTCATCAAGATCGGCCGGAACCGCTGCAGGCACGCCCGGTGGACGGCGTCCCTGGCGGCGAGGCCGTGGTTGCGCTCGAGGTCGAGCGCGACGTCGATCACCAGAATGGCGTTCTTCTTCACGATCCCGATCAATAAAATTATCCCGATCATCGCGATCACCGAGAGATCCATCCCGCAGATCAAGAGCGCGAGCAGCGCGCCGACGCCGGCCGACGGCAAGGTCGAGAGAATCGTGAACGGGTGGATCAAGCTCTCGTAGAGGACGCCCAGGACGATGTAGACCGCGACCAGCGCCGCCAGGATCAGCAGCGGCTGGTTGGCGAGCGCGGCCTGGAAGGCTTGCGCCGTGCCCGTGAACCTCCCGCTGATGTTGGTCGGGAAGCCCATCTTTTGCTCGGCGGCGTCGATGGCCTTGACCGCGTCGCCGAGCGCCACGTTCGGCGCCAGGTTGAAGAACACGGTGACCGACGGGAACAGACCCTGGTGGTTCACCTGGATGGGGCCGGTGCCCGTCCGGAACTTCGTGACCGCGGTCAGCGGCACGGTCTGGCCGGTGGTCGACCGCACGTAGATGTCCGCGAGCGCGTCGGGGCGCTCCCAGTAGCGTGGCTCGAGCTCCATCACCACGTGGTACTGGTTCAGCGAGGTGTAGATGGTCGACACCTGGCGCTGCCCGAACGCGTCATAGAGTGTCTCGTCGATCATCCGGGTGCTGACGCCCAGGCGCGCGGCGGTGGCGCGGTCGATGGCGACCGGCACCTCCAGGCCGCGATTCTGCTGATCGCTGCTGACGTCGCGCAGCTCGGGCATCTCGCATGGCGCGGACCAGACGGGGCGCCCAGGTGTTCAGCTCCTCCAGGTTGTCGCTCTGCAGGGTGAACTGGTACTGCGCGTTGCTGATCCGTCCGCCGAGCCGCACGTCCTGCACCGCCTGGAGATAGAGCGTGGCGCCCGGTACCTGCGCGAGCTTGGGTCTCAGACGCGTGATGACCTCGTCCGCGGAGATCTTTCGCTCCTCTCGCAGCTTGAGCGAGATGAAGCCACGGCCGGTGTTCGCGGTGGTGCCGCGGCCTCCCCCGCCGCCCGTGAACAGGGTGACCGTGTCCACGGCGGGATCGTTCTTCAAGATCTCCGCGTAGCGCATCATCTTCTCGTGGATGGCCGCGAACGAGACGTCCTGCTGCGCGACGATGTTGGCGGCGAGCCGTCCGTTGTCCTGCTGCGGGAAGAAGCCCTTCGGCACGAGGTTGAAGAGGTAGACGTTCACCGCGAAGGTGGCGAGAAAGATGACCATCGTGATCGCTGGATGCCGCAGCGCGACGGTCAGCGTCCGGTCGTAGGCGCGGGTGATCGCGTCGAAGATCCGCTCGCCCAGCACCGCGAGCCTCGGGCGATGCTGCGGATCCTGGGGCCGGAGCAGGAGCGCGCACATCATCGGCGTCGTCGTGAGCGAGATCGCCAGCGAGACGAGCACCGCGACCGAGAGCACCACCGCGAACTCGCGGAAGAGGCGTCCGACGATGCCGCCCATCAGCAGAATGGGGATGAACACGGCGACGAGCGAGATGCTCATCGACAGCACCGTGAAGCCGATCTCCTTGGCGCCGGTCAGGGTCGCCTCGAGCACCCCCACGCCGCGCTCGATGTGGCGCATGACGTTCTCGACCACGACGATGGCGTCGTCGACGACGAAGCCGGTGGCCACGGTCAGCGCCATCAAGGAGAGGTTGTCGATGCTGTAGCCGACCAGATACATGATCGCGAAGGTGCCGATCAGCGAGACCGGCACGACGATGCCGGGGATGAGCGTCGCGCGGACGTTGCGCAGGAACAGGAAGACGACGAGCACGACCAGGCCGATCGAGATCAGCAGCGCCTCCTCGACGTTCTTGACCGAGGCGCGGATCGTCACGGTCTGGTCGAGCACCGGGTTGAGCGCGACCTCCGCCGGCACCAGCGCGCGAAGGTACGGGAGCTCCGCGCGGATCCGGTCGACCGTCTCGATGATGTTGACGCCTGGCTGGCGGTTGATGACGAGGACCACGGCGGTCTCGCCGTTTGACACCGCGCCGGCGCGGAGGTCTTCGACGGCGCCCCGCACCTCAGCGACGTCGATGAGACGGACGGGCGCTCCGTTCCGCCACGCCACGATCAAGGGCTGGTAGCCCGCCGGCTCACGCAGCTGGTCCGTGGCGTTGATCTCCCAGGTGAATCGGCCGTCGTCGAGCTGACCCTTCGGACGGTTGACGTTCGCGGTGGCGAGCGCCTGACGGACCTCGTCGAGGCCAATGCCGTAGCGGGCGAGCGCCATCGGATTCAGCTCGACGCGGACCGCCGGCAGGGAGCTGCCGCCGACGAAGATCTGTCCGACGCCTTCGAGTCGCGCGATCTTCTGCTGCAGGACCGTGGAGGCGATGTCGTACATGCGCCCCTTGTCCACGGCCTTCGAGGTGAGCGCCAGGATCATGATCGGCGCGTCGGCCGGGTTCACCTTCCGGTAGGTGGGCAAGCTCGGCAGATTCGGCGGGAGCTGGCCGGCGGCCGCCGCGATGGCCGACTGAACGTCCCGCGCGGCGCCGTTGATGTCGCGCGCCAGGTCGAACTGCAACGCGATCGTCGAGGCGCCCAGGAAGCTGACGGACGTCATCTCCGTGATTCCGGCGATGCGGCCGAACTGGCGCTCGAGCGGCGTCGCGACGGCGGACGCCATCGTCTCGGGGCTCGCGCCCGGCAGACCCGCCACGACGGAGATCGTCGGGAAGTCCACCTGGGGCAGGGGCGCGACCGGGAGCAGCCGGAACGAGATCACCCCCGCGATGACGAGCGCGATGGTCATCAAGGTGGTGCCGACCGGCCGGCGGACGAACGGGCTGGAGAGGCTCACGGCGCGGTCACCGGATGCCCGGCGCGACTGCGCTCGCGCGCGCCGCGCCGCGCCAGCCGCTCGGCGAGTCGGTCGAACGCCAGATAGATGACCGGCGTCGTGTAGAGCGTGAGCACCTGGCTCACGATGAGCCCGCCCACGATCGCGACGCCGAGCGGCTCGCGGAGCTCGGAGCCCACGCCGTGGCCGAACGCGAGCGGCACGCCGCCCAGCAGCGCCGCCATCGTCGTCATGATGATCGGGCGGAAGCGGAGCAGCGAGGCCTGCTCGATCGCTTCGCGCGCCGGACGTCCCTGGGAGCGCTGCGCGTCGAGCGCGAAGTCGATCATCATGATCGCGTTCTTCATGACGATACCGATCAAGAGGATGATACCGATCAGCGCGATGACCGACAGGTCGAGGCGCACGAGGAGCAACGCCAGCAGCGCCCCGAGCCCCGCCGAGGGCAGGGTGGAGAGGATCGTGATGGGGTGGATCCAGCTCTCGTACAGCACGCCGAGCACGATGTAGACGGTGACGATGGCCGCCAGGATCAGGAACGGCTGGTTGGCGAGCGAGGCCTGGAAGGCCCGCGCCGCGCCCTGGAACCCGGTCTGGATGCTCGGCGGCAGGCCGACCTCACGCGTGACCCGGTCGATCGATTTCACGGCCGCACCGAGCGAGACGCTCGGCGCCAGGTTGAAGGACACCGTCACCGCCGGGAACTGGCCCTGGTGGCTGACGGCGAGCGCGGTGGCGCGCTGCTCGATCGTGGCCAGTGTCGAGAGGGGAACCTGGCCGCCGGCGGACGATCGCAAGTAGACCCGGTCCAGGACCGACGGATCCATCCGGAACTCCGGCAGCACCTCGAGCACGACACGATACTGGTTCAGCTGCGTGAAGACGGTCGAGATCTGGCGCTGGCCGAACGCGTTGTAGAGCGCGTCGACGATCATCTGGGGCGTGATGCCCAGGCGCGAGGCGGTCGCGCGGTCGATCTGCACTCGCGCCTGCAAGCCCTGATCGAGCTGGTCCGTGGCGACGTCGTGAAGCTCGGGCAGCTCGCGCAGGCGCGCCACGAACTTCGGCGCCCACGCGCGCAGCTCGTCTTCGTCGGGATCCTCGAGGCTGTACTGGAACTGCGTGCGGCTCACGCGATTCTCGACGGTCAGGTCCTGAACCGGCTGCAGGTAGAGCGTGATCCCGTCCACCTTGGCCAGCGCCGGACGCAGCCGGCTCATCACCTCGCCGACGCTTTCGCCGCGCTCGGCGAGCGGTTTCAGGGTGATCTGGATGCGACCGCTATTCAACGTCGTGTTCGTGCCGTCGATGCCGATGAACGACGAGATGCTGGCGACGGCCGTGTCTTGGAGGATCACGCGGCCGAGCGCCCGCTGACGCTCGGCCATCGCGTCGAACGAGATGTTCTGCGGCGCCTCGGAGATGCCGAGGATGACACCCGTGTCCTGGATCGGAAACAAGCCCTTCGGCACCCACACGTAGAGCATGAGGGTCAGGGCCAGGGTGCCGATGGCGACGATGAGCGTGGCCGTCTGATGACCGAGCACCCAGCGGAGCGTGCGGCCGTAGAAGGCGACCAGGTTGTCGAACTGGCGTTCCGCGGCGCGGGCGAAGGCGCCCGGGCGGCGGTCGGCGACCGGCTTGAGCAGCTTCGCGCAGAGCATCGGCGTCAGGGTCAGCGAGACGACCGCCGACACGAGGATGGCGGCCGAGAGCGTCAGCGCGAACTCGCGGAACAGCCGGCCGACGATGTCACCCATGAAGAGGAGCGGGATCAGCACCGCGATCAAGGACACGGTCAACGACAGGATCGTGAAGCCGATCTGGCTCGAGCCGACGAAGGCGGCCTGCAGCGGCGGCTCGCCCTCCTCGATGTAGCGGCTGATGTTCTCGATCATCACGACCGCGTCGTCCACGACGAAGCCGGTCGAGATCGTCAGCGCCATCAGCGAGAGGTTGTTGAGGCTGAAGCCCAGGCCGTACATCACCGCGAACGTTCCCACGATCGACACCGGCACCGTGATGCCCGGAATGAATGTCGCGGCGGCGCTCCTCAAGAAGACGAAGATGACGAGGACGACCAGGACGACGGCCAGCATCAGCTCGAATTGCACGTCGTGCACCGAGGCGCGGATGGTCGTGGTGCGGTCGGTCAGCACGGTCACCTGCACCGCGGAGGGCAGGGCACTCTGGAGCTGCGGCAAGAGCTGCTTTACGCGGTCGACAACCTCGATCAGGTTGGCGCCGGGCTGCCGCTGGATGTTGACGATGATCGCCGGCTCATCGCCCATCCACGCGGCCTGACGAACGTTCTCGGCGCCGTCGATCACCTCGGCCACGTCCGAGAGCAGGAGCGGCGCGTTGTTGCGGTAGGCGATCACGAGCGCCTTGTATTGATGGCTCTGGAGGATCTGGTCGTTGGCCGCGATCGTGAACGACTGCAGCGGCCCGTCGAGGCTGCCTTTGGCCTGGTTCACGTTGGCGGCGGCGACGGCGGTCCGCACGTCCTCCATCGTGAGGCCGTTCGCCGCGAGCCGGGCCGGGTTGACCTGGATGCGCACCGCCGGTTTTTGACCGCCCGACAGGGTGACGAGGCCGACACCCGGCAGCTGCGCGATCTTCTGCACGAGCCGCGTATCGGCGAGGTCCTCGACGGCGGTCAGCGGCAACGAGCGCGACGTCACGGCGAGCGTCAGCACCGGCGCGTCGGCCGGATTGACCTTGCTGTACACGGGAGGGTTCGGGAGGTCGCGGGGCAGGAACGTCGCGGCCGCGTTGATGGCCGCCTGCACCTGCTGCTCGGCGACATCGATCGAGAGGGCCAGGTCGAACTGCAACGTCACGATCGACGAGCCGCTCGAGCTGATCGACGTCATTTGCTTGAGGCCGGGCAGCTGACCGAATTGCCGCTCGAGCGGCGCGGTCACTCCCGACGCCATGACGTCAGGGCTTGCCCCCGGATAGAACGTGACGGTCTGGATCGTCGGGTAGTCGACCTGGGGGAGCGCCGCGACCGGCAGCTGGCGATACGCCACGATGCCGGCCAGCACGATCGCCGCCGTCAGGAGCGCCGTCGCCACGGGCCGGAGGATGAACTGACGGGAGAGGTTCACGCTCCCGGCCGGGGGGCGCGCTGAGGCGCGCTCGGCGTGCCGGCGGCGCCGGGTGTTGCCGGCGCGCCGGCGGGGCTTGCCTTGCGCACGGTCGGCTCGACGCGCGCGCCGTCCTGAACCTTCTCCGCGCCGTCCACCACGAGGGCCTCGCTGTCCGCCACCCCGGCGCGGACCGAGACCACCGCGCCCTCGGTCGGCCCGAGCTGCACCCGGCGCATCTGCACGACCTTGTCCGGCTTGACCACGTAGACGTACGCGCCCTGCGGGCCGCGCTGGATCGCCTCGGCGGGCGCCAGCATCGCGTCGTGCAGCACATCGATGAGCACCCGGGCGTTCACGAACTGGTTCGGGTAGAGCACCCCGTCGGTGTTGCCGAACGAGGCCTTCAGGCGCACGGTGCCGGTAGCCGGATCGATCTGGTTGTCGATCGCCACCAGGGTGCCCGTCGCGATCTTCGTGCGGCCTTCACGATCGAACGCGTCGACCGGAACCTTGCCACCTGTGCGGAAGCGCCGCAGGATCGGCTGCAGGCTGTCCTCGGGCACGCTGAACACGAGCGCGATCGGCTCGAGCTGGGTGATCACGACGAGGCCGCCCGTGTCCGACGCCTTGACGACGTTGCCCGGGTCGACCAGCCGCAGGCCGACGCTGCCGGTGATCGGCGAGGTGATCCGGCAGTACATGAGCTGGAGCTTGATCGCGTCGATCTGCCCCGTGTTCATCTTGATGGACGCTTCGGCCTGGCTGACCATCATCTCCTGCGTGTCGAGCTGCTGCCGCGCGATCATTTCCTGCTGCGCCAGCCGCCGATAGCGCTCGAGGTCGAGCCGCGCGTTCGCGAGGTTGGCCTGATCGCGCGCGAGCTGGCCTTCGGCCTGCATGAGCTGTGCCTGGAACGGGCGAGGGTCGATCTCGGCCAGCAAGTCGCCGGCGTGGACGACCTGGCCCTCGGTGAAGTGCGTCTTCATCAGCTGGCCGTCGACGCGGCTCTTCACCGTGACCGTGTTGAGCGGCGTGACCGAGCCGAGCGCGGTGAGATAGACGCTCAGGTCGCCCGTGCGGACGGGCGCGACGACCACCGGAACCGGTCGCGCCGGCTGTCCGCCGGGACCGCTCCCGGTGGCTTTCGCCTGTTGCTGAGTCTTGGCCTGACGACCGTAAGCGATCCAGGCCCCGGCGATGAGGAGGCATCCGAGCCCGACGACGATGACGAGAATACGAGCGCGTCCGCGACTCGGGTGCGCTCCACCTTCCGGAATTTCTTCGCTTTCTCCCCGCACGCCGGCCCCCCAGTCCTCCCAGCCGTTGCCGCTTCGCGCCAGCATACCGCGGAATCCGACGCCGATGCGCATCGTCGCGGCGCTGCGCTCGGCAGGCCGTCGTCTAGGGTCGGGCGCGGTCACGGGCCTCGACCCACGCCCGCGAATCGCCGCCCATCGCCTCGAACAAGAGGACGGTGTCCAGGTACCGTTGCCCCTTGGCGCGCGCGTAGCCCACCAGCGCCTGCGCGTAAAGCCGCTGCGCGTCCAGCACCTGCACCAGGCTCCCGCGCCCCGCCGCGTACGCGTCCTGAGCGAGCTCGAGCGACGCCTTCGATGCCGTGACGGCGGCGGTCTCGCTCCCGAGCAGCTCGGCGTCGTGCTGGAGCGCGCGCAGAATGTCGGCGACCTGGCCGAACGCCACCAGCAACGTCTGCCGGTAGACGCCGAGCTCGCTCTCGTATGCGTCGCGGGCCGCTCGTTGCTGCGCCTTCAAGGCACCGCCGTGGAAGATCGGCGCCACGATGTCGCCCGCGATGCTGCCGAGGATGCTGGGAGCGGCCACGGGACCTCCGACCGCCTGCAGAACCCACGACGGCGAGATCGTGACGCTCGGATAGAGCTGAGCGGTCGCGACGCCGATCGCGGCACTCGCCGCGTGCAGCTGGGCCTCGGCGGCCAGGATGTCGGGCCTTCGGCGCACCAGCTCCGAGGGCACCGTCACCGGCAGCTCGTCCGGTAACGTCAGCGTCTCGAGCTCGAAGTCCGGCGGCGACCATTCGGCGGGTGTCTTGCCGACGAGCACGGACAACGCGTGTCGCGCGACGCTCAGCTGCTGCACGAGCGGCGGCCGCAACGTCCGGTCGCCGGCCAGTTGGCTCTCGGCGCTCAGGACATCGCCTGCATGCCGAAGGGATTGGCCGGGACGGGGAAGAGGGGATTGCTCGCGGTTTGGACCTGGCTCGGCGCGGCCGCGCCCAGGACCTTGTTCTCCGCGGTCGCGAACGGGATCATCACGAG
>Ga0137377_10004244_pt1 | contig 11260 bp, 9 predicted proteins | sample SagtaG_22_FD_104815 | JGI IMG/M metagenome (GOLD analysis project Ga0137377, IMG submission 104815) | Vadose zone soil microbial communities from Sagehorn Ranch, Mendocino, California, USA - Sage2_L_40_16 metaG | ecosystem: Environmental > Terrestrial > Soil > Vadose zone | place: USA... | reverse complement strand
GGGAGACAACAGAGGGATCCTGGTCGCGCTCTTCCTGCTGGACACGCTCCTCGCCGCCAGCGTCGCGTTCTTCGATATCGGCCTGTCCGCCAGGACGGCGCTGATTCTCGAGTCGATCTCGGTAACGATCATACTCATACTATCGGTGAACATCTGGGTGCATAATGGCACTGTCTTCGACACTCACCAGCTCACGTTGGCGGGCGTTAAGCCTGGCGGCATCCTCGTTGGCGTGGTGCTGGCGATCTTCGCGTTCGTCGGGTTCGAGAGCGCTGGCTCCCTGGGTGTTGAATCGAGAAACTCCTTCCGGAACGTGCCCCGCGCCATCCTCTGGAGCTGCCTGATCGTGGGCTTGTTCTACGTCGTCGTCTCCTATTCCCAGATCTATGGCTTCCAGAATGTTAAGGGGGGCATCCTGGGCAGCACCGCCCCGCTGCCCGACCTGGCCACACACACCGGAATTGGTTTCTTCGCCTACATCCTCGACCTGGGGATTATCGCCAGTATGTTCGCCTGCACGCTCGCCTGCATCAACGCCGGCTCCCGCCTGCTCTATTCGATGGCGCGTGACGGCATAGGTCATTGGACAATGGGCAGCGTGCACCGCGCCCGGAACACGCCGCACATCGCGATCGCCATCGCGGCGGTACCTATGATCGCGATCCCGATCGTGACCACTATCCTCAGTCAGTCTGCGGTGAACGCCACCGGGTGGGTCGGCACGGTTGCGACCTTCGGCTTTATGCTCGGGTACGCACTGGTTGGCATCGGCGCCCCGATCTTCCTGCGCCGGGCCGGTTTGCCGGCCTCGCTGGCCTGGGTACTGGGCCTGCTTGGCGCCGCCATTATGGCCTTCGTATTCTGGGCCAACTGGCTGCCGCAGTACATTCCCGGCAATATATTCCCCGCCCTCACCGGTGCCTATGTCTGGCTGCCTTACGTGTTCCTGGCCTGGACCGCGATCGGCATTGTCTACTACGCGATCTGGCAGGCGCGGAATCCCGGGAAGGCGGCTCAGGTCGGGACCCGCTACCATACGCCAGAAGAACTGGAGTCTGTGGCAGCGAGCTAACGTCACGCCGTCAGGAGCGCGCCAGCCAGGGTACCGCCCAGTCCCGGTCCAGATGCTCCGGTGCACGCAACGTAGCGATCATGAGCTGGACAGCCTCCTGGACATCCCTGGTCAGCTGGAAGCACTCCGCCGCCGATCGGCACTCGGCTGGTCCGAACTGCCGCGCCGCCGCCACCACAGCGCTCGCCAAGCCGGGGAGTTCTGCGGCGTCCCCGCGATCGAGCGGCCAGCCCACTCCCTCGGCCGCAGTTCCCAGGCTGGTGATCTGATCACCTAGCCAGATCCAAGGGTCAGCGCTCAATGCGGCATCCCAGAACCGGGCAGACGGCTCGTTGCCCGTGAACTGCGGATGGTAGTGGGCAGCGGAGAAGGTGCCGGGAGGATCCGCGAGCCGGTCGAACAGATCGGCCCGCCACAGCGGGCGATCGACGGTGGTGAGCTGGGACGCGGACTCGCTGCCTCGATGCGGATGGTGAGGCAGCTCCCGGATCTCGATCCGGGCACCGTGCTCCATGGAAGCGTCGTCCAGGTTGATCTCGAACCAGTGCCGGATGGTAACGGCCGAGCGGGAAAGAGCCAGGATATGCTGCACAGTGCCCCGGTTATCTGGATCTGGACAGTGAGGCCCAGTATGTGGCCGGGTGAGCAGTGTGGTCAACGCGATGCGTGCGCCGTCAGGCGTGCGTGACGGTGATGGTCGCGGTCACCTGGCCGGAGTTGTCGGAGGTGTTGCCGCTGTAGGCGTCGTCGTTGAAGGCGAGCCACAGTTCTCCGGTGTACGGCCAGCTCCCGTCCAGGTGACTGCCCACGGGATTCTGGCACCGGCTCCAGCGGCACCGGCGCGGACTGGTGCTGGCGGACCAGGTCGTCGGCGTCCCCGTGGAAGGGCGGCCGACCGGTGAGGCACTCGTAGAAGGTGGCCGTGGCCGCGTAGACGTCACTGGCCGGGCTGGCCGGCGCCCCGGACGACCGCCTGCGCCTGGCGGTTCCCGGCGACCAGCGTCGCCCCGGGGCGGATGCGGGCGGGGATCACTAGGGCGTTCTTGGTGCGGTGTCTGCGCGAGAGCCATCTGGCGATTCTGCAGCTGGCTTGGTGCATAGCAGCCCGCTGGGGTGATACGCAGGTATCGATCGCGCCCGGTTTCGTGGAGATGACGCCACGCAGTTAGGTGTGCTTATCCCTGCTCAGCTTGTCGCTGTCCTTGATGAGTTCTACGAACTGGGCGAGCGTCCGGGCTGGCCAACGAAAAAAAAGTCGGCCGATCCCGGACACATCACGATCGCGACGGCGAATCGCCACAGGATGGCGGGCAGGTACTACGCTGCCGTCAGATTCAGAGATTGGGGGCCGCTCACGATGGATCCGGATGACGTCGCACCAGTCGTCTTCCTGAGCTACGCGAGCCCAGAACGCGCCCAGGCCCGTCAAGTCAGGGCCGCCCTCGAGCAGCGCGGCATCAACGTGTTGATGGACGTCGATTTCGAGCCTGGCCAGGACGTCCTAATCAGTATCGGGCATGCGATCAACTCGGGTGTTTTTCTGCCGCTTATTTCGACGGCTTACCTGGACCGGCCGTTTACCCAGCTAGAAGTGTCGGCGGCGGTCATGCTCGGCCAGGACAGCATGTTCCTGCCAGTTCTGATCGAAAGCCACCCGGCCCCGGCCACGGACAAAGGGCGGAATCTCTGGACGATCCTGAACGGCCGGACGTACCTGCTCGCCGAGATGACGGACAAGTCGTTTGACGAGCTGGCCAGGCAGGTAAGGAGGAAAGCAGGGCGCAGGGAGCAACGTGTGGTTCAGTTGCCGGACCCGATGAACACCAGCCAGTTGAGCATCGCTTTGATCTACGACTGGGAAGATGGCCATCTCACCGACGGCATAGCCAGGCAGTGTGCGCACGCGGGCCTGACAGTGGTGGAAATGGTGGCGGCGGGGACGCCGGAGGCGATGCGGCAGGCCCCGCCGGAGGCGCACATCGCGGTGCCGTGGACCATGGCCGCCCAGGGCAGCCCCGAGGTGGCCGAAACGGTCATCAGCGCACTCGCCGCCCAGCGCAAGCTCCTGTACTTGCTTCTTCCCGACAGCCCGCCCTGCCCGGACGGCGCGGCTTTCATGCGGCTGGAATCGCTCGGAGACATCCCGGGGCGCTCGGAAAGGCCAGCCAGCCGCTGGCCAGAGACCGCCTGGTGCTACGGGCCCAGCTCGCCGACGCTCTCAGGATGAACGATGGTGTTCCGTTCCACTTGCTGGGCGATAAGTTCTGCGCCAGCCGGGACGCCGCCGCGACTGCGGCCGCAGCCTACCAACTGGCCGTGTACCAGTTTCCCCCATTCGACGACGCTCGGCTGGAAGCCGTCCTGGCCTACGCAGCCGTATGCCGGTTCCGCGGTGACTGGCGGCGCGCAACCGAGTTGCTGGGCTCCGAGCCGGTCCCGGAATACGTCGCCGGGTCGGCTTACCCGCCGGCTGCGCTGGCTATCGCCGCCGAGCGGCTGTCTCTCGATTTCGAACTTGGCCGCATCGCCGAGACCCAGAGCGGCGCGAGGACCATCCTGTCACGGGCGCTAGCCGCTGGCGATTGGCCGCTCATTATTGCCATGCATCGGCAGATCGGCATGCTGGCTGAGGAACGCGGCGATTACTCGCTGGCGCGAGATCACTTGGACCGCGCCTGCCACTACGCGGAGGACTTGCTGGAGACATCGTTCCTGGCAGACCGCATCCGGAGTTACCCGGCGCGTGTGGCGCTGCGGGCGGACTGCCTACGCGAACTGGCCGCCGCAGAATGGCGGGCCGGGGACTCAGCGCTGGCCCAGGAACATCTCGCCCAGGCCAGCCAGGCACTGAGGCGGATAAGTGACAAGCCGGCCGCAGAGTATCTGCGCCGGGTCATCGACTACCAGGCCGCCCGCATCGCTTATTCCACCGAGCATGATTACGAGGCGGCCTTGGGCATACTGCAGGCGAGTTACCGGTCGCTGCAGAAATTTGACAACCCGATCCGGCTGGCCACGGTCCTCGAGTCGCTGGTACAGCTCGAAATGGACTTCCTGCGCGGGCGCAACGATTCGGCGCATGAACTGCGCGCCACCTTGGAGAAAATCCGACGGGTCCGCCGCCTGCGCGGCCACGATTACATGATCGCTAGGACGACCAAGTCCCTGGGGGATCTAGAATTCGCCCTCGGCCGCTTCGCCGCAGCCCTAGAGCAGTACGAGGAAGCCAGCCGGGAATTCAACCGTCTCGGCAAGTACCCGGAACTCGCCGGGACACTGCGTTCCATGGCCCAGTGCGACGCGCGGCTCGACGGTTTGGCGGGCGCCATTGGCATGCTGGAGGACTTCCTCGCGCATCTCAACGAGCTCGGCCTGCACGCCCTCCAGGCCGAGATCCGGGCCGAGATTGCGCGGCTACGCACTCGTCGGGTCACGCAGGGCCAGATCGTTGCCGATACAGAGATGATCGATGTCGGCGAGTACTCGGTGCACGAGTGGATCGCGGCAGGCCTGCTCCACGCACCCGGCGTACGGGGCGACAGCGTGGTCCTTGGAGCGGGCGATGACGGTGCGGTGCTGCGCCCAGGCCCCGGGGATGACCTGATCGTCAGTACTGACTCGGTACCACCTGGGCTGGTGGCCACCGACAGCGAGCGTAGCGCACGCTACGCCGCTCGGTTCGCGGTCGTCAGCGCCCTGTCCGACATCATTTCAATGGGTGGCGAGCCACTGGCGATCCTGGTGAACCTCCATCTCCAGCGGACCACCACTGCATCGTGGGCCCGCTCTTTCCTGCGCAGCGTGGCTGAGGAGGCGGCTCGCTACGGCGCAGTCATTGTCGGCGGCGACCTCCGGGAACGCCCGCAGAAGGCGCTGACCGTAACCGCCGTCGGCCGCGTCCGCAGGGACCAGGCACTCACCCGCCGCGGCGCCAGACCGGGGGACATGGTCGTCCTCACCTTGTCCTCCGGGCCGGGTCAGGAGTTCGCCGGGCTAGGTACCCGGTGGGCTCAGGAACTCGGACCGAGCCTGTCCCGGAATGAGGCCGGCCTCATCGCTGACCTGATCGCCAGAGATGCCACCTTCGCCGACCTAGGCCTGCCAAACGAGATCATGCGGACGATCGCCGCCGAAGGGCTAGCAAATTCGGCCATAGACACCAGCGATGGCATACTCGCCTGCGCACAGCTCATCGGCGATGCGGCAGGAGTGGGTATAGAACTGTTCCCGGAAACGCTGGAGAGATTTGTTAACCGGGACGTAATCCGACTGGCCGAATCGCTCGGCATCGCACCATTCCTGTTTGCCCTCAATGCCGGGTATGACTGGGAGATGGTATGCACGGTCCCTAAATCACGACAAAATGCCCTGAATAACCTTAGTAAGACGCCCCGCTCTGGCAATCCGCGAGCGGCTGTGATAGGAGAGGTCGTACAGCGCGATCCCTGGGCTGACAGGGGCGTCCACCTCCGGATACCGAACGGATCCGGCGCCGTGCTCCCCTACTTCACCGGGGAGAAGTTCATCTCACGGACGTACCCGTCGCACGTGCGTGAGTGGCTCGAGTTCGCTATAGAGTCAACTAGGCTTGTCCGATCCTAAGCACCCGAACGGATGCCAGTGAATAGTCTGTCTGCGCGGCCCCGGGAAACGGTGTCACACGGCCGAGCCAGCACTGCCCACAGAGCTACGAATTCGCCACGTTCGGTGATCCTGGTAGGCGCCGGCCGACGCGGGCTTAGTGCTCATCTCCCCGCCCTTGACGCCTGCGGTTATTTGCGCTTGACCGGAATTATCGACACCAAAGAGCGGATCGCGCAACTGAAGGAAATTCCAGCCCTCACCGTGCCGATGTATGACAGCCTCAATCCTGTGCTCGTCAGCCCGAGACCTGACCTCGCCATTGTAGCTACGCCGCACGACAGCCATGTCCCGCTCGCCGAAGAGCTGCTCCGAGCCCGGGTGCCTACCCTGCTGGAGAAGCCACCTGCCCGTAGCGCGCCGGAACTGGCCACGCTGCTACGGCTCAGCCAGGATCTGCAGACGCCGCTAGCCACGTCAGTGCCACTGCATTATAAGGATCACCATCGGCGCTTCATCCGCCTGCTCCGCTCACCGGGGCTGACCGACGCCGAGGTGAGCATCCGGGCCAGTGTGCCGAGCTGGCAGGGCACCGACAGCTGGCGCCTGTCCCGCGAGCGGGCCGGCGGCGGTGTCCTCATTGACTTGGGTTACCACTACCTGGAACTGCTCATCGCGTGCCTAGGGGCACCCGACGGCAAGTCAGTCCTGCTGACTAGAGCAGCCGAGACCCGCTGCGAGGTGGAGGGCGAGGCACGGGTGTCCCTGTGGTTCGCGGAGCGGCGGCTGCAGGTCCAGCTCCGGTTGTTCTCCGGGACCGAGGCTTGCAAAGGCAGCGAGCTGTCTATCACCCGGGAGGGCGCGGTGCTCTACCAAAGCTCAGAGGGCGGGCCAGCCCGGGCCACGCCCAGACGGGAGCGGGAACACGGTCCGCTGCCGCCGACACCCGCGGCGGCGCAACTCAAGGGGCTGGTGATGTCGGGGTTCCTGGATGGCCAGAGCGACTGGTACCGTGCCCTGCGTCGGCAGCATACGGTCATGCTTTTGCTGGACGACCTGTACGCCGGCGCCGAGCATATGGCCTGCCTGCCCGGGACCGCGCCTGCCGGACATGACCTGTCTGGCGGACCTGACGGGCTGCGGGAGAGGACACTAGCATGAGCGGAGCCGGGAGCGACCTAGCCATCCACGGCGGCTCGCCAGTCGCCTCCCAACCGGTGCACGAGGTCTGGCCCCGGTTGACCCCGGATCTGGAGGCCTGTCTGGTGGTCCAGGCGCGTGACAGCCTGTCCATCTATGACCGCAGTGGCATCGTCCAGGAGTTCGAAGATGCATTCGCCGGGTATGTCGGCGTGCCCCGGGCCCTGGCCACTTCCTCAGGCACCGTCGCGCTCCACTCTCTGTACTACGGTGCCCGGATTGGCCCTGGTGATGAGGTCATCTGCTGTGACTATGGTTTCTTCGCGACGGTAACGCCGCTGCTTCAACTCGGCGCCACGCCGGTCTTTGTGGACTGCTCTCCCGACGGGACGATTTCGGTGGCCAGCGCTGAGGCTGCGGTCACCGACAAGACCAAGGCCATCATGGTCACTCACATGTGGGGCCAGCCAGCCCAGATGGATGCCCTCAGGGCGCTCTGCGACAAGAAGGGTCTGCTGCTGTTCGAGGACTGCTCGCATGCGCACGGGGCACGCTTCGCCGGGCAGGTGGTGGGCAGCCTGGGCGACGGTGCGGCATGGAGCCTCCAAGCGCAGAAGACCATCTGGGCCGGAGAGGGCGGGGTTCTCGCCACTAGCCTCCCGGACTTGTACGAGCGGGCACTACTGCTAGGCCATTTCAATCTCCGCGCGCTCCATGAGATACCGCAGTCGTCGCCGAACTTCGCCAGCGCATTCACCGGGACAGGGCTGAAATACCGGGCGCATCCGTTGGGCCTGGCCCTGGCGCTGCCCCAGATCAAGACCGTGGACCAACTAGTCGAGGACCGGCAGACGGCCGCCACCGTCCTCATCGATGCGCTGAGTTCCATCCCCGGTATTGAACTGGTGCGGAACTCGGAGCCAGGAATCGTGCACGGCTATTACGCTCTCGTTGCGCTCATCAACCCTGATGCGTGCGGGTTCGACCGGGAAGCCTTCACCCGTGCGATGCATGCGGAGAACATCCGCACGATTAGCATCCCGCGGCAGATGAACTCGATGTCGCATTACCCGGTCTTCACCCAGGCCGGGTTGGCCGGCACGAAAGCCCGGGTAGCCGGAGGGCTCGAGGTGTCCCGGCGCATCACCGCGACCGCAGTCAAGTTCTTCGTCCCGGCCACGGCATCAGATCTCACCGGAAACACCAGCCCGACGGTGGTCGCCGATGCCATCAGCAAGGTCGGGGGCGGCCTGTCCGGGCGGCAGTAGCCGACCCGCCCAGGAGGTGACATGACCGCTCCCCCAAATAACCTGCTGGCCATGCAGAGTGAGGATCTGCTAGGCAGCTACCGCGCTGACCAGATAACCCGGATGGCGGTAGGCGGCGTGCTGCGCCGCCGCATCGACGGAGACCTCGCGATTCTCGTGCTAAAACGGGTGGCCAGCGACGAGTACGGCGACTTGGAGGAACTGCCCAGCGGTGGTGTCGAGCCCAGGGAGACTCTCGGCGAGGCCCTAGCCCGAGAGGTCCGGGAGGAGACTGGGCTAATTATCAGGGCGACAGGGCCGTTCCTGTTTGACTTCACCTACCCCTCCCGGGCAGGAGTCACCGTGCAACTCAATTTCCTCGTTGAAGTGGCAGGTAACCTGTCGGTCCGCGTGAACCCCGCCGAGCACGAGTCATTCCGCTGGCTGCCGCTCACTGCCCTGGCCAATTCCGGCCTTAGCCTGGACGTACGGCGCGGACTCGGCCGGACCCTCGCCTCTTTGCCCGGCCTGCCCTAGCCTCAGCTGACCCGTGGGCCGCCGCCAACGCATTATTAGTGCAACACGTTACTGCTGGCAAGGAGGAGCAGATTACGCGCAGCAAGTACTGCCGCGGCGACAAGCGGTCAGCCCTCAGCCGCTCATGTGAGCGGAGTGCGACGGTCTGCCCTCAGAATCACTCCGGCCAGGAAATTGGTGACCGGCCGGGCCCCGATGCATAATCAGGCAAGAGGGCTACTCAAGGAAAATGATCATGCCGCGTGATCCCGGAACTGAAACTGCCTGGGCCGACCGCCGCCGGGCGCAAGCTGCCGCATTCGACCAGATTGGTGAGCGATACGACGAGGCATTTCCCCACAAAGAAGGGCAGGTAAGAGCTGTCTCTTGGCTGACTGACCAGCTCAAGCCCGGTGCGCGGATTCTGGATGCAGGGTGCGGGACCGGTGTGCCGACGGCCTGGCAGCTCACCGAAGCGGGCATGAACGTCATAGGTATCGATATCTCCCCGGTGATGCTGAGCCTGGCCCGGAAGAACGTGCCCGGGGCCACGTTCACCGAAATGGATATCACGGATCTCGACCCCGGGATCGGCGAAATTGATGCGGTGGTGGCGTTCTTTTCCCTTCTCATGCTCCCGCACAGGGAGATCCCGTCGGCTCTGGCTCGGTTCCGTCAGATCCTCGTGCCCCGCGGCTGGCTCGTGCTGGGAATGGTAGAGGCCGACGTCGACGACATGCCGATACCATTCCTGGGCGCTCAGGTCAGGGTCGCCGGTTACGCCCGCAGCGCGCTACGGGATGTCGTCACTGCCGCCGGGTTCGTAGTACTCCAGGAGAACAGCGTGTCCTATGATCCTGCCAGCGCCGGGCTGCCTCCCGAGACGCAGGTCACACTGTGCTGTCAGCGGGACAGCACCTAACCCGATGCAGGCGGGTACGGCGGGGTGGCGGCGGTAGAGCAGACTGGCTGGATGGACGTCGGCGGGTGGGCGGGGCACCGGTTCGAGCTTGGTATGGGCGACGTCGCGAATGTAATCTATCGCCGCCGGGCTGGGCGGATCAGTGGTGGCCGCCAGCGGCGCCACCGTCGTGATGAGCGGCCGCGTGGTGGGCGGCCTCGGTCGCGGCCGAGACCGCGGCCTGGGTGGCAGCGTCGATCGATGCGGCAACCGCAGCGTCGGTTGCCGCCTGGATGGAGGCGTCCACAGCCGCGCTGGTTGCGGCCCGCATCGCTGCGTCGGTGGCGTCGAGGGCGTCGGCCACGGGACCACCCGACCGGTCGCGCTTGGCGGCTTTCTTCAGGTTCCTGCGCGCGGCGGCACCCGCGAACCCGGGATAGATCAGCGGGGGAAGACCGATCGCGTCGGCCAGTCCGGCGAACGCTGTCTGCGCGGAGCCGAGGACGCCGGAGCCGGACGCGATGGCATCCAGCCTTTCCCGCGCCTGCGCCAGCCGCGCGCTGTCAACGACCACCCACCGGGTCGCCGGGAAGATGCCCAGCGCCTTGCGGCGCTCGGCGCGGATCACCCCGGGGGCGGCGAGGCGGTCCAGGTAACGCTCGACCAACCCCGGCCGCTGGCGCGCTACCCACGCCTTGGCGGCCGCCGGCCGCCGGCCACCCTGCATGCTCTGCAGCGCCGCGTCCAGCAGCGTATCCCCGGTCGCCGCGGCGTCCAGGACGACGATCCGGCCGCGCACGATGTCGACGCGGCGGGCGGCTGCGAGCCTGACGAGCTCGGAGCCGGACAGGGCGAACCGCAGCTTCGCGGCAACGCCAAGCGTCCCGTTCGGGCGCACCGCGAGCAGGAGGAGATCCTCCCCAAGCGTCTCCATACCGTGACGATAACCACGTCGGCCGGGGGCCGCAACGAGTCAGGCTCCGTCTGGTACTCGTCGTGGCGGCGCATCCACATCTGTGGCGGGTCTCCCTGGTTGCGGCCTGCTTCCTATCGAAAGGCAGCCTCCGCTTGGAGACCGGTCGTCTGCGGCGTTAGCGGGCCGCGGATCGGCAGCCCGCCGGAGACTGTGTATATGTCCTGGTGAAGTGTGCTACCAGTGGGCGGGCTGGCCAGCGGGAAGGCGGTGACGGCGTGCCCGCCAGGCAGCACCGTGGTGGTGATGAAGGAGCTGAGCGCCGTGCCCTGCCCGATCCTGGCCAGCCAGGAGGATCGCATCGGCCCGGCGACCTGCCCCGGCCTGCTCCAGGTGGCACCGCCGTCCGCCGAGGAGACGAACCGGACGCTGATCAGGCAGCTGTCCGGCGCGCAGCGGGGATCGTAGTGGTAGTAGGTGATCCCGATCCGGGCGGAAGGGCTGGCCGACAGCGGGTCGGCGCCGATACCGGGCAGGGTGTTGTCGCCGGTACCGCTGGTCACCCGGCGGACCGGGCTCCAGGTGATGCCGTCGCTGCTAGTGGTCATCACGATGTCGTTGGCGGAGCAGCGCGGCCGGAACCGGCAGTCCTGCCAGGCCAGGTAGATCGTGCCGGCGCCGTCCTCGGTATCGGAAAGCGCCGGGATGAACAGCGGGTTGCTGAGCGGATCCACCGCGGTCCTGGCCTGGGCGATTACCCGTGCCGGGCCCCAGGTCCCGCCGCCGTCATGTGACTCGAACGAGATCACGCGGTTGGCCTGCGGCCAGATGTCGATCGGCACGACCACCGTGCCGTCGGGGGACACCAGCGGCTTGCCGGCGGTCCCGGT
>Ga0137377_10004243_pt1 | contig 11261 bp, 7 predicted proteins | sample SagtaG_22_FD_104815 | JGI IMG/M metagenome (GOLD analysis project Ga0137377, IMG submission 104815) | Vadose zone soil microbial communities from Sagehorn Ranch, Mendocino, California, USA - Sage2_L_40_16 metaG | ecosystem: Environmental > Terrestrial > Soil > Vadose zone | place: USA... | reverse complement strand
TTGACGAGCCGGCGACGAGTGTGCCGGAGCGTTGATCGGGATCGCCGGCGGGTAATGGGTCATCGAGAGTAATCAGGACCACCGGTCCTCGCCCGCCGTTTGCCTCTACCGCAGGCGTCAAACGGGAGAATTGCAAGCGCGTTTGATTGACCAACGTCGGTAAGAACACATAGTTGTCCGTGTAGGAAACGGCGTCTGCGTTTCGTGTTTTACCAAGCAGCGCCTCTGCCAGGCGATTGCCACCGCCAAACTGACGCAGGTTCTTTTGGCGACCTAACTGGTAAAGCACGGAACCGTTATGAAGATCGGAGAAGCTGTGATCGACGCGGGTCGTCAGCGTATGGTTCCTGGCAGGCGTCGAGATGGTTGAAATGAAAGGCGCGATGCCCGAGTTGAGACGCAGGGCCCCGATCTGTGAGGGCTCGGTTACAGTCGGAGCAGGCAGCGCAAAGAGTGGATTCCGGTTGATAGGCACCAGCGTGTCTATAGTGGCGGAATCAAGAATCGTGTCGTATTCGTAAGCAGTGAAGAAATATGTTTTCTTGCGCCCGTCATAGAACGGCAGTCTGAAAGGGCCGCCCAATGTGAATCCAGGATTGTGTTCCTCGAGCGGCAGTCGCGGAAGACCGCGCGCCTTGTTGTTGGAAGTGTTTGCATTGAAGAGGTCGTTGCGGAAAAAGTAGAACACGCGCGCGTGATACTGATTTGAACCGCCGCGGGTGCGGATGTTGATGCGCCCTCCGGAAGCGCGACCGTACTCAGCCGAAAATTGGTTGGTGATGATCTGGACTTCCTCAACGGCTTCGATAGACGGTTGAAAACGTTCGCGTGCGGCGCGATCGTCGTTGTTGTCGAGGCCGTCAATCGTGATGTTGTTTGAATAAGCTGGGCCGCCGGACAGCGAAAACGTGCCCGCTTCTTCCAGGGTATTGGTCACTGAGGCGTTGCGGTCTTCGGCAAGATCACGCGTCGATAGTGCCTCCTCGGAAACGCCAGGCAGGGTGAAAATCAAATCCAGCGGCGATCGCGTGACAACCGGAAGCGATTCGACCTCATGCGTGGTCACTGTGCCGCCTACAACTGTGCGAGTAGTATCGACAACCGGAGCGTCGTCGGCCGTAACTATGATTGGATCGACGGTTACGCCTTGTGGAAGCAAAGTGAAGTCGAGCTGTACGTTCTTGCCCGCAATGAAGCTCAATTCCCTTTTCTCTTGCGGCGCGAAACCGGAAAAGGAGGCGCGCAAATTATAGATGCCGGGCTCGAGTTGAATGATGCGGTAACTCCCATCTCCGTTAGTGACTGTAGTACGCGTTGCGCCAGTCCTCACCAGGATGGCTTCGATGGCAACCCCGGGGACGATAGCGCCGTTTGAATCAATTACCTGCCCAGCGATCGTTACATTATCGAGATCCTGTGCTGAAGCAAACCACGGCAGTCCGAAATACAAAAGTAGAAACAGGGCCGGTTGCAGCGTCATAACGACGATGTATCGTAAGACAAGGCTTCTCATTTTGTGAGCTTCAACTGCGAACGGAGTGATGTAAAACGCAAACTGTTACCGTGCGCCGCAAACCAGACAGTTTTGCGTTACAAGGCAGACGTGAAATTACCTGAGGGTGATTTGAAAGACTTCGGACGCGGTAGAGTGCGAGCGAAATCTACCAAGGTAAACGCATGCAAACAAGCGCTCGAAGATGTTTGGTTATAGCAGGGAAATGCAAGTATTTAGGCAAGTGCATGTCAGAACTTCGCCACGTCGTGGTTCTGATTAAACGGTCCTTGACTAGCGAGAGGCGCTGCGGCGGCGAAGGGCAGCGGCGCGCGTGAGCGGGACGAGCGCGTCGGTAGTACCTTCGGCGGGAGGCTCGACGAAGTTTGTTAACTCATCGGCGTGTGATTGGAGATAGCGGAAGAAGCGTTCAAACTCCTGCTGCATCGCATCCATCTTCTCGCGCATGTTGAGGATGATCTCCACGCCCGCAAGATTCACACCCAGGTCGCGCGTCAGCGAGAGAATCAACTCCAACCGCGCCAGATCAGGATCGGTATAGAGTCGCGTATTGCCTTCCGAACGCGACGGTTTCAACAGCCCCTCACGTTCGTAAAGACGCAGCGTCTGCGGATGAATGCCATACTGATCCGCGACCGCGCTGATAGTGTATGTTTTCGGTTTGCGCTTCATGTCATTTCCGATTGCCGATTGGCAATTGCCGATTGGCATGGTTCCATCAGGCACCTAATAAATCGGCAATTGGAAATCGGCAATCGCCAATGCTATTCCAATCCCATCTCCACCCTCGGGTTCTCCGGGTTCAACTTCGAATACTGTCGCAGCAGTTCCTTCGTCTCTTCCGAAATCACTCTTGGCAGCGTCACTTGCACTTCGACAAACTGATCTCCATGTGCGCCGGGCTTGCGCAGCGACGGCGCGCCTCGCTGGCGCAGGCGAAACTTCTGACCCGATTGCGTCGACGGCGGTATTCGCAACTGCGCCTTGCCGTCGACAGTTGGCACTTCAATCTTTGCACCGGCTGCCGCTTCGGGCACCGTTATCGGAACGGTCACGTAAATGTTGTCGCCTTTGCGCGTGAAGTATTTGTGACTGCCGACATTTGTGATGATGTGCAAATCACCCGGCGCCGCACCCAGTCGTCCGCCTTCACCCTTTCCCGGAATGCGCACGCGCGAACCTGTTTCAACGCCCGCTGGTATTCTCACTTTAACGTTTTCTGTTTTGGCCACAGTGCCTTTGCCTTTACACAAAGAGCAGGGTGAGCGTCTGCGACCAGTGCCACCACAGTCCTGACACTCTTGCGCAAAACGTAAACGGCCGCCGGCACGCTGCACTTGACCCGTGCCCTTGCAGGTGGCGCACACCATCACTGGTCCACCGATATCGCCGGCGCCATTACAACGAGAACATTGTTCCGATCGATTGACTGTAAGGTTGGTGGTTAAACCCTTGATGGCTTCTTCAAACGACAGCGCCAGCGGCATCTCAATGTCCGCGCCTCGCTGGGGTTGCGCCCGCGGCGGTTCCTTTTCCTTTGCGGAGCTGCCGCCAAAAAGATCCGCGAAGATGTCGCGAAAACTCGAACCGGTGCTGGCACTGCCGGGCGTTGCAGTGGTGGTCCAGTCGAAGCCGCTGAAATCAAAACCAGCAGTGCGGCCTGCGGAAGGTCCGGCGCCACGTGCGTGAGCGTCCGCAAGATTGTCGGAATACTGCCCAAACTGATCGTAAACTTTGCGTTTCTTCGGATCAGAAAGTACGTCGTGGGCTTCGGTGGTTAACTTGAAACGCTCCTCGGAAGCCTTGTCACCGGGATTAACATCCGGATGATACTTGCGCGCCAGCCGGCGATAGGCCTTCTTGATCTCATCAGGCTTGGCGTCGCGTTTGATGCCCAGTACTTCGTAATAATCTTGCTTGGCCATATCTCATTGCCGATTTTCAATTGCCAATTGCCGATTGGTCTGTACCTCTTATCCAGCGCGACTCGGGTGACTGACCAATCGGCAATCGACAATCGGAAATTGGAAATGCCTTTACTTGTTTTCGTCAACGTCAACGTATTCAGCGTCGATGACATTATCCTCGCCTGCGCCCCCCGCAGTCGAAGCTCCTGCCGCTGACGCCTGATCTCCAGCCGGTGTTTCGCCAGCTGGCGTCCCGGTCTGTTGATAGAGCGCCTCCGCCAGTTTATGCGAGGCGGTTTGTAGCTGGTTGAAGGCTTCGTTCATCTTTTCCGTGCCACCTTCAGTCAGCGCTTTCTTGGCCTCTGCTATAGCCGTCTCAACGTCGCCGGCAACCGCGCCCACCTTCTCGCGATTGTCGTTGAGCGTTTTTTCCATCTGGTAGACGAGACCATCCAGACGGTTGCGCGCTTCAGTTTCTTCGCGCTTTCTGGCGTCCTCGGCCGCATGCGACTCGGCATCGCGCATCATCTTGTCGATCTCTTCTTTGGAGAGACCGGAAGATGCGGTGATGGTTATCTTCTGCTCGCGGCCAGTGCCCATGTCTTTGGCCGAAACATTGACGATACCGTTTGCATCGATATCAAAGGCGACTTCAACCTGCGGCATGCCGCGCGGAGCTGGGGGAATGCCGATAAGATGAAACTTACCAAGTGTGCGATTGTCGCTGGCCATTTGCCGCTCGCCCTGAAGCACGTGGACCTCAACCGACGTTTGATTGTCTGACGCGGTCGAGAAAATTTCCGACTTCCGCGTCGGGATCGTGGTGTTGCGTTCGATGAGTTTGGTGAAGACGCCACCAAGAGTTTCGATGCCCAGGCTAAGCGGAGTCACGTCGAGCAATAGAATATCGGTCTTCTCGCCTGACAGAACACCAGCCTGCACCGCAGCCCCGATCGCGACTACTTCGTCCGGATTAACGCTCTTGTTCGGCTCCTTGCCGCCAAACAAATCGCGCACAATTTGCTGCACCTTGGGAATGCGTGTCGAACCACCGACGAGCACCACCTCGTCAATCTTCTTCGCTTCGAGTCCGGCATCTTTTATCGCCTGCTCCACTGGTGATTTAAGACGGCCGAGAATTGGTTCAGCCAACTGCTCAAACTTCGCGCGCGTCAACTTCATCGCCAGATGCTTCGGACCAGACTGATCAGCGGTCACGAAGGGAAGATTGATTTCAGTTTCCATAGTGCTGGACAACTCAATCTTCGCTTTCTCTGAAGCTTCCTTCAGACGCTGCAGAGCCATCTTGTCGTTGGAAAGATCTATTCCCTGGTCTCGCTTGAATTCTTCGATGATCCATTCGGTCAAACGCTCATCGATATCGTCGCCTCCCAGGTGGGTATCACCATTAGTCGACTTAACTTCCACGACGCCTTCACCGACTTCGAGGATCGAGATGTCAAAAGTGCCGCCGCCGAAGTCAAATACCGCAATGACTTCATCCTTCTTTTTGTCCAGGCCATAGGCAAGCGCCGCAGCCGTCGGTTCATTAACTATGCGCTTCACATCCAGACCGGCAATCCTACCGGCATCCTTGGTCGCCTGACGTTGTGCATCGTTGAAGTAAGCAGGAACGGTGATCACGGCTTCGGTCACCTTCTGCCCCAGGTAATCTTCTGCCGATTGCTTCATTTTCTGAAGAATGATCGCCGAAATCTCAGGCGGGCTCCATTCCTTGCCGCCAGCCTCGATCCTTACGTCGCCAGTGCCTGCTGCCTTAACCTTATAAGGCACCTGCTTAATCTCTTCCGTCACTTCGTCGAAGCGCCGCCCCATAAACCGCTTGATTGAATAAACCGTGTTCTCCGGATTGGTAACTGCCTGGCGCTTGGCAACCTGCCCCACCAGCCGGCTGCCGTCCTTGGTGAATGCCACCACCGAAGGGGTCGTGCGTCCGCCTTCCGAATTGTTTATGACCGTGGGCTCGCCACCTTCCATGACTGCCACCACGGAATTGGTCGTTCCCAAGTCGATTCCTATAATCTTGCCCATATCTTTTGTTCTCCAAAACGAATTTTGGCCCGCCTGCCGTCACCCCGTTCTCGGCTGTGTAGAGCCCACATTTTTGACCTTCCCTGCCACGCTTAACTAAGCCTTTGCAGGCCATCAACACTCTAGTTGAATGGAACAGTAATATAATATGTGAGCCTCGCCTTGTCAACTTTGATAACAGAGCTTTCGCAGGTGTTTGAGGACTAGTTTTCAAGGCCTTCTGAGGCCGATTCAGGTGGGACGCCGTGTTTTCGGTCCTCATTCATAAGTCTTGAGGCGAAAAAGATGTAATGAAGGCCGGAAAGCACAGCCAGGCCGAAAACAGCCACATAAACGGTAGGAAGATAGTAGCCGGTGTAGTAAGGGACGCTGGCCGCGAACATGATGGCAGCGATTCCTCCGATCTGGACGGTGGTATTGAGCTTGCCCAACCAGGAGGGGCGAAAGCCTCTAAAGCCCGTCATTATGTTGATAGCTGCTGCCCCCACAATAATGAAAACATCGCGACTGATCACGGCCACCGTCACCCAGAAAGGTACAGGCAAATGATTCGGCACCGGTTGAGGAAAAATACTCCGCATTGAAAGCACGATAAACGCGGTGACCAGCATGAGTTTGTCGGCAATGGGATCGAGGACTGTGCCGAGCTGCGACTGCTGTCCGAAACGGCGAGCCAATAATCCGTCGAGGCCATCAGTCAACCCGGCCAGGATGAAGACTGCCAACGCCAAACTGAAACGCCGATAAAAAAGAAGAGTAACAAAAACCGGAATCAGCACCATCCGGAAGACGGTGAGCATGTTGGGAACTGTAAGAATCCGGGAGGACATTGGGAGCGGTAACGCAAGCGGCCGGCTTGCGGACGCAAACTACCAGTTTGCGTTACAACATTCTCAAGCAGTTCTTAATTCGAGCAGCGAGACTTCGGGAGGACAACCAAAGCGGACCGGCAAAACTACGGTTCCCAGACCTCGTGTAACATAGATCTGCGTCTCGCCCTGGCGCGCCAGACCCTTGAGCAAACGTCGACGAGGTCGACCGGACGCGTTGCGTTCTGAACGCAAGGTAACCTGGCCACCATGCGTGTGACCGCTAAGAACCAGGTCGACTCCAGCCCGAGCGGCCCGTCGCAGAATGATCGGATTATGGGCCAGCAGCAGTTTAAACTCGTCGCCTCTGGAGCCGGCTAACGCCAATGACAGATCCTCAAGCCCCACCATCGTATCGTCCACTCCTGCGAGCCAGAAGGCTGCATTTTTATTTTCGAAGCGCATGCCCTGATTGACCAGCACCGTTATTCCTTCGGCGCGGAAGAGGTCGGTGATCAATGCTGCGTCGGTCCAATGGTCGTGATTGCCGAGCACTGCATAGACGCCGAAGCGCGCGCGCAGTCTACCGAGCAGCTCCGCGCAGGGTGCGGCATATTGTCGTTCTTTGGAAACATAGTCACCGGTAAGCGCCACGATGTCTGCTTGTAGACTGTTGGCCGTGGCAACTGCGCGTTCGATTTGCGCGCGGCTGGTAAATGGACTGTGATGAATGTCAGAAAGCTGAACAATCCGAAAACCATCAAGTTCCCGAGGCAAACGCCGCAGATGAATTTGATGATGTTCTATGGTGAGCCGGAAGGGTTCAGTAAGCGCTGACCGCGCGGCTTCGCTTAGATTGAGAGCCAGGGCGCGCAACGGAGTTTCCGGTCTCCTGTCGCGAGCTGCGACACGTCCGCGCGCTTTCCACCTGATAGGAGTCGACATTTTGTAAGTTGATTTGTCTCTTAAACGTCTCAGTGCTCAACACCGATCGTCTAGATTTGGCGCATTATAGAGATGAAAACATCCGGAAGCAAACAAGCCAAACATAAAACCACCGATGTCATGGATATGTAATAATCACCGCTATTTCGCGACAAGTAATGAAAAACAGACTCATCGCAGTGCCGGCTGCCGCTTCGGTCTTACTGATGGCGTCGACAGTAAGGGCGGCGCCCGAAGCGGCAACTCACCTATCGGGTACGCAGGAAATTCAGCCAATGATTCTGATCGGGCTCGCAGTGATGTTGATCGTGGCGAAGCTTGGCGGCGAATTTTTTGAGCGAGTCGGCCAGCCGGCCGTGTTGGGTGAGTTAATTGGGGGAATAGTCATAGGGAATCTGGTGTTGTTTGGTTTCACCGCCGCCGAGCCTTTGAAGACAAATGAAGTCGTGGCCGCCATTGCGCAAATCGGCGTAATCGTTCTGCTGTTTGAGGTCGGTCTGGAATCGGATCTCAAAGAGATGCTGGAGGTGGGTTGGTCGTCGCTGCTCGTTGCTGTGCTGGGGGTGATGGCCCCGTTTTTTCTCGGCTGGGGTGTCTCTGCTTACTTCATTCCCAACGAATCGCGTCTTGGTCATATCTTTATTGGCGCTACTCTCTGTGCCACCAGCGTTGGTATCACGGCGCGTGTTTTCAAAGACTTGGGAAAACTCGCAACGCGTGAAGCGCGAATCATCCTGGGCGCCGCCGTGATTGACGACGTACTCGGACTCATAATACTGGCAGTTGTTGCCGGCGCCATCAAAGCCACAGTAACGGGTGACGCTCTTTCAATTGTTGATGTCGGACTGGTCGCTGCCCGGGCGCTAATATTCCTGGTTGGTTCAATCGCTCTGGGGCAGTTTCTCGTGCCCCATCTCCTTCGCGGAGCGGGACGCCTCGAGACGCGCGGTGTTCTGTTGACTTTGGCCATCTCCTTTTGTCTGCTCTTGTCCTGGCTCGCAACTAAATTTGGCCTTTCATACATTGTCGGTGCGTTTGCCGCGGGTCTGGTTCTTGATGAAGTGCACTACAAGCCGGCGCGCGCGCCTAAGGAACGCGACCTTCGAGATCTATTGCAGCCGGTAAGCTTTATATTTGTGCCGATATTTTTCGTCGCGATGGGAATGAAGGTTGACCTGCGAGTTTTCGGCAGACTGGGACTACTGGGGTTTGCGCTGGTCCTTACTTTGGCAGCCATCATCGGCAAGCAGATTTGTTCGATAGGAGTATTGGAACGCGGCACAAATCGGCTGGCCATCGGTCTGGGAATGATCCCGCGTGGCGAGGTCGGGTTGATTTTTGCGGGCATTGGCGTAACGCTCGTGCTTCCCAACGCTATTGGAGTTGCCGAAGCGGTGATTGGACCCGCAACATTTGGAGCGGTCGTGATCATGGTAATCATTACGACGCTGGTAACTCCGCCTCTACTTAAATGGTCGCTGGGGCGAAAGAGGAGTAGGCAGACGGCAGGTGGCAGGCGGCAGGCGGCAGGATGAGTTGTAACGCAAACTGTTAGTTTGCGAAGTTCGCAAGGTTGTAACGCAAACTGCTAGTTTTGCGATTTGGGCAACAGCAGAGGAGCAATCGCTATGAAACAACAAAAGGATCAGCACAAGGTTGGCATCAGACAAAAGCCTCGCGGGCAACAGATGGGAACGGCCGGCGCGAAGGATCAGAATCGCCAGGAAATGAAAGAGACCCCGGCTATCCTTGGGCGACGTAAGGTTGCAAACAAAATGGCTGCGGACAAGTCGGCGCAAAACACCGGCGGCGATGCGGTAACGCCGCGCACGAGCTCGCCTTCCACTCCGGCAATGAATGCGACCACGCGAAAAGGCGAGGGTGGAGGCGAGATAGTCTTTAAGAAACGTTTGAAAAAGAAACGCGCAACAAAAAATCTAATGTAATGCACTTTCCGCAACCACGAAGGACCAATCGATTAACGGTCATGACGAAGGGTCACGCATCAAGCGGTATCACTATTGGCGACGCCCTATACAAATTTGGCCGCGGATGAACGCGGATTTTCGCGGATCTGAAAAAGTGGATAAATAGGAGGACACGCTTGACCTGGCGTGGTTTTGTCCGTTCTTTCTCTGTTCTGATCCGCGCTCATCGGCGTTAATCCGCGGCTAATTAACTTTTCTTTTTTGCTTCTTCACCGGGACTAGTGCAATAATTCGCTCGCTCCATTGAACAAGCCGGCGCACAGTTTCTTTCAAACAATCACAATCGAATAACGCGACGTCCGATAATGATCGACGCTCGCGCGGAGACACACTCATGTCGAAGTTTTCCAAACTCTCCATCGCAATTTTCGCCTTACTCTGTTTCCCCTTTCCGCTTCAGGCGCAGGAAGCTAATAAAGATGTGCTGGGCGCGATGCGCTATCGCTACATCGGACCGATGGGTAATCGCGTGACTTCAGTGGCCAGTGTGCCGGGCCAGCCAAACATCTACTATGCCGGCGCGGCTTCGGGCGGCATCTTCAAGACAACCGACGGCGGCACTCATTGGGAGGCAGTTTTCGACGCCCAACCCGTTTCTTCCATTGGTTCATTAGCGATCGCGCCTTCTGATCCAAACACCGTTTGGGCAGGCACCGGCGAAGCGTGGATTCGCAGCCACATCTCGGTCGGCGCCGGAATTTACAAGTCTACTGACGCCGGTAAAACCTGGAAGTTGATGGGACTCGAGAAGAGCGGTCGGATCGGCAAAATTGCGATCGATCCGAAGAATCCCGACGTCGTATTCGCCGCCGCGATGGGCCACAGCTACGGACCACAACAGGAGCGCGGCGTTTTTCGCACCGCGGATGGCGGCAAGACCTGGGAACGCGTGTTGTTTGTTGACGAGAATACCGGCGCCGCTGAGTTGGTGATGGATCCGAGTAACCCGCACATCTTGTTTGCCGGCATGTGGCCGCTCGAGATTCACACCTGGGGACGCGAGAGTGGTGGACCGGGCAGCGGGATTTACAAATCGACTGACGGCGGCCTCACCTGGAAGAAACTCACCGGTCATGGCTTGCCGACGCGCACCACCGGCAAAGTCGCCATGGCGATCGCTAACTCAAATCCTAATCGCATCTACGCGCTGATCGAAACTGGAGACGGCGTGCCGGTGAACGGTAAGGAAACTGATCGCGGCAAATTCTGGCGTTCCGACGATGGCGGTGACACCTGGCGACTGGTCAGTTACGACCGCACCCTCGGCGGGCGCACGCACTACTATTTCCGCGTTGCCGCATCGCCCGATAACGAAAACGAAACTTATTTCCTGACCTCGGCCTTCAGCACTTCGCTCGACGGCGGCGAAACGTTACGGACTTCCGCAGGCTTCGGCAACAGTCCGGGCGGTGACAACCACGACATCTGGATCGATCCGACCAATGCTAACCGTATGGCCGTGGCTAACGATGGGGGAGTGTCGATATCAGTAACGCGCGGCAAGACGTGGAACCGCATCCAGCTCCCCATTGCGCAGATATATCACGTGACCGTCGACAACCGCGTTCCCTATTACGTCTACGGCAACGAACAGGACGATCCGTCGTATCGCGGACCGAGCAATACGCGCGGTGGCGGGTTTGGCGGGGGCGCCGGGCAGATTCCGCGCAGTGCCTGGCAATCTGTCGGCGGTGGCGAGAGCGGTTGGGCCACGCCTGATCCGGTTGATAACAACATCATCTGGTCCAGCGCTTCGGGATCGGGAAGCGTCGGCGGCATCGTCGAACGTTTCAACCTGACGTCCGGCCAGGGACGCAACGTTGAAGTCTGGCCGGACCAAAGCAACGGATCGACAGCGGCTGAGCTGAAGTACCGTTTTGTCTGGACCATGCCGCTGACGATCTCGCCGCACGATCACAACCGTCTTTACGTCGGCAGTCAATATATCCATCAAACAACTGACGGCGGACAGAGTTGGCAGTTAATCAGTCCCGACCTTACGACCAACGACAAGAGCAAGCAGGGATTTTCAGGCGGACTAACCGGC
>Ga0137377_10004242_pt1 | contig 11263 bp, 11 predicted proteins | sample SagtaG_22_FD_104815 | JGI IMG/M metagenome (GOLD analysis project Ga0137377, IMG submission 104815) | Vadose zone soil microbial communities from Sagehorn Ranch, Mendocino, California, USA - Sage2_L_40_16 metaG | ecosystem: Environmental > Terrestrial > Soil > Vadose zone | place: USA... | reverse complement strand
TGCAGACGTAAATGCCGACGCGAGAGCCGACATCGTCGGCTTCGGCTCTGCCGGTGTGTACGTGTCACTGGCGACGGGAGGCGGGCACTTTGCGGCCCCCGCGTTCACCGATACCGCCTTCGGTGTCGGCGCGGGGGGTTGGAGCAGTTACAATACGTATCCGCGCCAGCTTGCAGACGTTAACGCCGACGGGAAAGCCGACGTCGTCGGCTTCGGGTATGGCGGTGTCCACGCGTCCCAGTCGGAATTTATCTCGATCTAGGGCATATCCCCGCCAGCTTTGAATCGGGGATTCTCGAACCTAGCACTACTTTGGCAGATTTACTCACGCTGCTGTTCGCTGCAAATCCATTTTTGACAATGCGGGCATCGCTGCGGCGGTAGTCGAGCGAAGAGTTCGAGAATGGCGTGGCGCACGGCGGGCAAAGTTGGCTGAGGCGGGGGCCCGTTGATTCTTTTTTTTCGGCCCTGTTGCTGCTAGGCGGCGATGCTGGAGGAAGGCGTAAGCGATCATCGTCATGAGCGCATGACGGTGAAGGCCTTGCCATGATCGGCCCTCGAAGTGATCGAGACCGAGTTCTTCTTTCAGCTGTTGGTGAGCCTGCTCGCAAATCCACCGCGCCTTGATGGTGGCCGCTAAGGTGCGCAGCTCAGTCTTCGCCGGCAGGTTGGCGAGATAGTATTTCTTCTCTCCCGACATCCTGTGTTCGCCAATGAGCCAAACCTCATCCCCGGGCAGATGTTGCTGGCCCTTGTTCCTGATCCGCCGCGGCGGTCCGTCGGCGACCCGCACGCGGACAGCAGCAAAACGAGCCTTGAGCTTTCCTTTTGTGCCGGTGCGCCAACTAATGTTCTGCCATGTAGCATTGGCCAGCATGTCTTCGGCCGGTATCGATAGAATGTCTGGGACATGCCGCCGACGGGGTCGGCCGCGCTTGGCAACCGGCCAGATCATCTGCACATCGGCAGGGTACGCCTTGAGATGACGCGGAATGCCAACCGCCCAGTTCAGTTTGCGAGCCGTGAGCCCCTGGCGGAATGGCGCACTCAGCCCATACCCGGCATCCGCCAACACACAACCGAAGCGAACGCCGGCCGCAATGACACGATCGATCTCCGCCAGGGCTATCTCCGGCTTCGTGCGCGCTGTTCGATATTCGGCCGGAACACCCGCCCGCTCCAACCGAGCCCGCTTGCTTGTCCAACTCTCGGGAAGAAACAGCCGCAATGCCAGCATGACCGGTACTTCGCCTCGCGCAAGCGTCAGCGATATCAGGGTCTGGCAGTTCGCGGTCTTGCCCAGCGCCGAAGCATATTGCGCTGCGACACCCACCGAATGCGTGCCTTTCTTGGGTATCGTGTGTCGTCGATCACCAGCACGGCATCGCTGCCACCGACGAGCCTATCCGCTTGAGCCAGCAGTTCTGTCTCCACAGGCCTGGCATCCCAGATCCCGGCTGCGATGAAGTGGTGCAATTGATCGTATTCGCCAAGTGCAAGCCGCTCCGCCATCGGCTGAATGCTCTTGCGATCGCCAGGACCGATTAGCCCCGACACGTAGAGAGGACACATTTGGCGCCGCGCCTTGTGACCCAACCGATCCAGAAACGGCTTGAGAAAGCGTCCAAGCTCTTCTCTCCAATCCGACGTCCTGCCAACCATAGTCGGCCCCTCCAAAAGCCGACCACCTATGAGTCACAGAAAAACTGATTTGGGAATCCCTGCCGCTCAAAAATCTGCCAAAGTAGTGCTAGGGCGGGGACTCATTAATGCGCAGTCATTAGCCTTATCGATGCAAGCTGGATGAAGGCGAGGTCGTTGGCTGCGAGCCTGTCATAACGGGTTGCCATACGCCGACACTGCTTGATCTTGTTGAAGAACGCTCGACCAGCTTTCGAGCGTCCACCTCGCAATCACCCCCATGGAACTGGTTTTTGTTACGAGGGAGCGGCATGGTGACGCTGCCGTAGCAAAGCAAAGGAGAGTCGAAATGAGCGCCTCTACCCGCCTGAAGTTGGGGGTGGCTCTCCTCATCCTGGGCCTGGTGATGCCGGCGGGTACGCTTCTGGTTGCGGCCACGGACTGGCCGATCGCCGTGAAGACGGTGGTGAGCGGCATTCTCCTGTTCGGTTTCGAAATCGTGCTGATTCCGGCGGTCGCGCTGATGGGCAAGGATAATTTTGAGCGCATCTGGGCTGGCGCGATGCGGCTTCTCAAGGCGCTCAAGCCAGCGGGTAACGTCGGCAGGACGCGCTACAAGTGGGGTCTCTATATGTTGGTGGGTCCTACGCTGTATGCCTGGATCGCGAGCTACGTTCCCTCCTGGCTGCCGGAGGACTACGTCCTGCGGATCTTGGTCAATGTGGGGCTCGACCTCATCACGCTCGCCAGCTTGTTCGTGTTGGGCGGAGATTTCTGGGACAAGGTGCGGGCGCTGTTCCTTCACGACGCCCGTGTCGTCTTGCCTTCCTGAGGGAGTACACGGTTATCTAGAGCGATCCGCCGCTGCGAACGCAATGATCGGCGTGGCGTACGACCCAAGCCGAACGTCCCCTCATGCGCGGAACGATCCACTCGGCCTTCCTGTAGCAATTGGTGACGAGAGCGGCGCTCGACGCCGGCGGCACGCCGGAGCCGCGGGTGACAGTGGCATGTCCGTTACTCACCCAAAACCCCGCATAAGCGAGCGCAGCCGCGGCTGCGGCGAATCGGACCATGTCGCCTCTCCCTTCGACGTTGGTTTCTCGAATTTCGAGTTCGATGGCCTCAGGCCATCGTCGACCTCGATTGTGTTGTTTGATCACACCTGGGTTGGCATGCCCGAGGCTCGGCCGATTGCAGCAACCACTGCGACGCAAGCATAGCAGCCAAGGCTTACGTCAAGCTGAATGACGGCGGCCGTGAGCGGATCATTGACGCCGGCCGCGCGTGAACAATCATTTTTTTGAGTGCGGCCACTGGTCGCACCGCCCGGCTCGGCGTCCCGCCAGATATGATTCTTCAAGCCGCCTTCACGCGGCGCCGTTCACATGGTCGGATTGGCGTAGCGGCCACCGAGCGCGAGCAGGCCGTAGGCTGCGCCGGCGATGTCGAAATTGAACGAGAAATGCTGGTTGATGGCGAGCACGTCGCGCAGATGCCGCTGCAGCGGATCGCGGGTGTAGAGGCCCTGCGCCCCGTAGCACGACCACAGCGTCTCCACCGCCTCGCGCGCCTGGTTCACGGCGAACGCGGAATGCGCGCGGAAGCGCAGCTTGGTCTCGAGGTCCGGCACCTCGTGGCGCTCGGCGGCGGCCTGGAATGCGATCGCCGACTGGCGCAGGAGATCGCGCGCCGAGTCGATCAGGCAGCGCGCGCGAGCGACCTTGATCTGCACGGCCTGGAAATCCGCCACCCGGGCGCCGGTGTAAGTGCCCGCCCGCTTGGCCATCGCCGCGAGGAACAGCTCGTGGGCGCCTTCGGCCGCACCCAGCGCCGCCGGCGCCAATGGGTGGCTGGAGGCGGCCACCAGCGGGATGCAAAAGAGCGCCCCGGCGTTGACCGCGGCGCCGGGATGCTCGTGCCCGCCGCGGCAACGCAAGAGCGGCAGCGCCCGGCGCTCAGGCACGAACAGCTCGCTGACCGCGACGTCCTTGCTGCCCGTGGCCGCCATGCCCATGGCGTACCAGGTGTCGATGATCTCGTAGTCGGACTTGGGCACCAGGCAGAGCCGCCAATCGACGGGCGTCTTGCCGTCGTCGTCATGGACGGTGACCGCCAGCATGTTCCATTCCGAATTGTCCACCGCCGAGGAGAACGGCCAGCGGCCGTTGACGATGAACCCGCCCGGCGCCTTGCGTCCGCGGCCGGCGGCCAGCGCGATGGAGGAGGCGATCAGCGCGTCCGGATTCGCATCCCACACTTCGCGCTGGGTCTCGGGGTCGTAGTATCCGAGGATCCAGTGATGGCAGGCGACGTTGCCCACGCTCCAGGCCGTGGACGGGCAGCCGCGCGCAAGCTCCGCCGGGATGTCCACGACCGCCACGAAGTCAAGCTCCATCCCGCCGAAGGCCTTGGGCTGATGAAACCGGAACAGCCCGCTCTCGTGCAGAAGCTGCTCGTTGTCGCGGATGAGCATGCGAGCGTCCTCGGCGCGCTGGGCGCGCTCGCGCAGGATCGGCACGATCTCGCGCGCTCGGCGCATCGCCTCGTCGTAGCCGACGTCGGAAAAATCGCGATACATCCGCTGCGGCAGCGTGCCCACGCGCTCGCTTTGGTCGCTCGCGCCAACCATCTACCCTCCGGGCGTTTCCATGCGCTCCGTCGCGAACTGCCCCGCACGTTGCCACGGATGGCGAGGCGGCGCCACGCATGGACGGAGCGAGGGTTCAGCGCGATCGCGGCGGACGGGACTCATGCCGCCACCAGGCGAAAACGCTCCCATCGCGTCGGCGATTCCCGCAAGACCGATGGCCATCCGCCGCCTTTTTGATATTGGCCCGGTTCAATAAGGCGTCCGGCAAAGGCGAACTCGGCGGCGTTGGCGGCGAACGGATAGGGAGACACCTCATAGACGCCCGCCTCACGCGGTCGAACGGCGACACTCACATCTTGCCGGGCATTCAACGGGACATGTTCGAATTCTTGCTCGTCACGCTGGCTTGGATGCGTGCGATTGAAATAGAGCGCAAGCGTGTCGAAAAATTGCAGCTGCTTGTAATTCTGGAACAGGTGCTCCTCCTCGATCCAGCGCGCGGTCTGCACATCCTCCATGATCTGGGCTTTTAGCTTGTTCTGCCGATCGATCTCGTGGGCGAGCATCCGCTCGGCCAAGGGCCGATCCAGCGGCGGAATTTTGTCGATCAGCACCAGCTTCGACAGTCCGTAGCGCCCGTTGTAGAGGCCCCAACTGTGCATGCTCGACATCAGCCCGCAGTAGGAATGATGCCGCTCGTTGAATTCGGGCGATCGCCGGCTGGTAACGGTAATGTACTTCGCCGGTGTCTCGACCAGATTGTATGGCAGGCCGGTGGTCTCGTCGGTGACCGGATCGCGGTCAAACTCGGCCCAGCCCGCGTCGTGATGGGAAACGACGTAGAACATCAAGTCATTGGGCCAGACCGGCTCGAAGCGGTCGTTGCCGAATGCGCGCGCGAACTGCCCGGAGAGAGCCGTATGCTCGTGCATCATGACCGCCAAGCGGGGCTCTCCTGGGGGTGCGGTCTGAATGATCATCGTCGAGCGCCTCCAAATTTGTCCGCTGGGTTCGAAGCGTCCCCGCGTGGCATGAGCCTATGCCTTGGGCGCCGCTGCCACCCGACCAAAGATCGAGCCTCACCCCATCAGCTCGCGTACCGCGCGCGCGCCTTCCCCGATCGCCAGATGCGCATAGGCATCCCCGCCGGCGTCGGAATTGGCGATGGCGACGCGGCCGGACTTTTGCCGGGCGCGTTCGAGAACGCCGTCATAATCGTCCTCGTCGTAGAGTGAGTTCGCCACATAGCCGTAGCCGTGCGGCCAGCGGTTGACGGTGATCGCCGCGACGTCGCGCGCGCTCACAAATCCGCCCGGCCCGAGCATGCGATCGAGCTCGTCGCGGATGCGCGCCTCGAAATCCGCAAACGTCATGTCGAGCAGCCGCGCCTGCCCGACGCGAAACTGCGCGCGCGCATCGAGGCCGCGGTTGGGTGCGCCCGGGACGTGAACGAGATGCAGGCAGATCGGTTCGGACGGATCGCGGGCGTGGCGATAGCCGCCGAGACTGACGGGAAAATCGAGCTTCACCCGGCTGTGAAACGACATCGGCGCGGAGATGTCGTGCACGCCGAGCCGCGCCCATGGGCGCCAGTCGCGCGTGAGCACGTTGGTATAGACGAGCGGCGTCTTGACGTTGCGCGCGAGCGCCTCGCGCTGGGACGCCGGCAGTTCCGGCATGATGTGCGGAATGACCATGTGGAAGCAGGCGAGCACCGCATGCTTGGCCTCGACGCGACGCGGCACTCCCGCGCGCACGTAGCCGACGAGCACGCTGTCGCCAGCGTTGCGGACGTCGACGCAGGTCGAATCGAGGCGGATGCGCACGCCTTGGCCGTCGCGGTCGAGCTTGCCGTAGTCGAACGCCGCCAGCACCACGTCGTCCATGGTGTGGCCTTGCGCGACGTCTGGAACGAGCGAACGCACCAGGAGACGAGCGAGCGAGGCGTTGCCGTCGGGGAAGTGATAGATGTAAGGCTCCCGGGTCGGGGCCTGCGTCGACAAGCGCAGGCCATCGAACCCCGGATAGCCGAGCTCGCGGGCATCGGCGGCCGGCACCGCGTCGCATCCGAGCCCGAAGAAGCCGAGCGTGCGGCCCTGAAAGCAGTTCGCGACCTCCTCGCTGCAGCCGCACGGTCCGGTGAGGTAATCGCGGTAACTCGTGCGCTTGAGGATTTCCAACTTCTCCTCGGCGGTCTTGCCGGCGAGCGGATCGCGCGCGTCGTCGTAGAGCGCGAGCAACTGCGCCTTGCTCGCTGACGAGATCGGAAACGCGGCCACGAACTCGCCGAGCGGCTTGGCGTTGGCGAGACGGCGCGAGCGTTCGTCAATCCCCCCGGTCGGCGGTTCGCCCGCCACCAGCAGGTCGCGCCCGAAGGCCTCGCGCGCAAAGAACACGCCGCGAGACAGTCCGAGCGAGGGGTAGAGCGCGCGTTCGAAGGCGGTCTCGAAGCGCTCGATCTCGACGCCGAGATCGCGCAGAAGCCCTTTGGCGACGTCGCTGTAGCGGGTCTTGGGGGAATCGATCGATTCGCTGCCGCCGTAGCCGATCACGAGACGGCCGTCGAGCGTGAACTCGTTGCGCTTGGCGTGGCCGCCGAAATCATCGTGGTTGTCGAGGATGAGGATGCGTGCGGACGGCCCGGCGGCGCGGCGATAGAAGGCGGCGGCGGCCAATCCGCTGATGCCCGCGCCGACCACGACGAGGTCGTAACGCTCCTCGACCGGCAGCCGGTCGAGGGGGAAGCGCTTGCCTTCGCGCGCTTGCGCGTGCGCGGTCTCGAACGAGCCCGCGTGTTGTCCGCGCAGTCCGGTGAGCGCGGGCGGGTAGCGCAACGGCTCTGCCGCGATCTGTGCCGCCGGCGTCAAGCCGGCGGCGACGGTCAGGGCCACGCCATTGAGGAAGTCGCGGCGCGAAATCGAAGGCATGCGCTAGCCAATCGTTGGGCGATCGGACCACAATTTGCTGATACGCCAGCGGCGATAGAAATCGAAATCACGCTTCAGCGATAGTGGGTCCTAGCGCACCGAAGGCCCCATGCGCCCTGCCTATCCGGCCGCAAGCTCGCCGCGCACTTCCGAGGATGCGCGGCGCGGCACGATGAGGTTCGCGATCAGCACCTGGACGACCTCGTCGCGCTGGTTGCGGGTCTCGCTGCGCACGCGCACCGTCCCGCGGTCCGCCCGCGAGCGGGATGGGGTCACCTGCTCGATTTCGCTCACGACCCGCAGAACATCCCCCGGCCGCGTGGGCCTGGGCCAACTGATCTCGCCGCCCGCCCCGATGATGCCGCCGGCGAGCGGCAATCCGCTCTCAACCAGGAGGCGCATGGTGATCGCGGCGGTGTGCCAGCCGCTCGCCGCCAATCCGGCAAACAGCGTGCCCTTCGCCTTCTTCTCATCGAGGTGGAAGGGCTGCGGATCGAACTGACCGGCGAACGCCTTGATTTGCGCCGCGTCGATGGCATGGGTCGCGCTCGTGAACCGCCGTCCGACGGCGAGGTCCTCGAGATAGAGGCGGCTTTGTCCCCCGAATTCCTGTGGCTCCGGCACCGGTGCCTCCCGTGTTTTAGTCACTTGCATTATGATAGTGACTGGCCTATATTGTGTCAATGCAGCACAAGAGCTTCGAGAACATGCCGTGCCCGATCGCCCGCAGCCTCGCGCGCGTGGGCGAATGGTGGAGCATGCTCATCCTGCGCGACGCCCTGCACGGGATGACGCGGTTCGATCAGTTCCAGAAAAGTCTCGGCATCGCCCCGAACATGCTCACGCGGCGGCTCAATGCGCTGGTCGACGCCGGACTTCTCAGCCGCCGCCGTTACAGCGAAAAGCCGCCGCGCGACGAGTACCTGTTGACGGCGCGCGGACGCGATTTCCGCCCGGTGCTGCTCGCGCTGCTGGCCTGGGGCAACCGGCACTTCACGCCCGAGGGCGCGAGCGTGCTGCTGGTCGACGCCAACACCGGCGTCGCCGTGGATCCGATCCTGGTAGACCCGGCCACGGGGCGGCCGATCAATACGCCCGATTACGCGCTCATCGCCGGTCCTGCCGCCGGCGAGCGCACGCGGCGAAGGTACGCCGCGGCGAAACCCCTGGCGGGCGAACAGAAACGCGCCCCGGCGACCCGCAAACGCGCACGAGCGAGGGCCGCAATATGAGCGTCGCCGCCCTCGATGCAACCGTGGAGCTCGGCGCTCGCGCGGCCGCCGTTGTTCCGCCCGCCGAGCTCAGCCCGCGCACGCGCGTGTTGCTGCGCGGGCCGATCGTTCCGACCCTGTTGCGGATGGCGTGGCCCAACGTGCTGGTCATGGTGGCGCAGGCGGCCACGGGATTGATCGAAACCTGGTTCGTATCGAAGCTCGGGACCGACGCGCTGGCGGGAATGGCGCTCGTCTTTCCCGGCGTCATGCTGATGCAGATGATCTCCGCCGGCGCCATGGGCGGCGGCATCTCGTCTGCGATCGCACGCGCGCTCGGCCGCGGCCAGCGCGACCGAGCCGATGCGCTGGCGACGCACGCCGTCATCATCCATGTTGCGCTCGGCGCTGTTTTCAGCGGCATCATGCTCGGCTTCGGCCGAACGATCTATGGCGCGCTCGGCGGCGCGGGCGGCGAACTCGACGCGGCCGTGACCTATTCGAACGTGGTGTTCGCCGGCAGCGTGCTGCTCTGGCTGCTCAATGGCTTGGCGAGCATCATCCGCGGCACCGGCAATATGCTTGTCCCGGCATTGGTGATCTGCGTCGGCGTCGTGGTGCTGGTGCCGCTGTCGCCGCTGCTGATCTTCGGCATCGGCCCGTTCCCGGCGCTCGGCATTGCCGGCGGTGGTGTGGCTCTCGTCTTGTTCTACGCCGCCGGCACCGCGGTGCTCGCCTGGTACATCCTGTCTGGGCGCAATATCGCGCGCTTGCGGCCAACGCGTCCGCGTTGGCCGTTGTTCCGCGAGATCCTCAGCGTAGGCGCGGTCGCCGCGGTCACCTCGGTGCAGACCAACGTGATCATCGCGCTGGCCACGGCTTTGGTTGCCACCGCCGCCGGCCCCGGCGCCGCCGCCGGGTATGGCACCTCGGCGCGGCTGGAATATCTGCTCGTTCCGCTCGTCTTCGGTCTCGGCGCGCCGTTGGTGGCGCTGGTCGGCACCAATGTCGGGGCCGGCGAGCGCAGGCGCGCGCTCCGCATCGCCTTTGTCGGCGGCGCGCTGGCGTTTGCAATCACCGAGGCCATCGGCGTCGTTGCAGCGATTTGGCCCCACGCCTGGATCGCGCTGTTCAGCACCGATCCGCGGGTGATCGAAGCCGGAACCGATTATTTGCGCATCGTCGGCCCAAGCTACGGGTTTTTCGGGCTCGCGCTTGCGCTCTACTTCGCATCGCAAGGCGCGGGACGGTTGTTCTGGCCGCTGTCCGCGGGCTTCCTGCGCATGTTCGTCGCGATCGCCGGCGGATGGCTCGCGCTGCGCTTGACCGGCTCGCTCAACTGGCTGTTCGCCGCGCTGGCGCTCGGCCTCGTTCTGCACGGGCTCACGTTGGTCGTGGCGATCGGCACCGGCGCATGGTTTCGCAATCCGCCGATGCGGCTCACCTCCTCGGCGGCCTGATCGCGCGCGCAAGCGGGCGCGCTGCAACGTTTCGCGCTTGCGCGAGGCTTATCTTCACCTGAAGGCTACGAGGCGTGGCAGAGAGGCGCGCCAGCAGAGCAGCGCGCGCCCTGATCCACGCGGCGTCCCGTGATCATCGGCACCTCACCCGCCAACGGCCCGCAAGGGAATACGCGCGCGCGGCGCCGTGTTATGATGCGTTGCGAGGACGAGGGAGGAACATCCGTGGACCAGAGCATCATCAATCTCTACGACCGCTTCACCCATGGCGGCATGAGCCGGCGCGCGTTTCTCGACCGGCTGGCCGAACTTGCGGGCTCGACGGCGGCCGCCGCTGCGCTCTTGCCGCTGTTGCAGAATAATTACGCGCAAGCCGCGATCGTGGCTGCGGACGATGCCAGGCTCGCCGCCGAACGCGTCTCCTACGATTCTCCCAAGGGCAAGATCAACGGCTATCTCGTGCGCGGTAAGGCCTTGGGCAAGCGCCCAGCCGTCATCGTCATCCACGAGAACCGCGGGCTCAACCCGCATATCGAAGACGTGGCGCGCCGACTCGCGGTCGAGGGCTATCTCGCCCTGGCGCCCGACCTTTTGTCCGTCAACGGCGGCACGCCGCCCGAGGAAGACAGGGCGCGCGAGCTTCACGCCAAGACCGAGCGCGAGGACATGATCGCCGCGGCGCTCGCGGCCGTCCCGTTCATGCTCAAGCATGCAGAATCGACCGGCAAGGTCGGCGCAGTCGGCTTCTGCTTTGGCGGCGGCGTGGTCAACCGCATGGCGGCGGGCAGCCCCGATCTCGCGGCCGCGGTGCCTTACTACGGCGTGCAGGTCGCGGCCGAGATGGTGCCGGCGATCAAGGCGCCGCTTCTGCTGCAATATGCCGAGACCGATGAGAACATCAACAAAGGCATCGCCGCCTATGAGGCGGCACTGACCGCCAACAACAAGAAATATACGATCTACATTTATCCCAGCACCCAGCACGCCTTCAACAACGACACTGGCGCCGCTCGCTACAACAAGGCGGCGGCCGATCTCGCCTGGAGCCGAACGCTCGCCTTCTTCGCGGAGCATTTGGGCGCGCCGCCGAAGGCGGCGTGATCTGGCAGAGCCATCGTCATTGCCGGGCATAATGCGTCGGAAGACGCGCGTGAACGCGCTTATGACCCGGCAATGCATCATCTTTCGCAAAATTTCTTCCGAACGATGGACCACCCGAAATCGGGTTTACCCGATTTCGGGCATCTTTAAACTGGGCAAGTCGGATAAATCCGACTTGCGTGGTCAAGCCCGCGGGTGACGGGATGGGTTGCAGCGCCAGCGTCGGAACGGACGCGTCAGCTTCTGGCGCGGGCGCGGCGCGCGCTTTTTTTGGGCGCCAGCATCTCGATCAGCGCGCCGGCCGTGCGCAGGAGGCGGCCGTCGTGGCCG
>Ga0137377_10004240_pt1 | contig 11264 bp, 7 predicted proteins | sample SagtaG_22_FD_104815 | JGI IMG/M metagenome (GOLD analysis project Ga0137377, IMG submission 104815) | Vadose zone soil microbial communities from Sagehorn Ranch, Mendocino, California, USA - Sage2_L_40_16 metaG | ecosystem: Environmental > Terrestrial > Soil > Vadose zone | place: USA... | reverse complement strand
CGTGACGAGCTCCTCGGCGGCCGTCGGGTGCACCGCCATCACGGTATCGACGTCAGCCTTCGTCGCCTTCATCTTCACCGCGATGCCGAGGAGCTGAATCATCTCGCCGGCGCCCGCGCCCACGATGTGGGCTCCCACCACGCGGTCGGTCGTGCCATCGACGACGAGCTTCATCAGCACGCGCGTGTCGCGACCCGACAAAGTCGCCTTCAGCGGGCGAAACGATCCCTTGTAGATGTCGACCTTGGGCAGCTGGGCCCGCGCCCCCCTCTCGGTCAACCCGACGGCGCCGATCTCGGGCTCGGTGAATACCGCAGTCGGCACATTGGTGTGATCGACCGGCGTCGGCTTGCCGCCGAAGACGGTGTCGGCAAAAGCGTGACCCTCGCGGATCGCGACCGGCGTGAGATTGACCCGGTTGGTGACGTCGCCGACCGCATGAATGTGCGGCACCGACGTCAGCGAGAACGCGTCGACGAAAATCCCCCCGTTCTCGGCGAGATCGACGCCGGCTACGTCGAGGCCGAACCCGGCGACGTTGGGGAGGCGCCCGATCGCGAACATGACGCGATCGACCGTCACCTCGTGCCCGTCGCTGAGCGTTGCGCAAAAGCCAGTTGCGGTCTTTTCGATCGCGCTCACCGTGCGGCCCGTCATCACCTCGATGTCCTGCTTCTCCATCTCGCTTCGTAGATGCGAGCGCACATCGTCATCGAAGCCGCGCAGGATGTTTTCGCCGCGATAGACGAGCGTGACATGCGAGCCGAGCCCGGCGAGGATGCAGGCGAACTCGACCGCGATATAGCCGCCGCCCTGGATCAGGATGCGCCGCGGCAGCTCCGGCAGGTGGAAGACCTCGTTCGACGAGATGACGTGCTCCATGCCGGGAATGACCGGCCCGTGGTAGGGATGCGCGCCCGTTGCCACCAGGATGTGTTCGGCACGCACGCGCGCGCCGGTCGCAAGGAGCCGCACCGTGTGAGCGTCATCGAGCATGGCGCGGCTCTTGACGATCTCCACGTCCGCCTTCGCCAGATTGGCCGCATAGATCGCCTCGAGCCGGGCGATCTCCCGATCCTTGTTGGCAATCAGCGTCGCCCAGTCGAAGGACGGCGCCGGCACGGTCCAGCCGAAACCCACTGCCTCGTCGAAGTCGTGGGAGAACCGCGAAGCGTAGACCAAGAGCTTCTTCGGCACGCAGCCGCGGATCACGCAGGTGCCACCGACCCGGTATTCCTCGGCGATCATGACTCTGGCGCCGTAGCCGGCCGCAATGCGCGCGGCACGCACGCCGCCCGAGCCCGCCCCGATGACGAAGAGATCGACGTCGTAATGGGCCATGTTCACGCCTTGCCCAGCTCGATCGACAGAACATCGAAATCGGATGTCGGACGGCGGGCGTCAAGTCGCCGACGGTTGCGCGCCATCAATGGTTCTGGGGCGCAAGCGCAGCTGTCCGGCTTCGTGCCGCATCCCGACGGGCTCGTCCGTCTCCACGGGATGACGTTGCGCAATTAGGACCATGGTGCTGACATGGGCCTTTGGGCCGCAATCACAGATTGTGCCCGCGCTTCTTCATCTCGGCGCGCATGCGCGCCATGACTTCCTGCGAGAAACGATCCGTCCATTGCTTGACGCGCGTGATGCTTTCCTCGAAAACTTTCGGCTCCTCGACGATGACCTTTCTGCCCAGCGGCGTCTTGTAGAACGCCAGCACATCCTTCAATTCGGGCTCCGTGAATCGCAGCGCATAGAGACGCGCGACCTCGGTGAACAACTCGGCCCTTCGCGCTCCGTATTCGGTGCGCAACTGCTGTGCCACCTCGGTAAGGTCCTTGCTCAACCCCGGATTGGTCTGAAGGAACACGCCCTTCGCCTGCTCGATGACGCCCGGAATGATCGGATCCCACATGGACGAGGCGCCCTTGAGCTCGATGAGCTCCTTCGCCAAGGCGATCGCCGATGGTTTTGGCTCCTGCGACTGCACGCCGCTCGAAAACCCGATCACGGCGAGCACGAGCAGAGCGGCGCCAGTCGAGCGGGCAAAGGCAATGGCTCTCATTCACAGCGCTCCTGCCTGGGATACGGCGCTCAGCTTCGTTGGACGACGCGAACGCCCCCCGATCCAGCAATGACGGCTGCCTGTGCAAGTCCGATGAAAAGCCCGTGCTCGACGACGCCAGGTACGGCAGCCAATCGGTCGGCGAGCGATCGCGGCTCGGCGATCCGCTCGAGCCACAGCTCGATCTGCCCGTGCCGGCGTTTGAGCGGCGCGCGCGTGCCGTGCACGCCTTGCAACGTCCAGGTATACCCGTGCGACGACCGCAGCTCACCGGCGACGGCCTGCGCCGGCGTGCTGTCGGCCGCTTGGAAGAACTCGTCGAGCCGAGAGATGCGGAACGCGCTCGTGGGCTCGAGATCGGCGAGCAGGTCGCGCAGGCGCGCGAGGGAGGGATGTGGCGCGTGATGATCGGCGCCGACGAAGAACGGGATGTGTTTGCCGGCCGCGCGCTCGACCAGTTTCGCGCGCACCTCTTTCCACAGGTCCGGTAATCTCGCGCCGGCGCCCGGCAAGGCGGCCCCGATCTCGTAGCCGTCGGGCGGCAGGTGCCAGAGCACCATCTCCCGGCCGTCCGCGCCCCGCCAGCGAAAGAAGTCGCGCTCCTGTCCCGGCCGGCCGCCCAGCCCCCGCCACAGGATGCCGTATTTCAGTCCGAATTCCCGCGCCAGCGTTGGGAGGACGGCCGGATGCCCGAACGCGTCCGGGGAATAGAGTACGTCGAGTCTGCCGCCCAGACGCTCGGCATCGGCCGAGCCGAGCAGCAGATTGCGGATGAGTGATTCCGCCGAGGGAATCAGCTCGTCCGCCAGGACATACCAGGGTCCGACCTGCAAGCGTCCCGTCTTCACGAGCGCCTTTATGTCGGCTTCGCGTTCGGGCCGCGCGCGGAGATAGTCTTCCACAATGACGGTCTGGCCGTCGAGCAGGAAGGTGCGGAAGCTCGTGTCGCTTTGGAGCCGCTCGATGAGCTCATCGAGCATCGGGATCAGCCGCGCGTGAAAGGCGGCACGCGGGAGATACCACTCCCGGTCCCAATGCGTGTGCGGTATGAGATGAAAGATGTAGGTGGTTGTCGTCACGGCATCAGCTGTGACAAGTCCGCGAGACTCGAGAGATGCACGTGGGCCACGCGTCGTCCGCGCGCGAGCAGCGCGCGCACATCGCCGCGTGCCTGCGCGCGATGCAGCTGGCCAAAGGTCCAGCCCATCTCCGGGATCTCGATGTCGCCCGTGACGTCGGTGGTGATGACGAGGAAGAGACCGGTGTCGGGTCCCCCTTTGTGGAGCTGACCGGTCGAATGCAGGTAGCGCGGACCGAAGCCGAGCGTCGTCGCACAACGGAGCGTGCGGCCCCAGGCGGCGCGCAACTTCTGGAGCTCGCCAAAGACGTCGGCTGTGGGCGGGACGTACGCGAGGATCGCGAAATAGTCACCGGGTCGGGCGCGTTGACACAGCTGCGCCGGTGTCAGCGTGGGTAGGGGCGCAGCATGCTGCGCCGCTGCATTCCGACCGCCTTCCAACTCCGCGCTTGCCAGCCGTTTCGCTTCCTCGACATCCGGCTGATCGAACGCGTTGACCCCCAACCGTTCGCACAACGCCACGGTCGCGTACTCCCACCGCAGGAATTCGGCGCCGAGGTCGAGCGGATCGGCCGAGAACACGTCCGGACCAACGGGTTGCGAGTCGACCACAGAGCCACCGTTTGGCTCCTGCACGACTGGAATGACGCCGCGACCCTCCTTGCCCGAGCTCTCAGCGATGAGCTGCTCGATCCAGTTGGCGAGCGCGGCGATCCGGGGCGGCGGACTCAGGCACAGCTTGTCCCGTCCGGTCCGTGCCCGGTCGGCGATCCCAGTGCCCATCACCTGGGCGGCACCGACGTTGACGCCCCGCGCCCGCTCGAGCAACGTGCGGCCGTCGAGTCCGCTCAAGGCGGCAGGCACCATCCCGACCGCGGTGAGCGCGGAATAGCGGCCGCCGACATCGGGCGGGTGCGGAATGACGGCACGAAACCCTCGGGCGCGTGCGATCTCGGCGAGCGGAGTGCCCGTCTCGGTGATGGCGACGAACTGCTCGGGCCGCGCGCGCGCCGCGAAATAGTGATAGAACGCGAGCGTCTCGATCGTGTTGCCGGATTTGCTGGAGATAACGAAGAGCGTGTCGCCGAGGTCGCCCTGACCCGTGGCTCGCACGGCGTCCGGATTTGTGCTGTCGAGCACGTGCAGGCTCCTGACGCCGAACGTCGCGGCGAGCACGTCGGCGACGAGGCTCGAGCCGCCCATGCCGCAGACGAGCGTGCGCGACAGCCCGTCGGCCCGAACCGCCGCCGCCAGCGTCGCATGATCGTCCCAGTGCGCGAGCGATTCCTCAGGCGCACGCATCCACCCGAGCAGGTTCATTTGGCGGGCTAACATAATGCGCATAATTTAGGCGCGGAGAGTCCTCGAGATGTTGCCGCCGCTGAGCCGGTCCGCGCGCGTGCTGTTCAGCATCGCTATGGGGTCGCTGGTGGCGATGGTGTTGCTCTATGCCTTTCCACCGCACGACCCCCGCGCCCTCGTCCTGAGCGCGGATGCCTGCTGGACCTGGGCGGCCGCATTCGCGGCGGTCGCCTGCTTTACGTCGTCCCGCCGAGTCACCACACCGGAGCAACGTCGCGCGTGGCGCTGGATTGGCGCCGGCTGTGCCTCGTTCCTCGCCGGCCAGCTGGTGTGGAACTACTTCGACCTCGTACGGGGGACCCCGCCGCCCTATCCATCGCTCGCCGACATCGGGTATCTGGGCATCTACGTCTGCTTGATCGCCGGCGTCATGATGCTGGTCCGCGGTCAGCCGACGCGCCGCGGCGATCCTGAGCTATTCCTCGACGCCGCGCTCGTGACGTTCGCCGTTGGCGCACTCGCCTCCGAGTACCTGCTCGAGCCGCTGCTGGCGGGTGCCACGCCGGTTCCCACCCTGGGACTCCTGACGAGTATCGCCTGGTCCGCCGGGGCCGTCGCCGTGTTGTGGATGATCCTGATCCAAATGTTGCGTCGACCGGCGTTCCCCGCAGCGACGGCGGCCCTCGTGCTCCCGAGTGTGATCGCCTTTGGTGTGGGCAACCAGGTCTACGCCGTCGTCGCGCTGCGAGGCACGTACCGAGCCGGCGGCGCCCTCGACCTCACCTGGGACGCCGGACTCTTGCTGATCGGCGCCGCCGCGGCGATCGCACCCGATTACGCGCTGCATCTCCAGGGCGGGCGCACCACCGCGCCGGAAGCGAGCGCCGCCGCGCGGTTCGTCGCGCTGGTCCTCGGCCTCGCCGCCATGACCGGCATGGCGATCGTCGCCCTGATGCGGCCCGCCCCCCAGCGCGACGCCGCCGTCCTCATCGGCATCGGCATGGCGATCGTCGCGGCACGCGTGCTCTACTCCCTCGGCGTGAGCCGGCGCTATGCCCACATCCTCGAGGACGAAGTCGCCCATCAGACGCGCTCGCTCATGAGCTCGCTGGGGGCGACCGCGTCGGCGGAGCGCAATCTCCGCTTGGTGATGGAATCAGTGCCGGATGCGATTACGGTGGTCGATCGCGATGGCTACGTCCTCGACGAGAACACGGCCGGTCGGACCCTCGTGAACGCGTTCCCGGGTGACGTACAAAACGCGGGCGGAAGACGCCTGGCCTTTGGATGGCTCGAGGGCACGGCGTCCCGCATCGCGCGCGAGAATCTGGTGGCGGCGTTCGACGGCGAGCTCCGGCGCTTCGAGGTGCCGTTTCACCGGCCCGACGGCAGCGAGGGGACCGGCCAGGTGTTGCTCGCACCGGTACGGGAAGGGGGCCGGATTCCCAAGGTCCTGGCGCTGGTGCGAGACATCACCGACCAGCGCCGCGCGCAAACGCAGCTGCAGCAAGCGGAGAAGCTCGCCGCGATGGGTCAGCTCGTGAGCGGCGTCGCGCACGAGATCAACAATCCGGCGGCGATCATCTCCGGGTTCGCGCAGACGCTGCTCCTCGATCAGCTCACGCCCGAGCAGCGAGAGACGGTGCAGATGATGTACGACGAGGCGACGCGCATCGGCCGCATCACCTCCAATCTCCTCGCGTTCGCCCGCGCCGGCAGCAAGGAGCGCACGCTGGTCGAGCTCAACGAAATCGTCCGCCGCACCTTCGCGCTCCGCTCCTACTATCTGACGACGCTCAATATCACCGTGAATCTCGATCTCGACGACGCCAATCCCAAGGCCTGGGCGAACGGGTCGGAGGTGCAGCAGATGCTGCTCAATCTGCTCATCAACGCCGAGCAGGCTCTCACGACGGTGTCGGGGGGAGGCCGGCGCGCCATCACGATCCGTACCGCGACCGCCGGCGACGACGGCGTCTGGCTGCAACTCGCGGACACCGGGCCCGGCATCCCGGCGGGCATTCAGGAAAAAATCTTCGATCCGTTTTTCACGACCAAACCGGAAGGCATGGGCACGGGACTCGGCCTCTCCATCTGCTACGGCATCGTGCATGATCACGGCGGTCGCATCTCGGTTGAGTCGGCGCCGGGACAGGGCGCGACATTCACGGTGGTCCTGCCGCGCGACGCGCGCACGCGGCAGCGGGCGACACCGCCGACGGCGTCGGCGATCCGGGAGCCGCCGACGCCAGACGGAGGGTTGTCGGTGTTGCTGATCGATGACGAAGCAGGGCTGCGGCGGGCCGTGGTGAATTTTCTGAAGCGTCGTGGCATGCACATCGTGGCGGTGGAAGACGGCGGCGATGCCTTGCGGGTCCTGCGACGCGAGCGCTTCGACGTGATCGTTTCGGATGTCCGGATGCCCGGCATGAGTGGCGGCGAGTTCCTGGAGCAGCTGCGCCGCGATCACCCGGCCATGGTGCGTCGCCTGATTTTCACGACCGGCGATACGTTCGCCGCGGACACGTCCACGTTGCTGCGCGAGGCCGGCGTCCCGTCGCTCGTCAAACCCTACGATTTCTCCAAGCTGGAGGCCGTCCTGCACGAGGTCGCCGAGGCGGCTAAAACCTCGACGTAAGCCGAATCTCCAACCCTTCGCGTCCGATGCCGTTCGCACTCGGCGCCAGAGTGAATCGCAGCGGCTGGGCGTCGAGCGCCAGAGCGTCGAGCACGCGACCGTCCACGGAGAGCTCGTAGTCACCTGGCTTCACGCCCATCAGATAGAATCCGCCATCGTTGAACGTCACCAGGGTGCGCTGTACGCCTCGTCGACGGTCGGTGAGCAGCAGCGTCACACCGCCGACACCCGATGCATTGCGAACGACACGTCCTTCGATGACACCCGCCTCCACCACCGGGATGTCGAGGTTCCGAAACCGGTTCGGACCGGGGACAATGCTGGTGCGCGCGAAAAACGGCACGAGCAGCGGCGACTCGAGCGACAGCGAGTCGAGGCTGACGATGACGGGCTCGAACGGCACGAGATCCCAGACATGATACGCCCCCGTCGAATCGGACCGCCCGGACAGCGACCCGACTAGGACGCGCGCGTTCGCGACGGCCGGCTCCCCGACCTCGCGGATTCCGTTGGCGTTCAGGTCCATGAACACGCGACCGGAGAGTCCCGAGCGCTCGAGCGACGGGCCGGGCGCGACGCCGAGGCGGTCGGTGCGGCGGTCCCACAGGACGGATCCCTGCAAGAACTGCGTCGCGGCTATCGGCTGCCGCGGTGGCGCGGAGACAGACGTGACGCCGCGCAAAGCCGAGAAGTACGACGTGATCGTGATCGTGTAGGTCGGCCCGGCGTCTCCGCGCAGCCAATGAGCCCCGACCTCGAGCCGTACTCCCCGCCCGATCGAGTGCGCCGCGAACGCCGACCAGGACGCCAGGCCGGCCTGGCGTTCGATTTCCGTGGTGGTGCGAAGCAGCGTCTGGCTGAGAAATGCCCCCCAGCGGGGACGCGGCATCATGAACGTCGACACGCCAGCGAACGCCTGGTTTCCGGCCATACCGTGCTCGGTGCGCACATAAGGCAAGAGCCGCAGTTCATCGGTCTGCAGTGACGCGCCGAGCCGCGTCCGCGTCAGCACGCCGGCATCGCTTTGGATGCGCTCGAAGCGCCCGTCGAAGAAGAAGAAGCCGTGGCTCGTGGCGGGCCGCCAGAATCCGGAGAGCGTCACCTGGTTTTGCAGACCAGGCACGGCAAGCACGGATGCCGAGTCATGCGCGAAATGCACGTACTCGCCCTCGAATCGCAGATCCACGGATGGCTCATACTTGAGCGCGCCGCGCGCGAGTCCGGCACCGACGAGTTCGGTTTGTATCGCCCAGGCGTTACTGGGGTTGCCCACGAGCGCCGCGTACGGGTGCGTGCGATCCGGAAGCGAATCGCGCCAGAACTGGTCCAGGCCGCCCTGCACCGTCCAGCGGCGGCTTGCACCATAGCGGAGATCGACATTGCCGGTGGCGTTGCAGGTGAATGACGGCTGCGGGCAGCGGCCACCCGACAGGCCGTACTCGAACCGGCGGGCCGGGAGCAGCTCCGCCAAAACCCGATAGGTGCGGTTGAACTCGCGGATCTCGCCGAACGGACCGTAGGCGACGAAGTCGACAGGATTCTCGCCGTAGCGCACCGGCAGATCGATCGCGAACCCGCCGCTCGCGCTTGCCGAATCGAAGGCGACGAGCTCGCCCCCGCGGTAAGCCTCGACAGACCATCCCGGCTCGAGACTGCCCGCGTAGCGCAGCGAGCCGATCAGCGACGGGCGAACGAACGGCGCGTTGGTGACCGCGAGTCCCTCGAGCGCGCGTGAGCGCGGGCCGGAGGACGGCACGTCACCCACGTGCAGCTGCCTGACCCAGCGATTCTCGCGCCACACGCCGGTCCAGGACGCGTCGACGTGCATGCGACCGAGCTCGGCTGGTCCCACGCTTTGGCCCAGCATTTCGAGTGAGCCGCCGCCGACATCGGCGCCCAGGCCGACCGCGTACGTCGATCCGGCAACTGGATCGGTCGACGGCGAGAACAGCGAGTAATCGAGGACGACCCCATCCCAGGAGGGCCGCTGCAGACCCAAGGTGACGTCGGCGTGCATGGCGTCGGGACGTCGCAGATACGCGTCGCGGGCCGCCTCGCGGCGGAGGCGGCGCGCGATGGGCAGACTGCTCGGATCCACCACCGTCGCGGTCAGGTCGGACCAGTCCACCACGAACATCAGGTCGAGCAGGTCGCCCAGTCGCTCACTGCCCACATAGAGCTCCGGGGCTTCGAAACGAATGAATTCGCGCTCGATGCGCACGTGATGATCCCCGTACTCCATCGAGTCGCTGCGGGGATCGATCACAATGTGACGGTTGCCCGGATCGACCGTCGCTTCCAGTCGTCCATCCGGCGTGAGACGATGCCGGATCTCGGCGAGCTGCAAGAACTGCGAGAGGGGGAGCAACACCTCCGAACGCACGCGATACGCCTGGACCGTCGTGCCCGTGATGCGACCGATGCGCAGGTCGATCACCACCGGCTCGGGGCGGACGGTATCTCGCGGAACCTGGTGGGTGTGGAGCGCGGCCACCAGCAGGAGCGGTGCCCGCAGGATTAGCATGGGTTACTGGTAGATGAGCGACACGACGACGTTGCCCTGGTAGATCCCGGGCTTCGCCGCAAGGGCGGGCGTGACCGTGCCGCCGATCCAGACGTACATGTTGAAATTCGACGGTGGACCCAGACGGCCCACTGCGCCGACCGCGGGATCGAAGACCGTGCCGCCGACCGGATTGTTCGTAGAGCGCCGCCAGATTGCCGATATGCCACTGAAGGCGATCGGCATCGTGGAGCCCGGCAGCGCCTGAATGTTGGTCAGCTGCGTCGGCAGCGTGAAGCTGATCACGATGAACGCGTTGGCGCTGCCGCTGACCTGCCACTCGCCGGCGTTAGCGGCCGTCGGTAGGATCGTCGTCGGCACGCCCTTAATCACAGTCCCGAAGTTCAAGTCGCGGAGCGTAGAGATCGTCATGCCCACCGTGACGACGACGGCATCGGCCGACACGGAAGAACCGGCCTGCGCGGCCGCGCGACCGGTCAGGCCGACGCACATCACCAACAGCAACGTCTTTTTCACGGAACCACCAGCTGGACCGAATCGCGCACCGCGGGAGCCTTCAGCACCACCGTCGGATCGAGGTCGTCGCGCTCGGCGACCACCTCGTAGCGCAGCCAGTATCGCCCGCGCGGGAGTCCGGGATGCGGTATCGCGCTCGCGAGGCGCGGCTGCATCGCGACATACACGCCTATGGGCGAAGCAAAGGTGGTGACGAGCGAATCACCGACGCGCTGCCCGCGCACGGCGCCCGTTGAATCCACCAGCGTCTCGCGAATCATCCCGATGAACGCCGCGTTGCCGCGGCGCTCGAGCTTACTGCGCGTGATGAGCGAATCGCCGACGATCCGCGCACTGAGCTGCGACAGCGTCACCCCGGTGCCGACGGGGCCCTTCCGGTAATTGACGCCAATGATCGTGCGTACCTCGAGGGTGAGACCGACCTGAATCGCCGTCGTATCCGCGACGCCGGTGATTGGGACGCGACCCGCCTGCGCCGCGATCACCAGCCGTAGCCAGTATTCCCCGTCGGGCAACCCGGCGGGCGGACGAGCCAACAGCCGCACGGTTTGGCGTTCCCGCGGTCCCACCGTCAACCGTCGCGGAAACGCCTGGACCCACCCCAGCGCCGAGGCCGTCGAATCGGCGAGCAACGTGTCGAGGGTGATCCGGCCCGCGGAATCCGTGGTCGGATACCCGAAGATCGTCGAGATCGACACTTCGACCGGTTCGGTGCCGGGGTTGTAGAGCAGCACGGAGCCGCTGCGCAGGCGGTGATCGATGAAGACCGCGTGCGGCGCGACCATGACGCCTTGCGCCGCCAATGACGCACTGGCGAGCGCGAGCATACCGGCAAGCCCGAGCGCGCGCATCATGGCAGCACCGTCACGGTGAGGGTGATCGTCCCGGTGTACGCGCCGGCGCGCTGGTTCGTCGCCGGATTCGCAGTGGCCCCGACGAAGACCGACGCGCTGCCATTATTCGGAAACGTTACCGTGGTCGGCTGCTTCGGGTCGAAGCCGACTTGACTCCCAATTGACTGCGTTGACGAGAAGCCCGCGTCACTCGCCCCAAACACGATGGGCATCAACGCGCCACCAGGACCAGTCATGCTCAGCGGCAGCACGAATGACAGCAACACGGGACCACCCTTCGGACCTTTGAT
>Ga0137377_10004236_pt1 | contig 11268 bp, 11 predicted proteins | sample SagtaG_22_FD_104815 | JGI IMG/M metagenome (GOLD analysis project Ga0137377, IMG submission 104815) | Vadose zone soil microbial communities from Sagehorn Ranch, Mendocino, California, USA - Sage2_L_40_16 metaG | ecosystem: Environmental > Terrestrial > Soil > Vadose zone | place: USA... | reverse complement strand
GCGCCCACGACGAACTCGGTCACCAGGCGCGGCCCTGACCAGGCCTGACCCTGCTGGCTCTGGTCCTAGGGGAAGCGCGCCACCGCCTTGCGATAGGCCGCATCCTTGATCGGCTTACCATCCAGGCTCCAGGAGTTCTTCCTGTTCAGGTCGAACCAGACCAGGCCGGCCAGGCGCGACCGCCAGATCCCGGCGAAGAGATCGGCGACCTGCCTGACCTCGTACGCGTTGTCGCTAACCCCCGTCTCGGCCAGGTAGATGGGCTTGCCTGTCAGCCGCCTGATGTCGCGCACCTGGTAGCGGAAGACCTTGTTGAAGTCCTGGCCGGAGCCGACGTAGCCGTCGATGCCGATCCAGTCGACATAGCGGTTGCCCGGGTACCACATGCTGGCCGGGTACGCGGTCCTTCCCGGCTTGTATTCCGAGTACTGATGTGTCGGATCCCAGGACCAGATGACGTTGGTGACATGTTCGGCCGCGAAGATACGAAAGAAGTGCCGCCAGGCGGCCTTGAAGGCGTGCGGGGTGGTATCAGGCAGTCCCCACGGGTACCACCAGCCGTTCATCTCATGTCCGAACGACAGCACGACGTGGCAGCCGAACGCCCTGACCTCCTGGGCGTAGCTCCTGATGTAGGTGTCGTAGGCGCCGGCGGCGAGTTCGGTCATGCTGATCTGGCGCGGGTTGAGCTGGATCAGCGGCAGCGCTCCGAGGCTCACGATCTGCTGCGCCTCGCCGCGCTGGAACGGCCCTGGGAACGGGTTATAGAACTCGACCAGGCGCAGGTGCGCTCCGGTGTCGTGCTGGAAGGTCGCGACGTTGGCGGCGAATTGGCCACTGGTCGCGATCCCGGCGAACGGCTCGGGGATCTTGCCCTGGCACGGCTTGTTGACGTGCGGATACGGGGTGCCGGTCGGCGATGGGCTCGGAGTCGGCGACGTCGCGCTCCGGCCTGGCCTGGCCGGAGGCCGCGTGGCGGCGTGACCCCAGCTGCACGCGCTCGCGGCAAGAAGCGGCACCGCAAGGGCCGTGATCAGCTTGCCGAAGGTTCTCATCGCAGGAAGTCGCTGAGCTGCTTCTTATAGACAGTGGCCTCACCCAGCTTCCGCTGCAGCCGGTACTCCTTCGGCGCGCCGCTCGCGTCTGGCTGTCCCACGGCGTCGAACCAGACCAGCCCGGCCAGATGGTGGGAGGCGACCCCATGGAACAGGGCACGGATCTGCCTGAACGCGGCCGGGCCCGGTGCCACGCCCGTCTCCGCGATGTAGACCAGCTTGTGCGGCGCGACGTGCCTGATGTCGTTGAGCTGGAAGGCGAAGATCTCTCCGAAGGTCTGCGGACGCCCGTTCGTGTCATAGCCGAGGTAGCCGTCCAGGCCCACCCAGTCGACGTACTTGTTGCCCGGGTACCACTCGCTGGCCGGCGAGGCGACCTTGCCAGGCTTAGGGGAGTTGTACTGGTGCGACGGATCCCAGGACCAGAGGACGTTGCGGACGCCCTGCTTCGCGAAAAGGTCGTGGACGTGCCGCCATGCGGCGATGAAGTCCTCAGGGGTGGTCCTCGGCCGGCCCCAGGGATACCACCAGCCGTTCATCTCATGCCCGAGCGACAACGCGACCACGCAGCCGAATTTCCTCACCGCCCGTGCGTAGGCTTTCAGGTGCCGGTCGTAGACGCCGTCGGCGATCTCCCGCGCGGTGACGTGGTACGGGTTCAGCTGAATCAGCGGGATCTCGCCGGCGTTAATGACATCCATCGCCTCGTGTTCGGCGAAAGGCTTCCGGAAGGGGTTGTAGAACTCAACGATCTGCGGTGCCCGCCCGGTGACCTTCTGGAAGCTCACCGAGTTCGCCGCGATCCGCCTCTGCACGGCGAGCCCCGCGAAGTGCTTGGGCACGTGGCCGAGGCAAGAGCCAGGCGGTATCGGCTTGGCGCTGTCGTCTGACGCGGTGAATCTGGCCGCCGACGGCACCGAGGGAAGTGCCAGATTCGGGACCGCGGTGTGGTGAGTCGCTGTAAGCACGCCCGCGACCAGAACGCCCGCCAGGACGGGCGTGGCGAAGGCGGCAAGGATCTTAGCCCACATTGCCGGCCTTGCACCTGCTCGGGCTCTTGGCCGAGCCGTTGAGCGCCCAGACCAGCGTCTTATGGTCGCCCTTCCCCGCGACCGTCTTCCTGCTGTACATCTGATGCACCAGCGGCGCGATCATCTGGTCGTTGGGGTTGTCATACTCCCCGGCGGTCAAGCGCAAGACCACTATGGATACCTGTCCGGAGCAGATCTGGGCATACATCTGCGGGCCTGGCCCCGCGGCGGAGGATGACGTGACCCACTGGTCCTCGGGGATCGACGGCAGGTAGTACCGGTCGGTCTTGTCGGTGCCGTCGACGAGGATCAGGGTTCCTGACTGATAGTTATTCTTGATCGCCGTGGCGACACGTTGGGCCGCTACAACCCCCGGACCGCGGAACTGAACCCGCTCGGCGCGCCCGACGATGAGCATCGTGATAACAGTGCCGACGGCAGCGATGGTCGCGATGACCTTGCCCCAGTACCTGCGGCGTCCGAGCCACTGCCGCCAGCCGCCGAGCGCGTAACCGGCAGCGAGAGCGGCGAACGGCAGGCCGAAGCTCATGTTCTGGTCCAGCGAGGCGATCTGATGAATCCTGGCCTGCTCGATCGGCGCGATGAGCGCGGCGATGACGAGCAGGCAGAGGAAGGCCGTGGCCGTGGCCGGCATCTTCTTCACGACGCTGACCAACACGCCCGCGATCGCGATCAGCACGATCAGCCCGGTCATGAGCATCGCGTGGCCGAACACGCTGAACATCGAGCTCGGCGGCCCGGCCTGCGGCGACCGGTAGAAGGTGTTCAGCAGCACGCTTGTCGCGAAATCCGCACCGCCGAGCATCAGGATCCCGAGGTCGAGCACCGCCGCAGTCGCCGCCACCGAGACAGCGAGGCAGATGGCCTGCGCCTTCTTACTCCAGCCGTAGAGCAGGACAGTGCCGACGATGAGCGGATCCCAGACTATGGTCGTGTACTTCGTCGCGTTGGCGACCGCGAGCGCGACCGGGCAGAGCAGCACCCACCACACGGCGCCATCCCGCATCCTGACCGCGGCGTACAGCGACAGGACCAGAAAGAACAGCGCCATCGGGTCGAAGGTCGCGGCGGCCCCGAGGTGCACGATGATCCCGCACACTGCGAATAGCAGCGCCGCTAGCAGGCCAGATATCTGGCCGAACATCCGGTCGCCCATCAGGTAGACCAGAGCGGTCGCTCCGAGCATAAAGACCAGCGACAGGAGCCTTGCCGCGATCAGACCGCCGACAGAGTCCACGGCGCCGGCGAGCGGCGGGTACAGCACGGGAGAGCCCGGGAGCGATGTGGTATCGGCGAGCAGCTGCGACCAACCGGAGTGGGCGGCGCTCAGGTAGAGCGCCTCACCTGAGAACGGCGCTGTCCGCCACATCCAGGGGAGGGTCAGCGTGGCCTGAGCTGCCAGCACCGACCACAGCGCCCAAGAAGCCGCGATCCGCTCCCTCACGCAGCGTATTCCTCGGCGGTCATCTGGTGGTCGGCCATGCCTGGTGCGCCGTCCGGGCTGTACACCAGCTCGGCGCCCTTCTGCCTGGTGGTCCAGCCCTGCTTCAGCAGCGTCATGGTGCCCCAGACGCGCAGCACCCTGGCGAGCATGATCCCGGACCAGATCGCCGCGATCGGCCGGATGAGCACGAGCACCACGCGGTCAAACAGCGTCTCGTCGCTGCGCTTGAAGCACAGTGTCCGCAAACCGACGGGCACCGACAGGACGGCCAGGGCGAAGATCGTGTGGATGAGCACCGACCGGCCGAGCGGCCACGTCGCGGCCAGCACCGCGATGAACGCTGTGGAGGCAAGGAAGGCCTGGATGCCGCAGACGGTGATCCACCAGCAGTAGGAGAGCACAGGCCGGTACCTGATCCGCCAGAAGTTGCGGACCGCCCGGCCGCGCGCCCATCGCAACCGCTGCCGCAGGTGGTGGCTGTACGTTTCCGGCCACATCGTCAGGCCATACGCCGTCAGCTGTTGCACCGACCTGCCCCTGCTGCTGGCGCAGAGCGCGAGCAGCGAGTCATCGCCGAGGATCACCCTCCGCCCGAAAAATGTCTCGTCCCGGTAGACGGCCAGGAACTCCCTGATCAGAGACGCGCGGTAGAGCGCGAAGGGCCCGCGGTTGGTGTACATGTCACCGGCAACCGACCAGGTCGCGCCGATCACGGCCTGGGAGAACAGCTGAAATGAGCACTGCATCCTGGTCAGGAAGTTGTGATAGGCGTTGAAACCCATCTCGATGCCGGCCACCGACATGACCGTCCGGCTCTGGAACGGCTTCAGGCCTTCCTCGATCGCGCGGTGCTCGAGCGTCGTGTCCGAGTCCACGGTGATGAAAATGTCGGTCTCAGGCACCCGCTCGAAGACGTAGGCGTGGGCCCGGCGCTTGCCCTGGTTGCTCTGCCGGGTCCAGCGGATCTCGGTGCCGTTCGACCAGGCGCCCGCCCAGTAGCTGGCTACCTGCGAATAGTCGGTCCTAGACCCGTCATCGACCACCCAGATCAGCTCCGGCGGCCTGGTCTGATTCATGATCGCGTAGATGCAGCGGTCCAGCAGCCCGGCGTCCTCGTTATACACCGGAATGGCGACGGTGAGGTGCAGCCGGTCCAGTCTGTCGTAGCCCTCCGCCGTCGCGGTGACGGGCTTGTCAAACCATGAGATTACGTAGCTGATCGCGCGGATGCCCGCACCGGGAGCCGCGCACGCGAGCAGCGCGAGCGACTGCCAGCCCAGGTGATAGGAGACCCATCCCGCCACGACGATGCTGGTGAGAAAGAGGCCCCTGGCCTCCTTGCGGTCGAACCTGATCCTCGGGATGTCGTACCAGTCCCGCAGTGCCCCCGGCGTTACCTCTTCTGTCAGGGATCCCTGAGCGATTTCTCTTTCCGCCAGAAGAGCCTGACGACGACTACGAACGTCACGGTAATGACGGCCGACACCGCGGCTGCGATCTCGATGCCAGCCCGCACGGCGGGATTCATAGTCGCGCTCCCTCCCGTTCCAGTCGGGCTCGGCCATGTCGAAGAGCGTGCGGAGCCCAGCGGCCTGGTCATCGGGATGAGGCACACGGCGACCAGGACCCCTATGCCCACCTGGCACCGGCCAGCCCTCCCTTCGCGTCCCTTGTTGCCGCCGCTCGTCTGCCGCTGTCTCTGGTTTCCGCGCGTGGTAGGCCGCGCGATCCCGACCCCTGCCTAGTGGGTGCCAGCGCGCGTGAACATTACGAACACTACGAACATCACGAACATCACGAACATCACGAACATCACCGCATAATTAGTTATATTGGTGCACTTTCGGCGCGCCTCGCGGCTTACCCGAAAGCGGGCTTGGCGCCGCGGCCGGAGCGGTCGGTCAATGCCGTGCCCCGGAACCGTCCGGATCTGGCCGGACGCGACTCGCGAGGTCGTCGCCAAGGTCAGCATTGCTCCACCCAATCGGTCAGCGATGGCCAGGGTAAGCGCAATTGACTACGTTAACGTAGCTCCTGATGACATAGCCCTGTTATGCCGAGATTCGCCTGACACGCAGGCGAAATGCGGGTCAGGAAACGTCACGAGTGAACCGGCGGGAACATCCGCGGTGAAGCTTCGTGAACCCGAACCCGAATCTGTTAATTCCGATCGGAATTATCTATTTCCTCATGACAGCACACCAGGCGACGAGAACTTCGGCGCCGGAGCCCTCGTGGCCCGCGGAGTCCTGCGAGCCTCGCTTCAGCCAGGGCCTCCCGGCACGACGAGCCCGGTCTCGTAGGCCGTGACGACCGCCTGGGTGCGGTCTCGCAAGCCCAGCTTGCCGAGGATGCGGCTGACGTGGGTCTTGACCGTCTCCTCGGTGACGACGAGCCGCGCGGCTATCTCCGGGTTGGACAGACCCTCCGCGATCAGCCGGAGCACCTCGGTCTCCCGCGGCGTGAGCGCCCGGAGTGCATCACGCGGTCCCTGGCCCGCGTGGCGCGGCCGCTGCCTGGCGAATTCGCCGATGAGCCGGCGAGTCACCGATGGGGCCAGCAAGGCTTCTCCCGCGGCGATCACGCGGACGGCGTCGAAGAGCCGTTCCGCGGTGACGTCCTTGAGCAGGAAGCCGCTGGCGCCCGCGCACAGCGCGTCGTAGACGTACTCGTCCAGGTCAAACGTCGTCAGGATGAGCAGGCGGGGCCCCGAGCCGGAACTGGTCAGCAGCCTGGTCGCTTCGATGCCGTCCATGCCGGGCATCCGGACGTCCATGAGGGCCACGTCGGGCCGCCGGTCCCGGCATGCCCGTACCGCTCCCGCCCCGGCGGCGGCGGTGCCGAGCACCGTGAAGTCCGGCTGGGTATCCAGCAGCGCCGCGAACCCTGCCCGCACCACCTCATGATCATCGGCGACGACGATGCTAACGGTCACGCCGCCCCCGTTATGCCAGCCACGGTCTTCGCAGGCAGCTCGGCCCCGACACAGAATCCGCCACCTGGCGCGTTGCCGGCCTGCAGCGAGCCGCCGGCGGCAGCCGCGCGCTCCCGCATGCCCAGCAGCCCGTGGCCCGCTGGCCCTGTCACGGCGATCTGCTGCGAGCAACCTGGCCCGTTGTCGCGGATCTGGAGCCGCAGCGTGTCGTCGGCGTATCGCAGCTCGACGTCGACGGCCGCGCCGGGAGCGTGCCTGCGCGCGTTGGTGAGCGCCTCCTGCACGATCCGGTACGCGGCCAGCTCCACGCCGGGATCGAGCCTGGTCACCGGGCCGGACACGATGAGCCTGGCCGCGCAGCCCGACGCTTCCCGCGCGTCATCGACGAGCGCGGCCAGCTGCGGCAGCCCGGGCTGCGGGCGGCGGTCCGCAGGCAGCAGGCCGGCGGCCTCCCCGGCCGGGATCGTCGCGGCGTCGGCGGCCGCCTGAGCGTCCTCGCGGAGCACGCCGAGCAGCCTCCTCATCTCCGTCAGCCCTGCCCGTGCGGTGTCGCCGATCGCGGCGAACCGCTGCACGCCCGCGTCGGTCAGCCCAGGCGTGGTGAGCCGGGCGGTCTCGGCCTGGACGGCGATCATCGAGATGTGGTGCGCGACCACGTCGTGCAGCTCGCGGGCGATCCGTGCCCGCTCGCCGCGAGCGAGGTGCTCAGCAAGCACTCCCTCCGTGAGCTCCCTGACGGCGCTGTGCGTCCGGTTCTCCTCGCGCGCCCGCAGCGCCATCCCGGTGAGCGCCGCAACCGGGATCAGCGACGCCAGCAGCACCGCGACTACCCGGGTCTCAGCGGTCGCGCCGACCAGCCCGGGTGCCGGTGCCGGGCCGGCGACACCTGACGCGGCCAACGTCAGGGCTATCCCGAGAAAGGGCAGCGCCATGGCCACCGCGAGCAACCTCCGTTCGCCGTATGCGAGCCGGTACGCGACCAGCACGAGCGCAGCCGCTCCAGCGGCCGTCACCAGCTCGAACAGGAGGAGGGACAGGACGGCCGCCACACTGACGGCCAAGGCCGCGGGGATCGGACGGAGCAGCGCCGCTGGCACGGTGGCCACCAGGCAGAATGCGCACATGAGCAGCGCAGTCGACAGGCTCGCTCCGGTGTAAGTGACAGGAGCATCCAGGCCTGGACGCACTGTCGACCCTGCTACCAGCCGGGCGGCCAGCTCGACCACGGCCAGCAGCCCGAGCACTGCGCCCACCGCTAGCTGGCGTATGTCCATCTCCTCATTGTCGCCGCTGGCCAGCGCAGCCGCGTCGCTCCAGCCGGTGGTCCGGCCATCCCTCGTGCGAGTGACATGGCCAGCCGCGAAGACGGCACCGCGGCGTGACGACCCCGGCATGCCCGCTTCCCTAGCCTTCGGGACATGGAAGCCACCATTGAAGTCACCGGCCTGCGCAAGCGGTTCGGGTCGACGCTGGCGCTGGACGGGATGACGTTTGCCGTCAGCCCCGGCCAGGTGACCGGTTTCGTCGGCCCGAATGGCGCGGGCAAGTCCACCACGATGCGGGTGATCCTCGGCCTGGATGCGGCCGACGCCGGCTCAGCGCTCATCGGCGGGCGGCCTTACGCGAGCCTGCGCCGCCCGCTCAGCCACGTCGGATCGCTGCTGGACGCCGCCGCGCTGCAGCCAAGCCGTTCCGCCCGCAATCATCTGCTGTGGCTGGCGCACTCGCAGGCGCTCGGCGCGAGGCGCGTGGACGAGGTCATCGAGCAGGCGGGCCTCGCCTCGGCGGCACGGCGGCCGGCCGGCGGGTACTCGCTGGGCATGCGGCAGCGGCTCGGAATCGCCGCGGCACTCCTCGGCGACCCGCCGGTGCTGTTGTTCGACGAGCCTTTCAACGGCATGGACCCCGAGGGCATCGTCTGGATGCGCGGCTTCCTGAGGGCTCTGGCTGCGGAAGGCCGGGCGGTGCTGATTTCCAGCCACCTGATGAGCGAGCTCGAGGACACCGCCGACACCCTGGTCGTGGTCGGCCGCGGCAAGGTGATCGCGGACACCAGTGTCTCGGAGCTGATCGCCGCGGCGTCCGCGGACCGGGTGACCGTCAGGACCTCCGCGCGCTCTGACGCGATGACGACGCTGGCCAGGGCCGGAGCGGAGGTCGCCAGCTACGGCCCTGACGTCCTGGCCGTCTCGGGCCTTTCTCCCGAGCGCATCGTGGTGATCCTCTCCGAGAGCGCCATCCCGTTCTCTGAGCTGTCCGCCCACCGGGCGAGCCTGGAGGAGGCGTACATGGAACTGACGAGGGATTCGGTGGAGTTCCGTGCGGAGGCGGCACAATGAGCGTCATCACGCCGCACCGGCCGCAGGTGCGCCCAGGGCGCGACGGCTTCGCCCAGCTTGTCAGGGCGGAATGGACCAAGTTCCGCACTGTGCGCGGCTGGGTCATCGGCACTGTCGCCGGGGCTCTGCTAATCATCGGGCTTGGCGCGCTCACAGGGGCGAACAGCCACTGCAGCTTCGCGCCGGTGACTCCTCAGAACCCGAATCCCGCGCCCAGGCCCTGCCCCGCGCCGCCGGCTGGCCCTGGCGGAGAGTGGGTGAGCGACAGCTTCTACTTCGTGCACCAGCCGCTGGCGGGGAACGGCAGCATCACGGTCCGGGCGACGTCACTGACGGGCATGTACTCGACGCACGGCGGCCTGGCGCCCAGACCTAATCCCCTCGCAGGCATGAAGACGGGAGTACAGCCCTGGACCAAGGCCGGGATCCTTATCAAGGCGGGCACCGCGCAGGGATCCGCCTACGCGGCGATGATGGTCACCGGTCGCCACGGAGTCCGGATGCAGTGGAACTTCACCCACGACACGCCCGGTCTCGCGGGAAAGGTGTCGGCTGGGTCGCCTCGCTGGCTGCGGCTGATCCGCTCCGGCGATGTGATCAAGGGATACGACTCTGCTGACCACACGCACTGGACGCTGGTGGGCACCGCCGCGCTGCCGGGGTTGCCGGCTACTGCGCAGGCAGGCCTGTTCGCCGCCGCACCGGGATACTCGGTGACCTCGACCTCGCTCGGCGGATCGTCGGCTGTAGGCGGCCCCACCCTGGCCACCGCGACCTTTGACCAGGTGAGCCATCAGGGCACCTGGCCCGCCGGGCGGTGGACCGGGGAACCTGTCGGGGGGCGCATAGATGTCGCGCTCCCCCCGTCGGTACAGGGATTCACACAGGCCGGCAATCGGGTCACCGTGTCCGGATCTGGCGACATCGCACCGCTGGCGGGCACCGACGCTGGCAGCCACGCCGTGCGGCAGACCCTCGCCGGGGTCTTCGCCGGGCTGATCGCCATGGTAGTGATCGGCGTCATGTTCATGACGGCGGAGTACCGCCGGGGACTTATACGTACGACGCTGGTCGCCAGCCCCCGTCGCGGCCGGGTGCTGGCCGCCAAGGCCGTCGTTCTCGGCGGGATCACGTTCGTCACGGGGCTGGTCGCGACCGCGGTAGCGATCCCGCTCGGCGAGCACCTGCTGAGGCAGAACGGCAACCCGATCTTCCCGCTGCCTGGGCTCACCGTGCTGCGAATCGTCGTCGGCACGGCGGCGCTGCTCGCCGTCGCCGCCGTGCTCGCCCTCGGCGTGGGGACGCTGCTGCGGCGCAGCGCCGCGGCCGTCACCGCGGTGATCGCCGGCATCGTGCTGCCATACTTGCTCGCCGTGCTCGGCGGCGTGCTGCCGGTCGGCGCAGAGGAATGGCTGGTCCGACTCACCCCGGCGGCCGCCTTCGCGATCCAGCAGGCCAGTCCGGCCTACCCGCAGGTCCGCGCCACGTACACGCCCGCCACCGGATACTTCCCGCTAGCGCCGTGGGCTGGGCTCGCCGTCCTCTGCGCCTGGACAGCGCTCGCGCTGGCGGCGGCCGCCTACGTGCTGCGCAGGAGAGACGCGTGACGGCGCTGGCGGTCGACCGAAGCGCACGGGAGGCGTGGGGTACTGGCGTGCGGGACGCGCTGCACGCGGAGTGGACCAAGCTGCGGACGGTCGCCGGACCTGGCTGGCTGCTGCTCGCCGCGACCGGGCTGACCGTCGCGGTCGGCGCGGTCGCGGCGAACACGGTGACCTGTCCGGCGGTCGGCTGCCAGGTCGACCCGGCGAAGGTCAGCCTCACCGGCATCTATCTCAGCCAGGCGATCGTCGCGATCGTCGCGGTGACCTGGGTCAGCGGTGAGTACAGCACAGGCATGATCCGGCTCACGCTGACCGCCGTTCCGCACCGCTGGCCGGTGCTCGCCGCGAAGGCCACCGTGACCTGCGCCGCGACCCTGGCCGCCGGAGCGATCGCAGTCCTGGTTTCGGTCCTGGTCGGACGGCTGCTGCTGTACCGCCACGGCATCACGCCGGCGCACGGATTCGAGGCTCTCTCCCTGGGATCCGGGCCGGTGCTGCGCGCCGCGATCGGCTCCGTGCTGTACCTGGCGCTGATCGCGCTGCTCGGCACCGGCATGGCCGCGGCGGTCAGGGACTCCGCGGCGTCGATCGGGATCGTGCTCGGCCTGCTGTACCTGTTCCCGATCGTCACGAGCCTCGTCAGCGACCAGAACGCGCAGCGGCACCTGAACCAGATCAGCCCGATGACTGCGGGCCTGTACATCCAGGCAACGACGAACCTGCGATCGCTGCCGCTGACGCCCCGGCAGGGGCTGGGCGTGCTCGCCGCCTGGGCTGCGGGCGCGCTGCTGGCCGGCGGCGTTCTCCTGTCGCTTCGCGACGCCTGAGGCTTCGTCGCT
>Ga0137377_10004233_pt1 | contig 11271 bp, 9 predicted proteins | sample SagtaG_22_FD_104815 | JGI IMG/M metagenome (GOLD analysis project Ga0137377, IMG submission 104815) | Vadose zone soil microbial communities from Sagehorn Ranch, Mendocino, California, USA - Sage2_L_40_16 metaG | ecosystem: Environmental > Terrestrial > Soil > Vadose zone | place: USA... | reverse complement strand
TCGTCGATGTCGATGTTCGTGCGCGTCACGGCGTGACCGTACACCTCATGGTGTACGGCGGTGGGTCACCCAGACCGGTACACCGTCACGAAGGCCGCAGAGGTCTCCCCGGGCCGGCGGCGCGAAGAGCCTGTCGGCTACGGCGTGAGCACCACCTTCGTGCAGCCGTCCTCCTTGTTCTTGAACATCTCGTACCCGCGCGGCGCCTCCTCGAGTGGCAGCAGGTGACTGATCACGAAGCTCGGGTCGATGTCCCCGGCCCGGATCCGGTCGAGCAGCGGCCGCATGTAGCGCTGCACGTGACACTGCCCGGTCCGGATCGTCAGCGACCGGTTCATCAGCGGGCCGATCGGGAACTTGTCCATGTAGCCGGCGTAGGCGCCGATGATCGCCACCGTGCCTCCGTTGCGGCAGGTCAGGATCGCCTCCCGGACCGCGTGCGGCCGCTCGGTCTCCAGCCTCGCCGCCTGCTTGACCCGGTCGTACCTGTCGATCGCCGGGTTGGCGTGATGCGCCTCCATGCCGACGGCGTCGATGCACGCGTCCGGGCCACGCCCCGCCGTCATCTCGTCGAGCGCATCCGCGACGTCGACCTCCTCGTAGTTGATCGTCTCGGCACCGGTGTTCTCGGCGGCCCGGCGGAGCCGGTAGTCGAAGCGGTCGATCGCGATCACCCGCTGCGCGCCGAACATCACCGCGCTCGCCATCGCGAACATGCCGACCGGACCGGCGCCCCAGACGGCGACCACGTCGCCGGGCGAGACGGCCATGTCCGCGCCCATGAAGCCGGTCGGCAGGATGTCGGACAGGAACAGCACCTGCTCGTCCGGCAGGCCGTCCTCGATCTTGATCGGGCCGACGTCGGCGAACGGGACCCGCGCGTACTCGGCCTGCCCACCGGCGAAGCCGCCGAGCATGTGGGAGTAGCCGAAGATGCCGGCCGGAGAGTGGCCCATGATCCGGTCGGCCAGTTCGGCGTTGGGGTTGGAGTTCTCGCAGATCGAGAACAGCCCGCGCTGGCAGGCCATGCAGGCGCCGCAGGCGATCGGGAACGGCACGACCACCCGGTCACCGACCCGGAGCGTGTCCACCGCGGGGCCCACCTCGACGACCTCGCCCATGAACTCGTGGCCGAGGATGTCGCCCTTCTTCATGGTCGGCACGTAGCCGTCGTACAGGTGCAGGTCGGACCCGCAGATCGCGGTCGAGGTGATCCGCACGATCGCGTCCCGGGCGTTGAGGATCTTCGGGTCGGGCACGGTGCGCACCTTGACCTTGGTCCGACCCATCCAGCAGTTCGCTCTCACGGGGTTCCCTTCGGGCTCGTCAGGCGACCGGTTGGGCGGGACGTTGGCGGAGCAGGCGGCCGGCCCGGGTGCCCTCCGGGCTGCCCTCGGACCGCACCACCTCGCCGGTCTCGATGATCTGCTTGAACCGGCGCAGGTCGTCCACGAGCTGCTGCTGCGGCTCCTCGCCCAGCAGCGTTGCCACGGTCGCGCCAACGGGTCCGGCAGGCGGCTCGTACACGAGCTCGACCAGGACCTCGGTGCCGCGCCCGCCCGGGGCGGTACGGAACCGGACGGCGCCCGAGTTGGTCACCTCGGCGACCTCGACCGAGCGCCAGGAGATCAGCTCGCCCACGACGTCCTGCACGAGCACGGCGTCCCACTCGACCGTCCCGCCTCCGGGGGCGCCGGCGGTCCAGTGCGACCGGCGGTCGCCGTCGGGGCTGGCCGACTCGCTGACCGACTCGAGGTGCGTCATGAAGCTGGCCAGCCGGGACAGGTCGCGCCAGAAGGCGTACGCCTCCTCGAGCGTCCGGTTGACGGTGACCCGGGACTCGACCCGGATCGCGCCGTCGCCCGGCGGAACCCGGCTGAGCCGGACCCGCCTGCTCAGGCGAGCCGCGGCCAGCACGCCGAGCGCGGTTATCCCGAGAACGGCCGCGGCGGCTGCGGCCATCCGGCGCCGGTTCGACCTGCCCGAACGCTGCGAGGTGCCGTGGTCGTCGCTGCCGCGCATCGCATGCTCCTGCCACTCGTCCGGTGGGTGACGCGCGGGGCCCTACCCGGGTGACACCGACGCATTCCTCCGCCGCCGCAGCCTGTGGACAGCCGCAGCGGGGGCGACGCCCAACCTGGTGGGATGTCGGGGTCGTCCCGGAGGGTGTGGAGGTCGCAGATGGATGCGGTGGTGGACTACCGCGCGGAGTCCCGTACGGGCGCCCACGTGGTCGACGTGGCGGCCCGGTCGGAAGCCGGCGGCGTGCTGCACGTCGAGCTCACCGTCTGCGACGACGCCGGTGACGTCGTCGGCGAGGGCGCGCTGCGGCTGCCGCCGAGCCTGCTGCCGCCGGCAGAGCGGATGCTCGGGCAGGTGCTGCGCGGCCTGGCGCACCTGCACGCATTGCCGGCGGTCCCGCCGACGCGTGCGGCGCAGGAGGCGCGCCGCGGCCGCCCCAACGCCGGCCGTCCGTGGTCGGACGAGGAAGAGGAGCGGCTGAGGACGGCCTGGGCCGGTGGCACTCCCGCCGCCGAGATCGCCGCTGCGCACGGCCGCAGCACCAACGCCGTCCGGTCCCGCCTGCTCAAGCTCGGCCTGATCTCCCTCGATCACCCCGACTCCCCCGCCGGCCGCCCCAGCCAGCAAGCAGGCGCGTGACACCCGTCCGCGAGGCGCCCACCGTGAGCGACCGGCGGTGCCCCCACCGAGGTCGCATGCTCCGGGCACGATCGGCATCCCGGGTCGCCAGCATCGGTCGCCCGGCCTTAGCATCTCGGCGTGCCCGGACCACCACCGCCGTTGCCGACGCTGCGCGAGGACTGGCAGCGCGCCCTCTGCGTCGCCGCCCATCCGGACGACCTGGAGTACGGCGTGGCGGCGGCCATCGCCCGCTGGACGTCGCAGGGGAAGCAGGTCAGTTACCTGATCGCCACCCGGGGCGAGGCCGGCATCGACGGGATGGACCCCGCCGAGGCGGGTCGGCTGCGGGAACGGGAGGAGCGCGACGGGGCACGGGAGGTCGGCGTCGAGGAGGTCGAGTTCCTGGACCACCGCGACGGCGTCGTCGAGTACGGCCTGGCGCTGCGCCGGGACATCACCCGGGCCGTCCGCCGGCACCGACCCGAGCTCGTGCTCGGCGGGGCGTTCACCGAGCGCATGGTCGGCGGGATCACGAACCAGGCAGACCACCGCGCCGTCGGGCTGGCGACCCTGGACGCCGCACGCGACGCGGGCAACCGGTGGATCTTCCCGGAGCTCGTCGAGGAGGGCCTCCAGCCGTGGACCGGTGTGCGCTACGTGTGCTTCGCCGGCGCGTCCGAGCCGACCCACGGCGTCGACGTGACGGGCTTCGTCGAGCGGGGCATCGCGTCGCTGCGAGCGCACGGGGCATACCTGGAGGGACTGGGCGGCGGGGCGTTCGACCCCGCGCCGTTCCTGTCCTGGATCGCGGCGGCGAGCGGTGAGCGGCTGGGCGTCGACGCCGGGGTGCTGCTCGACGTCCACGAACTGATCCCGGACGGTCCGCCGCCCTGGGTCAACCAGGCCGACCCCTCGGCGTAGTCCGCTCCCGCCCGCGTCGCCGCGAGTCCCAGTGGCGGCTCGCCTCCGCGACCGCGGCCTCCTCCTGCAGTACGCTCCCACCGCTGTCGTGGCGGAGACCGCAGCGCCTTGCCGAGGATCGCGCACTCGATGTGTCTCGGCCGACCGAGATGTATCTCGGATCCCGGTATGGCGCTCTCTCCGGGCAGGGACGATGGCAACGGGGGGACGCATGGGCGAGGCACAGGTCCTCGACAGAGGCACGGCGCAGGGCGAGTTCTTCGGCCGGGACATGTACCTGGCCGACATTGGCGGGTGGCCCGCGGACCGGCTCCGGCCGGAGCGGCCGGTCGTCGCGCCGCGCGGCGCCCGGTTGCGGGTGTGGGCGACCGACCCGCACGACGGCCGGCACCTGCCGCCGCCGGGCGACGGCGTGCTGCTCGACACCGGGAGGTTCTCGCTGACCAACAGCGGCAACCGCACGCTGCGCGCGCCGAAGCGGTCCTGGAAGGTCGACCTCGACGTCGACGGCGGCGACGACCGGGTCGGCGGCATGTCCTGCCTGAACCTCAAGGCGATGTACAACGACCCGGCGCAGATGCGGGAGGCGCTGGCGTGGCGGCTCTTCCGGCAGGCCGGCGTGTCGGCGTCCCGGCACACGGTCTTCAACCCGCCCGCGATCGACGCGGTCACCGGCTGCGACAGCGGGGGCGGCCTGTGGGATCGGGTGAGCCGGGCGGCCTACCTGGAGTTGGACAGCCCGCACGGCGTGCCGTTCACCGGCCGGCAGTTCACCAACGACGAGGTCTACCGCAGCGGCTTCGGGCAGCAGGAGCTGCGGCACGGCAACGCCATGATCCTCGGCATCCACCACTACGTGCGGATGCGGCACGACCGGGCGCGGGAGCAGCTGGCCGCGCTGCGCCGGACCCATCCGAGTGGGGCGAGCGGGGCGAGGTTCTCCGGGGTGCCGGAGCCGCTGCCGGGCCAGCCGTGAGCCTCGCCGCCCGCGCGGAGCACGGCCCGCTGCCGCTCGAGCTGCTGCGCGAGGCCAAGGTCCGGGACCTGCTGGGTGCCGCCGCCGACGGGCACCGCCGGCTCGAGGCGAGCGGCGTGCTGGCCCGCCCCGGCGGGTTCATGGTGATCTTCGACAACGTCCCGCACGTGGCCCGGATCGGTCGGACCCTCACCCCGGGTTCCCCTGACAACAGGCTGGTGCGCCGGTCGCCGGGCGGGGTCGGGTACGAGGACATAGCCCGGGACCCGGCGACCGGCCGTCTCTTCCTCCTGGTCGAAGCGGAGGCGTACGCGCCCGGGGTCTTCATGGCGAAGGTGCAGGAGCTCGACGAGGACCTTCGCGGACGCCACAGCCGGTGGCTTGACCTGCCGCTGGACCGGCCGAACAAGGGCCTGGAAGGGCTGACCTGCGTGCGCCGGGCGGGTCGGACCCACCTGCTGGGCCTGTGCGAGGGGAACCGGTGCCGCGCCGGCACGGCCGGGCGGCGGCCCGGTGGCGGCCGCATCCACGTGTTCGTCGAGGGCGACGACCGGTGGCACCGCGTGCACACCATCCGGCTGCCGGGCAGCGTCATGTTCGAGGACTACAGCAGCCTCTCCGTGGTCGACGACCGCATCGCCGTCGTCTCGCAGCAGTCGTCCGCGCTGTGGACCGGCAGGCTCGCGGCGTCCAGCTGGGAACTGGTCGACGACGGCACGACGTACGCCTTCCCGACAGACAGCAGGGGCAGGATCGAGTACGGCAACGTCGAAGGCGTCAGCTGGCTGGCCCCCGACGAGGTCGTCGTGGTGTCCGACCGGGCGAAGGCGGGCCAGCGGCCGAGGTCGCGGGACAAGGACGAGTCCATCCACGTCTTCGCCCTGCCCGGGGTCGCCGCCGGCTGACCGGGCCGCCGGGTGCGACACTGGTCGGCGTGCCGTCCGGTCCCAGCGCTGTGCACGCCCTCTTCCAGCAACGCGTCGCCGGCGACGAGGCGTTGCTGCGTCTGGCCCAGCTCAGGTTCGAGCAGGCGGGGCTGGCCGCGGAGGTGCATGCCGGCACGCCGGACGAGCTCGACCGGCTGCTCGGCTTCACGCCGCGAGAGGCCCCGCCGCCCGTGGTGCACCTGGACCGGCGGCTGGACATCCTGCGCCAGCCCGACCGCGACGCGGTGGCGGGGCTGGCCCGCCGCTTCGCGGGGCGTGTCGCCGGTTTCGTCGTCCACGACCGGGCGGACATGCCCACACGGCTGGACGACTTGGTCGCGGCCGCCGCCGAGGTGGACGCGGCGCTCGCCTCGCTCGGTCCCCCGCCGCCGCGGTTGTACCTGGAGTACGCGGCTGGCTGCGAGCTGGGCGAGTTCGTCGAGATGGGCTGGCGGCTGCGGGACTTCGAGCGGGTCTCGCTGTGCGTCGACACCGGGCACGTCGGCGTCCGGGAGGCGCGTCGCCAGTTCGCCCGCCAGCACCCGGGCCTCGGATTCGATCTCGCCGACCTCGAGCCGGGCGACCCCAGGCTGCCGGAACTCGCGGCGGACGTCCAGGCCGCGGTGGCGTCGGCGTTGCCAGCGGTGCTGCACCTGGCCGGCACGCTGGCGGCGCTGGACAAGCCGCTGCACTTCCACCTGCACGACGGCCACCCCCTCGTGCCGGGCCTGGCGGACCACTTCAGCTTCCTCACCCGGCTGCCGGTGCCGTTCTGGTACGCGGGGCGCGAGTCGCTGAGCCCGCTCTACGGACCGTCCGGTGTGGACGAGATCGTCCGCAGCGCCGTCGAGGCCTGCACCGCGGTCTCGTTCACGCTGGAGATCCACCAGGTGGAGGGCCGGCTTCCGCTCGGGGATGCCGCCGGCCTGTTCCGGCACTGGAGCGACACCACGAACGCCGAGCGGATGAACTACGTGCTCGCGGTGCTGTCGGAGAACGCGCTGCTGGTGACCGCGGCCCTCGGCCAGTGACCGGCGAGCGGGCGCCGGCGCACGTCCGTCCTGAGTGGACGCCCCTACCCCGCCCGCCAGCGCCGGTCGGCCGACCCCGTCAACCGGTCGGCCGGCCGTCAACCGGGGTCGGTGAGCCGGCCCGGTCAGCAGGGGCCCGGCGAGCCGGTGCCCGTCAACCGGGGTCGGTGAGCCCAGTGCTGTTCGGCCGGCCCGGTCAGCCGGGGCCGATGAGCCGGTGCCAGTCAGCCGGGGCCGGTGAGCCGGTGCCCGTCAGCGGCCCGGTCAGCCGGCGCCGAGGCAGACGAAGGCGGCAACGGTGAACCGGTTCGGACCGTCGCCGGGGGCGGCGCTGGCGGCGGCGAGCGCGGCCGGCGGACTGGAGTCCTGGCCGAGCGCCCGGTGCAGCGCGAGCATGGCCGGGCGGGTGGCGGTGTCCGGCACCGGGAACAGCGGGGCGATCACGGCCGTGGTGCCCTGGGCGAGCAGGGCGGCGGCCAGACCCATCAGCTCGTCCCCCGGCCGGATCTCGGACAGCGCGGCGCTGCAGGACGCCAGCAGGATGAGGCGTGGTGCGCGAGTCAGCCGCTCGAGGTCGTAGACGGTCAACGGGCCGTCGGCGAGCCGGAGGGAGGACAGCAGCGGGTGGTCGGTCCGGAAGCGGCCGTGGGCGGCGATGTGCGCAAGGTCCGCGCCGTCGAGGGCCGCGGCGACCGCGTCGACCGTCGCGCCCGGGCCGGTCAGCCGAAGGGCTCCGGGGTAGAGCTGCCCGAGGTCGCGCACCTCGCCGTCGCCCTCCGGGAGGTCCGGGCCGGCCGCCAGCACCACCCGGGCCAGCGGCGCGGCGGCGGCTGTGGACATCCCGCCGGCGGCCCGCACCCACCACGCCGCCGACGGTGCCACGCTCACCGACCGGCCAGCGCTCGTGGGCAGCAGCGACCACGGCACCGCGTGCGTCACGGTCGTCGGGGCGATCACCAGCGGGTGCCCCTGCAGCCGCTCGGCCAGCGGCCGGAGTAGCAGCAGGTCCAACCGCTCGGCCTCGGCCCGCACGCTCTCCTCGGCTGCCGCGAGGGACGCGGCCGACCCGAAGCCGTGCAGGACCCGGCGCAGCCAGAACCGGAGCATCGTGGCCGAGCGGGCCACGGGCGAGGTGGGCCCGAGCCGGTGCAGGCTCTGCCGCCGCTCGGTGACCACCACCGCGTGCAGCTCGCCCTCGGACTCGACGTACTCGACCAGCGCCCGGTCGCCGAGCACCCGCCGGACCTGCGCGGGGGCCGGCTGGCTGACCCGGTACGGGTCGGCGGCGCGAGCCTGCCGGGCGAGCCGTTGCACGGTGCGCTCGATCGTGGCCTGCCGGCGCAGCAGCCCGGCGAGGACGTCCCCTTCCGCGTCCTCCTGGGCGTGGACGACCTGGCGGAGCTCGGCCAAGCCGGCGGCCAGGTCCTGCTCGGCCGGAGGTCGCACCGGTCGCAGCCCCAGCGCGCCCGCCCGCCACCGCTCCGCCCAGCGCAGCACCCGGCCGGGGTCGCCGGCGGACAGGGCGAGCCGCACGCCGAGCCGGGCGAGGTCGGCGGCCTGCGCCGAGGCGTTCACCCGCAGCTCGGTCCCGCCCATCGTCGCCCGGTGTCGCTCCATCGCCGCCATGCCGGCGCGCAGGGCCACGTCGGCCCGGCGTCGGTCGCCGGCCGCTAGGTGCAGCAGCGCTCGGGCGTGCAGGACGCGGGACCGCACCTCCGCGGGGTCCCGCCCGCGCCGGTCGGCGAGCGGCGTCAACTGCCGCCGGGCCAGCGACCGGCGGCCGAGCGAGAGCGCGATCTGGCCGGCGACGAGCCGCGCGTCCAGCGCCGCCGTCGTCCAGCCGGCGGCCTCCAGCCGCGGCGCCAGCCGCACGCTCTCCGCCAGCAGCCCGGGCGTGCGGTCCCCGGCCGCCCACGCGGCGCGCACCGCGGTGGCCAGCGCCCACGCCCGGTAGACCGGCCGCTTCTGCCGCCCGAAGGCCGTCGCGGCCGCTTCGGCCAGCTCCCGCGCCTCCTGCAGGCGCCCGTCCAGCAGCGCGATCTGCGCCAGGATCAACCGGATCTCGGCGAGGTACGCGCGCAGGTCGCGGCGGTCCAGCTCGCCGAGCGCGCGCTCGGCGGTGACCCGCGCCTCCTCCAGCAGGCGGGCGGCGAGCAGCGCCTCGCTCCGGTCCAGCAGGCCGACGGCATCCGTGCTGCCGGACCCGGCGAAGTAGCGGTCGACGTCGTCGAAGGCGGCGAGGGCGGCCACCACGTCGCCCCGGCGGGCGGCGACGAGGCCGACGTTCTGCGCCGCCTCCGCCGCGTCGCGGACCTGGCCCAGCTCGCCGTACAGCTCGACGGCCCGGCGCAGGTCCGCCTCCGCGGCGGCGAGCAGACCACGGCGGGACCGCACCAGCCCCCTGTTGTTGTGCAGCACCGCGAGGGCGGCCAGGTCACCGGCCTGGGCCAGCAGCGGAAAGGCCTGGTCGTACGCCTCGATCGCCGCGTCCACCCGTCCCTGCAGCTGCCACACCGCCGCCCGCTGCAGCTCGACCCGGGCCAGCACCGGCCCCTCCAGCACCCCGGCCGCCCGGTCCAGCTCGGCGAGGGCGGTCGCCATCCGTCCCCGGTACGCGAGCGCCAGCGCCAGGCTGATCCGCACCTCGCCGGCGGTCTGCCGGGCTCCGGCCCGCTCGGCGATCCGGATGGACCGGGAGAGATGGGTGACGGCGGCGGCGATGTCCTGGTCGCGGCGGGCCGCCATGCCCAGGGCCCGCTCCGCCTCCGCGGCGGCGAGACCGTCCGGCGCCGCCCGCAGCACCTCGCCGGCGAGCGCGCGGGCGCGCGCGGGATCCGCGCCGGCGAGCTGGACGGCTTCCCTCGCCCGGACCACCAGGCCGTCCGATCCGCCCATCCGCACGCCCCCGGTCCTGTATCAGCACGAAGGGCTGACGCTCCCACCGTAGAAGAGCAGGATGCCTGTATCCCACCGACGGCTGCGGGAGGACCCCGATGCTCCAGCGCACAGCGCTTCGCTTCCGGTTGGCCAACCACGTCCACGGCCTCCCCTTCGACCCGCCGCGCTGGGGTGAGGCACCCAGACTGCGGGCGAAGGACACGATGCCGCAGGGGCGGGGCACCGCGGTGGCCGTCCTGGACAGCGGCGTGAGCTGGCATCCCTGGCTCGAGGGCAGCTACGGCGAGCCGGTGCCGGACGACGCGGTGGAGCGCTGGGACCTGTCCGGCCCGGCGCTGCCGCGCCACGTCGGCCACGGGACCTTCGTCGCCGGCGTCGTCCTGCAATACGCGCCGGCCGCCACGCTCATCCCGCGGCGGGTCATCGACATCAACGGTGACGCCGACGACTGGCGGCTCGCGGCCGTCATCAACGACCTCGTGGACGCCGACCCCGACGTGGTCAACCTCTCCCTCGGCCCGACCCCGAACGATCAGCAGGGCGAGGTGGACGAGGGGACGCGGCTGACCGTCGACGCGCTGCGCCGGCTGCAGGACACCTGCGGCACGGTCGTCGTGGTGGCTGGCGGCAACACGGAGGAGCAGTTCCCGTCCGAACACATCGCTCCGGACGACGAGCTGACGGTCGTGGTCGGCGCCCTGGACCTCAGCAGGCAGCCGGCCTGGTTCAGCAACGCGCAGCCCGTGCGGATCTGGGCGCCCGGAGTGGACGTCCTCAGCTCGTTCGTCCACTTCGAGGGGCCCGTCTCGCTGAACCACCCGGAGGAGGACGACCACCGCGGGCGCCGGCACCACGGCCACGCAGCCGAGCCGGGCGAGCGGCCGGTCGCGCCGTTCACCGGGTGGGCCCGGTGGAACGGGACGTCCTTCGCCGCCCCCGCGGTGGCCGGAGCCGTCGCCGCCGAGATCAGCTCGCTGTCGGGCATCGAGGACCGGGCGGAGCGCCGCCGGCGGGCTCTGCTGCGGGTACTCGACATGGCGGAGCCCTTCGAGACCGGCGAGGTGAAGGGAAAGGCGCTGGCCGCGTCGCCGGTCGCGCTCCAGGGACCGCCGCGCTCGTAGCCTCGAAGGGTGAGGCGCCGTACTCAGCTCAGGGTCGAGCTCACCAGGGTCGGGTTGCCGGCGCAGCCCGGCCGGTGGGCACCGCGGGACGCCAGCACGGCCCGCAGCGGCCCGCCTCAAGCGCCGGCGACCGCGCTGCGCCGTTCGAGGACGACGACGTCGCGCCACCGGCCGTGCAGCTGGCCGAGGCGTTCGCGCACGCCGACGACGCGGAAGCCGGCGGCGCGGTGCAGGGCGAGGCTTGCCTCGTTCTCCGGGAACACTCCGGTCTGGACGGTCCAGATCCCGGCCCGCTCGGTCGACGCGAGGAGCGCGGCGAGCAGGACCCGGCCGACCCCGCGACCGCGCGCGCCCGAGGCGACGTAGACGCTGTTCTCGACCACGCCGGCGTACGCGCACCGGTCCGACACCGAGGCGACCGCCGCCCAGCCGATCGCGGCCCCGGTGCCCGGGTCGACGGCGACAAGCCGGTGCGCGCGCAGGTGGGCGGCATCCCAGCGCTCCCACGACGGCACCTCGGTCTCGAAGGTGGCATTCGTGGTGGCGATGCCCTCGGCGTAGATCGCGGCGACGGACGGCCAGTCGTCGTCGCGCATCTCCCGTACCACGGCACCAGGCTTGGTCGCCTGGACGATGGCGGCGGTGATCCCGGGGGCGGCGTCGTGGGTCGTCTGGATCCGGACGTCGCCGAACCCGGCCCCGGACAGCAGCCGGCGGTAGTCGAGCCCGGCGTCCCGGTCAGCCGGCACGGCGGG
>Ga0137377_10004229_pt1 | contig 11279 bp, 10 predicted proteins | sample SagtaG_22_FD_104815 | JGI IMG/M metagenome (GOLD analysis project Ga0137377, IMG submission 104815) | Vadose zone soil microbial communities from Sagehorn Ranch, Mendocino, California, USA - Sage2_L_40_16 metaG | ecosystem: Environmental > Terrestrial > Soil > Vadose zone | place: USA... | reverse complement strand
TCGAGGTCGTCGGAGCAGTCGAGCTCGTTGTGCACGATCCCCGGCGGCTGCAGGATGCAATCGCCCTTGCCGAAGGTGTGCTCGCCGTGGCCCTCGTAAACGAACTTGATCCAGCCGTTCAGGACGTAGAACATCTGGAAGTCGCAGTTGGGCTGGTGCAGGCCGGTCGTATGCAGCTCGTGGTTGCCGGCCGCCTCCTTCTTGATCCGGATCGTGTGAGCCCGGAACTTGCCGTGCGTGGCCTTCTCGATGCCGAGGTCGCGGTACTCCATGAAGCTGCGCAGGCCGGTCTTGTAGACAGCGTCCTGGGCCAGGCTCGCGCTGAACAACTGCTTCGGCTCGCTCATGGTCGATCCCTCCTGGATAGTGGTGGTGCGCGCTGCAGGCCGTCGCGGGGCTGGGGCCCCACCGGCCGAGGCGCGCTTACAAATTCTAATCGGGCGCGGCGAACTCGAACGTGGTGCCGACCGAGCTGGCGGTGAAGCGCCCGGGCAGCCGTTGCATGACCGCGCCGATGGCCTCGATGCCGGTGCAGTGCTGCGGCACGACGTGCTCGACGTCGAGGTCGCGAAAGGCGTCGACGACCCGGGTGATGCGCGCATCGTCGAGACCGCTCAGATGGAAGCCGCCGATGACGGCGTGAACCCGGGGAACCCCGGTGAAGCGGACGGCGTTGCGGCAGATACCGACGATGCCGCGGTGCGAGCACGACGTGACCACGACGAGGCCGCGGTCGCGCACGTTGGCCACCAGGGTCTGCTCGCCGATGAACGTGTCCTGGAGGAGCTCGCCCTCCTCCTCGACGCGGAGGTTCGAGGGAATGGTCTCCCACTCCTCGGTGGCGTGCATCTCCCCCGAGAGCCAGAGTCCTTCAGCGACCGGCGTCGGCTTGGCGACCAGCCGCACGTCGATCTCGTACCGCTCGATCTCATCGCGGGACAGGCGGCCACTGTAGACCCGGCGCTCCCCGCGTTGCTGCCAGCGCGGCCGGAAGTGATCGACGCCGCCGTAGAACGCCAGATCGCGGCGGAGCCGCCGGCGCCACCCGTGCAGGAAGCCGGTCAGCCCGCCCCAGTGGTCGCGGTGACCGTGGGAGAGGGCGAGCGCGTCGATCGCGGCCGGGTCGAGCGCCAGCTCGCGGAAGTTGTGGTTCATCGTGTCGGGCGTCAGCCCGAAGTCGAGGGCCATCGTGAACCGGTCACCGCCCCGGGTGACCTCGACCAGGTGCGCCAGACCGTGCTCGGCCCGAAGATCCGGCATCTTGCCGGCCACGAACGCGCTGTAGCGGCGGGCCACCGCGTCGTCCTGGCGCAGGTTGTCGATATAGTTGTCGACGACGGTCGTGACGCGGATGCGATCGACGGCGCCGCCCGGCATGCGCGTATCCTACCAGCGGAACCCATCCGGTGAGTGTCGATTCGGGCCAGGCTCCGGCGTCGTATTGGTGAGGCTCGCCGGGCGCGATCCGGGACCCTGACGGCCGAAACTCTCACGAGGAGGAAGGCTCATGCGCTACATGCTGCTTATCAATTCAGACAGGAACGCGCCACCCCCGCAGAAGGGCGAGATGGAGGCCATCATGCAGGGCCACCAGCGCTTCGGCGAGGAGCTGCTGGCCGCCAAGAAGATGGTCCACGGCGAGCGCCTCCGCTCGGACGACGAAGCGAGCCGCGTCCGCCTCAAGGCCGGTCAGCGGCAGGTCACCGACGGGCCCTTCACCGAGACGAAAGAGGTGCTGGGCGGCTTCTACCTGATCGAATGCGACACCAAGTCGGAGGCCGTGGCCTGGGCCAAGAAGATCCCGCTCCGCGAGGGCGGCTACATCGATGTCGTCCCGATCTGGCCCATGTGAGTGACGTCGAGTCGTAGCGGCCGCCGGCGCGAGCCGGCGTTCCGGAAGGACCAGCGGCGCATCGAGTAACATCTCTGCTCGTGACGCCCGATGGTCGCGAGCAGGCGCGGGCCTCCGAAGCCCACGCGCGCGTGGCGGACGCGTTTCGTCTGGAGTACGCACGCGTCGTGGCGTCGGTGCTGCGGATGGTGCGCGACATCGACCTGGCCGAGGAGATCGTCCAGGAAGCGTTCGAGCAAGCGCTCGATCGCTGGCCCAAGACCGGAATGCCGGATCGACCGGGCGCCTGGCTCGTCACGACGGCGCGGCGACGCGCAATCGATCGTCTGCGGCGAGCGCGCCGGGCTGAAGCGAGGGCCGACGCGCTCGCCTACGAGACCGCACTCGCCGCGGACGACGAGATTCCAGACGTGACCGATCCCGAGACGATTGCGGATGACCGACTCCGGCTGGTCTTCACGTGCTGTCATCCGGGCCTGCCGGCCGATAGCCGCGTCGCCCTGACCTTGAAGCTGGTCGGTGGCCTCTCGACCGGGGAGATCGCGCGCGCCTTTCTGGTACCCGAGCCCACGATCGCCCAGCGGCTCGTGCGAGCCAAGCGAACGATCCGCGACCGCGCCCTACCCTACGAGGTGCCCGAAGGCGTCGAGCTCTCCGAGCGTCTGCCGGCCGTGCTCGCGGTGGTCTACCTGATCTTCAACGAGGGCTATGCCGCGCACACCGGAGACGCGCTCGTGCGTCTCGATCTGTGCGACGAGGCGATCCGCCTGGGCCACATGCTGGCCGACCTGATGCCGCTCGAGCCCGAGGTGCTCGGGCTCGTCGCGCTGATGGAGCTGCAGACCTCGCGCGCCGCGACGCGCGCCGACGCCGACGGCAACCTGGTGCTGCTCGCGGATCAGGACCGCTCGCGCTGGGATCGGGCGCGAATCACGCGCGGCCTCGCCCTGCTCGAGCGTGCGGGTCCCGTCTCGCGCGCGGGCCCCTATCAGCTTCAGGCCGCGATCGCCGCCTGCCACGCGCGCGCGGCATCCTGGGACGCGACGGACTGGGAGGCGATCGTCACGCACTATCGAACGCTCGCCGAGGCGGCGCCGTCGCCGGTGGTCGAGCTGAATCGCGCGGTGGCGATCGGCTTCGCTCGCGGGCCCGCCGCCGGGCTCGTCGCCCTCGACGGCATCGATACCGCGATCCTCCGCGGCTATCACCTCTTGCCCGCCGCGCGCGCGGACTTCCTGCGCCGGCTCGGGCGCTGGACGGAGGCGGCCGCGGAGTATCGGCGCGCCCTCGAGCTCACGGACAACGCGCGCGAGCAGCGCTTCTATGCGGCTCGGCTCGCGGCGTGCGAGGCCGCCGGCTAGACGGGCGCTACGTCCAGCTGCGCGCCGCCGACCGGCTCAGCGGCTCGGCTTCAGCTTCAGATCCTCGTACGGCGCCGAGTACGCAAAGCCCTTGATGTGGTCGACGCAGGCTTCGTCGACGCGCGGCCCGACGCCCCAGAGGAACGCGAGCTCGTAGATCGGCACGTGCATGACCCGGTCGTACATGATCTGCTGGATCTGATGCAGCATCGACTCGCGCTTCTTGCGATCGAGCTCTCGGCCCTGGCGCGAGTAGAGATCCTCGATTTCCGGGACCACGCCCGAGGCGTAGATGCCGCTCTTGGTCACGTAGACCTCGATGCGCGTCGCCGCGTTGCCGGCCGGTGCGCCGAGGCCCATGATGACGCCCTTGATCTTGTGCTCGCGCCACGCCGTGAGAAACGCGGCGCGCTCCATCGTGCGCACGCGCGTGCGGATACTGACTTCTTGTAGGTAGTTGCCGATCGCTTCGGCGAGCGAGAAAAATGGCGGGAACGGCGTGAGATCGCCGGCGTCGAAGCCCGACGGATATCCGGCCTCGGCCAGAAGCTTCTTGGCGCGCGCCGGGTCGTAGGCGGGCGGCTCGAACGTCTTCGCGAACTCCAGCACCCGCGGGACGAGCCCGCCGGTCGGCCGCGAAAGCCCGAGCGTCTCGGCCTGGTTGAGGGCGCTTCGATCGAGCGCGTGGCTGGCGGCCAGCCGCACGCGCCGGTCGTGCCAGGGCGATTTCGGATCCCACTGCTCCGGCAGATCGAGGAACACGACGCCCGGCGGCATGGCGGCGGCCAGGCGCAGCCCCGCTGACCGCTTCACCTCGGCGGCCACGGGTCCGCTCAAGAGGTAGACAATGTCGACGTCGCCGGCCTTGAGGGCCGCGGCCCGCGTCGTCTCGTCGGGCGTGCTGCGGAACACGAGCCGCTTCACGTTCGGGACCTTGCGCCAGTAGCCCTCGAAGGCCTCCATCACCAGATCGACACCCGGGTTGAAGCTCACGAACTTGTAGGGCCCGGCGCCGATCGGCGCCTTCTTGAAGCCGTCCTCGCCGACCTTCTCGACGTATTTCTTGGGCACGATCCACGCGGCGCCGGTAGCGGATGTGCCATAGAAGGTCATGAAGTCGGGCCACGCCTCCTTCAGCTGGAAGCGGACCCGGCCGGGATCGACGATCTGGACCTCGCGCACGCGGTCCTTGAGCAGCTTGGCGCCCGCGCCGTGATACCGCTCGAACGAGAACTTGACGTCCTCCGCGGTGACCGGGTCGCCGTTGTGGAACTTCACGCCCTTGCGCAAAACGAATTCGTACGTGAGACCGTCTTTCGACATGGTCCACGACTCGGCGAGGCTCGGCGTGTTATCGCCGCCGGGCATCGGCTTCACCAGCGCGTCGTGCAGGGCGTAAAGCACCATGAACGGCGTGATGAACGCCTCGGTGTCGCTCGGATCGAGCCAGCGCGCGGCGAGCGTGACGTGCACGCCCCAGGTCATCGTCCCTTCAGGCGCCGCCGTCGCCGGCTGCGCGAACATCGGCACCAGGAGCAAAGTCACGAGCACGAATCGGATCACGAACGATTGCATCGCGCCTCCGTGGTGAGCTCGAAAAGTCGAGCTAGGGTATCATCGCCGCGGAGGCGACGATGAAAATCAAAGCGCTCGACACGTACTTCCTGTCCGCGCCCCTGCCGCAGCCGGTCCGTACCTCCACCTCCACGATCAGCCGCGTGAGCGAGCTCATCGTTACCCTCACGACCGACGCCGGCCTCGTCGGGATCGGCGAGGCGCACGGGCCGTTCCTGTCCCAGGGCGGTCAGGAGGGCATGCGCGCCGTCAATCAGATCCTCGAGCGCGTCCGGCCCCTCGTCGTCGGCCAGGATCCGTTCAGCGTCGAGCGCATCTGGCAGGATCTCTTCGCGCTCACCTACACGAGCGTGCGCGGGGTCCCGACCCTGGCGCAGCAGCGCCGTCAGCTCGTGACGGCCATCAGCGCCATCGACATCGCGCTGTGGGACCTCATGGGCAAGGCGACGAGCCGACCCGTGCATGCGCTCCTCGGCGGCGCGCTCCGCTCCCGCGTGCCCGCCTACGTCACCGGCTTCTACTATCGCGACGGCGAGCGCCCGGACGATCTCAGGCGCGAGGCCGCGCTGTATCTCGAGCACGGCTATCGCACGATCAAGGTGAAGGTGGCGGGCCTCCCGCCCGAGGCCGACGCTGAGCGAGTGGGCGTGATCCGCAAGGCGGTCGGCCCCGACGTGGCCATCATGCTCGACGCGAATCAGGGATGGGATCTGCCGAGCGCGGTGCGCGCCACCCGGCTCTGCGAGCCCCACGACATCTTCTGGCTCGAGGACCCGATGCCCTGGTACGACGAGCGCCACGCCCTACGCCGTCTCAAGACCGAGGTCGACGTGCCCATCTCGGCCGGCGAGACGGAGTACACACCCTTCGGCCTGCGCACGATGGTGGCCGAAGGTCTCGTCGACTACCTGATCATCGATTCGACGTGGGCGGGCGGGCTCACGGTGTGGCGCAAGGCGGCGGTCATGGCCGAGCTCTACCAGATCCCGCTCGCCGCCCACCACGATCCGCAGATCCACGTCCACGCCGTGGCGGCGAGCCCGACCGGCTTCATCCTCGAATCGTTCGCCGACCCGACACGCGATCCGCTCTGGTTCGAGCTGTTCCGCGAGCAACCGAAGATCGTCGACGGCTTCATGGCCGTCCCCGACACGCCGGGTCTCGGCCTCGAGCTCCGTCAGGACACGCTCGAGAAGTACGGCGTCAAGCTCGGCTGATCGCGCCGCCGCGGCATGCTGAGCGCCGTGTTCTTCGACCTCGACGAGACGCTCATCGATGCCGACGGCTGCCACCGTGAGGCGAGCCGCCGCGCCTTCGCCGCCTTTGGGATGGATTGGGACGCGGCGCTCACGCGGACGGGTCCCTTCTTCGGTCGTCGCATGCGCGAAATCCTGGAGGCGCGACGTAATGCGCTAGGTGTCGACGAATCAACGGCTCCGCTCGACGCGCTCCTGGCGCTGCGCTGGGAGCACTACGTCAATCTCTTCCCGGCGGGCGTGTGCTTGCTGCCCGGCGCTCCGGAGGCAGTGGCCAGCGTCAGCGATCACGGAGCGGTGGCCGCGATCGTCTCTTCATCAGCACGGGCCACCATCGCCTTGACGATTGAGCACTACGGGCTCTCGCGTCTGGTGAGCTTCGTGGTTGGCGGCGACGATGTCGCGCGCGGGAAGCCTGACCCAGAGTGCTACGAGGTAGCGCACCATCGGCTCCAGTCCTTCCGGTTGGCGGCGAAACACGACTGTCTTGTCGTTGAGGACTCATTCGTCGGCGTCACCGCCGCTCGCTCGGCTGGGATCCCAGTGTGTCTGATTCCGCATTGTCAGCCCGCGGAGCCGATGAGATCGGAATATGCGCTGACATCGCTGGTGGAGTTCCCAGGGCTCGTCGCTCGGCTGAGCGGACGCTAAGCCGCCCACTCGCGCCGGTCCTCCTCGAGGACGCGCGCGAGCACTTCGCAGTGCGCCCGGAACTGCCGGCGCACGAGCCAGACGCCCAGGGGCATCGTTAGCCGGGTCAAGAGCCCCCGCTCCTGGGCCCGCACGCGCATCGCGACCACGCAGCGGCCCGGGCCGTCCTCGGTGAACTCGAAGGTGGAATAGCTTCGTGGCAAGGTCAGCGGCGCCCGCACGACCGGCGTGGACTCCAGGGTCAGATAGTCGAACGGGCGCCAGTCGACGGCGCGGTGCACGAGCGTGTAGACGCCGTGATCACAATGGCTCTCCCAGCCCACGCCGGCGCGGCCGGCCGCGTTCGGCCGCGCCTCGATCTCGCGCGCGTCGAGCTGCCAGCGCATCCGCTTGCGCGGATCGATGTGGTATTCCCAGGCGATCGCCCGGGGCACCGGCAAGCGGGTCACCAGCTCCAGGTCAGCCGCGCCGGGAGCGACGAATATGCGCGCCTCGCGATGACGCGCGACCGCCTGCGCGAGATCCGCCACGCGGCCGCGCACCTCGCCGAAATCGTCGTAGCGCTCGCTATGCGCGGGCAGACCGAGCGTGCCGCTCGCGCGCTCCAGGAGCGAGTCGGTCAGCAACGCGTAGGCCTTGGTCCCGAACGCCTCACCGACCCCGTTCTTGAGCAGGCGGTGCACGAGGATCACGTCCGGCCCGAGCGGCTTCAGCCCGTTGGGCGTTTGCTGCAAGATGAAGCTGCCCAGGTGGGCGACGAACTTCAGGTCGAGCGCGCCGATGAGCGCGCAGGCCGAGCAGGTGCACGTGCCGGCGCGGCGCATCTCCTCCAGCCGAAGCTGGAAGGCGACGTAGCAGCCCTCAATCATGTCGAGCAGTCGCTCGGCGTCGGCGAAGGCCGCCGCCGGCGCGTAGGCGAAGACGGCATCGCCCTCGAGCTCGACGAATCGCAGCGGGTCGCCCAGGCGCGCGATCACGAGCGCGGTCAGCTCGGCCACGATACCGTGAGCGTGCTCGAGCTCGGTACGGGTCAGGAACGACGTGTACCCGGAGATGTCGGCGATGACGAGGTAGCCCAGCTCGCGCGCCCGCGTCGCCATGACGGCCCTACGCGAGCCTCAGGACGCGCTCTTGCCCTGAACGACGACGCGCGCGCCGATCAGCGCGTCGATCTCCGCCTCGCCGTAGCCGAGCTCGCGAAGGATCTCGCTCGAGTGCTCGCCGAGCTCGGGCGGATAGCGCGGCGCGACCTTGGGAACGTCCTCGAGCCAGAGCGGGCTCGCCACCGTGAGCGCGGCGCCGGCGCGCGGATCGTCCAGCGGCACCAGCGCCCCGCTGGCGACCATCTGGGGATCGTCGAGCGCGTCGTCGACCTTGCCGACCTCCCCGAAGGTGAGCCGATGCTGGTTCAAGATCTCCCGCCACTCGGCCCACGGTCGCGCCGCGAAGATCTGGTCGAAGATCGGCACGAGCGCGCGGGCGTTCGCGCGCCGGGCCGGCGTGGTGGCGAAGCGCGGATCGGTGCCGAGCTCGGGCCGCCCGATCGCCTTCAAGAGAAGCGGCCAGTCTCGATCGTCGTTCAGCACGTTCAGGAGAAACCAGCGGCCGTCGGCGCAGCGATAGAGGTTGGCGAGCGCAGTCGCGGGCTCCTCGCGCGGCGGTCGCGGCTCGACGCGCGCCCCGCAGAGCGCGGCCTGGATCTGGGTGGCGTTCCACCACAGGCCATTGGCCAGGAGCGAGGTCGACACCATCGTGCCGCGCCCGGTCCGATCGCGCTGGTAGAGCGCGGTCATGATCGCGGCGAAGAGCGAGACGCCGGTCGGATGATCGCCCATTCCGGGCAGCGAGCGGGCGGGCGGCGAGTCGGGCGAAGGCTTGACCAGATCCATCAGGCCCGTGCGTGCCCACAGGGCCGTCGCGTCGAAGCCGGTGCGCGGCGCCTCGTCGCCGCGCTCGCCGTACGCGGTCATCGACGCGTAGACGAGCCGCGGGTTGAGCGGCGCCAGGTCGGGCCAGCGGATGCCGAGCCGCGCGCGCGACTCGAGCGGCGTGTTGGTCACGAATACGTCGGCGCGCTCGACCAGGCGGTAAAGCACCGCGCGCCCGGCCGGCTGGCGCAGATCCAGCGCGAGACCGCGCTTGGTCCGGTTGTCGATGATCCAGCGATAGTTATAGGGGCTCTCGGCGACGCCGGGGCCGCCGGTGCGATTGCGATACGGGTCGCCGTCGGGCGGCTCGATCTTGATCACGTCGGCGCCGAGGTCGGCCATGATCGTGGTGGCCACCGGCCCGGCGATGAAGCTGGCCGCGTCGATGACGCGGATACCGGCGAGGAGAAAGTCGCTCATGAGCGTGGCCGGACTAGCCCTCGCGCCGGAGGTACCGTCACCGGTCGCGATCGCGGCTGATGAGATCGATGCCGCGAGAACGATGTGGTCGTTGGCGGGCGCGGATTTCGGCGGCCCGAGCCGCGATCTCCGCACGGCTCGGCTGTGTGCCAATCGCAAGGAGGCGCCGAAGCCTGCTGATGAGATTGCGGACGATCGTAGTCGCCACGATGCCGATAGCGTAGCGCGTCAACGACGATCGCGCCATTCAATATCCGCGCCGAGATCACCGCGCGGCCTGCAGACGCGCGGGATCGAACGCCCGCAGATCGACCGACGTGGCGGCCCCCTCGGCGACGAGCTCGGCCAGCGCGAGACCGGTGGCCGGCGCGTTGAGAATCCCCCACGGGCCGTGGCCGGTCGCGACGAATGCGCCGCGCACGCCGGGCACGCGACCGATCAGCGGCAGGCCGTCGTCGGTGACCGGGCGATAGCAGGCCTGGCGCCGCACGATGCGTGCCTGCGCGAGCGCGGTCGACACACGACCGGCGGCGCGAGCCAGGACCGCGCAGGAGCCCTCGTTCACCTCGACCAGCTCCGGCGACTCGGGCAGCGGCGCGGGATCGGCCATCCCGCACACGTAGACCTCACCCTCCGGCCGCGGGAAGATCTCCGGCTCCAGCGCGCGCCCGTCGGCGGTGCGGTAGTCGACGAAGAGCGCGTGGGCCGGCACGTCGGGCGCGGCGAGCGTCACGCTGTAGCCCTTGAGTCCGTAGACTCGCGGCAGCGATAGTCGCGCGGCCATGCGACCGGTCCACGGCCCCATCGCCAGGACGACGGCGTCGCCTTCGAGCGTCTGGCCATCGGCGGTCACGACTCCAGCGGCCGCGCCATCACGTCGCGCTACATCCTCGACGACACCGAGGTGGAGCTTCGCGCCGCGAGCATGCGCGGCATCGAGCAAGGCCCCGGTGAATCGTGCGGGCGTGACCTGCGCGGTCGTCTCGGTGGAGCCGAGCGTCGCGGTGACGGCGCCGGAGCCGTCGAGCCAGGGCGGCGCGGCCACGCGGTGGCCGCCGGTCACGGCTCCGCGCTCGCGCGCGGCCAGCATGAACGTATCCATGCGCCGGTAGCCGTAGTCGGTCCCCAGCTCCTTGGCCAGCTCGGCGTGGAGCGCGAAGCTCGCGCGCGCCAGCGGCCCGAGCGGCGAGCCGTCGCACCAGTCGAGCGCCAGGAACCCGCCCGATTTCCCCGACGCGGCGCACGCGACGCCTGAGCGCTCGACCACGGTCACGGCGACGCCGCGCCGGGCGAGAAAGTAGGCGACCGAGGCACCGACGACGCCGGCGCCGCAGACGAGCACGTGCCGAGGAGGGCTCACTCGGCGTATGCTACATCGAGCCAAGGAGGTCTTCATGCACTACGGCGTCGTGATGTTCCCCACCGAGTACGCGATGGCACCGGACGAGCTCGCGCGGGCACTCGAGGAGCGCGGCTTCGAATCGGTGTGGTTCCCGGAGCACACGCACATCCCCGCGAGCCGTCGGAGCCCCTGGCCGGGCGGCGGCGATCTCCCGAGGGACTACTGGTCGTCCTACGATCCGTTCGTCGCGTTGATGGCGGCGGCCGCGACGACCAAGCGGCTCAAGCTGGGCACCGGCATCTGCCTCGTCATCGAGCGCGATCCGATCACGATGGCCAAGGAAGTCGCGACGCTCGACCGGCTCTCGGGCGGCCGCGTGCTCTTCGGCATCGGCGGCGGCTGGAACCAGGAAGAAATGGCCAATCATGGAACCGAGTGGAAGAGCCGCTGGCGGCTCTTGCGCGAGCGCGTGCTGGCGATGAAGGAGATCTGGACCAAGCGCGAGGCCGAGTTCCACGGTGAGTTCGTGAACTTCGACAAGATCTGGGCCGATCCCAAGCCGATCCAGAAGCCGCACCCGCCGATCATCATCGGCGGCGACGGCGCGACGACATTCGACCGCGTCGTCGAATTCGGCGACGGGTGGATGCCGATCATGCGCCCGAAGACGAGCCCGGTCGAGAAAATCCCCGAGCTCCGCGAGCGCCTGAAGAAAGCGGGCCGCGATCCGAAGTCCGCGCCCGTCTCGATCTTCTTCGCCCCACCGAAGAAGCCGGCCATCGACGCCCTCGCCGCCGCCGGCGTCGAACGCGCGGTCTTCGGCCTCCCCTCCGAAGGCCGCGACGCCGTTCTTCCGAGACTCGACGCGTTCGCCGCCGTCATGCGCAGCTGACC